>Ga0326727_10017148_pt1 | contig 15100 bp, 14 predicted proteins | sample MB2enrmetagenome_FD_207643 | JGI IMG/M metagenome (GOLD analysis project Ga0326727, IMG submission 207643) | Lab enriched peat soil microbial communities from McLean, Ithaca, NY, United States - MB29MY | ecosystem: Environmental > Terrestrial > Soil > Wetlands > Peat | place: USA: New York... | reverse complement strand
CCAGATGGAATTGCTGGAGAACTGCGAGGTCATGCCGACATTGGGAGGCAGAATGCCGTACGCCGAAAGGATGAACATGGAATCGGCAAAGTCACCGCGTTGCGGATACGGATACGCATCATAGGCGAGCAGCTGTGTATTGCTGGCGAATCCATTCGCCTGGCCAACGCCCGGCGCAACTACATCTTCAAACCACGGCTCCGGCTGTACAGCCAGGATTGCACCGAGGGGACCAAGGTTGGCGTTCTGGCGCAACTGCGTTGTCAGGCCGGCAAAAGCCTGAGACATGGTTTGCGTGGAAAGTCCGGTGTTATCAGGAAATTCGAGAAGCTGAGCGGCGTCGGCGATGGCCAGCAAACGGCGTCCGAGCCGGCCGGCGTAGTTGACCTTCAGGATGTATCCCTGTGGGAATTCATGCTGGAATCCCAGGCCAAGGGTGATGTTATACGGCGTCTTCAACTGCGGGTTGATAAGAATGTTGACCTCGCCATAGGGCAGTCCGTAGGGATATCCGTCATACACAAAAGGCACAAACGGCGTCGTAATGGTAGGCGGTGTGGGAATCGGCGGAGGCGAACTGATGCCGCTGAAGCGCGGCAGGCCGCCGTTAGCCGCGTCGGAGGAGGCTAGAGAATCGTAGGGATCGCCGGAAGTGCCGAAGAGGTTGGAGTTGTTGGCTTCGAACAGATACGAGGTTTGGAGCTGCTGGAATTGCAGGGCATTGATGATGGTGTAGTCATACACCAGGTTTGCCGCTCCACTGATGACTGTCTTCTTGTCGAAGCTCGGGTTCCAGGCGAATGCAATGCGCGGGGCAAAGTTCTTGTTCTGCGAGCCCATGTAGCCCGGCGCATTGTTCTTTTTGCCTCCGTAGACGTACTGGATGAATGGGAGCGCAGTGTTAGAAGAGGTTCCGGCGGCGCTCTGTATTTCGCGGTCACGCCAGTAGGTATCGAAGTTGAATTCCGATCCCGTGCTTCCCGAACCCAGCTGGGCCGAGGCCTGGTCGCCGTGGGTTTCGTAAGGCACGGTGTAGTTCTGATACCGCACGCCATAGGTGATGGTCAGGTTGGGAGTAACTTTCCAGGAGTCGGTGACGTAGAGCTCGGTTTCATAGTTGCGGTAATGAAGGGAGAGCCCGCTGCCCTGGGTCTGCACCGCTCCCTTGTTGTTGTAGTTGAAGTTGCTGCTGACTTCAGGCGATGCACCCAGGGCCGTGGAGAAGAGCGAATCCCACGGAGAGGTCCAGTCGCCGCTGATGTCGGAGGGCCGCAGGGTTGGGTTCAGGGCCGTAAAGTTGGTGTTGCCGGTTGTGCCGATACTGACGAAGTTGTAATTCTCCGCGGCGAACTCATTGGGAGTTTGCCAACTGAACAATCCGCCAAAGGTGAGGCTGTGACGCCCCTTCTCCCAGCTGAAGTCGTCGCGGATGATGGGCAAGGGATAGGTGCGCGCCTGGGAGTTGTTGCCGCCGTTGTACGGTCCGCTGAGTCCCGAATAGCCGAACTGATTGGGACCCTGAGGATTGTAGGTAACGCTGAAACTGTAATCTTCATAGGTCTCGCCGAATGACGCCTCGTTGACCTTGTTGCTGCCGATCTGCCAGGTGTGACCAACAACAAAGCCGTAGCTGCGATCGTAAAAGGGGTAGGTGTACTCGGGATCGCCGGGGAACTGGGGCTCGTTCTCGAGCGTGCTGCGCCGGGCGACGTTTCCCTTGCCGTAGATCTTCTGGTTGCTGTTGATGGTGTAATCCACGCGCTGGACGTAGACATCTTCGTGGTATGGGAGAGGCGCGTTGAAGCGGAAACCGGCGGTGTTCACCAGATCGCCCACGTCTCCCGTGAGGTCGTTGGCTATGGGGTAGCGTTTTTGAAACAGCGCAAGTTCGGTCTGATCCCAGCCAACGCCCATGGGGTCGAGGGCGGCCACCTGAGAAGGCGTCAGCGACACTGTAGCGCCTGAAGTGTTGACATAGCATACGTAGCCTTCGCGATAGCTTGTGCTACCTGAGCAGCCGCTGCCTCCGGGCGTGTCGCCCAAAGGAACGGTGCGGGTCTGAAGAGAGCTGCGGGCGTCGCGACGGCCGTCGTAGTCAAAGAAGAAGAAGGCCTTGTTTTTCCAGATGGGTCCGCCGATGTTGCCGCCAAACTGGTTGCGGACGAGAGGAGGCCGCGGGACATTGGCGTTGTTATTGAACCAGTCGTTGGCTTCGATATCGGTGTCACGGTGATACTCGTTGAGATCGCCGTGGAACTGGTTGGTGCCGCTCTTGGTGACGAGCCGGAACTGGCCGCCGCCGCCCTGGCCGGCATCGGCGGTGGGATCTGCCACAAGACCGCTGAATTCCTGGACCGAGTCGACCGGGGCAAGGCCGACGATGGCCCCGAACTGGCCGGTGGCCGGATCGTTGGCAAGATTGCCGTCAACAATGACGTTGGTCTGGTCAGTGCGGGCGCCGGTTACCGATCCGCCGAGGGTCACACCGGGCTGTTGATAGAAGAGTGCGGCGGGGCTGTCGCGGTTCTGAATGGGAAGGTCATTCAGATAGGCCACCTGGAAGTTGTTTCCGACCGAGGCATCGGTGGTGTTCAGGGTCACTTCCTGACCCGACGCCGATACCTGAACCGTCTGCGTCGACTTTCCGATGGTCAGCTTGGCATTTTGCGTACGGGTACTGTTCACGTTGAGGTAGAGGCCGGTAAAGACCGTAACCTCGAATCCGGAACCGGTGAACGAGATGGTGTACCCCGGTCCAGGCGCCACGTTCGGAATGGTGTAGGAACCCTCGGAGTTGGTGACTCCCTTGTAGGAGGCGCCCGTGAGGGTATTGGTGAGCGTGACGCTCACGCCTGGAACCACGGCGCCGCTTGGGTCGGTCACAACACCGGTAATGGACGCCTGATCCTGCGCCCTCGATAGCGACAAGGCAGAGAGGAACAGAACCAAAACAGCCAGGGACTTTCTTGAACTCAGTACTCTCGTTATCAGACTTCGCATGTTTTGCCTCCAAGTTGAATAGGGCCCCTCGACTCTCGAATCCGAGAATCGACTGCATCGACTCAAATTCGTGTCATTCAACAAAACTCGGGCAGATAGGCAGGCTCATTCCGGTCTGCAACCCAAGAGACCGCCCTCTGTGTTCAAGCCTCGAAAGCAAATCCGAAGCTCCCCATGGTGAACGCTGACCTGTTTCTTTTAGTTGACGACTACATATCGTAAAGAACGGTAGAAAGGGACCCGAACGATAAGTTGAAGTGGCCTGACCCCGGCCAACCTTCTCCTAAATCCTGCGTAAGAAAGAGTATGCGACTGCGGCAGCATCGTGTAAAGAACAAAATTACATGCCGAAACTCATATTTCACTTGTAAAAGTGGGGATAGGCTGCGCCGGAAGCGTCGAATGTGCATGCGACGGGCAACGGCCGGTTTGTTACCTGACTAGTAAACAGATTATGCGCGCTTCCGGCAATCGGGGGTCCGTTCGGGATGGACAGACGGGTCAGATCCGCATGGGCATGAGCACGTAGCGGTACTTGTACTCGGCCTCCGGGTCCTCGGGGCGCATCTGGCCGGCAGACTGGGAGTCCTTGAACTCGAGCCGCACCTCACCCTCGTTGTTCAGGGCCTTGAGGAAGTCGAGGATGTAAACCGAGTTGAAGCCGACCACGATCGGGTCTGATGAGTAGGGCGTGTCGATGGTGTCTTCAGACTCGCCGGCATCAGCAGAGTTGGCGCTGATTTTGAGCTCGTTGCTGTCGAGGCGCAGGCGGATGGCTCCGGAGCGCTCGTCGGCAAACTGCGCTACTCGCTGGATGGCGCTGGAGAGTTCGGCAGACCGAACTACCGCGAATTTGGTGTTGTCGCGCGGCATCACAGCCTCAAAGTTGGGGAATTGGCCGGATAGCTTGCGGGTGCTGAGGGTGCGGTGGCCGACCCGGAAGAAGAGGGTGTGCTCGTCGTCGGCAAAGTCGATCTTTTCAATTTCGGCGGTGGAGAGAAGCCCCTGCAACTCCTGCAGAGCCTTGCGGGGAATGAGGACACGCTTTTCGCCGCTGATGCCCTCAAGCGATTCGTTGGGCTTTTCGACAAGGGAGAGGCGATGGCCGTCGGTGGCGACCATGGCCAGGGACTCGGCTTTGAGGATGAGGAGCGCGCCGTTGAGGGTATAGCGCGATTCCTCGTTGGAGATGGCGAAGATAGTGCGGGCGATGAGGGTCTTGAGGGCGATGGTGGGGATGCTGGTGGCGGCGATAGAGGGAAACTCGGGCACCTGGGGATAGTTGGCGCGAGCCATGCCGACGATCTTGGTGTTGGATCGGCCGCTGCGAATCTGCACCCAGTGGTTCTCAAGCAGCTTGATGGAGATTTCGCCGTCGGGCAGCAGTTTGATGTAGTCGTAGAGCTTGCGGGCGGGAATAGTGCATGAGCCCGGCTTCTTGACTTTTACGGGTGCGCTGGTGCGGATCGCCTGGTCGAGGTCGGTGGCTGTGATGTTCAGTTGCTCGCCTTCGGCTTCGATCAGAAAATTGGAGAGAATCGGGATTGTTGTCTTACGTTCCACCACGCTTTGCGTAGCGGTTAGTTCCTTCACCAGATCCTGGCGGCTTACGGTAATTTCCATCGCTGCCCCCTGCGCAGCCGGCTTCTCAAGGTCAGTTTCAACAGTTGGCATAGGCCAAACTCTACTCCAGAAGCCGATTTACGCTCTCGCCATCACTCTACAACACCGTGCGGCCAGCGAAAAGCGGCTTTCTTTTCTTCGTCTTGATTGTATTCAGGTTTTTATATGCCTGAACGTGGAAAACAGGGGTGTAACTCTGAAATTCGGGACATGGCTGCCGCAGCAAGCGGTGTGCGCGGTGTTTTGAGGTGGAAGTAAAGAGGTGTTCGAGGAGTGGTAAGGGGTTTTTACCAGGGAGGATGAACGCGACGGGTGTGTATTTAGGGTTTATTAGATTAGAAAAAAGTTAGTAGTACCCGTAAGGAAGAAGGAAAAGTAGGATTTCGTGCAAAGTGGCTGAATGTGCGGTGGATGGAGGACGGGTGGGTTTTCTAAATCGCGCCTGAGGAAAAGAGGAGATTTGCAAAAGTGGATTGGATGGGGCAAGTAGGGACCGGGGTTTCCCACGTCTCCCACATGCCATGCAAAACGTGGTGTGGATATGCGGATGATTGTGTGAATAGTGAGCCGGTGAGGTTGTAAAGGAACGGGTTCGGAGCAACAGCAAATTCACAGGGAACGAAGGGCAGGCGAAAGGCGCTGGGTTAGTAAGGAGGTGGTTTTTTTAGCGGGGTGGATGGAGGAAGGGTGTGATGTGGCTTGCCGCACACGAGTGGATGGGTGTGCGGATTTTATACTGAAGCTTCAATGTCCTACGCCGCGGCTATTCAACAACTGAACACCATGACGCCGGAGCTGTATGCAAAGGCCGGTCAGCCGAGGCGAAAGTTTTCACTAGAAGAGGTTCGCATTCTGCTCCATGCGCTGGGCGATCCGCAGACGAAATTCCAAGCCGTTCTGATTGCGGGGACCAACGGCAAAGGGTCGACAGCAGCAACCTTGGCCTCGATTCTGACCACGGCAGGCGTTCGAACCGGCCTGTATACGTCGCCGCACCTGGAGAGGCCAAACGAGCGCATCCGGATTGACCGAGTTGAGATTGCAGACAACGATTTTGCGCGGCATTTCTTCCGCGTTCACGACGTTGCCGAGGAACTTCAGGTCGCGGGGCGGTTGCCGCAACTGCCGAGCTATTTTGAAATGCTGACAGCTGTAGCGTTCCTTTACTTTGCTGAGACCGAAGCGGCGATTGGGGTCCTTGAGGTAGGAATGGGTGGGCGTCTGGATGCGACCAATGTGGTGGATCCGTTGTTCTCGGTGATCACCGACATCTCGCTGGACCACATGGAATGGCTGGGGCCTACGATCAGTGCCATTGCCCGTGAGAAGGCTGGAATCATGCGGCCGAACGGGACGCTGATTACGCTGCCCCAGCATCCTGAAGCAAACCAGGTGCTGGGTGAGGTGGCAAGCGAGTTGAACGTTCGCGGAGTAAATGCGGCGCGTTATGTGCCGGACTCGAGTGAAGCAGCCGGCGCATATACGGTTGAGGCGCTCGGCGCGCGGATGGAGATCAACTCGCCGCTCAAAGGAGCGCATCAGCACCGAAACCTGGCGTTGGCGATTGCCGCCGCGGTTGAGCTGGCGGAGCGGCACGGATTCCCAGTGACACCTGACTCAATTGCCGAGGGAATCAGGCTGACGCACTGGCCGGGCCGGCTGGAGCGAGTGACCAGCGGCGGTGTGGAGTGGATTCTGGATGTAGCCCATAATCCTGCCGGAGCCTGGGCTTTGCGCGCAGGGCTGCGCAGCCTGCTTGGCGACGGGAGTCTGAAGGTGCTGGTCTTCGGATGTCTGAGGGACAAGCCTATTAATGAGATGGCGCAGATTCTCTTTCCGCTGTTTGACCAGGTAATTCTGGCGCCGATTCACTCCAGCCGCGCGGCAAGCATTGACGAGCTGATGGCGGCAGCGCAGTCCACCGGCGCAAGGACGTTTGCGGCGGCGAGCGTGGGTGATGCGCTGAAGATGGCGGGAGAGCTTGCGGCGGGCAACCCGGTGGTCGTTTCCGGTTCGGTGTACCTGGTGGGCGGAGCAAGGTCGCTGCTGATGCCAGCGAGGCAGGAGCCATGAGAGTGCGTCGCCCCAATGCTGTGCCCTGGTTCTACCGCTGGCGGACAAACCTGATCCAGACGCCGGCATTGAGTGTTGTGACGGTCTTCTGGGGCTCACTGGCCCTGCTGGTTTCGCTGTTTGAGAAAAGCGGCCGGGTGCAGCACCGCATTGCGCAGAACTGGGCTCGAATGTGCATCTGGATCTCCGGTTCGCATGTGACCGTGCGCGGCGCTGAAGACCTCCAAAAATATCCCGTGGCCGTTTACGCGTCAAACCACACGTCGTACATGGATACGCCGGTGGTCTTCTCCTCGTTGCCCTTCCAGTTCAGAATTCTGGCCAAGAAGGGCCTTTGGAAGATTGCGTTCATTGGCTGGTACCTGCAGCGGTCCGGACAGATCCCCATTGAAGTGGGGAACGCGCAGGCCGCGCTGGGCAGCCTGGGCGCGGGAGTAAAGGCGCTGCGCGCGGGCATGCCGCTGTTTGTCTTTCCCGAGGGCGCGCGCACCCCCGATGGCCGGTTGCAGGAGTTCCTTTCGGGCGCGGCGTTTCTGGCGATTCGCGCCCAGGTGCCGCTGATTCCGGTGGCGCTGAGCGGCGTGTACGATCTGCTGCCGATTCATACGCACCACTTCTACCCGAGCGAGCTGACCTTGAGCGTGGGCGAGCCGATTGAGACCAGGGGAATGACGGTGCGCCAGACCGGTGAGTTGACGGCGAGACTGAGAAGCGCGATTGAAGCGATGCTGGAAGCGTCGGCTGAGGTTGACCCCGAGGCGCTCCCGGTGGCGTAGCGGTTGGGCGGGGTTTTGGCGCAGGCGCATACATAGCGCAAGATGATGCTTGAAAGGACGGTCCCGAAAAATGATCGTCGAGATGCGCACATACAAGCTCAAGCCGGGGAAGCGTGACGAGTTTCTTCGCATCTTTCGCAGCCAATCGCTGCCGGCGCACACTAAGATCGGGATGAAGATCCTCGGGCCCTGGCTTTCAATTGAAGATCCCGACACGTTCTTTTTCATGCGCGGCTTCCCTGACCTTGCTTCTCGCGAACCGATGAAGGCGAAGTTCTACGAGGGCGATTTGTGGAAGCAGGAGCTCGAAAAGGTCCTCATGCCCATGATTGAGCGATACGATGTGGTGCTGGTGGACGACACTGAAGGATTGATTCAGTGGCAATGAGCCGCACGCTCCAGGCTCCCTTACACTGGAATTGCCCATGACTGTGCGTATTGCTATTCCCGCACCCAGCAGCGACGAGAAATACAACGGGCGTTCCCTTCCCGCTTATGTTGATGCTCTCGAGGCGGCGGGCGCGTCTGCTGTTGTGGTCGGGCTCGATGAGGCGCAGGAGAAGTTGGCGGAAGTTCTCGCCGGCGTGCAGGGGATTCTGCTGCCCGGCAGCCGATTCGATGTGGATCCCGGGCGCTATGGCGAAGTGCGCAGGCCCGAGTGCGGCGAGGCCGACGCGGCGCGCACTGCTGTGGATGAGCTGTTGCTCAAGGACGCATTCAATCTGAAGAAACCCGTCCTCGCTATCTGTCACGGCGCGCAGACGCTGAACGTTTTGCGAAACGGTTCACTGATCCAGGACCTGAAGACCGAGGTGAATCATCGGCCCGGACGCACCGTGGTTGAAGCCCACCCGGTGAAAGTGGCTGAAGGCTCACGGCTGGCGGCGCTGCTGCCGGCCGGCTCAGCTCTTGAGACGGCGGTGAACTCAAGCCATCACCAGGCGATTCGCGCTCCTGGCGACAACCTGCGCGTGACGGCGGTTTCTCCCGTCGACAGGGTGATTGAGGCCGTCGAGCTGAATTCGCAGGAGCATTTTGTCCTGGCCGTCCAGTGGCACCCGGAGCGTACCTGCGCCGAGAGCGCGGTCTCAAGATCGATCTTCAAGGCGTTTATTGAGGCGGCCACGCTTTGGCAGCCGCCGCGCGTGGAAGATTCAGTGACAGTGAAATGAGCCGGACGATCAGCGACACGATCGGAGACGCGATCAGAAAGGCTCTGGAGGCGGCGGGACGGGAGCCGTTGGATGAGACGGCAATCGGCCAATTGAGCGCCTATGTTTCGCTGATTCTTCGCTGGAACTCCCGCATTAATCTGACTGCGATTCGCGATGAAGAAGGGATAATAGCGCGGCATATTGTTGAGTCTATTGATGTTAGTTGTAAACTCCCGGTCGGGGTAGGCACCGTGCTTGATTTTGGTTCCGGGGCGGGGCTGCCAGGGATTCCAATTGCCATTTGCCGGCCCGAGATCGAGGTGACTCTCGCGGAGTCGCAAAACAAGAAAGCGGCATTCCTGAGGGAGGCGGTTCGGGTTCTCGATCTGGGTACGAAGGTCCACTCCGGCCGGGCCGAAGAGCTGAAGGTGCGGTTCGACTGCGTGACTCTGCGTGCCGTAGACAAGATGGCTACGGCGGTCAGCTCGGCGACCGGGCTGGTTGCGCCAGACGGATGGCTGGCGTTGATGACGACGGCGGCAGATGCGGATCAACTGAAGGCCGCGGCTGGAGCGGGGTTCACCTGGAGAGAAGCGGCTGGCTTGGCGGGGAGCGTTTCACGGGTGCTGCTGCTGGGTATGAAGTCCGGCTCCTGAGCACTCAGTTCGCGCACTTGATCTCGACCAGCTGTTTTACCGGCTCCAGGTCCGCGGGGCTTTTGACAAAGAGCCGCACTCCTGTTCCCTCGGCGTAGCGCTTTGCGTCTGCAATCTCTTTGATGATGCTTTTGGGCAGATTGCTGGTTCGGGCTGCTGCCACAGCCTTGTCTCCAAGGACGAGGGAGACGCGGAAGCACCCCTGGCACGGACCGAGATACAGGATTGTGCGCTTGCCGAGGGCAGGCCGAAGGCCCCAGCCGTATTTGGGAGAGACCGACTTCCACTCGCCGGAGTCGATGCCTTTTGTCTCAAGCCAGGCGAGGAGTTCGTTCCAGACCGGCAGTGACGGGCCGAGACAATCGGCCAACTCGTTTTCCGACGGAGGAGTCTTTCGACCGGTAAATGCATTCGGGAGGTCCATGGGCTTCCACTTTCTGCGCCGGTTCGGATGCAGGAGATCCTGGGGGTTCTTTGGGGCGTTGGCCGGGTGAGTCAGTTGCCTTTGAACTCGGGCGGCCGCTTTTCGAGGAATGCGCGGATTCCTTCCTGGTAATCGTTGCTGTCGTAGACCTGGCGGCGAAGGGCCTGCAGCCGCTCGTAGGTTTCTGGATTCAGTGGATGGGCATTGGCCAGGACCCGCATCTCCTCCTTAAGAACCCGCAGGACCAGTGGAGAGGATTGAGCGATCTGCGCGGCCAGGTTCATGGTGAAGGCTTCGAGCTCTTCTGCCGGGACAACGTGATTGACAACTCCGGTGGCCTCGAGGCGGGTGACGGAAACCGGCTCGGCGGTAAAGAGCATCTCTTTGAGGAGATGGATTCCAGCCACTTTCACCAGGTTGAGGGTTCCGTAGAGGTTATACGGCACACCGAGCTTGGCGGGGGTGATGGCGAAGGTGGAGTGAGAAGCCGCGATGATGAGATCGCAGCCGAAGACGAGTTCGCAGGCGCCTCCCCACACTGACCCTTCGACCATGGCGATTACCGGCCGGGGCAAAGTCTCGATCTTGCGAACCAGCTGGCGCAGGGGGTCGTTATAGGTGAGGGGGTCGCGGCCATTGGTAGGGAGTTCGTTAACGTCGTGTCCGGCCGAGAAGACGCGTGCGCCCTGCGGAGCGCGGAGAATGAGGGCGCGGACTTCGGCCCCTTCCAATTCGTCGATTGCGTTCGAAATGTCGTTGAGCAGGTTGCTGCTGAGGGGGTTGACGCGCCGGTGGTTCATGGTGATAGTGCCAATGCGGCCGTCGATAGAAACGAGTACGCTCACGGTGGGGACTCCTGGTTGTCGAGTCGATGGTAGCCCTGGAGGCAAGCCGGGAATGTGATGGCCGCCGCCGAGGTCGACTGTTCCACGTGGAACACGATTGAACCCGCCATCGCAACTGCCCGCTGTTCCACGTGGAACACCTGCCTTGAAAGCGCCACTTTTGCAGAGTCAGAATGCGATTTGCCGGGCGCCATGGCCGGAGTTGATATTCGCTCTAAACTGTCCTGGTTTTCCACTTTCCACTGGTCTTCTCACCGGCACTCTGCAGAACACCGCTCTTTCGCGCAAATCCATACTCCAGAAACCTTTGCAGCCATTTCATGGTCGAGCGCCCCGAGAACTTTCCACAGCTTGTCCGAGTTCTCCACAGCCGAACCGGCTTTCGTCGTTCCACCGCTCCCGTTAGTCTTGAATGCCATGGGCAGGATACTCGGCGTGGTGAACCAGAAGGGTGGAGTGGGCAAAACCACGACCGCGATCAACCTGTCGGCCTGCCTGGCCATTGAAGGCGTCAATGTGCTGCTTGCCGACTGCGATCCCCAGGCGAACGCCTCCTCGGGCCTCGGCTTCCAGCGCGACGACAATCGCCATTCAATCTACGACGTACTGGTGGGCAACAGCCCGGCAGATCAGGTGATTCTGCCGACCGAAATCGAGAATCTCTGGCTTCTTCCCGGCTCAAAAAACCTGACCGGAGCCAATATTGAGCTTGCCGGCCAGGAAGATCGTGCGACCCGGCTGCGCGATGCCCTGCAGCCGGTCCGCGACAACTACGACCTGGTCATTCTAGATTGCCCGCCCGCCCTCGATCTGTTGACTCTGAACGTCCTGTGCGCGGCTGAGATCCTGATGGTCCCGATGCAAGCCGAGTATTTTGCTCTGGAGGGGGTTTCGGAGTTGATTTCCACCCTCGAGAGGGTGCGGGCAGCCTTCAATCCCGCGCTGACCATCGAAGGCGTCCTGCTGACCATGTACGACGACCGCACCAATCTGGCGCAACAGGTAACCGAGACTCTCCGCGAGCATTTTCGCGACAGGCTTTACCAGACCGTGATACCGCGCAACATCCGGCTGGCCGAGGCGCCCAGCCACGGCAAACCTGTCGCGCTTTACGATGGCAGGTCCCGCGGCACCGAGGCTTATTTCGAACTTGCCGGGGAGTTTATGGCCCGAAACGGCATTGAAGCTCACGGCAGCCGGGAACGAAAGGCTGCAACTTCGGTAAGGCCTGCTGCGGAGGTTCGATTCTGGCCTTACTCTTAGGAGCGTCCGGCACTCATTTGAATCCGGATAACTCCCGCAGTTCGTCATTCCCCATTTGCAAAGAGACTGAAATGCATCGGCCGCTCCCGGGCGGCATTTTGAGGGACATTTACAATGACCACCGCAACTATTGACACCAAACGACGCGCGCTAGGCAAAGGGCTTGATTCTCTGCTGCCGCGCACCCACCTTGGCCCCATGCCTGCCCCTGAGAACGAGGGCGGCCGGCCAAGGGAGGTCCCGATCGATCTGATTGACCGCAACCCCTTTCAAACACGCGGCCAGATGAACCAGGAGCAACTAGCCGAGCTGGCGGCCTCGATTACCGCAAATGGTGTTGTGCAGCCTGTCCTGCTTCGTCCCCAGGCAAACGGGAGATTCCAGCTGATCGCCGGCGAGCGGCGGTGGAAAGCCTCCGAGCTGGCAGGCAAAAAGACGATCCCGGCAATTTTGCGCCAGGTGTCTGACGAGCAGGCGATGGAAATCACCATCGTCGAAAACCTGCAACGCGCCGATCTGAACCCGATGGAGCAGGCGCGCGCATTTGACCGGCTTTCGCGTGAATTCCACATGACCCAGGAACAGATGGCGCAGCGCACCGGCAAGGACCGTGCGACAGTGGCGAATTTTCTGCGGCTGCTCAAGCTGCCCGCAACCGTGCAAGCCCGGGTCGAATCAGGCGAGTTGACCTTTGGCCATGCGCGAGCGTTGCTGGCCTTTGAGCACGCTGAGGAGATTGAGAAGGCAGCCAAGCGTGCGATCGTACTTTCGCTTTCTGTTCGCCAGATTGAGAGCTATGTCCAGGGTTTGCTTCATCCGGAGCGCAAGGCCAGGAAGGAGCCGGCGCCTGAGGTTCAGATCGATCCCAATGTGCGCGATGCCCAGGAGAGGTTGCAAAGGGCGCTGGGGCTGAAGGTGACAATCGAGGACAAGAACGGCCGCGGCAGGGTGATTATCGAGTACTCAAAGCTCGAGGATTTCGATGCGATCATGGAGCAGATGGGTGTGAGCGAACGAGGGTGAATCTCCTCAATGCAAATGGGTTAACTGCTTTGATTCCCCCTGCGCCAGCGACTGCATAAAATCATATAATCTGATTTTATGCAAACCCGCTCCATCAGCGTTACCGAGGCGGCGCGGAAGTTCTCTGACTGCGTCAATCGCGCCCGCTACCAGGGAGTGACCTTCATTCTCCATCGCAACGGCGTTCCGGTGGCCCGCATCGTCCCCGAAGGGCCGAAGCAGCCCGCCCTGGCGCATGAAGTTCCCGCCGCCAGTGAGGGAGAGCGCGTCGCAGTCGATTCCGCTCGATCCACGCCGGCCAGGAGTCTCTGGTAAGGATCGGCGCCAGACCCTAGTGCTTCACCCAGCCGTGCTTTCCCGCTTCGAAGCTGCGGAGATCGAGCCGCGGCAGTGATCGCGCTACCTTGTCGGGAACCAGGGGATAGTGACGCGCCGCAATGAGGAGCTCGGGCACGCACCACACATCTTCTTCCGAAGTCATCCAGTGCCGGCCGTCGAGACGCTTCAGGTTCACCGGCGCCGAGTAGCTGCGCAGCGTGTGTTCGCGACGCAGGTTGAAGTACTGCCCAAAGTAGCTCAGCGCCAGTTCGCGCAGCGTGCGGTAGACGGGAGCGCGAAATCGCAGGCCCGCGAAATTCGACTTGGCGATACCGCCCCACAGGCCGCGCTCGCGATAGAGTGCAATAACGTGGTCGTCGTCGCGCACGGCCTCCAGATCCATCAGCAGCGGCGGATATCCGTTCACGCGCAGAGCGGCCGCGGCCAGCAGCGCTCCCTCCAGGCAATGGCCCTTGCGCTCGCGCAGCACGCGCGCCGGCGACCACGCCGTGTCGGCGTACTGGTACCCGAGCGCATCGATGAACTTCTGGATGCGCACCGGCGTCTTCAGCGCGCGCAACGTGCGCAGGTCCGCCGCCGACAGGCCAAAATCCTCCTGCCGTTCTTTCCGCATGGCGCTCTTCGACGATCTCCCGGCGTTCAAAGGCAATCTCCCGTATGCGAATCCAGCAGATTATAGAATCCCACGCCGCGACGTCCCGGCGCCGAAAGGATGTGCAACGGAAAAGGAGCAATTTGCTAGGGGGAGAGCAGAACTGACGCCCGCTGCCCGAGTCAAAACCGGAAGTGGGGGACTAGAGCGACTATCGCATTATGAGACGCTGAACCATTTTTCGTGACAACAGTCACGGATAGAAAAACCGCCTAAGCCTTAATGTCGGTATTTGGATATCGATAAAAAAATATCGGGAAGTGGTCTTATAGAGCGCGCGCCAGTGGGGATTCCACAGCCGAGTCTGAATCGGCTGCCTCAATACCATCACTACCTGAGTGAGCTTAACGCCAAGGGAATCAAGACAGTTTCCTGTAGTTTGATCGGGATCGACCTGAATCTTGTGCCGGTACAGGTCCGCAAGGATCTGCAATACACCGGAATCGTGGGCAAGCCCAAAACAGGCTATGCCGTGCCCGAGCTGATTGCTGCAATCGAGACATTCCTTGGCTGGAACAACGTAAATGAGGCATTCCTGGCCGGCGCCGGCAACCTGGGCACGGCTCTCCTCGGGCACGAGCGCTTTTCCAGCTTCGGCCTGCGGATTGTAGCGGCGTTCGACACCGATCCGGAGAAGATCGGTCAATGGATCCACGGGAAGATGGTTCTTCCCCTCGATAAGCTGGCGGATCTGGCCAAAAGGATGAGCATTCATCTGGGCATCATTACGGCGCCTGCCGAATACGCCCAGTCGATTGCGGAAGAGATGGTCGCAGGCGGCATTCAGGCCGTTTGGAACTTTGCTCCGATGCGGCTCAAGGTGCCTCAGCACATCATCGTCCACAACGAAGATCTGTATTCATCTCTGGCTTCACTTTCATGGAAACTGGCACGGCGTTTCGGCGTCTCATTACACCAGGACGGGGGTTCACACTGATGGCCACTGCGCAAATTGCGGTCGATCGCGCGGGGAAGTTCCGAAAAGTATGCAGCATTCTCGACCGGCATCATTATCGGCCGGCGGGACTGATCCCGATTTTGCAGGCGATTCAACTCGAATACCAATACCTGCCTGAAGAAGTTCTCACCTTTGTGGCGACATCGCTCGATATACCTCCGGCTCGCGTGTACGGAGTGGCCACTTTCTACGCTCACTTCGCCCTGGAGCCGAAGGGAAAGCACGTGATCAGGATTTGCGACGGGACCGCGTGCCACGTAAAGCAGTCATTGCCGATATTGAGCGCCATCCACGAGAAGCTGGGCACGAGCGAG
>Ga0326727_10017147_pt1 | contig 15103 bp, 11 predicted proteins | sample MB2enrmetagenome_FD_207643 | JGI IMG/M metagenome (GOLD analysis project Ga0326727, IMG submission 207643) | Lab enriched peat soil microbial communities from McLean, Ithaca, NY, United States - MB29MY | ecosystem: Environmental > Terrestrial > Soil > Wetlands > Peat | place: USA: New York... | reverse complement strand
CTTCATGGCAGCGCCGAGATCCTCGTTCATGCCCATGCTGATGAAGTGGGTTGGGGTCTCCGCACGCGGGTGGCGGAGCAGGGGCGCCGGGCCGGTCCGCTTATGCAGCAGCAGCGTGAAGGTCCCGGTCAGGCAGATCTCCAGCGCGTTGACACAGACCTCCCCGTCGCCCTGCACCCCGTGGCCATCACCGGCGGAGAACAAGGCGCCTGGCGCCCAGACCGGCAGGTAGAGGGTGGCGCCTTCGCCGATTTCCTTGTTGTCGAGGTTGCCGCCGTGCGCGCGGGGCGCAAGCGAGGAAATGGTGCCCCAGGCAGCGGGCGGCGCCACCCCCATGACGCCGAAAAACGGCGCCAGCGGCAGTTCCAGCCCGTAGGGAAGCCGGCAGGTGCGCCGCGCGCGATCGATCGGCAGGTGGGAGAGGAACCGTTCGGGAAAATCCTCGGGCAGCGTGCCGAACAGCGGCCGGAACCCGCAATAGCCCCAGTCGGCGCCGAACTCGATCTGCTCCACCCGCACTTCCAGCATGTCCCCCGGCGCCGCGCCGGCCACGGCCACCGGGCCGGTGAGGATGTGTCCGGGACCGGGCGGCACGGCGGCATGGATGGCCGCGAGAGCATGCGGCACCACCATGCCGGAGCCCGCTGGCGGCATCACGTCCGGGCCGCCGGAAACACATTCCAGCACCACCGTGTCGCCGGACGCCACCGTTGTGACCGGGGGGATGTCGGCACCGAACACCCCCCAGCGGATCGTGTCAGGGGTGGCGGGGATGCGATGGACGGCCATGGGCGGGGGCTCCGGACGGGACTGCGGTCGGATGCTGATGCAGCGGATGGCGGCAGGCAACCCATCGCTCGCGGGTATCGAACCGGCCCACTCGGCGAGTGAGCGTCGCGCGGCGCGCACTCTTCGGGTTTGTCAGACGCAGCCGTCCGTCATTCGAGCCACTTCCTGGTCAGGGTGGCGTATCCCCCGGTTTCGATGCTGATGTGCAGCCACTGGTCGATCCACGCCTTGAGCACAGGATCGCGCGGCAGCAGGTAGGCGAGTTCGCCGAAATCGAAAGGCTGGTCCGGATGGATGGCGCAGAGTTCGTGGTGCAGCTTCTGCTGCAGCCGCGCTTCCACCGAATCGGTGATCATGACGTCGCCCGCTCCCGCGACGAGTTCGTCGAAAACCGCGGTGTTGCTGGGCACCACCACGATCTGGGCCGCCTTGAGACTGGCGCGGTCGAACCGCTCGTTGGTGCCGCCGGGGTTGGTCAGCACCTTGACCTTGGGCTGGTCGATATCCGCCAGCGTCGCGAAGCGGTCCTTATCGGCGCAGCGGGCAATCGCCGCCTTGCCCGAGCGCACCAGCGGCATCGAGAAGAACGCAACCTTCTGGCGTTCGAGGGTCACCGAGATCCCGCCCATCCCGACGTCGAACTTCTCCGCCGCGAGGTCCGCGAGCAGCGAGCCCCAGGTGGTTGGCACGAACTCGACCTTCACGCCGAGCGCCTGGCCGAGGCTCCCGGCCATGTCCACGTCCAGCCCCTCGAAATGGCCGGTTTCCTTGTTCAGAGCCGAGAACGGCCGGTAGTCCCCGGTCAGGCCCACCCGCACGGTGCCGCGGGCCAGGATCACGTCGAGGCGGCTTGCCTGGGCGAACGCGGATGGTGCGCCGCCGAGCAGCAGCAGGATCAGCAGGATGGGCCGTAACAGGGCGGGCATGGGTGGCTCCGGGTGCGGGGTGGAGGGTGTTGGGCCGGCCGAGCTTGCCGAATTCGGCGGCGTGGTTGGATAATAAGGCCATGAGCGCGAGCAAGGCCGAGGGGTTATCAGAAACCCCAGGCCACACGCGGGTCGTTCGACTGCTGCAGCGCGCGATAGCGCGCCAGCGCCAGCAGCGGGAAGAACAGCCCGTAGCCGTGGTAGCGCAGGTAGAACACGCGCGGGAAACCCACCGCCGTGTACGGCGCCTCGTCCCATTCGCCGTCAGCCCGCTGCCGCTCCGCCAGCCAGGCGATACCGCGTGCCACGGCCGGGTGACGGGCCTCGCCCGCGGCCATCAGGCCAAGCAACGCCCAGGCGGTCTGGCTCGGATTGCTACGCCGGGAGCGGCCGGGCGGGGCGGTGGCATAGGTCGTGTTGTCCTCCCCCCAGCCGCCATCCTCGCGCTGGGTTTCCAGCAGGAAACCGACGGCGCGCCGCACCGCCGGGTCGTCGTTGCCGACCCCCGCGGCGTTCAGCGCGCACAGCACGCTCCAGGTGCCGTAGATGTAGTTGGTGCCCCAGCGGCCGAACCAGGAGCCGTTCGCCTCCTGTTCGCTGCGCAGCCAGGCCAGCGCACGGGCCATGGTCGGATCGTCCGCCGTCAGCCCGACCTGGGCGAGGAAAGCGACGCAGCGCGCGGTGACATCGGCGGTCGATGGATCGAGCAGAGCGCCGTGGTCGGCGAACGGGATGTGGTTGAGATAGGAGTGGTTGTTGTCGGCATCGAAGGCACCCCAGCCGCCGTCGCGGCCCTGCATGCCCACCACCCAGTCCCGGGCGCGCCACACCGCGACCGCCAGCGCCGGGTCGCCGCCGGCCCGCAGGTGCCGGTGCAGCAACATGCCAGCCACCGCGGTGTCGTCGACATCGGGGTAATAGGCGTTGGCATACTGGAACGCCCAGCCGCCCGGCACTGCCCGCGGCCGCGCCGCCGCCCAGTCGCCCACCACGTCCAGCACCTGGCGGTCGCGCAACCAGGTAGCAGCGGCGGCGACCGCCGGAGTGGCGGCGCCTTCGGCCTCGGCCATGGCGTGGCCGGCCAGCCCGGTGTCCCACACCGGGGAGAGGCAGGGCTGGCAGTACGCCTCGTCTTCCTTCACCACCAGCAATCGGCGCACGGCTGCCCAGGCGGTGGCGGCCCGTGGGTGGTCCAGGCCATAGCCCAGCGTGTCGAACATCATCACGGTGTTCGCCATCGCCGGGTAGATGCCGCCCAGCCCATCGACGCCGCTCATCCGCTCGATGACGAACCGCACGGACCAGGCGAGGGCGCGCCGGCGTACGCTGGAGGGAAAATGCGGCTCGACGGCGTGCAGCACCACGTCGAGGTGGCGGAAGATCCGCCCCCACCGGGAGCGGTAAGGCCCGCGGATCCAGTCCTGCACCTCCTCGGGGGGTGTTGCGAACAGTTCGCCGATGTGCCCGCCGCGCGGGTTGCGGGCCTGCGGGCGCAGCGCCATCAGCACCACCAGCGGGACGATGACGGTGCGCGACCAGTATGACACCTTGTTGAGGTGGAACGGGAACCAGCGGGGCAGCAGCACCAGCTCGATCGGCATGCAGGGCACCGCGCGCCACGGCACCTCGCCGTACAGCGCCAGCATGCAGCGGGTGAACACGTTGGTCCGCTCCGCCCCGCCGGCGGCGAGGATCGCCTGCCGCGCCCGCACCATGTGTGGGGCGTCCGGATCGTCGCCGATCAGCTTCAGCGCGAAATACGCCTTGGTGCTGGCCGAAAGATCGAAGCCGCCGTCGTAGAACAGCGGCCAGCCGCCATGTTCGCCCTGGATCCGCCGCAGGTAGACGCCGATCTTGGCTTCCAGCGCCGCATCGATGCGGTCGAGGAAGTGCTCCAGCAGCACGTATTCGGCCGGGATGGTGGCGTCGGCCTCGAGTTCGAAGACCCAGTGTCCGTCGGATTGCTGCCGACGCAGCAGGGCATTGCGGGCGCGGTCGACCGCGTCCGCGAGGTGGGTGGCGTGGGGCGCGGGTAGAATGTCTCCGGGCACGGCGTAGCGACCTCGTTTGGCTTCAATCGTCGGCGACCGAGTCGGCGGCCACATAACCGGATTTGGTGGCACCTTCAATCGTCGCGGGCAAGCCCGTGCTGGTCCAGTCGCCGGCCAGCACGAGGTTGCGCGCCAGCCCGACCTCGGCCGGCCAACGCGCGCCCGGCCGCCGCCGCTCCTCCGCCGCGGTGGCGGCAAAGGTGGCGCGGCGCTCCTTCACCACCCGCACGGGCGGCATCGCCCCCCCCAGGCCGAGCGCGCTCCGCACGTCCGGCCATACCCTGCGGGCAAGCTCCTCCGCCGAAACATCGACCAGCCGGTTGGCGGCGCTGATGGTGACCGAGACGACACCGGGCTTGATGAAGATCCACTGCGCGGTGCCGCCCAGCACCCCGAGAAAACCGGCCACTCCGGGTTCGGCGACGAGGCGGAAATGCAGGTTGACGATCGCCTGGAAGGCGGCGGGCGCGACCAGCCCCGGCACCAGCCCGTCGGCCACCCACGGCGGCGCGGCCATCACCACCGCCTCGCCCGGCGCCACCTCGACGGCACCGGCGGCGGTTTGCAACGCGATGACGCGCCCGGCTTCGATGCTGAGCGCTGCGACCCGGCAGCCGGTCAGCAGCCGGCCGCCGCGTTCCCCGAGCCAGGACAATGCCGGATCGACGAAGCTTTCGCTCAGCCCTTGGCGCGGAAAGCAGGGGATACAGGCGTGCCCGCCACGCATCAGCGATTCCGCCAGCACGGCGCCGAGCAGCCGCGCCAGGGCCTCCCCCGGCGGCGTGTTCAGGGCCGCGACCGCCAGCGGTTCCACCAGCCGCCGGTAGAGCGGCCCGGCGGTGGCGAACGCCTCGGCCACCGTCGCATCCCCGCTGGCCCGCGCCAGGCGCCGGAGGAGAAGGTAGTCGCGCGGCCGGGTTCCCGGCACCCGGCGGGGGCGCCGGAAGATCCACCACGGCAGGCGGCCGGCATTGGGCGCCACCTCCCAGCGCTCACCGCTCGCCAGGTCGAGGAAAGGGAACCGCGCCCGCGCCGGCCCGCCCAGGCTCCGGCGCGCGCCGATGGCGTCCAGGTAGGTCATGGCAGCGCGGTTGCCGCTAAGCAGCAGGTGGTTGCCGTTGTCGATGCGCACGCCGAGCCCACGGTCGAAATACGACCGGCAGCGGCCACCGGCGACCGGCGCGGCCTCGTAGAGCGTCGCCGCCACCCCCCGCCGGGCCAGCGCGACGGCGGCGGCCAGGCCGGCGAGGCCGGCGCCGATGATGTGGACCCGCCTCATGCCACCCATCGATGGCGAGGCGCTGCCTCGCGCTCCGCCAGGGCTCTGCCCTGGACCCCTTTTATTTGGCGCTTCGCGCTGGACGGTGCCGGGGCGAGAATGGCGCGAAGCGCCCAAAAGAATGGGTTCCAAGGGCCTCTCGGCCCTTGGCGGGGTCCAGGGGCAGAGCCCCTGGCCTTCAGCCACGAGTCAATCTCTCCGCCGGTTGCTATCAGTGGAGCCCGTAGCGGAGCGCGATCCACAGTTTCTGCCATTTCGGCACCTTGACGGGCTCGCCGGACCGACGCCAGCCGCGCCGCTGCAGCCGGTTCAGGATGGCCTGGTACATGGCGGCCATCAGGCGCGCCGGCTTCATGGCCCGCCGGTCGCAGCACGCCATGGCGGCACGCGCTTCCCTGAAATGGGCGCGCGCGATCGCCGCCAACCGGTCGCACACTTCCGCCAGCCCGGGATGATGGAGCGCCGCCAGGGGTTCCGTCGGCGCCCCCACCTGCTGCAGGAACTCGCGCGGCAGATAGAGTCGCCCGCGTGCGGCGTCCTCGGCGATGTCGCGCAGGATGTTGGTGAGTTGCAGGGCCCGGCCGAGGTGGAAGGCCACCTGGTCGGCCGCCGGGCTGGCGTCGCCGAAGGCACGCACCGACAGCCGCCCGACCGCGGCCGCCACCCGGTCGCAATAGAGATCGAGCTCGGCGAGATCGGGTGCCACGATTGCCTCGGCATCCATTTCCATGCCGTCGATCACCGACTCGAAATCCGCTTGGCGCAGGCCGTACTCCCGGATCGCCTGGCGGAGCACGCGGGTGAGGGCATCCGATGCCTCGCCCCGGTAGAGCGCGGCGATGCGGCGGCGCCATTCCTCCAGGCGCGGCCGTCGGGTCTCCAACGGCCCCGGGTCGTCGGCGATGTCGTCGACCACGCGGCAGAACGCGTAGATCGCATGCACGGCGTGCCGCCGCGCCGGCGGCAGCACGGCCATGCCCTGGTGGAAACTGCTGCCGGCCGCGCGTACCACCGCCTCGACGGCGTCGAGATCGGCCTCGGTGGCATCCAGCGGGGCGTTCACGGCGCGAACCTGAGCCCGGCGAGCAGGCTCGCGAGGAAGTCGGCGCGCGTCAGCCTGATCCGCCGCGCCACCGGGTCCCCGCGGCGCAGCCGTGCGGCCAGGCGGCGCGCCAGGCCGACGATGGTGGCGGTCTCCACCCGTAGCCGCCGGTCGCGGGTGCGGCGCGGCAGGTCGGCGGCGGTGCGGTTCAGGGCGTCGCAGTGATCGAGCAGCGCGTCGAACACCCCCCGCAGGCCGGCGCTCGCCACCGGCGCGCGCAGGTCCTCAACCCGGGCACCGAAGCGGACGAGCAGGTCGGCCGGCAGGTAGCACCGGTCGAGCGTCGCCAGGTCCCTGGCGGCATCCTGCAGATGGTTCAGCACCTGCAGCGCCGAACACAGCGCATCCGACGGCGGCCAGGTCGCCCGCTTCTCGCCGTGCAGGTCGAGCACATGCCGGCCGACCGGCATGGCGGAGTAGCGGCAGTAATCCATCAACTCGTCCCAACTCGCATAGCGCAGCTTGGTGGCATCGCGGCGGAACGCAACCAACAGGTCGCTGGCGTGGTCGGCCGCGACGCCGGTCTCGGCCAGGCTCCGGCGCAGTCGGAGCGCGCTCCGGCTGCCAGCGGCCCGGCGGCCGAGCAGCACCGCCTCCATGGTGTCCAGCCGCGCCACCTTGTCGTGGGGCGCGAGGGCGGCGCTGTCGGCGATGTCGTCGGCGTTGCGGGCGAAGGCGTAGAAGGCGTGCACGTGCGGCCTGAGGCGGGCGGCGATCAGCACCGAGCCGACCGGAAAATTCTCGTCGGCGCGATCCTTGCCGGACCACGCCTCGACGTCCTCGACGACGTCGATCATGGCGCCGGGCCCGGATAGGTGCGGCGCTTCCACTCCACCCCCCTGCCCAGATGGTGGTCGGCCGCCGAATCGAGGGTCGCCGCGGCATAGAAGGCGACGATGGCGGGCAGCGCCGCGGCCCAGAACGGCGAGAGCCGATAGCGGGCAAGCGTCGGCAGGAAGCTCGCCGCCATGATCGCCCAGCTGGCCAGCCCGCACGCCCGGCCCAGCCCATGGCCGAACAGCGCCGCCAGCACCGGCACCAGGAACACAAGGGCGAGCGCCAGCGTGGTCAGCACCAGAGCCAGCGGCGAGTGGCGAAGCTGCACATAGGCCGAGCGCGCCACCATGCGCCAGATGTCGGCGAAGCCCGGGTAGCGCCTGACCGAGCGCGCCAGCCGGGAATGGCCGAGCCAGATCCGCCCGTCGCGTTTCACCGCCCGCGCCAGCGCCACATCGTCGATCAGCGCACCGCGGATCGCGGCGATGCCGCCGATGCGCTCGAGCGCGGCGCGGCGGATCAGCATCGTGCCCCCGGCCGCCGCGGCGGTCGTGCGAAGCGGGTCCCGGATCCAGGCGAACGGGTAGAGAGCCGCGAACAGGTAGACGAACGCCGGCACCAGAGCGCGCTCGGCCAGACTTTCGCAGTTGAGCGCCACCATCTCGCTGACCAGGTCGAAGCCGCCGCGCTCGGCGTGCGCCACCAGGGCGGACAGGTGCGCGGGGTCGTGCACGACGTCGGCGTCGGTCAGTAGCAAAAACTCCTCCTCCGTCGCCGCCACCCCCTGCTGCACCGCCCAGAGCTTCCCGGTCCAGCCCTCCGGGCAGGGTGTTGCGGCCAGCACGGTGAGCCGCTCCGCCCCGGCAAGCCCACGGGCGATGGAAGCGGTCGCGTCGGCGCTGCCGTCATCGACCAGGATGATCCGGACCGTGCCCGGGTAGTCCTGGGCCAGCAGGCTGCCGATGCTCGCTCCCACCACTTCGGCTTCATCGCGGGCCGGCACCACCACGGCGACCGGCATGGCGAGCAAAGGGCGCGCCGGGGCAAGCCGTTCGCCGTCACGCCAGAACCCGCCGCGGCCGGCGATCAGGGTGAGCCACACCAGCAGGGCAAGCAGCGCCAGTACAATCATGATGGGGGAACCCGCCCCTGTTCGCGGAACCAGGCGATGGCGTCGGCCACCGCGCGGCGCGCCGGCCGCGAGCGGTAGCCGAGCTCCGCCGCGGCCTTGGCCGAGGAGAAGAACATCAGCTTGCGGGCCATGCGCAGGTGGTCGCGGGCCACCAGGGGTTCGCGGCCGGTGATCCTGGCAAACGCCTCGCAGCCCAGCGCCAGCGGCCACAGCACGCCCGGCGTGAGCCGCAGCCGCCGCTGGCGGCGACCGAGGACATCGTCGATGAGCGCCAGCAGCGCCGCCAGCGTGAGGTTGTCGCCCCCAAGGATATAGCGGCTCCCCACCCGGCCGTGCTCCAGCGCCAGCGCGTGGCCCTCCGCCACGTCATCCACGTGCACGATATTGAGCCCGGTTGAGAGGTAGGCGGGCATGCGGCCGGCCGCGGCGCCGGCGATCATGCGGCCCGTGGGGGTCGGCTTGATGTCCCGCGGCCCGACCGGCGCGGCGGGATTGACGATCACCGCCGGCAGTTCCTCCAGCTCGACGAGATCGGAGACGATTCGTTCGGCGTCGAATTTCGATTGCTTGTACGCACCCACGATCCTGGCCCGGTCGACCGGCGTCTCCTCATCGGCCGGGGTGCCGTCGCCGGTCAGCCCGAGGGTCGCGACGCTGCTGCAATAGACGACCCGCTCGACCCCCGCGGCGAGCGCGGCACGCATCAGCGACTCGGTGCCGGCAACATTGGCCGCTCGCATGGCGGCGGGATCGGGCACCCAGATGCGGTAGTCGGCGGCGACGTGCACAAGGTAGCGGCAGTGGGCGACGGCGCGGGCAAGCGAGGCGGCATCGGTGAGGTCGCCCTCCACCAGTTCGGCATCGAGGCCCTCGATGTTGCGGCGGTCACCGCCGGCCCGCACCAGCAGCCGCAAGGCGTGGCCGCGAGCCGCGAAGACGCGGGCCACGGCGGAGCCGACAAAGCCGGTGGCGCCGGTGATGAGGGTGGGGCCGGTCGCGGACAAGAGCTCTTCCCGATTGCTTCGTGCCCCGGCTTATAGCCTGGAGCCGCCGAGGTGGCGACACTCGGGCGGAATGAATCTGGCGAGGCGCTGCCTCGCGCTCCGCCCGGGCTTTGCCCGGGACCCACCAGGGGCCATAAGGCCCCTGGACCCCAATAATTTGGGTGCCGCGGCGAGGATGGCGCGAAGCGCCCATAAGATATGGGATCAAAGGGCCTCTCGGCCCTTTGCGGGGTCCAGGGGCAGCGCCCCTGGCCTTCCGCGGCCAGACGTGGCATCCACTCGCTCGCGCGTGGGGCAGCGGCGGCGGCCATCTTTACGAGACCGCGGGCAGGGCGTATCCGGTACGCAGCCGGGGGAAAAATGAATTACGAAGCCTGGTTCAGCAAGCAGCTCGACGGCCTGAGGAGCGAGGGCCGTTACCGGGTGTTCGCCGACCTGGAACGCCGGGTCGGGGAATTCCCGCGCGCGCTGCATCATCGTGCCGGCGGCACCGCTGAGGTGACGGTGTGGTGCTCGAACGACTACCTCGGCATGGGAGAGCACCCCGCCGTGCTGGCGGCGATGCACGCGGCGCTCGACGCCAGCGGCGCCGGCGCCGGCGGGACGCGCAACATCGCCGGCACCAGCCACTATCATGTGGTGCTGGAGCGCGAGCTCGCCGACCTGCACGGAACCGAGGCGGCGCTGCTGTTCAATTCGGGCTACATGTCGAACTGGGCGACGCTGTCCACGCTGGCCGCGCGCCTGCCAGGCTGCGTGCTGGTATCGGACGCGCACAACCACGCCTCGATGATCGAAGGCATGCGGCACAGCCGCGCGGAGAAGCGCGTTTTCGCGCACAACGATCCCGCCGACCTCGACCGCACGCTCGCCGCCATCGAGGGGGACCGGCCGAAGCTGGTGGCATTCGAGTCGGTCTATTCGATGGATGGCGACATCGCGCCGGTCGCCGAGCTGTGCGACGTGGCCGAGCGGCACGGCGCCATGACCTACCTCGACGAGGTGCACGCGGTCGGCCTGTACGGCCCACGTGGGGGCGGCATCGCCGAGCAGCTCGGCGTTGCCGGGCGGCTGACGGTGATCGAAGGCACGCTCGGCAAGGCGTTCGGCGTGATGGGCGGCTACATCGCCGCATCCCGGGTGCTGTGCGACTTCGTGCGCAGCTTCGCCTCGGGCTTCATCTTCACCACCGCGCTGCCGCCGGTGCTGGCGGCCGGCGCGATCGCCGCCGTCCGCCACCTCAAGACGAGCGACGTGGAGCGGCAGCGCCAGCGGGACCGCGTGGCACGGCTGCGCCGCCGGCTCGACGAGGTGGGCGTGCCGCACGTTGCCAACCCGAGCCACATCGTGCCGGTGATGGTGGGCGATGCGGCACTCTGCAAACGGGTCAGCGACCTACTGCTCGGCCGCTACGGCATCTATGTGCAGCCGATCAATTATCCGACCGTGCCGCGTGGCACGGAACGGCTGCGGCTGACGCCCTCTCCGATGCACAGCGATGCCGACATCGAACACCTGGTGGCCTCGCTCACCACCGTCTGGGGGCAGTTGCACCTGCGGCGGGCGGCCTGAACGCGAAGGCCAGGGGCGCTGCCCCTGGACCCCACAAAGGGCCGAGAGGCCCTTTGATCCCACTCTTTTTGGCGCTTCGCGCCATCCTTGCCCCGACACCAAATAAATGGGGTCCAGGGGCCTTATGGCCCCTGGGGGTCCCGGGCGAAGCCCGGGCGGAGCGCGAGGCAGCGCCTCGCCCCTGTGCGATCGCCCGCGCCTCCGCTAGCCTGCGCAGAGACAACGTGGAGGACGGACAATGGACATCCGGCTGGACGGGCGCGCGGCAGTGATTTCCGGCGCCAGCAGGGGACTTGGGTTGGCGATGGCGCGGCAGTTCGCCGCCTCGGGCGCGGACGTGGCCATGCTGGCGCGGCGGCCCGACGTGCTGGAGGAGGCGCGTGCATCGGTCGCCGCCACCGCCACCGGGCGGGTGGCGGCGGTGCCGTGTGACGTCGCCAGGGCCGATGAGGTCGAACGCGCCTTCGCCGCGGTGACGGCGGCCCTGGGGCGCGTGGACATCGTGGTGAACAATGCCGGCGCCCAGGCCATCGGGCCGTTCGAGGCAATGACCGATGCGGTGCTGCAGGCGGACCTGGAGCTCAAGCTGTTCGGTGCGGTGCGGCTTACCCGGCTGGCCTGGCCGCAGATGAAGGAACGCCGCTGGGGGCGGGTGATCAACGTGCTCAACCTCCCCGCCAAGGCGGCGCGGCCCGGCACCGCACCCACCGCGATCAGCCGCGCCGCCGGCCTGGCGCTGACCAAGGTACTGGCGGGCGAGGGCGCGCCCCACGGCATCCTGGTGAACGCCCTGCTGGTGGGCTCGATCGTAACTGATCAGGTCCGGAAGTGGCACGCCCAGCGCGGCGCCGGCCGCACGCTGGAGCAGTTCATCGCGGACCTCGGCAAGCCGATCCCCCTCGGCCGCATGGGCACCGCGGAGGAATTTGCCGCCCTGGCCTGCTTCCTCGCCTCCGACGCCGCCGGCTACGTGACCGGAACGGCGATCAACGTCGACGGAGGCCTGTGCCCCGTGGTGTGACGGCGTCGTAGAGTTCGCCGGCCGCCCCAGCCGCAACGCAAGGAGCTGCCGTGCCTACGATTGGCCTTTGCATGATCGTCAAGAACGAGTCGCACGTGATCCTGCGCTGCCTGGAGAGCGTGCGTCCGCTGCTCGACTACGTGCTGATCGAGGATACCGGATCGACCGACGGCACGCAGGCGGTCATCCGCGACTGGATGGCGCGCGTCGGACTGCCGGGCGAGGTGGTGGAGGAACCGTGGCGCGATTTCGCCTTCAACCGCAGCCACGCGCTGGCCTGCCTGCGTCAGCGCACCGACATCGACTACGCCTTCATCATGGATGCGGATGACTACCTCGTCGCCGGGCCGGGATTCGATGCGGCGGCGATCAAGGCGGGGCTGACCGCCGACATGTACAACGTGGCCCTGCGCACCGGCGCGGATCGGTACGAGCGGATCCAGGTCTGCCGCAACCGGCCGGGGTTCCGCTACCGCGGCGTGCTGCACGAGTTCCTGCAGGCTCCGCCCGGCGACATCGCAACGGGCACGCTGGGCGGGTTTCATATCGAATCGACCCGCGAAGGTGCGCGCAACCGCGACCCGGCGAAGTACCGCAACGATGCCGCGGTGCTGGAGCGGGCGCTGAGCGAGGAGACCGATCCATTCCTGCGCGCCCGCTACACGTTCTATTTGGCGCGCAGCTACCATCACGCAGGCGATCACGGGAACGCGCTGAAGCACTATCTCGCGCGGGCCGGGCTCGGCTACTGGATCGACGAGGTATTCATCAGCCTGTACGGCGCGGGCCAGATGCTGGAGGCGATGGGCCGGCCGCTCGAAGAGACCGTCGCCGCCTATTTGCGCGCCTCCGACGCGCTGTCCGGCCGCGCCGAGGCCTTGCACGCCGCCAGCCGGCTCTGCCGCAACCGGAAGCAATACGCCGCGGGCTACGAATACGCGCGGCGGGGGCTGCAGATCCCGCCGCCGGCCAGCGGCCTGTTCATCGAACAATGGGTCTACGACTACGGGCTGCTCGATGAGCTGGCGGTCAACGGCTATTGGGCCGGACATTACCGGGAGTCGCGGGAGGCCTGCCTGCGCCTGCTGCACGGCACCGCATTGCCGGCGCAGGAGCGCGAACGGGTGTGGCGGAACGCCGAATCCGCGCTGGAAAAGCTGCCGAAGTACCCGGACCTCGGCGAGGCCGGCCGATCGAGCCTGGCCGAGCAGCACGCCCTGCTTCCCGCGCGCCCCCTCGCCTCCCGCCTGCACGGCGCGCCGCTTGTGCTGCTCGGGATCCTCGCGCGGCAGAGGGAGCAGCAGCTTCCGCTCTATCTGCAATGCATCGAGGCGCTGGATTACCCGAAGGCGTCGATCGCGCTTCACATCCGCACCGCCAACAACACCGACCGCACGGAGTCGATGTTGCGCGAGTGGCTGGGACGGGTGGGCCATCTTTATGCCGCCGCCGAATTCGATGCGACGGAGTGGGCGACTGCCGCCGAGGGTCGTCTGCCCGGGCACATCCGCGATGCCAGCCTGCAGCGGGCCCTGGCGCAGCACTGCCAGTTCTACTTCGCCGTGGAGGCGGACAACTTCATCAGGCCATGCACGCTGCGGGAGATGGTTGCCCTCGACCTGCCCATCGTCGGGCCTCTGCTGCGCTCGATCGATCCCGGCCGGTTCTATTCGAACTACCATGCCGAAATCGATTCGAAAGGCTACTACAAGGAATGCGACCAGTACCAATGGATCCTGAACCGCTGGGTTCGCGGGGTCCTGGAAGTGCCGGTCGTTCATTCGACCTATCTGGTCCGGGCCGAGGCGATTCCCGCCCTCACCTACCAGGATGCGAGCGGCCGGCATGAGTATGTCGTGTTTTCCGAGAGCGCACGCCGATCCGGCATCGTGCAGTACCTCGATAACCGGCAGGTCTATGGCTACATCGCGCTTGCTGCGGGCGACGGGGAGCAGGGAGCGGGCGGGGGCGATCTGGCGCGCTCGCTGCTCGCCAGGGAGCTGGCCCGGAGTCCCGGGCGATGACATGATCGTTGACAGCGGCGGGAGCGGCGGACCATTGTTGCGTCCTGTATGCAATCGGGGACGGAAACGATGGTCGGGAACAAGCGCTGGCTCATTATCATCGTCCTGTTCCTGGCGAATACGATCAACTACATCGATCGGGTCAACATTTCGGTTGCCGGACCGGAGATCTCGCACGCGTTCGGACTCGGTCCCGAAGCCATGGGCGTGGTCTTCTCCTGTTTCTTCTACAGCTACATTCCGCTCATCCTGGTGATGGGTCTGCTGACCGACCGGTTCGGCGCCCGCGCGGTGATGGGCACGGGCATGATCATCTGGGCGCTGGGATCGGCCGCGACCGGCGCCGCAGTGGGACTGTCCACGCTGATCGCGGCGAGGCTGCTGCTCGGGGTCGGAGAATCCTCCAGCTACCCGGCCGGGAATCGGATCGTGCGCGAATGGGCGCCCCACTCCGAGCGCGGCTTCATGACGTCGATCTTCAGCTGCGGCGCCACCGCCGGCCCGGCCGTCGGCTTCCTGGTCACCACCTTCCTGATCTCCCTGTTCGACTGGCGAATAACGTTCTTCATCGTGGCCGCCGGCACCCTGGTCTGGGTCCTGGTGTGGTTCTGGGTCTATCGCAGCCCGGAACGGGCGTCGTGGCTGGGCAAGGAGGAGCGTGACTACATCCTAACCAAGCGGGACCCGGTGAGGCAGGAGGCGGTGCACGCGATGTCGCTGGCGGCCCTGTTGCGCCAGCCCGTCATGTGGGGCCTGCTGCTCACCCACGGCTGCCAGGTCTATTCGATCTACTTGTTCATCACCTGGCTGCCGTCCTATCTGCGGACCGCGCGCCATCTCGACCTGTTCGCGGCCGGATGGCTGGCGACCCTGCCTTATGTCGTCACGACCATCGGCCTCCTGGTGCTCGGGTTCCTGAGCGACTTCCTGCTCAAGGGGGCCGATCTTTCCACCGGCGCGCGCCGCTACCTGATGTTCGTCTGCATGGTGCTGGCGGCCTGCGTGATCTTCGTGCCGTTCGCGGAGAGCCTGTGGCTGATGGAAGTGCTGGTGATCGGTTCCATCCTGTTCGCGACGGCAGCCAACACGCTGAACTACGCGCTGGCAGGCGACCTCATCTACGACAAGAGCTCTGCCGGCACAGTGTTCGGATTGCAGGTGACCGGCGGCAACACCTTCGGCTTCATCGCGCCTGTTCTGACCGGGTTCATCATCGCCCAGACCCACGAATATACGCTGACCTTCGTGCTGGCGGGGCTGCTCTCGCTATGCGGCATCGCGATTTCGTGGATCATCGTCCGCCGCCCGCTGCAGCCGATCACGCCAGCCCGGCCGCGCTGAAGGCCAGGGGCGCTGCCCCTGGACCCCGCCAAAGGCCGAGAGGCCCTTGGAACCCATTCTGTTTGGAGGGAAGTTGAGAGAGGGG
>Ga0326727_10017146_pt1 | contig 15103 bp, 7 predicted proteins | sample MB2enrmetagenome_FD_207643 | JGI IMG/M metagenome (GOLD analysis project Ga0326727, IMG submission 207643) | Lab enriched peat soil microbial communities from McLean, Ithaca, NY, United States - MB29MY | ecosystem: Environmental > Terrestrial > Soil > Wetlands > Peat | place: USA: New York... | reverse complement strand
ATGGTACCCGAACTGTCATATTCGCTTTGCCTGCTCCAGCCATCGGTGCACCGGGAGGCGCAATACAGATTCACGGCAAACGCCGCCCGGCTACAAGGTCCGAGGAGGGTTGCAACCGTATTGTCGAAATCCACGGGAGTTCCGGGACTGCCTGCGCTTACGTTGTCTCCAATAGCGGCAACCGATCCGCTGAGCCCACGAACGACATCCAGGTCCCAATCCAGGAAGTTACCAGGCTGATAGGCCACATACTCAATCTCCACCACGTCGCTCGGATTCGAGTAATTGAGCATCCCGCAGGAATCGGCCGCGAGTGAGTCGACTAACACGCCGGGCAACTGGGCGACCGTTGGCCGGTTGTCCACGAACACGCTCATGATGAAGCTGTTGCCAGACACCAAGCCCAGGGTGGAGGCAGGCGCCGTGTCAATCGTTCCATCCGGCTCTGTGGTCGTCGGCACATAATAGGTGATGCCGGCCGTCGCGATGTCGACGACATTTCCCGAAGAATCGTAGAGGTCCAGTTTAAGCTGGTAGAGCCCGCTCGTTCCCCCGGTCACCGCGCTGGGCAGAACCGTGGTCGGAAATTGCGCGTTCGCCAAATCGTAGGGCGGATTGGGGTACGCCCAATCACCCACGGGAGGCAAAGCGGGCGGAATCGCGAAGAGATTGGTCGTCGTCCCCACGGTTTGCGGCCCAAGGGATAATGCGGTCGTAACCAATTCGGTGCCCACGAATTGGTTATAGTGGCGATAGATGTCGCCTGTGAGTGGGGTCCATGGTCCGGTGGTGCCAAACCGATACGAGATTTGGTAAAAACTTGCCAATCCCATCTCCAGCAGAGAACTGTCGAATTCCACGCGGGGCAGGAGCAAACTGCCGAATGGAGAGTCTTCCCCGGCCACAACCGCGCCGGCAGCGAGGCCCAGGTTGCTCGGCGTAGTTGTCAGCAGAGTGCTGCTCCCATAAATGTCGCTGAGCGGGACGTTGCCGATGGCGCGGAACAGCACGTAATTCTGCGCCGCGTTTACCGGTGCGCAGGGCGAGCAGCCCGGCGCGAAAAAGTTGTCGGTGTAGAGGGTGACGCTTGTCCCGCACTCGTATCCCCAGTACGTGTAGCAGGCAATCGGGGCAGGATCGTAAATATAGATGGGGAAAAACAGGAAGTTGGTGGTGGCCGTAAAGTACAGGTTCGGATTCGGGGAGAAGCAGCTCAGGAAGATAAACTCGCTGAAATTGCCGCACTGGTCCGTGGTAGTCGTAGCCACCAGGGTCTTTGTAACGAAAAGCGGTATCAACTCGCAAAGCCAAAATCGAATGGAATCCAGGTTGGCGATCAACGCTTGCCGGAGAGTGGCTGCATCGGCAGTTTGCGCGATGCCTTGCAAGTTCACGAGATCGGAAGCCGGAGCAGGGGCCAGCGTGGGAACCGGCTTAGCGTATTCGACTTGCACAGAGCGCGACCTCAAGCCCTGAGACCGAGCCGGATTCGGGTTGACGGATGAGAGTCCGGAACTCGCTGCCGTGGGAGGGTTCAAAATCACCTGCCGCAGCTTCTCGATGATCGAGACCGGCACCTTCCCCAGGATGATCTCGAGCGGTTCGACCTCCCAGATCTGGACTTGTGCGTTGCAAACGGGCAAGTCCAGCGGCAGGCCACCCGAAATGACGCTCTTGAGCAGCGTTCCTTTCACCAGGCAAATTCGGATCCAGCAGTGCCAGATTTCCGAAGGGATATCGAAAGCAACGGTAGAGATCGCCACCCCGGGGTCGACGCGCACAAACTGTTCCAGCGCGCCCCGGCGCGTGAGATCGGACAGCGCGGGCTGTTTCTCGCCCGTCAACTCCGGGCCCACAACGACGCGGACGTTGCGCGCAGAGGAAACAGACGGTACCGTCAAAGTGACGGACCCATTATTGTCGATGGCAGCCTTGGTGACGAAGTGGCCAGTGTCCGTAAAGGCGTAGGCGACAGACTGGGGCGCCTTTTCGCTGGTCTGGGATGGTTGTAGAGTTACGCTTACCGGAATCGAAACTCCGGCTGAGGTGTCCTTCGATTGCGGCATGGTGTTCCTCCAGATTGAATCTAGGATGCAAAGTATTCGCTCAACCCCAGAGCATTCACTTGCGATCTGCTACTGAGAGATGGTGAAGAACGAGGCGCTTCCGTTTCAAATTGCTTGAGTCCCTTTTTAATTTCCTGCCGGGTTAGGCCTTTCTTGGTTACACAAGCACTTCTTACTCGCTTGTTGCCTTCATTGAGCTTTCCGGAGCCGTTGAGTTCTGCGAATCGTCCTTGGGTCTGGCGCACGCCAGGGTGAAAAGTGCGAGGCGACAACAACTCGCTGACAACCCTTTCTATTGCTTACGATTTCCCCTGTGTCCATGAAAAAGCTGGGGCGTACGGCTGACCCGAAACCTAAGGAAAGGCCGATCTCACACGAGGAGAAGCCAGAATCAAGTCTGAGGCCGGCGAGATGTTCCACCGTCTGTGACTCCGCCAGCCTGCGCAAGCGCGTTTCCGCAGTTTGGGGCCAGAATATCGCTATTGACAAACGCTATCAAACGAAAGTATAAGGAATAGTTCGTAATGTTGCCCAGAAAGCTCTCAGTTCCCGCAATCCGAGTTTTTGCCTGGTCCCAACCAGGCCGCTTGCGAACATTCACCTTAGCGTCACGGAGCCTCGCCATGCCCATCCGTTTCCTTCGTCTGCAAACTCTTTCGGCGCTGTTTTTTTCGACGTTCCTTGCGTCTATGCTCCTTGCCCTGGCCACGCCACTATGGGCGCAAAAGGATGCGGGAGCCATTGTCGGTCTGGTGCACGACCCGAGCGGTGCGGTGGTCTCGGGCGCCAAGGTCACCGTGGAGGACGTTGATCGCGGCACACAGTTGACCCTCTCCACCAATGATGAGGGGCAATATGTCGCCAGCCCGCTCCGGATCGGCCGCTACAGTGTCACCGTCGAGAAGGAGGGATTCAAGAAGGCGGTTGCCGGCCCGGTTCAGGTGAACATCCAGGATCGCGTTGGCGTGGATTTGAAGCTTGAGCCCGGCATGGTAACCGAAGTCGTCTCGGTCACCGGCCAACGTGCGCAACTCGAAACCGAAACCTCCGAACTTGGCCAGGTAGTGGACAGCCAGCGCATCAACGCGCTTCCCTTGAACGGACGCAACTATGCGCAACTCGCTCTGCTCGGTGTCGGCATCGCTGCCTCCGAGCCCGGATCGCGCGTCGAAACTACCTACGGCTTCAGCGCCAACGGCGCCCGCTCTCTGCAAAATAACTTTCTGCTCGACGGCATCGACAACAATGCCAATCTGGGAGACGTCCTCAACGGCGCCGCTTATGTAGTTCAGCCAGCGGTGGACGCCATCGCCGAGTTCAAGGTCGAGACCAATGCCTATAGCGCCGAATTCGGCCGCGGCAACGGCGCCATTATGAACGCCGTCATCAAGTCCGGCACCAACCAGATTCACGGCGACGTGTGGGAGTTTTTGCGCAACGAAAAAGTGGACGCTTCCAATGCCTTCGACGTCTTCGGCCAGCAACCCTACAAGCAGAACCAGTTCGGCTTTACGCTGGGCGGGCCCATCGTCAAGAACAAGCTGTTTCTTTTCGGAGACTACGAAGGCCTGCGCATTCGCCAGGGGAAGCCGCAACTTTCCGCGGTTCCCACGCCCGCCGAAGTTGGCGGAGATTTCTCCGCGTTTCTCCCCTCAGTCCTGAATTCGAGTACCGCGACGGGGGTTCTGGATTGCAACGGCAACGCCACCTATCCGGGTGAGATCTTTGATCCGCACCAGGCGCAAACCAATTCGGCATTCAATGGCGGACCCTGCAGTCTCCCCATCGGCACCACCGGCCCGAACTACACCGGGACCCCGACCAACAAATTCACCAACCCTGGTGGCACCAGCACCGCGATCGATCCGCTCGGCCAGGAGTTGGCGAATTTGTTTCCCGCGCCCAATGCCCCTCAGTTCGGCCCCCAGGCTTTCCTTTCCGATCCCAAAAGGAGTGAGACGGAGAACAAATTCGACATCCGCATTGACCACACGATTAGCGACAAGGACAATTTTTTCGCCCGCTACAGTTATGGCAACGACAGTAATTTCCTGCCCTCGCCCTTCAACAACAATGTGCTCGACGGTGGCAGCTTTCAGGATGGCTATAGCAAAAACATCGCTCAGGGCCTGGCCGCCAGTGAGATCCACACGTTTCGCAACGACCTGATTAATGAATTCCGCTTCGGCTTCAATTACCTCAACTCCCATCGCTACAATCTGTTTTACAACACCGATGTCGCGCAGCAACTTCCCATTCCCTTCCCGGGTGTTCCGTACGAGTCGGGCCAGGAGATCGGCGGCTTGCCTTTTATTGGCTTCGGGGATGGCACCGCGGGCATTGGCGCCTCGGAATTCCTGCCCGCCGTCGAAAAGCAGCACAGCTACGTTGTTACCGATAACCTGAGTTGGACTCACGGGCGCCACGCCGCGAAGTTCGGCGGCGAACTGCGCTTCGAACAGTTCACGCTGCTCGAACCGGCCGAACCGCGTGGCGCAATGGACTTCGGCGGCAACTTCCTCATCAACGACAATCTCGCCGACCCTGGCACCGGCGGCGAGGCCTTCGCTTCTTTCCTGCAGGGCATTCCCGACGGCGGCAACATCACCAGTGTGACCCCCAACGTCATCTATAACCGCCAGATCTACGCGGTCTACGCCCTCGACGACGTCAAAGTAACTCCCAAGCTCACCTTGAATCTGGGCCTCCGCTACGAAATCTTCACTACCATCAAAGAAGCCAATAATCAGCAGGCTACCTTCGATTTCAGCTCACTATCGCTGATCGTTCCCAGCGGACAACAGACGCCACTGACACCCACGCTCGCCACCGAGCTCACCATTCAAAATAACGGTTCTCACGGACTCATCTCTCCCGACCTCAATAATTTCGCGCCCCGCATTGGACTGGCTTACCAGTTGGCCGACAAGCTCGTCTTCCGCAGCGGCTACGGCATCTTCTATGGCGGGCAGGAAAACGGCCCATTCTCCAATCCGAGCCCCGGCTTCAATCCTCCCTTCATGTCATCGGAGGCATACTCCACTCCCTGCACGGCGCCAACCGCAAATCCCGCGGCTGGCCAGCAGGATTGCTCGATCTCGGCCGCGAACAACGGTGGCTTGGCGCTCAACCAGCTGCAGGCGGGCTTCTCCAACAATGTCAACACCGGCCTCAGCCCGCTCAGCGACCCCAACGCACCCGCGCTCTATTCGCTCGATCCACACCTGGTTACCCCCTACACCCAGCAGTGGCACTTGGGCCTCGAGTACCAATTGCCCGCCGACACCGTGCTCGAGGTTTCCTACGGAGGCTCGCGCGGATTGAAGCTCTTCGGTTTCTACAACGGCAACCAGGCCGTGCCTGTGCCGGGGACGGACTCGATCCCCACCGCACCCCGGCGTCCCGCCAATAACAATAACTGGCCCGGCGCGAACGGCCCTTGCGATCTGAATCCGGCGAACAACTATGCGGATGCTAGCAATTGCAATCCCGCGCTCGATGTCGCCATCGACACCCTCCGCTCCAATACGCAATCGAATTACAACTCGCTGCAGGTTCGCCTGGAGAAGCGCTACTCTCACGGTCTGCAGTACGAAGCCGCATACACCTTCTCGCACGCCCTCGATACCGCTTCGAGCGCCAGCCTGGGATCGGTGAACAACGGAGATTTCCAGGACCAGCGCTACCCCAACCAGAACTATGGCAATGCCGATTTTGATGTGCGACATCGCTTCGTTTTCAGCTATGTCTACGACTTGCCGTTCGGCCGCGGAACCGCGCTGGGCAAGGGCGCGTCCGGCTTCGTGAATCAGATTGTCGGCAACTGGCAAATGACCGGCGTCTTTTCCGCCGCCACCGGCAATTACTACACCGCCACCGATATCAACAATATTTCCGGCGGCGATTGCGGCGGCACCGTCGGCTACTATTGCTCACGCCCCAACCGGGTCGGCAATCCCAACGCCAAGCCGTGCATAGCGGGAACTCTATTTAACACCTGCGCTTTTGCCGACAATACGAATCTTGGAACCTTCGGCAACGCCGGACGCAACATCATCGAAGGTCCCGGATACAAAACCTGGGACACCTCTCTGGTCAAACAATTTCCGATCAACGAACAAAGACACCTCGAATTCCGCGCGGAATTCTTCAATGTGCTGAACCATGTGAATTACTTGTTTGGACAGTTTGGCGCCATCAGCGCCGAGCCCATACCCCTGGAACTGGGCCAGAGTAGATTCGGCTTCCCGCTGGCGGCGCGCGACCCGCGAGAGATTCAGTTCGCGCTGAAGTTTTATTTCTGATTACCGGCGGGAATTAGAATTTGGTGGGGACGACTCAGCCGCAATCTGCTGCGAGAGCGGTGCCCCGGCGGCGATGCTTATGGGTTTCGCGAAACCCATGATTCGAGGCGAGGAACCGAGAAGGACTTGGTCAAGGAATGTTCAGGCGGTTGGGTTCCGTCCTGAATGGCTTTTCCGAGCATCTCCATCGCCGGTCCCGTAAGCGGTGGAATGTGAATCGTGGCCGTGAGCCGTTTTTCGCGTACCCAGGCTTGGCCCGTCGCCGGCTGACCATCACATCCGGTAAAGGGTAAGCTCAGCCATCGCGAACGCTCTGCTTCGTTGGCTCGGAAGGCGTTCCGACCGAGGATTGTCCGTGCGGCAAGCATGACGGGTCGGTCTCCAGACCAGCGTCCCGTGATTCCTTCCAAAGTTGCAGCTGTGCCAGGCCTGCATCCACCAAGTGCGTGAGCGCAACCTCCACGTCAGGAGATAAACACGTACCCCAATCCGTGTTCGCGGGCTGCACGCCGAGCACAACAATATCCTGGGGTCTGGTCGACACCAAGGCCAGAGCCGCAATGAGATCGGCAACTCCCAATTGATGAACACTCAGTCCGGTCGACGTATCGAGCAAATCTGTCGCCGTCATCCGAGTGAGAGTTCCGGGAGCTTTACCCGAGTTCACCGCATCGAGTAGCAGCACGCGAGATGCGTCCGCAGCATACGGAAGCAGCTCCAGGCCGATCGTACCGCCGTCGAGAATCGTCACCCCGGCGGGCACCCTCGGGTCACCCTGCAGCAGTCGTGCAGCATGCACGCCGACGCCGTCATCCGAAAGGATCGTGTTGCCAATCCCGATCACCACCGTATCTGAAGAAAGCAAGTCGCGCATTGCACGTCCTTAGACTGCAAAAAAAAGACTACGAACCTCCTGCCATTCGTGTCCGCGCTGCCGGCTTGTCTCTTCCTGCGGCAGCCTCCGCTCAGGCCTTTACACGAGCGTGGGTCCGTCCACGAACGTCGACTACGTGGACAGCGCAAGCCAGGCACGGGTCGAAGGAGTGGATGGTGCGCAGAAGTTCAAGTGGGCGCTCCGGATCGGCGACCGGAGTCTTGATGAGCGCGGCTTCGTACGCGCCGCGTTGACCGTGGGCGTCTCGCGGGCCTGCATTCCACGTGGAGGGCACCACCGCCTGGTAATTCTTGATGGCCTGGTTTTCGATCTCCACCCAGTGCCCCAGCGATCCGCGCGGGGCCTCAAAGAAACCGAATCCTCGGGCAGTGTCGGGCCAGGATTTCGGGTCCCAGTCTTGCCCGTTGTGAACAAGCAGGTTTCCGGTCGCCAAATTGTTTCCCAGCTCTTCGATCCATCCGCTGATGCGATTGGCGAGGAGCTGCGTTTCGAGGGCGCGCCCCGCGATACGGCCAAGCGTCGAAAACAGAGCAGTGGCGGGAGCCTTGAGCGTGGCCAGCGTGGAGTCGACTAATGCCTTAACTTCTTGCTGGCCAGAGGCGTAGGCCACCAGGAGCCGGGCCAGCGGTCCTACCTCCATAGCTTTGTCTTGATAGCGAGGCGCTTTCAGCCAGGAATACTTCTGGTCCACATTGAGATGTTCGTAGGGAGGTTTGGGTCCGGTGTATTTCGGGTTGGTTTCGCCCTCGTAGGGGTGTTTCGCAATCTCGCTTCCTTCCAAATACTCGTACCAGGAATGAGCAACATATTCGGTGATGTTTTCTGGACTTACGGGGTGGACTTGGGAAAGGTCGCGATTCAGGATGATGCCTCGGGGAAGGAAGAAATTCGCAGGATCTTTAGTGCTGCCCTGCGGATAGGCGCCGTAGCACATGAAATTTCCGAGTCCCTCGCCACGTTCGAACCAGTCGCGGTAGAAGCCTGCGACCGCCAGCACGTCCGGGATATACACCTGACTTACAAATGCCTGGGCCGACTTCGCCACCTCCAATAAGAAATCGATTCGCTCCGGGTTCACCGTGGCGCCCGGTTCGTTCGGGTCGAGCGATGTGGCCATGCCTCCGACCAGAAACGTCTGCAAATGCGGATTCTTGCCGCCGAGCACGGCGTGAATCCGTATAAAGTCTTTCTGAAACTGGAGCGCCTCCAAGTAGTGCGCGACGGCCATGAGGTTCGCTTCCGGCGGAAGGTGATAGGCCGGGTGCCCCCAATAGCCTGCGCCAAAAAGACTCAGTTGCTTGCTCGCAACCAGGGCACTGACGCGGTCCTGAACGCCTTTGAAATATTTCGCGCTCGACTTGGGCCAGTCGGAGATCGACTGCGCCAACTGTGCGGTCTTCGCCGGGTCCGCCTTCAAGGCCGAGACCACATCCACCCAATCCAAGGCGTGCAGATGATAAAAGTGAACCACGTGGTCTTGAATCGTCTGCGTCGCGGCAATGATGTTGCGGATCAGGCGGGCGTTGTCGGGAACTTCGATGCCCAGTGCGTCCTCCACCGCGCTGACCGAGGCTATAGCGTGGACCGTTGTGCACACGCCGCAGATCCGTTGCGCCCAGATCCACGCCTCACGGGGATCGCGGCCGCGAAGGATCAATTCAATTCCCCGGAACATCGTTCCCGAACTCCACGCATCCGTTATGAAGCCGCCGTCCACCTCGGCCTCAATGCGGAGATGCCCCTCAATACGCGTCACTGGATCGACCACAATCCGCGCCATGCCGTCCTCCTACGCCTCGCTATTATCCAGCGACTTGCCGATCTCGACCGGAATCGTCTTCGTTCCGATCTTGTCGCGCACGACGCTCCCGGCCGCTTGAGCAACCGCCATGCCGCCACCGCTCCCGTCGCTGCCCATACGATCTCGTCTGCCGTGACATCCACCCCCAAACCGCGGCAGCAGCGGCCGCCGCCGGTAAAAGGGTATGTCGCATCTCCGGAGCGATGCTACTTCTCTTTGTCATCACCTTCACCAACCGTGAAATCCGGCGGTGCAGGCGGCTCACTCTTGATCACAAAGTTGTCAATTAACACTAAAATTCCGAAGATGACGAACCCCCAGGCCGGGTGGCTGAGGATCCCGACACCGACTGAGATCGACATGAAAGCAATAACTCTCAACGCTCGATTTCCATTCATAGTGCACCCCTTAAGCTGCTCTGTTCCTAAAGTCTCTGTTCGGTGCCGCCATTACTGACACAAACCACGGATCCGATGCCCGGAGCCTGCGGGCTCGCACGATGAACCCATCACAGTGCTCCTCCCGTATGGCAGGAACTGCACGGCTGGTCCGCCCAGGCACTGCCGATATCGACGGGATGTTCGAAAGCGAGCCCTTTCGGCCCCGTGGCGAATTGCACGCTCCCGGCCTTGCCCTGTCCCAGAATCGTGTGGCAGGTGCCGCAATCGGAGCGGATGATGTTTCCGTCTACACTCTTATGCTGGCCGTCGTGACAGCGGAAGCACCCCACAGAATAGAAGTGGGTATCGTTCGTGGAATATGTATCCCACCGGACTTTCATCGACGGGAAGAAATAGTGGTCGTAAGTGTTCTGCAGGTACGCGATAACGCTTTCGATCGCTTGCTGCTTGGCTGTGTATACCTGAGGGTAAGTCTTCTTATAATAACCACGCAGGGCGCTGTCGATTCCCCGAATTGCCTGCTCCCGGTCGGCATAAGTCGCTGTAAGTGCCGCTACACTCTGCTGCTTGATGAATGGAAGCGTGGGATCGATACGGTTATCGGCAAGCGCCACATCTACGCTCCGGTCCGGTGGCTGCAAAATGTGGCTCGGGCGGTTGTGACAATCCACGCAATCCATCGTGCGGATCCCACCGGCGGCCGGCGTGGTGGATGGTTGCGCCTGAGAGGTGTACACCTCCGCCGCGCCGGTCTTCGGATCCACCGACCGGACCCACGTAATATTCTGCCTTTCGGCGTCGCTCGCCAGATACTCGACCTTGCTGGCGACGTGCCAGTGAATTCCCATTCGCGACTCGTCCGCCGGCCTGCCCCCGCCGACCGAGACCAGCATGTCGATTTCCCAGCGCGTGTTTTGCTCGTCGGACAGGAAGTGCACCCGATGCACCTCGCGCGAGCCGAAGAAATTAGCCGGCCAATGACAGTTCTCGCAATTGCCCCGTATGGGACGCAACGACGCTACCGGAACCGGAATCGGCCGCGGATACTCGTTCTGGATGGTCTCGACGAGTTCTGACATGCCGCGAATCTTCGACGACACGTACCCTGTGGCGCCGGGTCCAACGTGGCACTGCGCGCAGGCCACGCGCGCATGCGGCGATCGCTGATAGGTGACGTACTCCGGGGTCATGGAGTGGCAATTGGCGCCGCAGAATGACACGGCGTCCGTGTAGAGATACGCCTGACCACTTCCATATATCGCTGGAACGGAGAGGATCGCGGCTCCGATCGCAATGGCCAGAAGAGCCTTTCTCTCACTGGGAAGGTTGAGGTCCCACTTGGGATAGCGCGCGAACGATAGCGGCTTGTGCCTCCGCCACCGGATCCACTGAAAATACATGCCGATCAACACGACGGTGATGCCGACGATGACGAATACCGGCGGAACGAAGAAGATGACCAGGTCGCCATAGGGCTGAGCCAGCGCGCCGCCTCCGACGGTGTGATAGGCCGTCAGTACGGCGAACACGAGTACGCCCACGGCGGCGATGCCGGTTCCGGCGAAACTGATCCAGTTGCGATAGAGCGCCAGCGGGCCTGGCCCGGGGCGAGCCCTCGGCGGCACTTTCGCGCGTTCCTCATCGGGCGTGCCGCGCGGCAGCAACTCGTGGCGTTTGGCGAACCGCCGCGCTTCCGGAATCGTAACGATCTCATGGCGCAGCTCGCCGGCGGGCACGAATTTCCACCCGGAGAAGATGCTGTCCAGCAGTCCGTTTTCTTCCTCCATCGAAACCAGGACCGAGGCATAGACGTGGAAGATGACGAACGCGAAGAACACGAACGTCAAAGAGTAATGAATGAGGCGAAGATACGCAGGGTCGATGAGCTGCGGCAGCCAACCGATAAACTGGTTCAGGACGGAATTGCCCACCACCCGGCTGTATAGAGCCAGCCCGGTCAGGATCTCAACGAAAATCAGCAGATAGATGATGAAGTACGTCAGCGCGGCCAGAGGATTATGGCCCACCCGGCGGCCGGGATCGAATCGCAGGAACAGGTAGAACTCGAGCATGTCTCCCATGCCCTGCCATTGTTGGCGGCGAATGGGGATGTAAGCGGACCACCTCGACCAGAAATTGCCCTTAAAAAACCAGTAAACTCTTAACGCGAACGCCCCGATCAGCACGAATCCCGAGACCACGTGAATGAATCGCATGGTGGCCATCAGGAAAAGCGGCCGGCCCGAAGGGAGCAGAAATGGGCGGTGAATATACAGGCCAGTGAACGAAAGCGACACCAACGCAAAGAAAATCAGCCAATGAGCGATGCGAACCGGCTCTTCCCAGACATACGTACGGACCAGCTCCGTTTCCGGGAGCCGAGCCAAGGCCGATGCTGGCGGCTTAGTTTTCCGCACCGCGTTTCCTATCTCGTCCCGGCGTCATCACCAAAACGCGGGGATAAGCTCCGTCATGATTTTTCCGGAGGCCCCTCGCGCTCCACCAGACCGTCTTTCCGGGCGATCTCGGTCGGGCCGCCTCTCGGCTCTTCACCACGCGGGCGCATCTGCGCCCGTGCCACGCTCGCGATACCGTGCAAGGTCAGAGCCGTCGCCACGCCGCCCGTCAACCAGAGGCCAAGCTCCCCCGCGTCGACGTCCACACCGAACCCCGGCACCGATGGCAGCCGCTTGTAGAAGGGTGACTTCGTATCCCAGAAACGATGCGACGCGCAGGCGATGCATCCGTGGCCCGATTTCACCGGCCAGCTGGTCCCATCGTTCCAGCGGACGACCGGGCAGTTATAAGTCGCCTCCGGTCCCTTGCATCCCATTTTGTAAAGGCAATAACCCTTGCGATGACCTTCATCGCCCCACTCCTCAACAAAACGGCCCGCATCGTAGTGCGCGCGGCGCTCGCACTGGTCGTGAATGATATTGCCGTAAGCGAACAGCGGGCGGTTGTACTGATCGAGCGCGGGTAACTCGTGGAACGTCAAATAATGGACAAGGACGGCCGCGGTATTAACCGGATTTTGCGGGCAGCCACCCAAATTGACAACCTTCACGCCGGGCACGGCCTCCTGCAATCCCACGGCTCCAGTCGGATTGGGGTTCGCTCGAACCAAGCCTCCATCCCACGCGCAAGCGCCCACCGCAACGTTAGCGGCCGAGTTGGTGCAAACGTGTCTCGCAATGTCGAGAGCGGTCTTGCCGCCAATCGTGCAGTAGACACCATCCTCCGCCGTTGGAATCGCGCCTTCCACGACAGCGATATATGTGCCCTTGTGCTCGCGAACCACTCGTTCGAGTGCTTCTTCGGCTTGTTTGCCCGCGCCCGCCATGATCAGTTCGTGGTATTCCCAGGAGAGAAGATCCAGCACGAATTCAGCGACTGTCGGATTGCTGGTGCGCAGCATCGATTCCGAGTTGCCAGCACAATCTTGAAATTCGAGCCAGACCAGAACCGGACGCGTCGTTTGACTGAGAGCTTTTTCTACGGCCGCCAGATACCGCGGTGGGAGCGCCAGGGTGGCGACCATCAAGTTGCAGAACTTCACAAACTCGCGGCGTGAAACGCCTCGAGACTGCAAAGCTTCAGGCAGTGAGCTGCGCAGTGCTGACATATTCGCACCTCTTCAGAGATTGCGGCCACGCCCCGTCATCTCTGGCCTTCTTCTGAAATGCGACGACACCATAGCCCTCTGGCTGTGCTTTGTCTGTGATCATTATCACCAGACCCCGTGAAGTCGCACGAATTCATCAAGCAGCATGGCCAAAGCCATCGCCACGAGCACCTGCACCCAGAGAATGCAATCGAAAGGCGGCTTGCGGGATACTGGCACTTAACTTACAAGGTCTTCCCGCGCGGGTGGGAAAGTCACTATCGTTGGTCGGCTGTACTTAAGTTCGTCAGTTGGCAGGTTCTAGCGTGCGCACCAGCCAAGGAATAATCACCTCTTTGAAGATGCGCGGATCGGGCCACACTTTGACCTGCCGCCCGAGGTGACCGCCCGCTGGATTGATCCATGCCGTCTTCGGTACATCGCCTTTGCTGAGGAGCAGGTAGATGTCGGAGATCGGTACCTGAGTGTCGAGCACTCCGGCGAGAATGAGCATGGGCGCCATCGGCTTGCCGAGCAGTCCTTGTTTGACGAGCGACATCTTCGGCAAGACTTCCGCCATCTCATCCACAGTTTTCACGTTGTCGAATATCGCCATTAATGCCGGGACCTGATCGAAGAGATATTCACGGTTGCCGATCAGGGAATTCATCAGAAACTCCTTTTGAAAAAATGTGTCGGTGGGCGGCGATTGGGCGCTCGCTCCCTTCAAGCGAGCACGCTCTACAATAGCCATCTTCGTAGCCCAATACGCGCCCCAACTGACGCCGTGCATGGCAACTCGGTTCTTGTCGATTTCGGGCCTGGTGGCGATGTAGTCGAGTACGCGAGATAGCATGCGCTCAGCATTTTCGCTGACCTTAATGGGAGACTGTCCGGTTCCCGGGCCATCGACGGCCAGAAAGCCGATGCCGAAAGGCAGAATCGCGCTGAAGCTCTCGGATAAATCCTCCTTGCGGCTGTCCAGTCCATTCACGGCCAACACCAGAGGCACGGGACCGTTCGAATTTTTCGGCAAGCGCAGGTAGCCGACGATTTCTTTTCCTTCGAAAGGAATTCTCACGATTTCGAGCGGTGGATCCCAGAAGCGCGCGTGCGCCAGGAAAGCCTCGATCGCTTTTTCGTACGAGCGCTGCTTGCCGGGAGAGGCGGGGATGGGCCAGCGTCCGAAAGAATAAAGCCGCCACGCGCGGATGTAGTCGGCGTTCGCCTTCGTGGGTTCGGTCTTCTCCAGTGACTTAGCCTCATTCATGTAGCGATCAGCGACTCCCATAAAGGCCGCCGCCCACTCGTCTTTATCGCGAGTATGGATGGAGGCGAAGGCTTCCTTAACGTCGCCGGGATCAAGTCCGATGAGCGGATACTGGCCCACTTCGGCGCGGTGGATAGCTTCAGTCTTGATCTCATCAATGGTTCGCTCGGCGCGCTGCTGCGCAAAGCACGGGACGCTCAGCAGGAGCATCAGCGCCATGGTGATTGCTAATGACGTCTCCAATGACGTCCTCAGTCGAGCCGATTGATGATGCCGTAATGGTGTTGACACGGGATGAGTTCCTTTCCAGTTGGAAAAAAATGGGGCCGGAGGGAGGTCCGGCCCCGATTTGTAAGGCCTGCTCGATCAGAAAATGAGCTTCAGGCCGAGTTGAACCGAGCGCGGGCCTCCCGAACCCACGGCCGGGTTGGCGGCGGCGACATCGGGAGTGGCGCAGCCGCAGCCGAAGCCGCCCACAGAAGGATCATTGAAGCCGAAACCATTCTGGCCGCCATAGGGATTGGCGAAGTTGGGGTGGTTGAAGATATTGAAGAACTCGGCCCGAAACTGGGCGTGGAAGCGCTCACCAAAGTGCCAGTTCTTAGCGAGCGAGAAATCAACGTTCTTGAAACCGGAATCGGGGAAAATGTTGCGTCCCATCGTGCCGAAGGTTCCCAGTGGCGGAGGAATCAGAAGGGAACTGCCTTCGGCGTAGCAGCCGTGAAAGGCCAATGATTCGGTGGCCGCACCTGGGGATCCTCC
>Ga0326727_10017142_pt1 | contig 15106 bp, 15 predicted proteins | sample MB2enrmetagenome_FD_207643 | JGI IMG/M metagenome (GOLD analysis project Ga0326727, IMG submission 207643) | Lab enriched peat soil microbial communities from McLean, Ithaca, NY, United States - MB29MY | ecosystem: Environmental > Terrestrial > Soil > Wetlands > Peat | place: USA: New York... | reverse complement strand
ACGAGGCATCAACACTTACCTTGCGTCCGGCGATCTGCTGATACGCAAGCGGCTTATGGAACAAGATCTCCCCGCTGCCAGTCGAAAGTGCAAGATCCCCCTGCGGCGTAACGGTCCGTCTTTTTGCTCCCGCGAGCGTAAACCTGATCTTCTGCGGGTCGGCCCCGGGTGCAACAACAAAATCATGCTCGAGTTGACGGTCTGTTCCGTAGAAGACAAGGTCAATGCCGGCAGCAACCCCCTTGTAGGCGACCTTTCCGAATGTAGGGATGTAGCGATGCCAGCGAGATGCATCGTTTCCGACGAAATAATTGGTCTTGCCGGGCAATTCGTCTTGGCCCGCCGGTGATTCAGGTGGGTTCGAATCCAACATGCGGAATCGTACGGGAGTGGCTCTTAACCCGGCAGGATAGATATCAGGCCCGCCGTCCGTAAATCGGATAATGCTTCCGCCACTTCGGCCGACAAATCGGGTCTCAGGAAGATCCTGCCCCTCATTTTTCTCAAAAACGACGGGCAGATGAATTTGGCTGTCGGACGAGATTTGCGACGCCGACTCCACGGGCTGAGCCCTCGTGACAGACAAATTGCAGGAAACGACCGTGAAAAATGCTATCCCGGCTAGCGAGAGTCTTTGCATGGGGTTCGACCGCCAGATGTGTCTTGTAAACATGGCACAGGCTCCCTTTTGCCCAAGCACATTGAGCCAGGATTTCCGTTATTGACTCTCCCGACCCATCGAGTTTACACCGAGGCTTTTGGTCGAGCCCCTTTTCTGGCGGTCTTGATAGTCACTCGGAATGGGGTCCTGTGTTCAAATCCAGCCCCCGCAACCATTTGAGCCGCGCATTGAAAAGGCTCGGGGGTTCGCCGCTCCCGGGCCTTTCTGTTTCTTGGATTGCTCTCGCGGGGTGGGATGGGCCTGAATATTTCCGAGACCTGGGCGTGATTTGGCGGGATTTGCCGCGATTTGGTGGACCTGGTCGGGATCGAACTTGAGCCGCTTTGCGGGCGTCTGAGCCCGCAGGCGAAATCCTGCGTCCGGCGCGGCGGACGAAGGACCTCCAAGTTGATGCGTTGTGAGGGATTGGTGGACCTGGTCGGGATCGAACCGACGACCTCTTCCATGCCATGGAAGCGCGCTCCCAAACTGCGCCACAGGCCCACTTAGAGGGGCAACTCTCTTATTGTCGTAGCTTGCGGCTGGTTCGTCAAACGCAGGGCGGACCGCTGAGGCGGAGATCGGGAACGGCGCGCGCGAGCGCAAACTGCACAGACTCGTGCCCGCGCGCCGAGTCCGTCCAGTGTCTACTCCACAGGCACAGCGAGGACATATACGTACAGCAGGAATCCAACGCCAATGAGGCCGGGAATCAGCCCGCAAAGATAGATCGACCCGCCCATCAGTGCATGCAGGAAGATCAGGGTGCCGATGCCAACGCCGATGTTGATGAGGCCGGCGATCTTCATGCCCTCGCGTTTCTTGAGCTGCTTGAGCCGCTCATCCTCCCGCATCAGTTCGAGTGCCGCTTTGGCCCCTTCACCCGAAGCCTCGGTCACACGACGGAGGGTTTCCGCCTTGTAAAAGGCCTCGCGCTCCTTGCGCTGCGTGTCGACCCAGTGGGTTATGGTGGTGAATGTAAATACCGACACGATGGCCACGATCGGAATCAGAATCCCAAACATCTCTGGACCGTTCCCCCAGAACATGACTTCCTCCTCGCCAGGGAATTTTCCCCTTGCGATGGGTACGACTTGAGTAGCCTGTTTCCGGTTGCATAATCTTTGCAGGAAGATTTTCCAGAGAAAATGCAACCGGGATCGGCGGGGAACGGTCTCACTGGTTCGAGAGGAGCGCTTTTCGAGATGCACGCCGCGAACAGCGCCGCAGAAGACCTGGCCGATGTAGAACGCGTGCTGGCCGGCGAGGTGCAGACGTTCGAGGGCATCGTGCGCCGCTGGCAGGGGCCGCTGGTGAATATGGCCTGGCGCTACTGCCGCGACCGGGGGAGAGCCGAAGAGATGGCGCAGGAGGCCTTTTTGCGCGCCTGGCGTGGGCTGGAGGGGTGGCGGCGCGATTCGAGCTTTTCCACCTGGCTGTTCGCGCTCGCGGCGAACGTGTTTCGTTCCGAGCTGCAGCGCTTTCCCGCGGTCAATGTGCCGCTGGAAGATGTGGCCGAGCCAGCCGGACCTGCCACGCAGCATGATGGCCTGGCCGAGAGGCAGAGCGACGAGGCGGTGAGGAGGGCTGTGATGGCCCTGCCTACGCGCTATCGCGAGCCGGTGGTCCTTTACTACTTTCACGAGATGGATGTGGCCGCCGCGTCGCGCACCATGGGCCTACCGGAGGGAACCGTGAAGGCGCGTTTGGCCCGCGGGCGGGAGATGCTGCGGCAGCGGTTTCCGCATCTGGGAGAACAGAGCACGTCGCGGCTGAGTTCGACTCTTCGGCCACAGAAGGAGGTTCCGCAATGAAGCCCAATGTGAAGCCCGAGATGGACCACGACGCGATTGACCGGATACTGGTGGCCGAGGAGGAGCTGATTCCTTCGTCGGGTTTTCTGGCCGCGACGATGGAGCGGGTGCGCGAGGAGGCCGCACGGCCCAAGCCGATTCCCTTCCCGTGGATGCGTGCTCTGCCCGGAATTGTGCTGGCTGCCGCTGTCCTTGGCTGGGGCGGATTCGAGCTGGCGCGCACCGGCGTGACGGCTGCGCGAGGGTTTTCGTTTACGCAGGCGGAGTTGGCCGCCGCCGGGCGTGCGCTGGAACCGGCAGGATGGGTAGCGCTGGCGCTAGTCGCATCTCTGCTCTCATGGCTTTATTCGCGGCGAATGGCCGGGAGGTCGGGGCTGCTGTAGTCGAACCCACCCTAGCCGCAAAAACAAAAGCGCGGCGAGGGTGGGGCACCCGCACCGGAGAATCGTTGGCGCCTACTCGATGGCGAAGACGGCGTAGACGGTGGCTTCTTCGCGGATGGTCTGGGGGCGAATCTCGAGGGCCGGAATCACAACGACGTTCCTTACAGACGCCGCTTCGGCGCTGACTGTCACCGTCTGCATCGCGCCGGGAATATAGAGTCTTGTATTCGGCGTTTCGTTGCTAGCGTAGATCAGGTCTCCAAGTTTCACATGCAATCCGTCCGCCATCTGACTTGCGACTGCGCGTGCCTTCACCAGCGCATTCTCAGCAGCCTTAGCCTGCAACGCTTTTCGGTCTGAATAGCGCCAGTCAATCGCGCCACTCTGATTTGCGCCCGCCGCAATCGAGACACGAATGACCTCGGCGGCGGATTGTGGAGGCACGCTCACTTCCCAGGATTGGCGCATCACAAACTGCCTCATTGCACGTTGCTCTGGTGTGTCTTTGTCGTCGAAATCGGCGTTTCTTTGAAGGCCCTGGCCAGAACTCTCAATGCTCTTGTCGTCGATTCCGATCTTGTGCAGCGCCTCAAGAACCGCATGGGAGATCTTGCCGCCCTCGATGTAGGCCGTTCCCGAGTCAGAACTGTAGACCTCGAAGCCGATTGTGATGGCGGCAATGTCCGCCACGGCGGTCGCCTCATCGGTGGTGCTGATGGCGACGGTCTTGTTTTCGCGATTGATCTGAATGGTTTGCGCTGAAACCGCGCCGGCCAAAACGCAGCCGGTCAGGATTGCAAACGAGACGATTCTTAATTTCGCACACATCGATTTATCCCCCTTTTCCCTGAACGCATAAGGATAGCGCAACTTGCAGTCAGATTATCCTTCACGCATTGCACGGGGCGACGGGCGAACTAGCTGGGCTTTGGAAAAAACCTGGCGCCGAAGCGCCGCAGCTTTTCGAGTGTGGCGGCGGCCTGGCCGGAGTCGATTGCCTCCGCGCTCATGGCGACGCCTTGCTTCAGATCGCCGGCGAGGCTGGCGGCGACCAACACAGCCGCTGCGTTGAGCAGGACAACGTCGCGGCGCGCGCCGGGAACGCCGGTGAGTACGTCGTAGAGCAGCGCTTTGTTCGTGGCGACGTCGCCACCAATGAAATGATCGAGCGTGGTGCGCGGCAGCCCGGCCATCTCCGGCGTGATGCGCGCGGCCTTGAGTTGCGGCTCGCCTGACTCTGTCTCCTCAATGCGCGCCACGACGGACTCGCCCGTGGTGGTGAGTTCGTCAATGCCGTCGGTGCCATGGACCACGAAGGCGCGCCTGGCTCCGAGCGACGCCAGCGTACGGCCCACGAGGAGAACGCGGCTGGGGGCGAGTACTCCCACCAACTGCGTGCGCGCGTGCGCCGGGTTGGTGAGCGGGCCGACCAGATTGAAGATGGTGCGGAAGCCGAGCGCGCGGCGGAGCGGTCCGAGAGCCTTCATGGCCGGGTGATAGAGCGGCGCGTAGAGAAAGACGAAGCCTGTCTCGCGGAGGCATTCGACGGCCTGCTCCGGCGTGAGATCGATGGGCACGCCGAGGGCCTCAAGGACATCGGCGGCGCCGCAGCGCGAGGTGACAGCGCGGTTGCCATGCTTGGCCACGCGAGCTCCGGCGGCTGCGGCCACCAGCGCAGCGCCGCAGGAAATATTGAAGGTCTGCGGTCCGCCACCGCCGGTGCCAACGCAGTCAACGAGCTGTTCTCGCTCGGCATCGGTGAACGGCAGAGGCGTCGAGTGCCGGCGCATGACATCCACAAAGCCGGCCAGCTCAGGCGCCTGCTCGCCGCGCGTGGCCAGCACGGCCAGCAGCGCGGCGGTCTCCACCTCCGGTACGTCGCCGGCGAGAATCTCCTCGAGCACGCCGGCCGCCTGCTCCCGAGTGAGCGAGGCGCCGTCCTCGGCCAGTGGGCGAAGCAATTCCTTCACCAAAGACATGAAAGAAGTATTGCAGAGCGGGGGCGGGAGTGACGAAGAGGTGGGCGGGGCGCGGATCGCGCGATCGCCCGAACGAGAATCCCGCGAAACTTCCACTTTCGTGTTAGACAGACGTTGCTCAATCTGTTCGATCATGGTCATGCACGGTGACAGTTCGTGGGTGGATCGATCTTATCGCCGTTCATGTAATCACGGGCGAAGAACGCCGCTCAACGACAAGGGGGCGAAACGCAATGTTTTACGCGAAGAATGTTCCAAACCGCCAGCGCGTGCTGCGAGTGATTCTTGGAATCATGATGATTGCGGCTGGACTTTACTGGTTTCATCTGACGATGCAGGCCTTGAGCTTCGCGATTGCGGGCATCCTTATGGCGTTGACCGGCTTCATTGGATACTGCCCAATGTGTTCGATAGCGAGCAGGATCAGCGCACCCAAGTGAGCGCGGCGGGCATTTACACATGGAGCGAGAAGGCGCTCGAGAACGGCCCTGCAGGCTCAGATTCCGCCGCAAATCTGCGTGGTAATCTGAGAATTGTCTGAGGTCCCTACCCTTTTGAAAATCCACGAATATCAAGCAAAGGAAATCCTGGCGAGGTACGGCGTTCCCGTGCCTAAGGGAGAAGTGGCGAACATGCTTGAAGAAGCCAACGACGTTGCGCGCAAGCTGTTTGCCGAGGGCGCCGCGGGCGTTGCCGTGAAGGCGCAGATTCATGCCGGAGGCCGCGGCAAGGGTGGCGGCGTGAAGGTCGCGAAGACCCGCGAACACGCCGAGATGCACGCCAAAAACATTCTTGGTATGACGTTGGTCACTCACCAGACCGGACCTGAGGGCCAGAAGGTGCAACGGCTGCTGATCGAAGAGACCGCGGCTATTGAACGCGAGCTGTATCTGGGCATCGTGCTCGATCGCGCGGCGGGCAAGCTGGTTTTCATGGCGTCGCAGGCCGGCGGCATGGAAATTGAGGAAGTGGCTGCGAAGACTCCCGAGGCGATCTTCAAGGAGACGATCGATCCGGCCGTTGGATTCGGCGCATGGCAGGCGCGCAAGCTGGCATTCGCGCTGGGACTCAAGCCGACGCAGATCAGCCAGGCGGTCAGCTTCTTCCAAAGCCTGTACAAGGCCTTCATTGAGACTGACGCGTCGCTGCTTGAGATCAATCCCTTCATCACCACGACCGACGGCAAGCTTTTTGCGCTCGACGCGAAGATCAACTTCGACGACAATGCGCTCTTTCGCCACGCCGACATCAAGGCGCTGCGCGATGTTGCCGAAGAGGATCCGCTGGAGGTGGAGGCAAGCAAGTACGCGCTGAATTACATCAAGCTCGACGGTACCATTGCCTGCATGGTGAATGGCGCGGGCCTGGCGATGGCGACGATGGACATTATTCAGTACGCCGGAGGCAGCCCGGCAAACTTCCTGGATGTGGGCGGCGGCGCGACGCAGGAGCAGATCGAGCACGCATTCGAGATACTGCTTTCCGACTCGCACGTGAAGGCGATCTTCATCAATATCTTCGGCGGCATTCTGCGCGTGGACCGGCTGGCGACGGGCGTGGTGGCTGCGGCGCGCAAGCTGCACGTCAAGGTGCCGATTGTGCTGCGGCTCGAAGGGACCAACGTGGAAGAGGGACGCAAGATTCTCAAGGAGTCCGGGCTGAACTTCCTGGTGGGCGCAACGATGAAAGAGGCTGCGGAGATGGTTGTCGCCGCTGCGGCGAGAGCTGGAGCATAAAGATGGCGGTCTTGGTCGATAACAATACGCGGCTCATCGTGCAGGGCATCACCGGCAAGGAAGGCACGTTCCACGCCATGGGCTGCGCGGAATACGGCACAAAGGTGGTGGGCGGGGTCACGCCGGGAAAGGGCGGAACCACGCATGAAGGCTGGCCGGTGTTCAATACGGTTGCGGAAGCCGTGGCGAAGACCGGCGCCAACGCGAGCATGATCTTTGTGCCGCCGCCGTTTGCTGCCGACGCTATTCTGGAGGCCGAGGACGCGGGCATTCCGCTGATCGTCTGCATCACGGAGGGCATTCCCACGCTCGACATGGTGAAGGTGTGGGCCAAGCTGAAGCATTCGAAGTCGCGCCTCGTTGGCCCAAACTGTCCCGGAGTCATCTCGCCGGGAAAGGCGAAGATCGGCATCATGCCGGGACGGATTCACATGGAAGGATCGATCGGGATTGTTTCGCGCTCGGGCACGCTGACGTACGAGGCTGTGCATCAGCTCACGCAGCGCGGGATCGGACAATCGACCGCGATCGGCATCGGCGGCGATCCGATTATCGGCACCACGCACATCGACGCACTGCGGCTGCTCAATGACGATCCGGATACCGAAGCAATCGTCATGATTGGCGAGATCGGCGGCTCGGCCGAGGAGGCCGCGGCGGAGTTCGTCAAACAGCGCGTTAAGAAGCCGGTGGTGGGCTTTATCGCGGGCCAGACTGCGCCTCCAGGCCGGCGCATGGGTCACGCGGGCGCGATCATCAGTGGCGGCCAAGGCACCGCGGCCGACAAGATGAAGGCCATGGCTGCGGCCGGCATTCACGTTGTGGTTTCGCCGGCCGAGATCGGCGCCACGCTGGCGAAGGTCATCGGCAAAGCGTGAAAAACAGCTTCTAGCTGCTAGCTTCTGGCTTCTAGCTCGTCGTGCGGAGGCTGGGCTCGCCGGCTTCAGCAGTAACCTCTCGGGTTACTTCGGGCTTCGATTCTTTCCCTGCGGGTCTTCTCCTGCGCCTTGGGCGAGGTGGATAATCAGTGCGTCAAATCCGCTTGCGGGTTCGTTGATCGATTCCCCGGTTGCGGTAAGGCACGGCTTGGTCGCCTTTGTGCACAGGGCCCGTTTTGCCGGATTAGCTGAATGACAACTGGGGAGGAACGGTTATCGCTGCTGTTTGTGTTTTGCCTTGCCCTGGATGGTTTTGATGTGAATCCCTGCGGTTGCTGACGGAGATGGATGGCGTCGACAGAAATCTACTCCGACTGGCACGAATTAAGGGTTCGCCGGAACTGCGTTGGTTTCTATGGACGGTTCTTCGCCGGCTCCGGCGGGTTCCTCGCCGTGCCGGTATTGGTTTGCGGGCTTTCGGCTCGAGGCTGATGGGACGCTTCTCGAGGGGGAGAAGCCGCTGCGCCTGCCGCCCGAGGAACTGGCGGTGCTGCGTCTGCTCGCGGCGCGCGCCGGAGAAATCGTCAGCCCGCGCCAGTTGAAGCGCGCCGTGTGGAGCGAAGAGCGCGTTTCCAGCGATACGGTCTCAAAGTGCATTGCCTCGCTGCGCGCCCGGCTTCAGCCCGCGGATTGCATACAAAGCATCTATAGGCGCGGCTACCGGTTCAGCGCCGCGGTGCAAACAGATGGACCGCGGCCGGCCGGCGACTTGCCGCGCCTCGCGATTCTGCCGTTTGCCGTTGGGTACGGCGTTGCAGAATATCTTGGTTCGGCGCTTGCCGAAGAAACGATGGCGCAACTGAATGGCGGGCACTACGCGATCGCGTCGATCGTGGCCCGCGACTCGGTGTTTACGCTGGCCCGGCGCGGAGCCGCCGCGCACGAGATCGGCAAGACGCTCGAGGCGGATCTTGTGCTGAGCGGGCGTCTGGAAGCAGAAGCGGGACGGCGCCGGTTGCGGGCGGAGATGATCCGAGCGGAGGATGGCGCGCAACTCTGGATCGAAGATTTCCTTGTGGAGCGCGGCCGATTCGCAGAGGTCTCCTCGGAGCTGGTGAACCGCCTGATCTGCCGTCTGGATTCCGGCAATGTTTCCATCGCGGCCGTTGCGGCGTCCAGTGAGGCGCGCGAGACGCTCCCCGAGCATGACGAGGTGCGTGAGCTAACCCTGCGCGCGCATCATGAGTGGCAAACTCTGGAGCGGCATCGGATGCAGGATGCCATGGGGCGCCTGCAAAGAGCCATCGAGCTTGACCCAACGCTGATGGCGGCGCGCGTTGACCTAGCGCATCTTTGCGTGACGCAGGCTCTTTTCGGTTTTATGCCGCCGACGGTTGCGGCGCGCTTGGTGCGGCTGGCGGCGCGGGACATTCCCGATTGGACCGGGAACGCGGAGGCTCTGCTGCCGGCGCTGGGATGGATCCGATTTCATGTGGATCGCGATCTGCCGGCGGCTCTCGAAGCTTTTGCGCGTTCGGCGCATCTGCCTCACGATCCGTGGATCACGCGCATGCGCTCCATGTTTTTGCTCAGCCGCCACCGCTTCGACGAGGCGCTTGGTTTGTTGCGCGCGGCGATCGATGCCGATCCATACTCGGCTTGGCTGCATGCGCGGCTGGCGTGGGCGCTGCACCTGGCCGAAAAGCAGGACGCCAGCGTCGATCAGATTCGTAAGGCGATCAGCTTGTTCCCCGAGCACGACGACACGCTTTTCTATGGAGCGATGATTCTCGCCTGCGATGGCGAGGTTGCGCATGCCGTGGAGCTGGCGCAGGCGCTCGCCACGCGCTCGCCGCACTTCGACCTGGCTACTGCTGCGCACGCGTATGCGCTGGCCTGCGCCGGGCACGCGGAGGAGGCGCGAACGCTGCTGGAGCGCTTGCAATGGCTGAGCCGCGAGCGCTTTGTGCTCAATGCGTTCAACGCGGCGGTTCATGTCGCGCTGGGCGATCCGGAGGCTGCGCTCGACGAGCTGCGCATCGCGAATGAGAATCGCTGCCCGTGGTTTTTTCAAATGCTGGCCGATCCGCGGCTCAAGCCGCTCCGGTGGCGGCCGGAGTTTGAAAAGATGCGGAGCGTGCTGCGGGCGATGGAGGCCGACGCGGAGAAAGTCGAGGAGCCGGGTTGGGCCGCTGCGCGCGCAGGGTGAGCCGGGCCGGTGCGGCGCTTCCAAGTCACATTTGAGGTGGCCCCCCTCCCCGGGTATGACCTACCTACATATTTGATAACAAATGGCTTACTGGACCAACCATACCTCCATCCATACCCCTCAACATGCTTCCATATCTGATTCCAAAGGGCTTACCCGTAAACCTGCAAATTCAAGGGAGTTACGGACATTTTTCTGGGCTTTCACGGCATTTTGTGCTGCATTGTGTGGCCAGCGATCAGTAGGACAGGGGTTAGTGGTCGGTGATCCGTTCCCTTCCGGCCTTGGGACTTCGATTTGCTCTTAGTATGCGCCGTTGAGCCGAAATAATCGGCAAACTTTCGGAAAAAAGAATTGGCGTGGAATCAAGGGGATGCGGGAAGATGAGGGGGCGGGCGCTCTTGACAGGGCGGGGTTGATGCATGAGGGAGTCAGGCCGCGGTTGAGTCGAAGCGAATGGGCGTTGGCGCTCCTTGAAGCGAGACGAAGCGGTCAGGCCGGCAGCACGCTCGGCTTAGGCAGGCCAGATCCGACTGCATTTCCCGATCCAGCTTGAATGACTCCAGCGCAGCATCCAGCACCAGTGCCGATGCCGCATCGCGAGGGCGCTCCATGCGGTAGTGCATCCACTTGCCTTCTCTCCGCGCAGCCACCACTCCGGCTTTTCGCAGATACGCCAGATGGCGCGAAATCTTGGGCTGGCTCTGGCGCAGGATCTCCACCAGATAGCAGACACACACCTCGCGCCCCGAAATCAGATTGAGCAGCCGCAGCCGTGTTCGGTCGGCAAGCGCGCGAAACAAGGGCGCCAGATCGGCCGGCTTTGCCCGGGAACTCATGGTTCCATAATATACGCATTGACAGATATGTCCAGGCCGGCATATATTTGCGTTGACGTATATGAGGAGGGGAGATGGACACCGTGAGCCAGGTCGCCGCAAATCAGGTGAAAGAGGAAGTGAAACAGAAATACGGCAGCGCCGCACGCGCGATTGCGCAGGACGGAAGCCTCGCCGCCTGTTGCGACTCCGCGCTTCGCTGCTGCGACCCCATTACCGCCAACCTCTACAGTGCCGATGAAAAGCAACTGATCCCCGAGAAGGCTGTTCTGGCCTCTCTGGGCTGCGGCAATCCCACTGCGCTCATCGAGTTGAAACCAGGCGAAGTGGTGCTCGATCTCGGTTCGGGCGGCGGAATTGACGTGCTTCTCTCCGCGCGCCGCGTGGGCCCAACCGGCAAGGCATATGGCCTCGACATGACCGACGACATGCTGGCTCTCGCGCGCGAGAATCAGCGCCGCGCCGGCGTTGAAAATGTTGAATTCCTCAAAGGCGAAATCGAAAACATTCCGCTCGCCGGCGACTCCGTCGATGTCGTCATCTCGAATTGTGTCATCAACCTCTCAGCCGACAAGGACCGCGTGTTGCGCGAGGCATTTCGCGTGCTCAAGCCGGGCGGCCGCTTCGCCGTCTCCGACGTAGTGGTGCGCGGCGAAGTGCCCGAGCAGGTGAGGCAGAGCATGCTGCTCTGGGTGGGCTGCGTGGCCGGCGCTCTCGAAGAGCAGGACTACCGCGATCGCCTGATTGCCGCGGGCTTCCGCAGCGTGGAGATTGAGCCGACCCGCGTCTACGATATCGAAGACGCGCGCCAGTTTCTTACCGGCTCTGGCGTGGATGTGGACGCGATTGCGGCCGAGACGCAAGGGCGATTCATGAGCGCGTTCATCCGCGCCACCAAGCCGCAAGCATCGCCAGAGGCCCCCTGCTGCGGTTCAGGATGCTGCTCAAGCAGTTCCGCGATGGTGAAAGGCTGATCCGGATGCCCGCTCACTACAACGTTCTGTTTCTCTGCACCGGCAACTCAGCCCGCTCCATCCTGGCAGAAGCCATCTTGAACCATAAGGGCCGCGGCATCTTTACTGCCTACAGCGCCGGCAGCCATCCATCGGGCACGGTCCGGCCCCAGGCGCTCAGGCAACTTGAGCTCGCGCACATCTCCATCGCGGGCCTGCGCAGCAAATCATGGGATGAGTTCGCGGGTGCGGGTGCGCCGAAGATGAACTTTGTCTTCACGGTCTGCGACAACGCGGCGAAGGAAGTTTGCCCCTTCTGGCCGGGACAGCCAATGACCGCGCATTGGGGAGTTGCCGATCCCGCTGCGGTCAAAGGCACGCCTGAGGAGATCGATCGCGCCTTCCGCGACGCATTTTCCGTTCTCGACCGGCGCATCGGCCTCTTCCTGTCCTTGCCGCTCTCCACGCTCGAACAATTCGCGCTTCAGAAGGAGCTCGACCACATCGGACGGCAATGAAACCTTTGCTTCAGCACCGCGTAGCCGCGGAGTTCACCGGAACCCTGTTTCTGCTGGCCGCCGTCGTCGGCTCCGGGATTATGGGCGAGCGATTGGCTGCGGGAAACGTAGCCATCGCACTTCTGGCCAACACCATCGCCACCGGCGCGGCGCTCGTTGCGTTGATTCTCGCCTTCGGGCCTATTTCCGGGGCGCACCTCAATCCCGCAGTCACATTGGCTGACGCATGGCAGGGCGGTATCGCCTGGCGCGAGACTCCGGCCTACATCCTTGCGCAAATTGCCGGCGCCATTGCCGGGGTGGTCGCGGCCCACCTGATGTTCGGCTTGCCGGTGCTCTCCGCATCGACTCACGCGCGCACCGGCCCGGCTCAACTCTTCAGCGAGTTCGTAGCCACGTTCGGCCTGCTCACGGTCATTTGGGGATGCGTGCGCAAGCGGCCTTCCGACGTCCCATATGCGGTCGGAGCATACATCACGGCAGCCTATTGGTTCACCGCATCCACGTCGTTCGCCAATCCCGCCGTCACCATCGCGCGATCCATCACAAACACATTCTCAGGAATTCGCCCGGCCGATGTTCCCGGCTTTGTCGCGGCGCAACTTGCCGGCGCCTTCGCCGCAACGCTTGTATTCCAATGGCTCATCCCTGCGCTTAAGGCAGACCCAACGGCTCTGCTCGTGGAGCACGATGAGGAATGATCGTTCGATCTGGCCGCCAACCAGTCCGCTCTCTGCGATCGAATGAAAGGGGCTGGGGTTGGCTGGATGGTCGATAAGGTTTTGAGGGGCGGCTTTGCAGGCAGAACATTCGGCGCGCGGCTTCGCCACGGCGAACGCCAGCGGGGGCGAACGTGGCCAGCGCGCAAAATCGCTCAGAAACGGGCCCAAGAAGCCCGGTAAAGCGCGAGGAAAGCCGGCTAAGCCCGCGCCAATGCGTTCTCCGTGAAATTAATCGCGACCATTTCCCTCGGTTCGTGAAATTTCCGTTGAACCTTTACCACGATTTCGGGCAATTTCTCTGGCCATCACTCGGCATTTCGGGAAAGAATCGTTGACCATTTGCGGGTTATTCGCGAAAGAATGACGTACCATTTCGCGGGGTTGGGGTCGCATAAAGTCGAACATTTCGGGCGAGTTGAGCCGCTTTCCTCCGGCCCGGGAAAAATGCGGCCCCTCGGCCGGGATTTCATCGCGGCTTCGCCGCCGACTTTGTTTCTCAAAAGTGGGTGGGCGGCGGCCTTCGCCGAATCGCGCTATTCGGCGTGGAGGACGACTTCGAAGAGGAGCAGGCTGGCAGTGGTGAAGATGATGTCGTAGCCAAGGAGCATCTTGATCCAGAGGGAGGGGTCACTGTCGCCGGTGAGGATGGCGGTGGTGGCGAGCACCATGGCGAGCAGCGCGGGAATGAAGATGGGAAAGAGGATCAGCGGCAAGAGCAACTCGCGATTGCGGCTGCGGATGGAGAGCGCGGCGAAGAAGGTTCCGTTTGCAACCAGCGCCCAGGTGCCGAGCGGCAGCACGAGCAGCAGTTTCCACGCGTCGCCGAGGATGTGGAGGTTGTAGAAGACGAAGAAGACCGGAGCGAGGATGATCTGGACAATAGTGACGAAGAGGAAGTTGGCCAGCACCTTGGCGAGAAACATGTCGGCGCCGGGAGTGGGCGCCATGCGCTGCGCGTCGAGAACCTGATGGCGAATTTCGCGCGCCCAGGCCTGGTTGAGGGCGCTAACGGAGGCGAACATGGTGGCCACGCAGAGCACGCCGCCGGCAATTTCGCGGGAGAATGCGCCGCGGGGATCGAAGGCGATGGAGAAGAGGACGACGACGAGCAGCGCGAAGAAGAGCATGGAATTGACGGCTTCTTTGGAGCGCCACTCGATGCGCAGGTCTTTGGCGAGATGGGTGAAGAGGGCGCGGGTCATGGGGCCTCCCGAGAGGGGTCATTCGAGAGGGTGGCATCGTTCCCCACCCTAGCCGCAAAAACAAAGACGCGGCGAGGGTGGGGCACCCGAGTCTGAAGGGCGCGGGTCATTCGACGTGGCCCTCCGGGGCGCCGGTTTTAGGCGCGTCTTTGGTGAGATCGGCGGTTTGGATGGGCGCGCCGAGCGCCGCGGCGGCGCGGAGATAGTCGTCAGGAGCGAGGATCAACTGCGTGCCCTGCGTTCCGGCGGAGACGCTGATGCGATCGAAGAGGATGGCGGTCTCGTCGACGAAGACGGGGTAGGGTTTTTTGGCGCCGAAGATGGTGACGCCGCCGCGGACGTAGCCGGTGAGCGGCTGCACGTCCTTGAGCGGAGCCATTTCGGCTTTGCGCCAACCGGCCGTGCGAGCGAGCTTTTTGAAGTCGAGTGCCGCGTCGCCGGGGACGACGGCGAAGGCGTAGGTGTGTGCGCCATCGGTAGTCAGGAGCGTCTTGAAGACCTGCTCGGCGGGCATGGAGATCTTCTTGGCGACGGCGATGGCAGAGAGGTCGTCAGGATCAACCTCGTACTCGCGGAGCTCGAAGGAAATGCCGAGGGATTCAAGAAAGCGCGCGCCGTTGGTCTTCATGGCGTGATTCCCCGATGTTCACTTGCGCTGTGATGAGGACCTGCGGTTGGGTTGCCGGGCTCAAACGACGCCACGCGACCGGCGCGCAGGGTGATGATGAAATCGGCGATGGGGATGGCGAGATCGCGCTGGTGCGTGGTGAGGACGATGGTGCGGTTGGTGTGGCGGAAGCCAGCGAGGAGCTCGACCATCTGACGCGCGCTTTCGATGTCCATGTTGGAAAAGGGTTCGTCGAGAAGGAGCAGCTCGGGGACCGGAAGCAGCACGCGGGCGAGCGAGGTGCGCTGGCGCATGCCCTGCGAGTACTGACCGAGGAGGCGGCTGAGCTCGGGGTCAAGACCGACCTGGCGCAGCGCTTCGGCGGGTGTGAGGCAGGAGCGGCCCGGATAAAGGCTGCGAAAGTAGCGCAGGTTTTCCTGGGCGGTGAGCTCGTCGTAGAGCATGGGCGCGTGGCTCATGTAGCCGATGCGGGCGCGGATCTGTTGCGGCTCGGAGGCGCCGAAGACACAAACCGTGCCGTGGCTGGGGCGCAACAGGCCGGCGAGAATGCGGAGGAGCGTGGACTTGCCCGCGCCGTTCTCGCC
>Ga0326727_10017139_pt1 | contig 15108 bp, 15 predicted proteins | sample MB2enrmetagenome_FD_207643 | JGI IMG/M metagenome (GOLD analysis project Ga0326727, IMG submission 207643) | Lab enriched peat soil microbial communities from McLean, Ithaca, NY, United States - MB29MY | ecosystem: Environmental > Terrestrial > Soil > Wetlands > Peat | place: USA: New York... | reverse complement strand
CAGCCCAAGGAAGGTGAGCACGTTGGGCGAGATTTTGGTCAGAGCCAGACCGTTTACGATCTTCTGCAGCAGCCATCCGCTGCCCTTGCCAAATTCGCTCGTCCAGGTCATTGCAGTCTCGTTATTAAAGTTCCGCCATTAATATGCTGCGGCCGTTTCGCCGTACGCGACTTATCCGGTTGCAGCATCCCCGCCCGCAATATCTTCCTCCACTGCATCGTGGATGGTGGTCAGCTTCAGCACCTCGAGCTCGCGCTTGCCGTTGGGCGTCACCACGGTGGCCACATCGCCGACCAGCTTGCCCAGCAGCGCGCGGCCGATCGGAGAAGTGGTCGAGATCAGCCCCTGGGTCACGTCTGACTCCTCGCTGGTGACCAGCTTGTAGGTGATCTCCTCGTCCTTGCTGGAGTCGAAGACCACCACGGTGGCGCCAAATCCTACCTTGTCGCGTGGAATGTTGGTCAGGTTGACCATGGCCAGCTCGCCCATGCGCTTCTTCAACTGGCCCAGGCGCGCGTTCACGAAGACCTGGCGTTGCTTGGCCATGTGGTACTCGGCGTTCTCGCTCAGATCGCCCATCGAGACCGCCTTCTTGATCTCCGCCGGCAGCTCCGTTGTGAGCTCGCGCTCCAACAACTTGATCTCTTCCTGGAGCCGCTTCATGATCTGTTCTGGCATGGGGGCCTTCCGGAATATTCCTGTGCGCTCTCAGTCACCTGCACCGGCAGCGCTGCTGCATCGAAACTTCATTATACGTCCCCGCCGCCGGCAATCCATCCAGCGCCCGCTGCACGCTGCGCCGCCGCATGGGGGCTTCGGACTCTGTCAGCGATGGTCTTTGCGGCATTGCAAGAATCTACCTGAAATGAGCAAAAATGAACAGACAGCCTCTCCCCCGGCGTAGAAAACTGCTTATAGTGTGCGGATGTGGGTGCTATGCAGAGCCTTATGTCGATGCGCATCCATCGAGTACCCGCTCCGTGCGCTCCTGTCGCGTGAGTGGTGCGAGTGGGGCAGGGCCAATGCCTCAAAGGCACATCTTCTTAACGCAAACGGGTTTCTTGCGGTCTGCTCTACGTCAAACCGGCAAATGCCGGGGAGGGTATCAGTTCGAGTGGGGAGAACTAAGCAGACCACGCTCAGCCAGGAAGGACATATCGCAGCCGTCGCGGGTGTTGTCGTTTGTGGGACGAGCGTTCGGGGATTCTGCAGGAGAAGCGCTCAGTGTGTCCGGGCTGCAATCATCGTCCAGATTGCGTCGGCGCATGTCGAAGTTAGTGCGTTTACCGTCCATAACCGCCTCTAGTGAATATGGGTTCTAGCTATTCGGTAAGGGTTGTCTGTTCCATATTGCTCATTTCGTCCCGGAGGCTGAAATTATGGGCGATTGGGGAAAAGAAATTCACACACTGCCGCAAAGAATGCACTAAATTATGGCTTAAGGCCTCCCTGTTCGCTCGGGTATCTACCAATCAGGACGTCCGCATCTCAGGGAATGGAGGCATGTGGGTACCCATACCCTACGGCAACCCCAGGGGTCAGCGCTCCATATCCGCCGCGACCTCCAGCACTGACCTCGGGCCCCACGCGAGGGAAACAACGCTCAAGAATCGTCCCGCGCACCTCACATCCGCAGCGAGGCACTTGTATGACCGAACTCGAACTACCGATTCCCAAGCCAATTCCCATGCCAAAGTTTGATCCTGCCGCCTTTCTGGCCAACGCTGGACTGGGACGTAAGCTAGTGATCCTGAAGGCCAAAGAGGCCTTCTTCAGGCAGGGCGGACCCGCCGACTGCGTCTTCTACCTGCAGACCGGCCACGCCAAGCTTACCGTTGTCTCCAAAACCGGCAAGGAGGCCACTATTACCCTGCTGGCCCCCGGCGACTTCATCGGGGAGGAGTCGGTTGCCGCCATCCCCGGCCTGCGGCTGGCCACCGCCACTGCCACCACCGAGTGCACCGCTCTGCGGATTACGCGCGGCGAGATGGTGCGTGTGATGCATGAGGAGCATGGCTTCTCCGACCTCTTCCTGAAGTACCTGGTGGCGCGCGGAATGCGCACCCAGGCGGACCTGGTGGACCAACTGTTCAACTCCAGCGAGAAGCGGCTGGCCCGCATCCTGCTGCTGATGGCGGAGTTCGGCCAGCCAGGTGAGCCCGAGCCGCTCATCCCCAAGATCACGCAGGAGACACTGGCTGCGATGATCGGCGCCACGCGCTCGCGCGTTAGCTTCTTTATGAACCGCTTCCGCAAGCACGGATTCATCGAATACAACGGGCGCATCCGAGTACACAAGTCGTTGCTCAACGTGATCCTGCTCGACCAGCCCGCCGGGCGCAGCGCCTCCAGCGCCGCACTGATGGACACTGCAAAAGCCAAGGTAAAAGCCAGAGCCAAGGCCAAGGTAAAGTCCAGTCCGAAGACAGCAGCGCGCCGCCACACCTTGCGCGATCCGCATACCTTGACGAACCGCTAGAGCATTTTCGGAATTGGTGTAGACCGAAGCCACCGCATTCCAGTGGATTTTCCTCAAGAAAATCCACCTTGTATGATCTTCGAAAAGTTTACGTGTATTCCGAAAATGCTCTAACTACTTCCAGGTTATGGGCGTGGACATTAAGCTTTCTTCAGAAAATCATTCATGCAAGGAAAACGCGGTTACTCCTGGAATGAGCGGGCGGACTGGTTGGCGCGCGCGTCCAGAAACGATTGCAGGATAAGGACCGCGGCCACCTGGTCGATGATCTGGTTGCGCTCGCGGCCTGCGGCATGCCCACCCGCGTCCAGATGGCGGTGCGCCTCGGTGGTGGTCAGGCGCTCGTCCCACAGATGCACGGTGAGGCCGAAGTTGGCGCGCAGCTCTTCCGCAAACTGCTGCGCCTTGGCTGCCTGCGGACCCTGGTCGCCGGACATGTGCAGCGGATTGCCGACGACGGCCTCCGCCACAGAATGCTTACGCAGGAGGCGCGCGATGGACTTCATCTCCGCGTGGTGGCCCCCCTTCCCGCCAGTCCGGTGCAGCGTCAGCAGCGGCTGCGCGGTGTAGCCCAGCGGGTCGGAGACGGCGACACCGATGCGCCGGTCGCCCACATCGAACGCCATGACGCGGCGGACTGGTTGACTGACGATTGCAGGCGGTTCGGTCATATTTTGAGTGTAGCTGCACTAGGGCGGGAGTAGCATGGACGTGAATTCGACACTGGGAGATGGAACAATGTCACGATTACTGGGCCTAACATGTATTGCTGCGATTCTGCTGCTTGGCGCAAAGCAGCAGAACCAAATGTTCGCGAAGTACAAATCCGTCGAAGCATACGAAATTCGCCCAGGAGTGCTGGCCATGCCGAGGTATACCGAAGATGGCCAAGTCTGTGAGGTCGGCGTAGCCAAAAGCAGCTATTCACCAGAGATGATCAGAATTGGTGGGAGCTTCACGCGGAAAGAGATCGATGAGATCGCTGACGAACTCGCACCGCCCGAGGAAAGAGGCCCTAAGACGCCGTTTTTCGGAACCATTAACGTGGTCACCACCCAGGACATAGGAACATTCGTGGAACACGACGATTACGAAAACGTGAGCATTTTAGTTGGCGGAGACGGAAGCGCTAAGTGCAACATTGGCGACGTCGTTTTCACGATTCGGTGGACGAAGCGAAAGTGCCAGTAGCCTCTTTCACTACGCCTGCGCGGTCTCGATGGCCAACCCTACGCGCAGCATGGTCTCCTCGTTGAAGTGGGGGCCCATGATCTGCACGCCGATGGGCAGGCCGGCCTTAGTTTCGCCGCAGGGAACGCTCATGGCGCAGATGCCGGCGAGGCTGGCGGCGACCGAGTAGATATCTTCCAGGTACATCTGCAGCGGGTCGGCAGTCTTCTCGCCCAGCTTCCAGGGCGGGGTCGGGGTGATGGGCGCTACGATGGCGTCCACCTGGGCGAAGGCGGCGAGGAAGTCGCGCGTCAGCAGTGTTCGCCCCTGTTGTGCCTTGCGGTAGTAGGCGTCGTAGTAGCCGGCGGAGAGCGCGTAGGTGCCCAGCAGGATGCGACGCTTCACCTCGACGCCGAAGCCCTGGTCGCGGGTCTCGCGGAACATTGCGGAGAGCGTCTTCACGCCCTCGGCGCGCAGGCCGTAGCGCACGCCGTCGAAGCGCGAGAGGTTGGCCGAGGCCTCCGCCGTCGCAATCAAGTAGTAGGTGGGAATCGCATACCTGGTGTGCGGCAGCGAGACTTTCTGGATCTCGCAGCCTGCCTCGCGCAGGCCGTCCAGCGCGCGTTCGATTGCGGCGCGAATCTCCGGGTTCAGCCCCTCGCCGAAGTACTCCGCCGGGACGCCGATGCGCAGGCCCTTGACCGGCTTGGCCAGCGCGCCGACGTAATCTCCGACGAGCTGGTCGGAGCTGGTCGCGTCCTTCGCGTCCTTGCCTGCGATCACGCCAAGCATCGTGGCCACGTCGCGCACGTTAGTGGCGAACGGCCCCACGCGGTCCAGCGACGAGGCAAAAGCGATCAGCCCGAAGCGCGAGACGCGCCCGTAGGTGGGCAGCACGCCAACCACGCCGCAGAAGGCCGCCGGCTGACGAATCGATCCGCCGGTGTCGGAGCCCAGCGACGCCACGGCGAAGCCTGCCGCCACCGCTGCCGCCGAGCCTCCGCTCGATCCGCCGGGCACACGATCCAGAGCTCGTGGATTGCGCACCGGCCCATAGGCCGAGTTCTCGTTCGACGAGCCCATGGCAAATTCATCGCAGTTGAGCTTGCCCAGCAGCACCGCGCCGGCCGCCTCCAGCCGGGTCACCGCCGTTGCATCGTACGGCGGCATGTAGCCTTGCAGAATCTTCGAGCCGGCGGTGGCAGGCGAGCCCTGCATCACGAGTACGTCCTTGATTCCCACCGGAACGCCAGCCAGCGGTGGCAGCGGATCTCCCTTGGCGGCCATTGCGTCGATCTTAGCTGCCTGCGCCAGCGCCCGGTCGCGGCTCAACCAGAGAAAGCTGTTGATCCCCTTGCCGTTTGGCCCATCCTCGGCCGCGATCCTCGCATAGTGCTGCTCGGCCACAGAGGTTGCAGTCGTGGCGCGGCTTGCGATAGAGGTTCGAACTTCTTGAATCGTCATCGTACTCAACACCAATCTCCTATGCGACGCGCTGACCGAGCGCGTACCTGAGGGGCTAAAGCCCCGCTCGCGACTGGGTCGTTTGCGGCACGGCTAAAGCCGTGCCCTTAAGCATGACCGACATCTGACAACCTGCAACTGACAACTGACAACTACCGTTCAATTACCTTGGGAACCTTGAAGAAGCGGCCATCGCTCTCCGGCGCGGCAGCCATCACAGTCGCGCGGTCGAGCGACGGGCGCACCGCATCCACGCGCAGGCTTGCTCCGGTGGATTCCATCTCTGTGCCCAGCATCTCGGCCACCTGGGCCATCGCGGAAACACCGGATGTGTCGAGCTCGTTTAGCTGCGCGATGTGGCCCAGGATTGCACTCAGGTCGCGCCTCATGCGCGGCACCTCCTCGGCGGTCAGGTCCAGGTTCGCCAGCTCGGCGACCCGCAGCACCTCTTCCGTGGTAACGCCCGCACCGTCTGCCATTCTCAGGTTCTCCTCAACATTTCTTCAATTCGAAGTGTATCGCGGCAACCGGCAGGCCGGAGATGCGGGCCATCTCGCGCTGCAGCACACCGCCGAGCGAGATCATCTGGCGCATCCACATTGCGTCGGCGACCTCAACGTGCACAATGCCCTCGGCGTAATCCACCACCGCTCCGTGCTCCGCCAACGCGCGCCCACAGGCGACGATCCAGGCTGCGGCCAGCCGGTCCTGCTGACGAATGCCGCCGAGAGTCCGCTTCAGACTGCCGCGCAACAGGTCTCTCATCGCCTCCATGCTGCCCTGCCTCGGCGCGCCCCTGCGCGCAGTTAATGATCCTGCATACGGCTTACTTCTTCTTCACGGGAAAGCGGTAGATGATTCCGCCGGATATGGCAAAGAACTCGCGCGTGTTCGCACCGAATTCGTCGAGGATTAAATCGGGGGACAGCCGGATCGCCCAGTTCTTGGAGCGGTTCATGTCGACACTGCCTCCCAGCGCGAAGATCGGAGCGGTGTGGTTGGCGTATAGCCCAATGAAAGAGGCAATCTGCGTCGGAGTGAATTGTTGATTTCCCGGCGGTGCTCCCGCGGTCCCGGCGTCGAAGACACCATGCGACGGCCCGGCGTATGCGTGCAGGTCGAGCGCCGCGTACTGGTTCTGGGCCAAGCGGAGCTGCGCGCCGAAGAGAACCATGTTCATATACACCAGCGGACGATGAACTCCGTAGATAGCAGCGTTGGCCAAGGCAGGGGTGGTGCCCGCCTCGCCGCGATACTCCGCTGCCAGCCCCCACCTGGGGGTGAGCCAGTAGGTGCCTTCAAACTCGCCGCCGCCGAAGTCCATGCGCCGGGTCAGGGCCGGACCTGCCATGAAGTTCATGAAGTTCAGGCTGCCGTACACCTCGTATTTGTTGTCGTAGGTGACGGGCGCGGCTGGGCCAAGCTTGGTCTGCGCCTGCGCGCTGCGTAGTGTGAGCAGACCAACCAACAGCACTGCGGCAATCGTAATCTTCTTCTTCATCATTCTTGGCATTGATCTCCAATTCGGACTTCCTGGCGAGCGTACTTGCTCGCTGGGTTAACAACCGGGTGCGGCTTGATCGCGCACCGAGTGCGTTGATCCTGGCACTGGCGTGAGTGCAAAGTCCAGACACCTCGTCCGGAGATATGCCTCGCAACGCTTCCTCATCCAAGATATAACGTCCGGGCCGATCTAGTTTTGGCTGGGGCGTTCCAGGTGGTCGATGACCAGGACGCTGGCCGGGGCTTTGGTGGATTCGAGTTTGAGGCCGAGCTGCTCCTGGAGTGCGGCGAAGATGGAAGGCAGAGCGTCGGTCTGAGCGCCCTCGGGACCATTCGAGGAAGTGGTTACGCCGTTGTCGGGATTCCACCGCAGGGTGAAGTCGTAGTTGCCGGTGAGGCCGGTGCGGTCGAGGATAGTGCGGCCCAACTGGCGAGAGAGCATGGAGAGGAAGTAGGGGATGGAGGTTCCATGGGCCGAGATCATGCCCATGCCCATAGCGAAGCGGCCTGGGCCCTTTGCGCCGGCGATCATGTTGGGATCGGGCGCGGACTCCTTGAACTTTGGCCCGCCCTTGGCGATGGAGAGGGCGTAGACGGGCTGTTCCCGTGTCTCGAGGTGAGCGACAAGCTTGAAGCGTTCGGTGAGGACCTGCTGATACATGGCCTGGCGCTGATCGAAGTCGAGTTTGGAGAAAGCGGCGACGTCGGGGCCAGCGACCTTGGCCTCGATGTCGAAGGTGGCTGAATTCGCCCACGCGGGTTCGCCGAGGATCTGGCCTTCGTTGAGCCCGTAGGCTTGCAGGAGGAGTCCGTGGGCGGTGATGTTGCCAGCCTTGAAGCCGTCCGCGGTGAATTGCATACTGACCATACAGCCCGGGCCACATCCGGTTTTTTCCGGCTTCACCGAGATCACGTCGAACGAAGGCCGTTGGATTGGTGCGGAGGCGGCCTGAGCCTGACTCTGCGCGCGAACGACAGGGGCGCAAACCGTGGAAGCGGGAACAATCAGAACGAATGCTGCAACAAAGATCAATCTGCGATTGAAGTGCACTGCATCTGCGCTGCGCGCGACCATGCGATGGGCCTCCGGGCCGACGCGATCATTGTACGACGCCAGATGGAGCAAGATGAGGAAGGGAAGGACAACAAACTCAAGGCCCCTGTTGGAGGGACAGCGAGACGAAGCCCTGCGTGCCCGCCGCCGCGGCGACGTTCGTCACCTCGGCCACGCCCGCAATCTGCATCGGCGCCACGCTCACCAGCCCGTTCGCGTCCGAGACCGCTGTGGCGACTGAGCTGTCCAGCAACGGCGCTGCCGGGCAGCGACCGCGCGCCGGACACGGCATTGCCGCGGCACTCACTGTCTGATGCACCGCGACGGGCGCTCCGGCCACGGGATTGCCGCTTCCATCCGTCACCAGCAACACCACCGGAGCGAACGTCTCCGCAACGGGGACTGACTGGCCCGCCCCGCTGATCACTGTGATCCGCCAGGCCGGCGGAGCCACTGCCACGGCCGCGAAGCTCGCGCAGACCGTCGTCCACGCGCAGGCCTGCCCCGTTGCCTGCGCGCCCGCCGCCAAAGGCCCAGCGACCGCCGCGGCCTGCGCCATGCCCTGCGTATTCACCAGGCTCGATCCGGGTGAGACCGACATTCCGCCCAAGGCCGTCCAGGCCACGGTTGCGCCCGCTGCCGGCGCGCCATTCTGCACAACGCTCACCTGCGGGGGCCACGCTACCGTTGCACCCGCTGCGATATATTCTTCCGGCTGCGCCATCGTCACGCTGCGCGCCACCGCGTTGAAGGTTGCCGTCTGCACCGCTCCAACCGCTGCCGCCTGCATGGTCACCGTTCCGAACGCCGCCGGCTTCACCATTGTGGAAGCCAGCCCGGTTGCGTCCGTCAAGAGCACGCAGGTACCCGCATTGCACGCCCCGAAGTTCACCGCCGCTCCACTCTCAGTAAAGGTGACAGGCAGCCCCACCGCAGGTGTAACACCATCGCTTAGAATCACACGCACGGCGAACGGCACCGCCGCTGCCGTTCCCACCGCGACCGTTCCCGAGGGCGCGGAGAGCAGCGTCATCACATCCGGCGCGGACCCGCCATAGGTGAGCGCGCCAGACATTACGGTCGATCCAGCGGTGGAGAGATCGACCACCGCGACATCGACCGGCCCCGCAGGATTCGACGGAAACGAACTCTCCAGCGGGGCCACTGCAATGATCGTGGTTGCCGTCCAGCTCGACACCGTTGCCGACACGCCGTTCACCATCACCTCATTGCCCGCGCGAAACCCCATTCCGCTGATCGTGATCTGACCACCGCTGACACTGGTGATGACAGGCTGGACCGTGTCCGCATACAGCACCCGCGCCTGGTAGGCGAAGTCCGGCCGGCCATCGCCGCGCGCATCTGCTATGACGAAGCGCAAGCCTTCTGCCTGTGTCGTCGACACGCCAGCCGCCGTCATGCCCAGGGTGATGGTATTGAATGGCGATGGAGTCGCGACTACCGTGGGCAGCGTTCCCGTGGGGTCGGTCGCATACCAGGCGCCGATCAGCGGCATCGCCTTGGCGGTGGTAGCGAATCCGCTCTCATCGAGCGCCGTCACCTCCAGCGTTGCCGTCCGCCCTGCCTTCGCGTTGAAGCTGGACCACGCCGTGTGCCCATGCGCGCATAGCACTCCGGTCCACCATCCGCCCGAAGCAACCGGCAGCGGCCCCGACTCCGTGCCATCGCTGCCAGTGCTGCAATTTCCCGCAGCATCGCTGGGCGCTAGGTTGGTCACCACTGCGCTATAGGGGAACTGATACGCCCGAAACGTATTGCTTCCGAAGATGCTCTGCGGGGCCCCCGACGGCGCCACATTGCCCGCGACGTACGGACCCACCGAGTACTCTCCGATATAGAGAGGATTGACCGCCTCGGTGGTCAAGACGCCCTCCATGGGGCCGTTGTACGAACCTGTAGGATCGAGGTTCGGAATCCAAGCCATATTGTAAAAACCCTCCCATAGGAGGTTGTTGGAGCCCACGCTCTCGGCCAACCCGGAGGCGGTCCCGGTCACCGGGTTTCCAGCATTCTGCTGAAACAGGCTGCCGGTGACAGCGGAGACGTCGAACCAGGCTTCCGGATTGGCGACGCCGCCTTGCAAACGTTGCAGCAGAACATTCACGCCCTGCATGCCCTGACCAGTGGGAAAGCTCATCGTACCGTTGGCCAAGCTGGCCTGCTGATAGCTCCATATTTTGCCGGGCGCTGGTGGAGTGGGTGGAAATCCATAAAAGATTGTCATCGGGTAGAGCCCCGAGATCGCCGAGACATCGTCGTCGCGCAGGGTGAACGGCTGGGGCAGACACTGGTAGGTGTACAGACCGCAGACGATGTCGATGGGATGCAGGATCGGCCAGTGCATCACCTGGTCGATGGTAGGCTGCGGATTGCGGGTGAAGACGTTGTCGTTGGTCTGCGACCATCCCAGGCCAAGCACCCTGCCGAAGGCGCGCTGCAACTGGTACTGCATCTGCAACTGCTGCTCTGGCGCGGGCCCAGTGCATCGCCCGTTCAATACCAGGATGGCGTGCTGGATGAACCCTGCCGGAACAATGGAGTCCACACTCTCCGTCACCGCGTTCTGACGGCACTCCGCAGGGCTGCCGGCGCCACCGCCCAGCAGCATGTCGGTCACCGAGCCGTCGCTGTCGTAGATCACCGCAATCTGGATCGCCGCGTAGTTGTTGCTCTGCACGTCCGCCGGAAATACCGGCCCGTTCGCGCTCAGGTAGGCGTTCGCTCCGCTGACATGCTCCGCCAGAGCACCGCCGTAAGCGATCGTCATAGCCGAGGTCGGCACATTCCACACACCGGCCGCCGCGGCCACCAGCAGGTTCGCATCTGCATTGTTGACGTACGCGCTCAGGTCGCCGGGATCGGTGAAGTAGAGTGGATTGGTTGTGTACCATGTCACCGGATTGCCGCCGGGTCCGGTGAAATACGGTGGTCCGGTGACCCAGCGCGGCCCGCTCGCCCGCGCCATAGCCGCGCTCAACAACAGGCCCACGGCAATCAATAGCCGCTGCGAGGGTGCAGATCGTGTCCAGGGAAGAATTCTGCGTTCGGCAGTTGCATCAGCGCGCGGCATGATCGGTCTTCTCCCAACCGCGCAGCATTCCCAGAACTGTGCCATACGCCGTGGCCTGCGAGGCGGATGCAGGCGCCTCCTCGATAGGCGCAACAGACGTCTCATTATCGGAGGCCCCAACCGTGGCGTTCTGCAAAGCCGGGGTAGACTCTGAGCTCACCGCGACTACATCCCCGGAGGCAGGCAGCGCAGCGGAATGCGCCAGCGGTGTAATTCTGTACGACAATGGCTGGACCACCCTCGTTCCAACCCAGCGCAGGTCCACCACCCGGACCTCTTGTGACGCGGAGGTTCCCGCCGACCCAGTGTTGGTCGCGGTCCCTGCAGAAGCCGATTCTGCCGAGCCCGGCGCCTGCGTCTGCCCGATGCCACGGATCGGAATTGCCCCAACCATCCCGCCAACCGGCGAACTCAAGCCTGCCTCGCTTGGCACATGGAGCAACATGAGAAACCTCTGGCCCACGCGAAACGGTCCTTCTCCGGCCGGCCAAAGGCCCGCCCATTCGCGCAGCGTGTAGATGCTGCCGTTCACACCGCGGACCGCGTCCTCTACCGCAAACTGAATCTCCACTACGCCAGTGGCGCCGTTTTCACCATCGATGCGGCGTACCGCGACCACCTGCCCGGCAAAGATCGCGCCCGCCAGCCGGGACATCGCATGAAGCGCGTCCGTTATGCTCTGAGCAGGCATGGTCTGGACAAGAGCGGCCTGCGGAGGCTCCTGCGCAACCCCGCATTCATTCGCGCGGAAACCGAAGACCAATGCAAGAGCGCACGCAATCCGCACTGTCCCTCGCGACGCCATACCGCATCACCTCAGTCTCCCTGTTTTTCGTCAAGGGTTGCCGGAGGGTACTTCGTTGTTGTGTTCCCACACATCTCTGTAGCGGATTCGGGCAATGAATATGGCACAGGCATCGAGGGTAATATGCCGTAAGTACCGTGTGCGCAGGCGAGCCTGGAGCGCGCTCCACGCCACTGCTATCATCCGGCCAGAACCGTTCGAGGACAATTACTTCGCGATCGTTACCGTCGCGGTTGGAGCAATCTTGATTGCGTCGCCCGTCTGCGGCGTGACCACAACGTCGTCCATCGACACCGTCGCATAGGCGATCGACAATCCTGTCTTGGCCGCGATATGCACGTTCTTCATGGTGAGTCCCAGCACCGGAGACTCCGGCAGGCCTACAATCGTTCCCGCAGAATCGCTCCCCGTCGCGGTTACATTTTCAATCGTGATGTTATGGAACTTTGGCGTCAGCCGCCCCACCGGCTCGGCCGGAACGTCACCCTCGGGCGCAGGGTGCGGATAGTACTCCGTGATGAGGACTGCCGTCTTCACATCCTCCATTGTGATGTCCTTGAAGAAGAGCTGGGATACGTCGTTGCCGCGGTCGCGCCCGGACTTGATACGTATCCCCTGGTCGGTCCCCTTGAAGTGGATGCGCTCGGCGCGAACGTTCCGCACACCGCCCGCGATCTCGCTGCCGATGGAAAGCCCGTGGCCATTCTCAAAGGTGCAATCCGTAATCGTGATCATATCGCTCGGAGCGTCCGGCCCCGGCGAGTTGATTGCGCCCGACTTGATCGCGATGTTGTCGTCACCCGTGCTGGAGAAGACGTGGTCGATGACGACGTTGGTGGAACTGAAGGGATCGATGGCATCGGTGTTGGGCGACTTGGGCGCCAGGATGCGCACGTTGCGGATTAGCACATCGTTCGAGTAGTAGGGCACGATCTGCCACATGCCCGAGTTCTGCACCGTGACACCCTCCATTCGCACGTGACTGGAGTGGTCGAAGAGCACGCCAAACGGCCGCGGATGGTCGTTGCCCAGCACGCCGGCGTCCTTCGCGCCGACGATATAGTCCCACCAGACCTTGCCATTGCCGTCGATGGTGCCCTCGCCGGTGATGGTCACATTCTCCGCATTCACCGCGCTCAGCAGTGACTGCACCGTCTGGTGCCCGGCAAAGGTAATCATCGGATAATCCGCTCGGTCTGGCGAGCCCAGTAATACCGCACCCTTCTCAATCACAAACTGGACTCCCGATTTCAACAGCAACGGGCCGCTCAAAAACGTCCCGTGCGAGAGCAGAACAGTGCCAGGTCCCCACAGCCGGCCACCCTTGCCGCCCGCGCTCTGCGGTCCCGCCGCGCACTTGTCAATTGCCGCCTGGATCGCCGCCGTATCTTTTGTTATCCCATCCCCCTTCGCCCCAAAGCTCTGGACAATGCCGCAAGCCAGTTTTTTCCCCTTCACCACTTGCGCCCCGGCCTGTAACGCCTGCACCCCGGTCAACGCCATCAGTGCGCCAGCCACCGTCAACCGCATCCCATACGCAATTCCCATCGCATCTCCTTGCGCAAGAAGCGCGCAGGAAGATAGTAGCGCAATAGCCTGACATCTGAAGCGCGCATCGTCTCAGTTAGGAGCGAACTAGGGCAGGTTCGACTCGAAGGCAGCGAAGCGGCGCTCCATCTCCCACTGTTGCGCCGCCCGCTCGCTCGATCCCAGCAGCGCCTGGCACCTCGCCGTTGGCGATGCAGCACCCAGTGTCTGTCCTGCGCAGGCCGCCTTCACGCTCGTAAAGTCGTCGGGCCTTTGCCACAGGCTCTCGCCGGACAGAAAGCTGTGTTCCAGCGAGGTCCGCGCCATGGCCTTCAGGTCAAGATAGCCCAGGCCGTACTCCATCGCCGCGCGCACATACTCGTGCGTCAGGTCGATGCGCGAGACGCCCTCGTCGTCGGTGGAGAGCGCCACCGGCACATGCGCGGCGCGGTACTCTGGCAGTGGGTGATACGGAGGTCGAATGCCGAGGATGACATCGTTCGAGGTGAGATTGATCTCCACCATCACATGCTTTTCGGCCATCTCCTTCAGCAATGCGTGCGGATCGTTCTCGTACATCACGTCCACGCCGTGGCCGATGCGCTCCGCGTGTCCCAGCTCCACCGCCTCGCGGATGTGGAAGGTGAGGTCCTCGGGTGGAACCAAACCAGGGGCAAGCTCGCCTGCGTGCAGCGTGATGTGAACTCGCGGATAGAGGCTGTGGCAGTAGTTGACGATCTGCATGCCGAGGTGGTATTCAGCCAGCGAGCCGTGCCAGTCTTCGGCGCGCAGATAATTGATGGCAACAACCCGTGGGTCGCTCGCGGCCAGTGCGAAACCAAGCAGCGTCTGCGTGAAGATCTGCGCGGGAGTGAAGTCGCGCAGGACGCCCACGATCCAGCGGACCTGGACTTTGCAACCGGACTGCGCCTGCGGCGTGCCGCAATGCTCGAGGTCGTTGCGCCGGGCCTCGATCGCATCCACACTCATTCTCGCCTGTTCGATCGCCGCGTCGATCGTGGACTGCGGTATCTCTGCGCGGGCCTCTGCAAAGTTAACGGAATTACTGAGGTCTGTGTGCAGGCTGGGCGCAAGCGCAAGAGCCATACCCAGTGTGAACGAATCCATTATTTCCAGGTACTGCTCGTTTTGACGCGCAGCCCTGGTTGCCACCTCATCCAGCCACTCGCCTTTGTGCGACACGAAGGTCCCGCCAAATCGGTCGAACGTCGCGAAGAACTGGTCGTGCGCGCTGACGCCCGACGAAGGCACAAAGCCGCGCATCGAGAAGGAATCCACCAGCAAGTCGTAGAGCCGCTGATTCGCGAAGACGCTCGTCGCACTCACATCGCCATCAGGGCAGGCCGGTCTCGCGTTGAACAGCCCAATGTGCTGCACCAGAGCCAGTGCCTTAGGATCGACGCAGAGATAGTCCGCCGCGGCATCCTTCAGATACGTCTCCGCGTAGACCGCGCCGGAGAGGTGCATATGCAGATCGCCGCCCTTGGGCATCTTTGCCAGGAACGCTTCCAGATCGAGCGCATTGGCCTTGCTCGATTTTGCCGCATCGAAGGCTCGTACCGCGCGCATCTCATTTGGCGTAGCTGCCTGCGCAAACAGCAGGGCCGGTATCAGCGCCACTGTCGAAATCAGCAACAGCGGCGCAACGACCATGCTCAAGCGCACGGAACTCCGGAGTGCCTGGAACAGACGTTTTGGGATGCGGCATAAGCGGGGCATCGAGGCTCACCTCTCTGTGCAACGTGGATGCAGACACCCAGCATATCGCGGTTATCGACGACTCGACAGGTGCATGGTTTGGCGCAGACAACCGGGGTTGCTATACTTTAGCTGCATGCTTGAACCCGCCGGAGATGACCGCGCGGCGCCATTCTTGCTCTCGCCCGGGTGCTCTTGGCAGTCCCGAATCAGGCGTTGTGCATCGCCAAGGCCAGATAGCTCAGTGGTAGAGCGCGGCCCTGAAAAGGCCGGCGTCGGCGGTTCAATCCCGTCTC
>Ga0326727_10017138_pt1 | contig 15108 bp, 11 predicted proteins | sample MB2enrmetagenome_FD_207643 | JGI IMG/M metagenome (GOLD analysis project Ga0326727, IMG submission 207643) | Lab enriched peat soil microbial communities from McLean, Ithaca, NY, United States - MB29MY | ecosystem: Environmental > Terrestrial > Soil > Wetlands > Peat | place: USA: New York... | reverse complement strand
GTCGACGTTCTCAACGGTATGAGCCAGGTGCTGGTTCAGGGTGCGCCAGAGGGCGAGCACCTGGTGCCAGGGGATCAACTCATAGTGCTGCACGCGGACCCAGCCCTCCTGGTCGTAGCCGGGAAGATCGAGGACGGGCTGTAGCTGAAGCCGCACAATACGCTGCTGGTTGTTCATGGCCGAGTCGCAGAGGTGGCCGAAGGTCTGCTGCACACTCCACTTGCCGGGTGCGGGTGTATGGGCCGCAGCTTCAGGTGAGAGCGCCTCGAGTGCAGTCGACACGTCAGCGATAACGGCGCGAAGCGTGTTCGCCAGGACTCCCGGGTCGAGCGCCGCCAGATCCGAGGGTTGCGTATAGCCGATGTAGCTGCCGGGTTGGGCCGCGGCAAGCTGGGCTTGATCTTCGACGGCCTCGACGATCATCGCCGCGCCCACCGTCGCGTTGGTCAACGCGTCAATCAGGATCAGCGAGCCGGTCCAGCGGCATGCTCGATAGCTGTCGAAGAACAGCGGCAGGTTGGCTTCGAACTCCACCTCGGCGATCTCGTTCATCGCGATCGAGTCCGACGCCAGATGCTCGAGACTGTTAACATCGACGCGATAGCGGATAGAGCGCACGATCGCACGCACGGTGCGGGTAGTGTGCTTGGCGATGAACGTACGCCCCACCACCAGCGGGTCTTCGTGCATCCACACCACCATGGCGCGGAAGCGCGTGCCGACATTAGGCAGTGCCTCAGCGGGCACGTCGGCCGCCACCAGCATCTCGCCGCGGCTGAGGTCAATCTCATCTTCGAGTTCGACGGTGACGCTCTGCGGGTAGGACGCGGCGGCCAGATCGCCATCGTACGTAACAATTCTGCGCACAGTTGTTTCGCGGCGCGAGGGCAGCGCCATGACGCGGTCGCCGGCGCGCAGCGTGCCGCGCGCGACCTGTCCGGCAAAGCCGCGGAAGTTGGCGTCTGGCCGCAGCACCAGCTGCACCGGGAAGCGAATCGGCCCGGTGGTTTCGGCCAGCGCAAGCGGCACGGTCTCAAGGTATTCCAGCAGCGTCGGGCCGGTGTACCAGGGCATGGCTGCGCCGGGCGTAACCACGTTCTCGCCTTCCAGCGCGCTGACCGGAATCGCCGTCACGTCGCCGAGCCCGAGCTGCGCGCAGAGGGCTGCGAAGTCGCGCCGGATGGCATCGAAGCTCTCTTGCGAGTAGCCGACCAGGTCCATCTTGTTGACTGCGGCGACCACGTGCGGAATGCCGAGCAGCGAGGCGATGTAGGTGTGGCGGCGAGACTGCGGAAGCAGGCCGCCCGCCTTGGCAAAGGCCTTGGCGTCGATCAGGATAATGGCCACGTCGGCAGTGGATGCGCCAGTGGCCATATTGCGGGTGTACTGCTCGTGGCCGGGCGTATCCGCGATGATGAACTTGCGCCGCGAGGTGGAAAAGTAGCGGTACGCCACGTCGATGGTGATGCCCTGCTCGCGCTCCGCCTTCAGGCCATCGGTCAACAGCGAGAAGTCCACATGGCCGTTGGCGGCGCGGTTGACGCGGCTCTTCTTCACCGCGGCGAGCTGGTCCTCGTAGACGCTCTTGGTATCGTGCAGCAGCCGGCCGATGAGGGTCGACTTGCCATCGTCCACGCTGCCGGCGGTGGTGAAGCGCAGCATCTCCTGGCCCAGATGGGCTTCGAGGAACTGCTCGAAGGAACGGGCCGGAACGGACTCCGCAGGCGGGGAAACCAAGTGGGCGCTCACTAGAAGTAGCCCTCCCGCTTCTTCACTTCCATCGAACCTTCTTCATCGTGATCGATGGCACGGTTCTCGCGCTCGCTGCGGCGGAAGGTGATGAGCTCTTCGATGATCTTGGGCAGCGTATCGGCTTCGCTGCGCATGGCGCCGGTGCAGGGCAGGCAACCGAGGGAACGCATGCGGACCTTGATGTTTTCCACCTTCTCGCCGGGAAGGAGCTTCATGCCCTGCTCAACCAGGGTCATGGCCCCGCCGCGTATCACGATGGGGCGCTCCCGGGCAAAGTAGAGCGGCACGATAGGGATGTTTTCCGCGTAGAGATACAGCCAAACGTCGAGTTCGGTCCAGTTGGAGAGGGGAAAAACCCGGATGCTCTCGCCCTTGCGCAGGCGCGAGTTGTAGAGGCTCCACAGCTCGGGCCGCTGATTCTTGGGGTCCCACTGGCCGGCTGTGTCGCGGAAGGAGTAGACGCGCTCCTTTGCGCGGGACTTTTCTTCGTCGCGGCGCGCTCCGCCGAATGCAGCGTCGAAGCCGCCCTCCTCCAGAGCATCCAGCAGGCTGCGGGTTTTCAGCAGGCCACAGCAGTTCTGCGTGCCCAGGGTATAGGGGTTGGCGCCCGCGGCAATCGCCTCTTCATTGCGATGCACAATCAGGTCGGCGCCGATCTGGCGTGTGTATTCATCACGGAACCGCACCATCTCCGAGAATTTGTAACTGGTGTCGACATGCAGCAGGGGGAACGGAATTTTGCCCGGATAAAAGGCCTTCTGCGCCAGGCGCAGCATCACCGACGAGTCCTTGCCGATGGAGTAGAGCATCACCGGCCGGGCAAACTCCGCAACCGCCTCGCGCAGGATCGAGATGCTCTCGGCCTCGAGCGCCTGCAGGTGATTCAGCCGGGCGGGATGAACCTGGTAGGTCTCGGGTTCCACCATTGCCAGTGTCGTCATCGAGGTTGGGGTCTCCGTCGCGCCCGATTCAAGAGATGCAGGCCGCGACCGCTATGAGTCAAAAAAATGAGATTTTGGAGGTCGAAATGGATGAGATCGCTAGAGGCGACACCAGTCGCCCGAGGTCGTCAGGAGACAACAACTCGCGCGCGTCCGGCAGCGTTTCATCCCTCCCATTATAGATGGGGCCACGCACCGCCGCAACGCCCCCCCCGCACCTCGCGCGGCGAATCTCTGCTAAACTTCAATCTGCCGGTCGTTTGCATGGGGTTGTCCCGCGCCCCACGGGTTTGTTTCTATCACCGGCGCCATGTGGCACAATTCGGGGCGTAGCGCAGTCTGGTAGCGCACCTGCTTCGGGAGCAGGGGGTCGTTGGTTCGAATCCAATCGCCCCGACCATTTACCTCTATCTTTTCGTCGCAAGCAATCACAAACGGAACTCTGCCGGTAAGTTCCCTCCTATTGGATTGGGGAGGTCCCGCCCTCGCGCCACGGATGGTGTCGAGGAGTGGCGAGCTATGACATTTCCCTTCTCCGGTGACCGATTACAAGGGTTTAGCGGATGTGGTAGGCTGTTGCGGCCCACAAGGCTACAGCGACGACAATGGCCAAGAATGATTCGTTGGCCGGAGGTGGATCTATGGCAGGACGTGCAGTATCACGGCGCAATTTTCTGGGAGCTTCGGCGGCGGCAGGCGCCGCGGTTATTGCCCACCCCGTCCAAATGGCTGCGCAGGCAGCCGGAGTCAAGGCCGGGGACCTACCCGACCTCACTATTAAGGAAGCCAAGATTTATGTCCTGGATGGCAGCAGCTGGCGCAACACTGGCGCAGGGCTGAGCGGTGGAAACGAGATTGCGTCGATGGTGACGGTCAGCGGGATTGAGGGCAACTTCACGCTTGGGAACGGAGCGGGTGGGGTGAGGACCCCGCCGGGGAGCTGGGTTGACTTCGCCAAGACCCACTGTGTTGGCAAAAACCTGTTCGATATTCTTCCCACCGTTTCCACCATCCCGCTGCAAAACCAGCCATTCGGGGGTGGGGGCGGAGGAGGAGCGGCCGGTGCGGCGGGTGGAGGACGCGGGGCTGCAGCGGCTGGCGGTGGCGCAGCAGGCGGGGGCGCGACGGCAGCGGCGGCGCCACCTGCGGGCAGAGGCGGCGGTGGTAGAGGAGGGGGAGACTTTATCGGAGGCTTCAACCCCGGCTTTAGAAGCCGGATGCATGGGACCGGGACCCCGGGGCCGAACGCGCATGCCGCTGCCTGCGACTTCGTCCTTTGGGACATTCTGGGTAAGGCGGTGAATCGGCCGATCTATAAGATTCTGGGCGGCACCAAGACCAAGATACTGGCCTATGCCAGCTCGCAACATCTGGCCACGGTGGAAGATTACGGGCCGGACGTCCTGAAGGCCCAGGCGGCCGGAATCAAGGCGTATAAGATCCATCCCGGCGGTGGCCAGCATAAGACGGGTGGGCGAATTCCTGCCTACCTCGGCCACATCGATGAGATCAAAGAGGTGCGCAAGGCAGTGGGAGACGACTTTACCCTGCTCTACGACGCGGTGCAGGGGTACAACTACTATGAAGCGTTGCGGGTGGGCCGCGCGTTGGATGAATACGGGTACGATTCCTTCGAGGACCCCATGCAGACCACCGACCTGGAGGGGTTGATTGAGCTGCGCCAGCACCTGGATGTGCCTACCGAGGTGGGCGAGTTTCTTACCAACATCTACGACTACGGCGAGTACATCAAGCGCGATGCGATGGGGATCGTGCGGCTGGTTACGGACGGCGTTGGCGGCATCACCGGATCGTTCCGGGTGGGCCAGTTGGCCGACACCTTCGGCATGCCCTGCACGCCGCACAACTGGGGCACCTTCTTTGACATGGCGGCGGCTTTCCAAGTGGAGCTGGCGCTGCCGAATTGCTACTGGTTCGAGATGGTGTGGCCGTGGGAGTACGCCGACCGGCCGTACGTGGACCACAAGTTCCGGGTGGACGCGGACGGCTATGTGCAGGCGCCCACCGACCCGGGCATGGGATATCCGCTCAACATGGCGGTGGTCGACAAACTGACGACCCGGATTGACCGCTGACGCAGTCGGTTGCACGCTTCAAGGGCGAGCTTGCCAGAAGACTCGCCAAGAGATTGGCGGCTTTGCCTTTGAAGGGAAGAAACTGTTGAGAACCGGAATCCGGCGAGACAGCCGCGAGAGTTTCGGCTTGTCGCCGAGGGACCTGCGCACGTTGCGCGCGCTGAAAACGCCGGCGCGGATCCAGCGGTTCCTGGACGCGCTGCCTTACCAGTACGCGGACACGGCGTGGTCTCCGCAGCGCGCGTTGCGGGAGCGCAAGGGACACTGCCTGGAGGGAGCGCTGCTGGCGGCGGCCGCTCTGCGCGTGAACGGCCAGCCGCCGCTGCTGATGGACCTGGAGGCGGTGCGGGACGACGACCACGTGGTGGCGCTCTACCGCGAACGCGGGTTGTGGGGAGGGATTGCGAAGTCGAACTATGCGGGGCTGAGGTTTCGCGCGCCGGTGTACCGGACGCTGCGCGAACTGGCGCTGAGCTACTTTGAGCAGTACTACAACCTGCGCGGCGAACGGACGTTGCGGTCGTACTCGGCGGCGGTGGACTTGGCGCGCTTAGACGGCCAGCACTGGATGACGGCGGAGGAAGACGTTTGGTGCGTCCCGGAGTTGCTGATTGCGGCGAGGCACTACCCGCTGTTTCCGGACAAGGTGGCGCGTGCACTGCCGCGGCTGGATCGGCGAAGCTTCGAAGCGGGAATGCATGGGCGGGTGAAGCACTGAATTTTCAGTTGCTCACTAGGCAGACCCATTCGGTGGGGCACTCGCTGAATCCGCGCGATCACTTAAGGTAAGCCCTGACCAGGTCGATCAGGTCTTCCGCCAACTCCTGGGGTGGGGCGAGGCTCTTGTCGGTGGAGAGCAGGTGCAGGCGGATATGGTCTTCGAGCACCTCGGCCATGAGGCTGTTGATGCCGCCGCGCACATTGGCGAGCAGCATGAGGACGTCGGCGCAGTCGTCGCCAGTGGTGAGCGAGCGCTCGATGGAGTCGACCTGCCCGCGGATGCGCTTGATGCGGGCAACAAGCTTCTGTTTTTCCTTCTCCAGATGCGACATGCTTTGAATATATTCCAAGGGGATACGGTAGGGGTCGGCCGAGCAAGGGCGATTCAAATATTGTCTGTGGTAGTATCTGCGGGTAAGCCGTACGGCCCTGTTTTGGTCCCGCCAAGGAGTCCCCTCATGAGCCAATTTACCCGCCGCGATTTTGTCAAAGCCTCCATTGCCGTTGGAGCTGTGAGCAGCATGGGGAGTCTGCCTTTGCTGGCCGCGCCCACAGCCACCGATATGGTGACTCTGGGCAAATCGGGGATGAAGGTGACGCGGCTGGCCTTTGGCACGGGCAGCAACAATGGCCACATCCAGGCCGCGCTGGGGCAGCAGGAGTTCACCCGCCTGATCCACTACGCGTACGACAAAGGCATCCGCTTCTTCGAGACATCCGACTCCTACGTGACCCCGGCGATGCTGGGCGTGGCGCTAAAGGGACTGCCGCGCGAGAGCTATCAGGTGATGAACAAGGTGACGACGGAGCTGAACGTCGATCCGGAGAAGCACTTCGACGAGATGCGGAGCACCATGCAGACCGAGTACTTCGACATTATGCTGCTGCACTGGCAGCACACCGCAGACTGGGTGCAGACGAGCAAGCGCTGGGCCGATGGAATCCAGCAGGCGCAGGCGAAGAAGACGATCCTGACGCGGGGTGCGTCGGTGCATGGGCTGCCGGCGCTGCGCCAGATGCCGGGCAACCAGTGGCTGGAGGTCGCGATGATCCGCATGAACCACAACGGCACGCGCATGGATGGGCCGGTGGGCGATGGCCCGGGCAGTCCTGAGAGCGTGCCCGAGGTGGTGCAGCACGTGAAGCAGGTGAAGAGCGAGGGCATGGGCGTGATCAGCATGAAGCTGATTGGCGAAGGAACGTTTACCCAGCGCAGCGACCGCCAGGCGGCGATGCGGTTCGCATTCAAGAATGCGGGTGTGGACTGCGTGACGGTGGGCTTCAAGAACACGCAGGAAGTGGATGAGGCGATTGAGAATTTGAACCTGGCGCTGGCGTAGGTTACGGGGCGAATTTGACCGGGGCGAGGAGTTCGAAGCCATCGGCTTTGAGCTGGGCGGCGCTGCGCAGGACGACTCCATTCATCTTGTCGTTCTTGAACAGGACGGGAGCGACGGCGGACCCCATGATGAGGCCGGGCCGGGTGGGATGGCCGAAGGTGCAGTTCTCGAAGACGAAGTTGGTGAGGGGATCTTTGCCGCCGTCGATGTAGATATGGCCGCCATCGTTCTCGAAGGTGGTGTTGACGAATTTGAAGTCGTCGAGCACGATGCCTTCGCTGGACTTCTGGCCCGAGGTGTAGCCCTTGCCGGTGAAGTAGGCGGGGGTGAGCTGAATCCAAACGGCAAACTTGTTCTGGTTGGTGACGAAGTGGACATCCTCGAAGCGCAGGTGGCGGATGTTGGGCGCGCCGCCGTAGCCGATGGCCACCGCAGACGTATAGGTATAGTTGACGAAGTTCTTGACCACGACATCTTCCACGGTGGCGCTCTTGCCTCCGTAGAAGGCGAAGGTGTCATCCATGGTCATGGCGAAGCTATCCTCGACGAGGATGTGCTTGCTGTTGCCGGTGAAATCGAAGGCGTCGTCGTGATACTGCTGCTTGCGGTTGACGATCTTGATGTTGATGGCGGAGAAGTTTTCGGTGTCGGAGACGGTGGTGGTCCAGTAGGCGGAGCGGAGCAGGAGCAAGCCCTGGAAGGTAATGTTCTTGCAGTGGTTGACGATGTAGCCCTTGATGCCGGGGCCGTGGGGATCGTTGACCAGGCCTTCTTCGGAGCGCGCCTTGCCGTCGCCGGTGTCGGGCTGGAAGTCGTGCCAGAGCCAGGGGTAACCCTCCATGTCGATGGAGCCGCGGCCGGTGATGCCGGCGTTCTCGACGTTATTGAAGATGAAGAAGGCGCGGAGAGGGCGTTGGCCGGAAGGCGTTGGCGGCGAGCCATAGTCGGCGGCGTGGCGTGAGCCACGGATGAGGGCGCCCGCGTCGAGGTAGAGCTTGACGTTGCTCTGCATCAGGACGGTGCCGGCGAGATAGACGCCCGGAGGAAAGAAGAGCACGCCGCCGCCGGGCCGGGCGGAGACATCGGCGATGGCGTGGTTGATGGTGGCGGTCTCCAGGGTCTTGCCGGTGTTGTCGACTTTGTAGTCCATGATGTTGACGACGTTGGCGTCGCCGAGTTTGGGCGCGTTCTTCTCCTCAGGCTCGGCGAAGAGCAGCAGGCCGGGGCTTTGGAAGGTTGGTTCTTCGTTGAAGAAGATGACCAGGTAGCGGGGCTGGTCGAGGTCGAAGCTGATGGTCTTCCCGCTGATCTGGGGATGGATGCCGTAGGCGAGCGGGCGAATGTAGCAGGTGACAATGTTGCGCTCGTTGACCAGCGAGGTGATGGTGATGTGGACTTTGCCGGACATGGCGAAGCTGGCGTGGTCCATCCATTGGAACTGGTTGTAGGTGGGCAGGCGATGCACGAAGACGGGCTGGCCGTCGACGGTGACGCGATAGGCCAGGCTCTCGGCCGCGCCGGGATGGGCAGGGTACGGAGTGACCGTGGCGAATGCTGCGGGCAAGAACATCGAAGACGCCAGGACCGGGCCTGCCAACCAACTGAATTTCATGCGCGTTTCTCTCCTCAAAGTCAGAAAACACACTGCGCCGTCGGCGTGGGTCTGTCAAGGGGATGCCGCGGTTTGTTGCTCGATCCGGGAAAACAGATGGTGAGTTAAGGTATAAAAAGGGGTGCTTCCGGACGCCTGCGAGTGAGCTGGGCTGATCCCCGCGGGAATGGGCCAAAATTTTGCTTCCACAGGAGTGCGTATGCAGCGGAGAGAGTTTCTGAAGGCGGCGGCGGTGGCCGGGGTGGCTGCGGCGACGACATCGAACATGCTGGGACAGACGGCGGGGACCGCGGCGCAGGCGAGCTCCGGCGAGATGCAGTATCGCCAGTTGGGACGGACCGGGGAGCGGGTGTCGGCGATCGGGCTGGGCGGCTACCACATCGGGGTGCAGAAGGACCCGGCGGACAGTGTGCGCCTGATCCGGACGGCGATCGATCGCGGCATCAACTTTATGGACAACAGCTGGGACTACAACGACGGCGCCAGCGAAGAGCGCATGGGCGACGCGCTGAAGGACGGCTATCGGCACAAGGTACTGCTGATGACGAAGATCGACGGGCGCACCAAGCAGTCATACCAGCAGCAGCTCGATGACTCCCTGCGCCGGCTGAAGGTGGACATGATCGACCTGGTGCAGTTCCACGAGATCATCCGCATGGAGGACCCCGATCGCATCTTCGCCGTGGGCGGCGCGATGGAGGCGGCGATGGAGGCCAAGCAGGCGGGCAAGCTGCGGTATATGGGCTTTACCGGGCATAAGGACCCAGCCGTACACCTGCGGATGCTGGAGGTTGCGAAGCAGCATAACTTCCACTTCGACACGGTGCAGATGCCGATCAATGTAATGGACGCGCACTTCCGTTCGTTCGCTAAGGGGGTGATCCCGGTGGCGAAGGAGCAAGGCATCGGCGTGCTGGCGATGAAGGTGTTTGGCGGACGGAGCATTCTGCAGAGCAATACGGTACAGCCGCTCGAGGCGTTGCATTATGCGCTGTCGCAGCATGTTTCGGTGGTGATTACGGGGATGGATTCGGCGGAGATCATGGAGCAGGCGTTCACGGCGATCAAGAACTTCAAGCCGCTGGCACCGGCTGCGATGGCGGCATTGCTGGCGCGCACTCGCGACGCCGCGATGACCGGCCTGTATGAGCCATTCAAGACGACCGCGCGGGTGGACGGAACTTCTCGTGTGCCGGCGTGGTTGGGGTAAGGCGAAATCAGGCGAGTTGGGTGAATCTGGTGCGGACCTGTTTGAGGTCAGGCTGGCCCAAACCGCGCTTCTCGGCCAGCTTGAGATAGGGCAGCGAGTCGGGGTCGAGGTCCCAGTAGGTCTTGGCGGCGTAGGCATCGATCGCGACTGGATCGGTGCCGGCGATGAGCGTCTTATGCACGGCGACGTCTTCGAGATTGCCGCCGGTGGGGCCGTTGCGCAACAGCACCCGGTAGCAGTCCATCAGCGTGAGCGTGGGCAGCATGAAGGCGGCAAGGTCGACCAGGCTTTGGTGGATCTGCTGGTGCAGCCGGTTGCGCTCGCCGCCGAGGATCCCGTACCAGTTCTTGAAGCCCAGCGTGGCGCCGGTGAGGCCGTGATGTTTGGCGATGGGCAGGTTGATGACCTTGTCGGCGATCAGGAAGGGCTCGAAGACCTGCCAGTCCTGCAGGATTTCGCCGCCCAGGTTGACCTGGCGGAAGCGGGCCGGATCGGGCAGGATGACCTCCGCTCCCTCGCTGCGCGCGGCGGCGGCGATGCCGGAACGGTGGAAACAGCGCTCCGCCTCGTTGCAACTGACGTCGGTGACGATGACCCGTTTGGCGCCGGCCTGCCAGCACTGCTTGACCGCCTCGGCGACGACATCGGGATTGGTGTTGGCGGCCTGCTCCGGGGTGCGGTCCCAGGCAATATTGGGCTTCAGCACGACCACATCGTGGCGGGAGATGAAGCGGCTGACGCCGCCGAGGTCGGCGAACGCCTGGCGGACCAGGGCGCGCGGATCGTCTCCCTGCAGGACTACCAACTGAGGCAGCGCAGCGTCGGGCTCGACGGTGTGATCGCGGCGGGCGTAGGCGGCAGTGGTGGAGACGGGCATTGCACTGCGTTTGGAGAGCCAAACGGCAGCGGCGGCAGTGCCCGCGGCGGCGCCGCCGAGCCGCAGCAATTGCAGCATGGCCTCGCGGCGAGTCAACCTGACCTCAGAAGCGGAAGCGGAATTGCCGGGAGCCATGAGCTGCCTCCTTAGGAGATGCTGCGCTCGATGAGCGCAATGCGGGCGGGATCGTTGGTGCCCAGCTTGTGTTGCGCGTCGGCGGCGGTGGCCAGGAAGTGGGTGGGTGTGCCCTTCTTCTCCAGCGTTTGCAGGCCCTTCTCGGCGCGCTTGCGCTCGATGATCTGGGCGCTGATGGTGTCGATGGCGACACGGTCTTCGCCGACCAGCAGGCCATCCTCGTTCCAGGAGTACTCCGGCCGGTAGCTCGGCCCGCCTTCGAAGACGGCGGTCTTGATGTCGGCGATGACAAAGCGGACTTTCTGGCGGACCTGGGGAATCATGTTGAGGTCGGCGATATAGGGATCGCAGGCCGAGCCGTGGAAGTTGCTGGGATTGTCGATGACGCCGTACATATTCTTCATCGCCATGGTGACGCCGGCCAGATTGTGGTTCTTCAGCACCGGCAGGTTGAGGACCACATCGCTTTGAGTGAAGATCTTCGCCAGGCGGGTGGTGACGGAGCCGTAGCTGACCGCGCTGCTTTCATAGCCGGCGGTGTCGGTGCCGAAGAAGCGCACCGCGCCGGGAGCATTGGAGAGCTTGAATCCGGCCATCTCCAGGTCGCGGCTGCCGCGGTCCCAGACGATGATGTCGCCGGGCTTGATGCCGGCCTGCTGCAGCCGCTCACAGATTGCCGCCACCAGGGCCACGCTGGGTGCAATCGCGCGGCCGCCCATGGCGTTCAGTTTGAGGCTGACCACCTGGCCGGGGCGCACCAATTGCTTCCAAGGCTGGAGAGGATTCTGCGCGCCAAAGTAGGTCTGCATGGCGTGATCCAATAAGGCAGCCACGCGGGCCTCGTCGGGCGCTGGGCCCGGCGTGCGCAGTTTGGCATCGCGCACAATCACTACCTTCGATTTCTCCGCTCCTTTGGTCTGGCACCAGGCAAACTTTGTGCCCGATCCGAGGACAGCGGCGCCTGCCACCATCTCCTTCACAAACTCACGCCGGCTCTGCATTTCGTGCCTCCGTGCTTCTTCCGTTGCCAATTCCCTACATTTTGCTCGCGATCGCGTTGGCCAGGGCCAGCAAGGCGTCGGCTTCCCCGGGCGCGGACTGATAGGCGGTGATGCGCACCAGATACTTGCCTTTGCGGAAGACCAGGCTGCGCTCATAGAGGCGCGCGGCGTCACCCAACTGCGGAGTCTTGGCGTCGAGCGGCGGATCGGCGTCGAAGACCTTCTGGGCGCCGGCTGCGGCCTTCATGGTGTAGATGTCCACCACGGCTTCGAGATTTCCCTGGTACTTGTAGTCGCAGGTAGACGCGGAGACCACGCCGGCGTTGACGTACTGATCGGCCCCGCCGTCGATGTATTGCCACAGGGTTGAGGCGTCGAAGGTCTGGGTCTTGTCGCCTCTATCCCAGCCGGCGACGGCACCGGAGACGGGGAAGAAGTTCGTTCTGCAGCCCACGGCGGCGAGTGCGGTTACGGTCAGCAATGCGGCGAAAGCGGCGGTTTTGATTCTCAGTTTGATCATGGCTGTACCTCTCTTTTCTTTCTGGTGAGGAGGATCTGGCTGTCGGGCGACCGGCTCTCTCCGATACTGGTCACGTAGACGGCTGGATGCTCCTGCAACGGGCAAGCATACTCGCATGCGCCACAACCGACGCAGCGGCTGGGATCGACATGCGGCTGCTTGAGCACTTTTGTTTTGCCATTGGCGTCGACGATCTCGACTTCCTGGAGGTAGATGGCCTTGGGCGAGACGGGACACCACTCCTCGCAGACGATGCAGTCGGTGGCCATGGCCCAGGGCAGGCAGCGGCCGCGGTCGTAGAATGCGGTGCCGAGGCGCACCGGTTGCGCGTCGCCCTGGCCCACGCCGACCACCCAGCCTTTTTCCTGCGGCGTGAGCTTCCAGATAGCCCCGGTGGGGCAGACTTCGGAGCAGAGCACGCAGGAGGGCTCGCAGTACCCGATGCGCGGGGTGAGCGTGGGCGTCCAGATGCCTTCCAGGCCAGCCTCGGTGAGCGTGGGCTGCAGGGAGTTGTTGGGGCAGACCTTCATGCACTCGCCGCAACGGATGCAGCGGGAGAGGAAGTCGGTCTCTTCGAGCGCGCCGGGCGGACGGATGAGGCGCTCATCGCGGCTCTTTCCCAGCGCGGTGTTGGCGCGCAGCAGGGGGACCGCGGCGATGCCCGCGACCAGGCCGGTGACCACTTTGCGGCGAGGCAGGTTCGCCCCGGCGACCTCGGGCTCTTTGCGGAAGAGGCGGAATTGGAGGCTCTGATGCGGGCAGGCGTCCAGGCAGTTCATGCACATCAGGCACTCGGCCTTGTGCCATAACGCGCCGCCGATGGGATCGTCACCGCCCTGGCAGTGCAGCAGGCAGCGATTGCACTTGTCGCAGCTCGCGGGGTCCTTGTGCAGGCCGAGGATGGACCAACGCGACGCGACCCCGAGCAGCGCTCCCAGAGGACACAGCGCACGGCACCAGAAGCGGGTTGCGCGCAGATTGGCGGCCAACAGAACGATGAAGATCAGGCCTAGCAAGATGCCCTGGCGGAAGTGGGGCTGCTTGAAGTTGAGGACGGTCGTCGCCAGCGCCGCATGAAGTCCTGTCCCCATCGCCTGCACCAAGCCAATGCCGCTGTGGCTCATTGCGTTCAGGAGCGCATTGGAGGCGTAGTTGAGTGCGGGCAGGATGGAGAGCCCCATCGACCGCACCAGCAGGCTGAACGGATCGAACCAGCCGACCAGGCCGGTGCCGCAGAGGGCGGCGGCCAGCACCGCGATGAGGATGACGTATTTGGTCCTCTGCCAGGGCTTGTAGCGATTGGCGTCGATGCCCTGCTTGCCGCGCTTGGACTCGGACTTGAGGCTTCCGAAGAAGTGGTGGAGGGTGCCCATGGGGCAGATCCATCCGCAGAAGAAACGCCCGAAGAACATGACCGGGAGCAGAATGACGAGGCTCCACAGCAGGCCGCGATAGAGGGCGTGGGTAGCCAGCGCGTTGGAGAACGCAAGCAACGGATCGAGCTCGAAGAACAGGCGCACCGGCCAATGCATGTGGAGTTCGCTGCCGGAGCCGACGGCGCCGCGAAATTCGGTGCGGAGGAGCAGGAAGAGGAAGAGGGCGAGGAAGAAGATCTGCGATGCGCGACGCAGGGAAGCAAGCCGAATTCTCGCCAGCATGGATCGGAACATGGCGCTCCCAGCCGACCGGAGAGCATGGCGAAGTGGCGTGCAACTCCGGGCTCGTCCCGACGCGTGGACTCGGGGCCGAAGGACGATTGAATCTTCCTCTTCTGCGCGGGCAGACTCAGTGACGATGATCACTGGCCTCAGCGTTCCGACAACCTCCGGCGTAATCAGTCGCTTAGCGAAGGATGGCGAGACCGGGGGACGGGGGAAAGAAAGTCGTGCGCAGGAGTGTGCGGAGTATTTAGTCTGGTTGCCGGCGGCGATGCGGACAAACGCCGGCGCGATCTCTTAACAGGTTTGAGGAAGGGGAGGTTCCGATGAATGCGAACGAGTTGGGCGGAGGCGCGCTGACCCGGCGAAGTGCGATTGCAGGAGGCGTGGCGGCGCTGGTGGCGCCGGGCATCCTGAGAGCGGCTGGCCAGCGGGAGTCGAGCCAGAAGCTGCGGATCGCTTGCGTGGGAGTCGGCGGCGTGGGCCAGGACTACGTGGCAGGCTGCAAAGACGAGGAGATCGTTGCGCTGTGCGACCTGGACCATGAGTATTCGGCGGCGGCGTTCAAGCTGTATCCCAAGGCGAGACTGTACAAGGACTTCCGGCAGATGTTCGACAAGGAAGAGAAGAACTTCGATGCGCTGATTGTGGCCACGCCGGACCATTGGCACTCGCACCTGGTGCTGGCCGGGCTGGCGATGAACAAGCATATCTACTGCGCCAAGCCGATCACTCGCACGATTGCCGAGGCGAGAAGAGTGAAGGCGGCGTGCCTGGCGTCGAAGGTGACCACCAAGGCGAGCATTCAGGACGCCTGCACCTCTCCGGCGCGGGCGACGACGGAGTTACTGCTGAGTGGGGTGATTGGCGGGGTGCGCGAGGTCCACTTCTGGACCGGCACGCACAGCCCCAGCGGACTGGCGCGACCAACCGAAGTGCAAAATCCGCCTGCGGGGATGGACTGGGACCAGTGGTGCGGACCATCGCCGGCGCGGCCGTACCACAAGATCTACCACTACGGAAACTGGCGGCCGTGGTGGGACTTTGGCACTGGGAATGTGGGCGACGTGGCGTGCCACGCGCTGCACGTGTTCCACGATGAACTGGAGATGGGAGCGCCGGATTGGGTTGCGGCGGACGCGTGCCAGTCCTTCTCGCTGGCGGGGGTGGTGGAGAACAGCGAGTGCTCGAGCATTGCAAACTACGTGCAGTGGCACTTTCCGGCGCGGGGCAAGCATCCGGAGAT
>Ga0326727_10017136_pt1 | contig 15110 bp, 9 predicted proteins | sample MB2enrmetagenome_FD_207643 | JGI IMG/M metagenome (GOLD analysis project Ga0326727, IMG submission 207643) | Lab enriched peat soil microbial communities from McLean, Ithaca, NY, United States - MB29MY | ecosystem: Environmental > Terrestrial > Soil > Wetlands > Peat | place: USA: New York... | reverse complement strand
GGGTACGAACTCAATTCCAACGGCAACTGTAAAAATAAAAGTGGGTGAAGATTTCGTACAGGAATCTGCAACCGGCGACGGCGCTGTTGATGCCTGCTTTAATGCAATTGAGCGTGCTTTGAACTTGAAATCCAACCTGGAGTCCTACAATGTTCGTTCCGTTACTTCGGGAAGGCAGGCAATCGGAGAAGTTATTGTAAGAATACGTGAAAATGATAACTCATTTACGGGCAGAAGAATTTCTACAGATATTATTGAAGCTAGCGCTAAGGCTTATATACAGGCTTTAAATCAACAGCAGGCTTATTTGGAAACAAAAGAAAAAGACGAATTATTAAATCACTCATTATCAGATGTAATACAAGCAGTATAAAGGAACTTAATATGTCAATGACGATAACTGAGAAGATTTTATCAAAATCTTCAGGAAAAAACAGGGTTGAGCCGGGAGAAAATATCTGGCTCGATGTAGATGTGCTCATGACTCATGATGTCTGCGGTCCGCCTACAATTGAAATTTGGAAACGTGAATTTGGAAGCGACGCTAAAATATGGGATAAAAATAAACTGGTTATTTTTCCGGATCATTATATCTTTACTAAAAATCCACAGGCTAATAGGAATGTTGAAATACTAAGAAAGTTTGCAAGTGATTATGAAATAGATAATTATTATGATGTAGGAACTGAAAGATACAAAGGCGTATGCCATATTGCCCTTGCGGAAGAAGGTTATAATCTTCCGGGCACTGTTTTGTTCGGGACAGATTCGCACACATGTACTTCAGGTGCTTTTGGAATGTTTTCCACAGGTGTCGGCAATACGGATGCTGCTTTTATTTTGGGCACCGGTAAAATATGGGAAAAGGTTCCCGAATCGATAAAATTTACATTTGACGGTAAATTGCCCGGATACCTGACGGCGAAAGATTTAATTCTTCATGTTCTGGGTAAAATTACTACCGACGGTGCAACTTACCGGGCTCTTGAATTTGACGGCGATGCTGTGTTTTCTCTTTCCATAGATGAAAGAATGACACTCACCAACATGGCTATTGAAGCAGGCGCGATGAACGGTATAATTGCAGCAGATGCCGTAACGGAAGCTTATGTTAAGGAAAGAACAAATAGGCCGTATGAAATTTTCAACAGCGATGCCGGGGCAAATTATAAGAACCAATACCGGTTTGATGTTTCTAAAATGGAACCGAACGTTGCAAAACCTCACAGCCCGGATAATCTTGATACCGTTAGAAATGTTAAGGGTACAAAACTTACAAAATGTTATATCGGATCTTGCACCGGTGGCAAATTGAGCGATTTTATTTCCGCTGCAAAAATTATCTTCGGAAATCAAGTTAAAGTTCCCACGTTTATTGTCCCGGCAAGTACTTCAATAGCTGGTCAATTGGAAGTTGAAACCATTAGTGGAGTTTCATTAAAGCAAATATTTGAAAATGCCGGGTGTGTGGTTGCGCAGTCTTCATGTGCAGCCTGCCTGGGCGGCCCGATGGATACTATCGGCCGTGCTGCAGACGGCGAATCTATAATTTCTACAACGAACAGGAATTTCCCGGGTAGAATGGGCAGTAAAAAAGCATCGGTATACTTGGCATCGCCTTTAACTGTAGCGGCATCAGCTTTAACGGGTGTAATAACGGATCCGCGTGATTATTTGTAAATCTAAAAGTTTATTATTAGAGATTGGAGTGAAATCATTTTATGGAAAAAATTATAAAAGGTAAAGCCTTTGTATTGGGCAATAATATAGATACCGATCAGATAATTCCTGCCGAACATTTGGTATATAGTTTATCTGATCCTGAAGAATCAAAAAAATACGGACATTTCGCTCTCTCCGGAGTCCCCCTCTCTCAAGCCGGGTTACCCGGTGGGGGACTCTCGTTTATTAATGGGGAAGGGCATACTTCCGTATACAATATACTTATAGGCGGTTCCAACTTCGGATGCGGGTCTTCAAGAGAGCATGCCCCGTTCGCCCTGCAGGTGGCGGGAGTAAAAGCCGTGATAGCCGAATCTTATGCAAGAATATTTTACAGGAACAGTGTCGATGGAGGATTTCTTCTGCCTTATGAAAGTTTTAATAAATTGAATGATCAGATTAAAACCGGTGATGAGATAGAACTTGATGTTAATTCAAATATTCTTAAAGACCTTTCATCAGGGAAATCGTATAATCTTAGGACGCTTGGAGATATTCTGCCCATTATTGAAGCAGGCGATATTTTTAAATATGCCCGGCTGTCGGGTATGATTGCCTAAAAAAATATTATATTAATTAATTTGAAAGCATATATGAGCGATCCAATTGAGCTATTTGATACTACGTTACGGGATGGAACACAGGGTGAGGGCGTAAATCTTTCCGTACAGGATAAATTATTAATCGCCAGGCGCCTTGATGAATTTGGTATAGATATTATTGAAGGCGGCTGGCCGGGGAGTAACCCGCGTGATGAAGAATTTTTTCAAAGAGTAAAGGAATTAAAACTTTATCACTCAAAGATCTGCGCTTTCGGCTCAACCGCAAGATCGTTAAATAATATTGAATCGGATCCTAACCTTACGGCAATATTAAAAACAGAAACTGAAGTAATATCCATATTCGGGAAGACTTGGCGGCTGCACTCCCAGTTGGGCCTCGGTTTTTCCGATGATGAAAATGAAAGTTTAATTTTTAAATCCGTAGAATTTATGAAATCCCACGGTAGGCGGGTTATTTATGATGCTGAACATTTCTTCGACGGGTATAAAGATGATAAGTCATTCGCAATAAGAATGACAAAAGCTGCGGCTAACGCAGGCGCAGATGTAATTGTTTTGTGTGATACAAACGGAGGTTCACTTCCGGAAGAGGTGTTTACTATTGTTAAAGAATTGAAAGAACATATTTCAGCGCCCATTGGTATTCACACTCATAATGATTCCGAACTGGCTGTTGCAAATTCATTGGCAGCAATAAGAGCAGGCGCTGTTCATGTTCAGGGAACTATTAACGGTGTCGGTGAAAGATGCGGAAATGCTAATTTATGCAGCATTATTCCGAATATTATTTTAAAATTGAAGCTTCCTACAAAACAGTATGTGAGTTTAATTCACATGACTTCAGTATCAAATTTTGTGTTTGAATTAATGAACCTTGCACCTCTTTCAAGAGCTGCATTTGTCGGCAAGTCTGCATTTGCGCATAAAGGAGGCATACATGTAAGCGCCGTACTTAAAGACAGTTCAATGTATGAACATATTAAGCCTGAAGCTGTTGGTAATAAACAGCGGGTGCTCGTTTCTGATTTATCCGGTCAAAGTAATATCCGGTATAAAGCTAAAGAGTTTGGTATAGACTTATCGGAAAATAAAGAAATCAGTAAAAAATTAGTGAATTATATAAAGTCGCTTGAGTATGACGGGTTCCAGTTTGACGGCGCCGAAGCATCGTTTGAATTGCTTCTGCGATCAGAGCTGAATGAGTTTACGCCGTTCTTTAATGTGCTGGATTCTAAGGTTAATGTGTTTTATGACAACAAAGGGACGTCGTACTCTGAAGCAGTCCTTAAAATCTCTGTAGACGGTGAAATTGAGCATACAGCTTCCGATGGCGACGGCCCGGTTAATGCATTAGACAAAGCATTAAGAAAAGCGCTTACAAGGTTTTATCCTGAAATTGCACTTGTTAAATTGATAGATTATAAAGTTCGTGTGCTTGATGAAAAAGAAGGCACCGGTGCAAAAGTAAGAGTAATGATTCAATCCAGTGATGGAGACGAAACCTGGAGCACAGTCGGTGTTTCCGAAAATATTATTGAGGCAAGTTTCCAGGCATTAATTGACAGTATGAATTATAAATTATTTAAATTTCAAATTAAAAAAGAGCGGCAGACTGTATAATTTGCTTGTTCAATGTTTTGTATTTCAGTTCTTAAGGTAAGGTATTGGAAATAGGTCTTGTTCAATATAACCCCGTTTGGGAAGATAAGAGTAAAAATAAGGAAAAATTAAACACACTTTTTTTTGATAAAAAAAGAGTAGAAAAATTATTGATTTTTCCGGAAATGACATTAACGGGATTTACAATGAAGGCATCGTTGTTTGCCGAGTCATTGGAAGGAGAAAGCTGCAGTTATTTTGCCGGTTTGGCTGTTAGTAATAATGCTCATATTCTTGCAGGTATTATAGAAAAAAGAGATGGAAAATTTTACAACTCCCTCATTCACTTGAATCCTGAAGGAAAACTGGAAAAAGTATACAGGAAGATTCACCCGTTTTCTCTTTCATCGGAAAACAAGAGCTATACAAGAGGAACGGAATTTGCAATTACTATAATTGAAGAATGGAGAGCTGGCCTCTCAATTTGCTATGATCTCAGGTTTCCTGAATTGTTCAGGCAGTATGGCAAAAACAGGGCTGAGTTAATAATTGTAATTGCAAACTGGCCCGTTGCCAGGATCGAACATTGGAAAACATTACTTAAATCAAGAGCTATTGAAAATCAATGTTATGTTGCAGGTGTTAATCGCGTTGGAAGTGATTTAAAATTAAAATATAACGGCTTTAGCAGCGTTTATGATCCTATGGGAGATGAGGTAATTTCCCGTGAAAATAGTGAGGCAATTCTTTCAGCAGATATCTCTATCGATAACTGCAATAGAATTCGTTCGGAGCTTCCTTTCTTGAATGATATTTTTTTGATATAATACCAATTTATAATATTGTGAAAATTGACGAAAATAAGGTAATTTTCACTTAATTAAAAAATATCTTAAGCTTTCTGACGTTTTAATCTTGATAATTTGCTGAAATTTTTTAAATTGCCTAAAATATTTTATAATTTTATTCCACAAACCTTATAATATAAGGTTTTTTGAGTATAAAACCGGGAATTAATTGAAATTTTATACATTTATAAGCATTTGTATGCCCAATACGTTTGTGAAGGAGTGATTTCGAAATGAATATAAGTAAAAATAGAGAAGAAAATCTGAATAACAGTACTTTTACTGTTAAAAGTCAGGGTATGTATAACGCTGAATTCGAGCACGATGCATGCGGCATGGGTTTCGTAGCTGACGTTAAAGGTAGAAAATCCCGCTCTATTATTGATAAAGGGCTTGATATATTAAAAAATCTCGAACACCGCGGTGCTGTAGGCGCCGATCCCCTGACAGGAGATGGGGCTGGGATTTTGATCCAGCTTCCTGATGAATTTATACGCAAAGTCGCTTCGGAGAAAAAGATAAAACTTCCCGCGGCCGGAAAGTACGGCGTCGGTATGATGTTTCTTCCGCAGGATCCTATAATGCGCAAAGCAATTGAAAATATTGTTGAGAAAATTGTTATTGATGAGAACCAGAAATTTCTCGGCTGGCGCGATGTGCCGGTTGATCCCTCTGTTCCCGGCGAGGGGGCTAAAATGACGCAGCCGTTTATAAGGCAGTGCTTTATTGGTGCAAATAAAAGTATCGTAACGCAGGATGAATTTGAAAGAAAACTTTATCTGATCAGAAGAATTATAGATCATCGTGTACGGTTAGAATTAAAGAGCGACAGAAGCAAATACTACGTACCTTCTTTTTCAAGCAAGGTGTTAATTTATAAAGGAATGCTCCTTGCGCCGCAGGTGACAAATTTTTATAAAGACCTTAGCGATAAGGATATGAAATCTGCAATGACTATGATCCATTTACGATTTTCTACCAATACGTTCCCAACTTGGGATCTTGCACACCCATTCCGGATGATTGCGCATAACGGTGAAATAAATACACTCCGCGGGAACAAGAATTGGATGGCTGCACGCCAGGCTGTTATGGAATCGCCGTATTTTGGTAAAGACCTTAAAAGAATGCTTCCCATCATTATGGAAGGGCAAAGTGATTCCGCAACATTTGATTCTGTCCTTGAACTGCTTGTTATGTGTGGAAGAAGCCTGCCTCATGCTATGATGATGATGATTCCCGAAGCCTGGTCGAAAAATGATTTGATGGATCCTGATCGAAGAGCATTTTATGAGTACCACGCAACAATGATGGAACCCTGGGACGGGCCTGCAGCGGTTGTTTTTACCGATGGTAATATTATTGGCGCCACACTCGACCGTAACGGTTTACGCCCGTCAAGATATGTTGTAACAAAGGACGATCTTGTTGTTCTTACTTCCGAAGCTGGTACATTCTCTGTGGACGCTGCTAATGTAGCGAAAAAAGGAAAACTTCAGCCGGGCCGGATGTTTATACTTGATCTTGCACAGGGAAGAATCATTGAAGATGAAGAAGTTAAAAAGGAAATTGTAACCCGTAAACCGTACCGTAAATGGGTTAATGAGAATATGATTAAGCTTTCTCATTTGCCGCAGCCTGATCAAATATATAATGCCGACTTTGAAACGCTTCATATTCGCCAGCGAATTTTCGGATATACAAAAGAAGATCTTTTCCAGGTAATGCTTCCAATGGCGCTGAACGGGCAGGAAGCTACCGGTTCTATGGGAGCGGATGCCTCGCTTGCAGTTTTATCTGAAAAACCGCAGATATTATTCAGGTACTTTAAGCAGCTGTTTGCTCAGGTTACTAATCCTCCTATTGATGCTATAAGGGAAGAATTGGTAATGGAGTTAACCACATATGTTGGGCCGGAACAGAATTTACATGCGGAAACTCCGCTCCACGCTCACAGGCTTGAACTTGAACATCCTTTGCTTTCAAATTCGGAACTTGAGAAGATCAGGCACATAGCAAAAGGACATTTCAAATCAATAACGATTCCGCTCCTTTTCAATCCGAATGTAAGGCATAATATGCGCGAAAGGCTTGATCAGATTTGCACCGAAGCTGTGGAAGCCGTTAAATCCGGTATTTCATTAATAATTTTATCGGATAAAGGATTAGACAGGAGTTGTGCCGCTATACCAAGCCTGCTTGCTACTTCAGGTGTGCATCATGCCTTGTTAAGAGCCGGGTTAAGAACCAGGACAGGTCTCATTGTTGAAAGCGGCGAGCCGAGGGAAACACATCATTTTGCTTTGTTATGCGGTTACGGGGCGAATGCTATTAATCCTTACGTAGCTTATGAGACTATGGATTATCTTACTGAGAAAGGTTTTCTGCCGGATATAAAAGATTATAACGTCGCAAGAAAGAATTTTGCAAAAGCGGTAAGCAAAGGCTTGTTTAAAATATTCAGTAAAATGGGAATTAGCACTTTGCAGTCATATTGCGGCGCCCAGATTTTTGAGGCGGTCGGATTAGACAGTGAAATAGTTGCAAATTATTTTACCGGTACCCCTACATCTATTGAAGGATTAAGCCTGGAAATGCTTGAAGAAGAAACTATAAGAAGGCATGTTCATGCCCTTGATCCCCAGATAGATCAAAGCTCTCTTGATGTAGGAGGAATATATCAATACAGGAGGGACGGCGAAAGCCATCTGTGGAATCCTTTAACAATTTCAAAGCTCCAGCAAAGTACTACAAAAGGTGATTATAAATCATTTAAAGAATATTCGGAGATGATAAATAATCAGGACAAAAAAAGAGTTACACTAAGAAGCTTATATGAATTAGATGCAGCCGGCGCTTCTATTCCTATTGAAGAAGTTGAGCCTGCCAAAGAGATCGTAAAAAGATTTTCTACGGGAGCAATGAGCTTTGGTTCTATTTCAAGGGAAGCGCACACTTCTCTGGCAATTGCAATGAACAGGCTTGGCGGTAAATCAAACACAGGCGAAGGAGGGGAAGATGCAGAACGGTTTATTCCTCTTGATAACGGTGATAGTATGCGTTCGGCTATTAAACAAGTTGCTTCAGCAAGGTTTGGCGTAACGGCTAATTATTTAGTTAATGCTGATGAGCTTCAGATAAAAATGGCGCAGGGCGCTAAACCGGGTGAAGGCGGGCAGCTTCCGGGGTTTAAAATCGATAAGATTATCGGAAGAATTCGGCATAGCATCCCCGGCGTCACACTTATCAGCCCTCCGCCGCATCATGATATTTATTCGATAGAAGATTTAAAACAATTGATCTTCGATCTGAAAAATATTAATCCCAAAGCAAGAATAAGTGTAAAACTTGTTTCGGAAGTAGGAGTAGGAACAATTGCTGCGGGTGTGGCTAAAGCTCATGCGGATCATATACTGATTAGCGGGCATGACGGCGGTACCGGGGCAAGCCCTATTTCATCTATTCAATATGCAGGTTCTCCGTGGGAACTTGGATTGAGCGAAACTCATCAAACGCTTATGTTGAATGGGTTAAGAGACCGGGTGTATATTGCTGTGGACGGACAAATGAAGACAGGCCGCGATGTTGTTATTGCTGCTTTGCTCGGCGCAGAAGAATACGGATTTGCAACAGCTCCGCTTGTTACGCAAGGCTGTATAATGATGAGGAAGTGCCATCTTAATACCTGCCCGGCTGGAGTTGCTACGCAGGATCCTGAATTGCGCAAGAAATTTATCGGAAAACCTGAGTATGTTGTTAACTTTATGTTTTACATTGCAGAAGAAGTAAGGGAGTTGATGGCTGCTTTGGGGTTCAGAACTGTTAATGAAATGATTGGGCATACGGAGAAAATTATTCCTGTTAGGTTAAACGATCATTGGAAAGCGCGTGGGCTTGATTTAACAAAACCTTTGTTTAAAACAACTCCTATTTATAAAACTAATTCTCACAGGACAAGAGAGCAGGATCATGGATTACAGAACCAGTTTGATCATGAACTAATAAAACTTGCTCAGCCTGCTTTAGATAGCGGTACCCCGGTTAGTATTAACATGAGGATCCGGAATATTAATCGTACCGTAGGCACGATGCTTTCAGGTGAGATTGCAAAAAGGTACGCTGAAAAGGGATTACCCGACGGCACAATTAAAATTGAACTGAGAGGTACGGCCGGACAAAGTTTCGGTACATTCTTAGCCCGCGGTATTGAGCTAAACCTTACGGGAGAATCAAATGATTATACCGGCAAAGGATTATCCGGAGGCAGGTTAATAGTAAAAGTTCCTCCTGAAGTTACTTTCGATCCTGCAGAGAATATTATAATCGGCAACACATGCCTGTACGGAGCCACAAGCGGGGAAGCTTATATAAACGGAGTTTCCGGCGAAAGATTTGCTGTCAGGAATTCCGGCGCTTATGCGGTTATTGAAGGTGTGGGAGATCATGGCTGCGAATATATGACCGGAGGGAGGGTTGCAGTTTTAGGAAAGATAGGGCGCAACTTTGCAGCAGGTATGTCGGGCGGTATTGCTTATGTTTGGGATCCGAATAAAGATGCGGAAAAATATATTAACCATGATATGGTTAGTATTGAATATTTAATTTATGATGAAGATATTGCCGAATTGCATAGAATGGTGCAGAAACATTATGATTACACAGGGTCAAAAAAAGCTAAATTTATTCTTGATAATTGGAGCCATGAAAAAGATAATTTCTGGAAGATTATCCCCGAAGAATACAGGAAAGCGCTCGCGAAAATTGCTGAAGAACAGAAAGCTGCAGCACATATGAAAAAAGAATCAGAGGAAACGGAGGTAGTAAATGGGTAAACCGACTGGATTTAAAGAATATAAAAGAGGTTCGTTAGAACATGAACCGCCTGAAACACGTTTAAAACATTTTAAAGAATTTGAAAAACGATTTCACCGCGCCGATGCAAAGATTCAGGGAGCGCGGTGTATGGATTGTGGAATACCTTTCTGCCACGGGGATACCGGCTGCCCGGTGCAGAATTATATTCCCGAATGGAATGATCTTGTTTATAAAGGACTGTGGAAAGAAGCTCTTGATAATCTTTTAACTACAAATAACTTCCCGGAATTTACAGGCAGATTGTGCCCGGCTCCGTGTGAAACTGCATGTACGCTTGGAATTCATGAAGACCCGGTTACAATTAAGTATATTGAACGTACTATTATTGATAAAGGATGGGAAGAAGGCTGGGTAAAACCCAGGATGCCTTTTGTTTTAACGGGTAAGAAAGTTGCTGTAGTCGGTTCAGGGCCTGCCGGCCTTGCGGCTGCACAGCAGCTATGCAGGGCAGGGCATACTGTTACCGTCTTCGAAAAGAACGACCGGCTCGGCGGACTCCTCCGGTACGGTATTCCTGATTTTAAAATGGAAAAATTTGAGATTGACCGCCGTATTGAGCAAATGAAAACAGAAGGTGTGGAATTTAAAACAAATGTAAATGTAGGTGTCGATATTTCTGTTCTTGATTTGGTTGAAAATTTTGACGCTGTTGTATTAGCAGGCGGTTCGGAAAAACCCCGTGATATTTCCATTCCGGGAAGAGATTTAAAAGGCATTTATTTTGCTATGGAATTTTTACCGTTGCAGAATAGAGTTGATGCAGGCGATGAAGTTCCAAACCAGATTCTGGCTACCGGTAAAGATGTTGTTATAATCGGCGGGGGAGACACGGGTTCAGATTGTGTTGGCACATCGAACAGGCAGGGAGCAAAATCTGTTACGCAGATAGAGCTTTTACCCAAACCCCCGGTTGACCGGCCTGACAATGCACCCTGGCCTTTTTGGCCGACTATATTAAGAACATCTTCAAGCCATGAAGAAGGTGTTGAAAGGAAATGGAGTGTAAATACTCAATCTTTTAAGGGTAATGAAAACGGTGAAGTTACATCACTGTTGTGCAATGAAATAAAATTCGAAAAGGGAAAAATAGTCGACATTCCCGGAACTGAATTTGAACTGAAAGCCGGTCTTGTTCTAATTGCCGCAGGATTTGTGCATCCAATACATGATGGAATGATAAACCAGTTAAAGGGAATAGGGCTTGAGCTTGATCAGCGGGGTAATGTAAAAGCAGAATTTGGAGACTCCGAAAATGCACATGTAACAAGTGTAGATAAAGTATTTGCTTGCGGCGATATGCGTCGTGGACAGTCTTTGATTGTGTGGGCAATTGCCGAAGGAAGAAAATGTGCATCTGCAGTTCATAACTTCCTTACTAAGGAAGTTGTTGTCGAAGAGAACGTTGCATAAATTAAATTTATACTTTGTACTTTAAAAAACCTCCATGAATGGTCTCAACCATGGAGGTTTTCTTTAAAATGATTAAAAATTAGCAGTCCTTGTTATTCCAAAAATTTCACAAGAAATTTCCTAATTCACCGCAACGCACAATCCTCTTACTACACTTGCAAGGCGGATTGTATTAAAAATTCTTGCTTCCTGAGCGCCGAGTTTTCTTACCGATTTTTCGTGCGAGTTTACACACGTCTCGCATCCGTTACCGCAGAAACTGCCAGGCTTATTAACGTAAACAATTCCTTTGTTTTTTGCAGGTCGTACCCCCGATTCCTTTTCCTTTCCGCCTGAAGCGGAAAGGAGGAGGAAGGAGGATAAGTTATGAAAAAATTAGATTGTATGGTTTAACTAACCAAATAATTAAGCGGCATTTAAAGTTTCCTGCCCTTTTCCCCAATTGCACGGATAGAGTTCATCTGTTTGTAATGCATCAAGAATTCTCAATACTTCCTTAACATTTCTGCCGAAGCTAAGATCATTTGCGCTTACCCAGCGTATTATTCCATCGGGATCAGCTATATAAGTTACCCTGTAAGCGACTTTTTCATTTGCTTCCAGTATACCTAGCGATTCACTAAGAGATTTTGAAGTATCTGCAGGCAGCGGGAACTTTAAATCCTTTAAATCTTTGTGATCCTTTTTCCATGCAAGGTGAACGAATTCGGAATTGTAAGATGCTCCGATAAGGTCTGCATCCCTGTCCCTGAATTCTTCATAATTTTTATTGAATTCTGCTATTTCTGTCGGGCATACAAAAGTGAAATCCTTCGGATACCAAAACATTACCAGCCATTTCCCTGTCTTAATATGATCCTGCGAATTAATTTCGGCAAATTCTTTATCCTTTTCAGTTGATATTACTGAAGTTTTCTTAAATTCAGGAAATTTAGATCCGATTGATAAGATGTTGTTCATATAAATGAACCCCTTTCTCTGTATTTGCGAATATTTAATGTAAATTTATTACTTCAATGTATTGTATAATGCGCTGCACGTCAAATAGATAAACCTATTGTGATATAGATATTATTAATTGGATATATCAGCTAAAAGCGCGTATACTCTGAAAAACACCTTTTCTACGGATTATTTAAAATTCATTCATGACTTTAATTCCTACCCGGTAACGTAACAATCATTTTTATTTTAATTCCAGGTTTCTTTAATTATATTTATAAAAGAAATCTTATGACATTAGCCCAATTAAATTATATTGTTGGAAAAAAGTAATAGCCTGATTGTTAAGTAAATGTTTATAACAAAAAAGAAAATAAATTTTTATGATTGCGATCCCGCTGGTATTCTCTTCTACGGAAGAGTTTATGAACTTTGCCATTCAGCCTATGAAGATTTAATATTGAGCTTTAAATTAGACGAAGATTATTGGAATAATGATAAATATATCGTCCCTATACTTAACAGCGAAGCGCATTATCATAAACCTATGAAATATGGTGAAACAATTTCCGTAGAATTAAAAGTTTCAAAATTAAAATCATCTTCATTTGAGCTTTTGTATGAGTTAAAAAACGAATCGGGTGAAAAATGCTCGATCGTAAAGACAGTTCATATTTTTGTGGATAAATTAACCTGGGAAAAACAGGAAATAAATAATAAGGTTAAGGCTGGACTGGAAAAATATTATCTTAACGAAGAAGTACACTGGTAAGCGCTTTAAAATCTCTTTATTTCCATTATTTAAATTTATTAATAATATCGCCCTTCTTTATTTTTCCCAATTCCGTTTTTGGCAATTCATCTAAAATAAAAACAGTTCGGGGATGTTTGAATGACGGCAGTTTATCGACCAGGAATTTCTTTAGTTCTTCAACAGTAATACTTTTTGCCGATGCAATTGCCGCTGCAACCGTATGACCCCATTCTTCGTCTTCCTTTCCGAATACGCATACTTCTTTAACGCCGGGATAATTAATAATTTCAGCTTCAACTTCAGAAGGTATTATATTCTCTCCGCCGGAGATGATTAAATCTTCCCGTCTTGCTTCAATATAAAGAAATCCATCCTTATCGAGATATCCGGAATCTCCGGAATAGAAAATGTTTCCGGCGAACTTTTTCTTGTTTCCGTCTTCATTATTAAGATAGCCTCTCGCAACAGATTGTGCTTTAATGGCAATTTCTCCAACTTTTCCATTAGGCAGGATATTTTTATTCTCATCGATAATTAATATTTGATTTGGCGGAATTGCTTTACCAGCAGAAAGAGGATTGGTTTTAAATTCTTCAGTCGAGAGCATTGTAACAAATGAAGCTGTTTCGGTAGTGCCGTAGGATTTTACGGCATTCCAGCCTTGTTTTATTGCCGCGCTGACTAACTCAGCTTCAATAAAACCGCCGCCCAATAAAATATGCCGCAGATTAGAAGGTGGTCTGTACCCGGCTTCCATTAATCTTTTTAATTGAGTCGTTACTAAAGAAGCCAATGTAGGTTTTAAGTTCTCTATTGCATATATTATTTCATCCATAGTTAATGTTTTAGGAATAATTAAAGCGGCGCCGTAAAAGAAACTTCTTGTAATAATTGAGAACCCGCCTATATGATAAAACGGCAGGCTTGCAAGCCACCTGTCGCCATTCCGGTGCTTAAATAATATATTCCCGTTGAGCGCGCTGTAATACAAATTGTTAAATGAAATTACTACACCTTTGGGTTTACCCGCTGATCCTGAAGTATATATTATTAATGCCGGATTATTCATCTGAAATTTACCGGGTAAACCGGAAGTCTTACTCTTTTTGATTGAAATATTTTCTGTTTTTTCTTCCTTAAACGGAAATTCGTGTATACTTACTCCCGGTATACTTTTTATTCCTTGTTGTAAATTACCGGTCAACACAAAATTGCAGCCGGCAAATAAAACCAATTCTTCAAGCTCATCGGGAAGAAGGCGTGTATTTAATGGGATGGGAATAGCTCCGGTCTTCCATAAAGAAAGAATAAGGATGACGTACTCAGAGCTGTTTTCTCCAAGTATTGCAGCTTTATCCCGGCTTTTCAAGCCGATTTTATTTAATAATTTTACGGTTGAAGAAATTTTTTTGTTCAGCTGTTTATACGTAAGCGTTAAACCGGGAGTGATAATAGCAATAGAGTTCTCTATCTCTGTATTAGAGGTAAGGCTGCCATCGGGCTTTTTTAATGAACCAAAAAGTTCCATAGTATATCTGACCGCATCCTACTTTGCTTCAAGAGAAATAATTCCGTTTTTCACCGGGTACGGATCGGGATATAAATCTTTTTCAAAATATGTTCCGGTCGCCAATCCATGAGCTAATTTTTCCTTCACAGTTGAAGCCGCAAAAACAGCCATCGCTCTGCCGACGACTGATTCGAAAGAGGAAGTTATTACTACCTTCAGGCCGTTTTGTTCGGCAAGGTTCTTTATTCTAAGAACCTGGATGATTCCGCCAAGCATCATCGGTTTGAGGATAAGGAAATCTACTGCTTTGTACTGAATAAATTCCGCTGCGTCTTTTATCGTTCTAAGCGATTCATCAACGGCAAGAGGAACCGCAGATTTATTTCTTAACTTGATAAAGTTCATCTGTCCATGCAGCGGTTCTTCCACATATTCAAGATCAAATTGCTCCAATTTTTTTAAATTAGTAATTGCTTCTTTTAATTCCCACTTACCGTTTATATCAATTCTTAATTTAATTTTATTCCCGGCCGATGTCCTGACTGCTTTTATACATTTTAAATCATCTTCAAATTTATTTCTACCGGCTTTTATTTTTAATGTTGTATAACCTTGCCGGATAAGCGATTGTGCTTCCTTTGCCGATTCAGCCGGATTTAAGAACCCGATAACTGCATTTACATCAATACATTTATTCGAAGATTCGTTAAGAATTTCATTAATGGATAGATCATTCTCCTTACTTATCAGGCTTATTAGAGCCTGTTCAACACCGTGATGCAATGCCGGATATTTATCAAGACTATATAAGTTATCCGTCAAACTTTTTTCAACATCCTGCAGACTAATTTTCAGATTTAACTTAAGATTTTTTAATTCATTCTCCG
>Ga0326727_10017135_pt1 | contig 15111 bp, 9 predicted proteins | sample MB2enrmetagenome_FD_207643 | JGI IMG/M metagenome (GOLD analysis project Ga0326727, IMG submission 207643) | Lab enriched peat soil microbial communities from McLean, Ithaca, NY, United States - MB29MY | ecosystem: Environmental > Terrestrial > Soil > Wetlands > Peat | place: USA: New York... | reverse complement strand
CTTGACGTATTTGAGTGCGGCGTCGAGCGCGCCGCGGCCGATGCCGAGCGAGAGCGCGGCGATGGAGATGCGGCCGCCGTCGAGGACGCGCATGGCGTCGATAAAGCCCTCGCCTTCTTTGCCGAGGAGGTTTTCTCCGGGGATCTCGCAATCCTCGAAGATGAGCTCGCTGGTGTCGCTGGCGCGCAGTCCAAGCTTGTTTTCTTTCTTGCCGGCGCGAAAGCCCTTTGTGCCTTTCTCGACCACGAAGGCCGAGAGGCCGTGCGTGCCCTTGTCTTTGTCGGTGACGGCGATGATGACCGAAACGTCGGCGTAGCGGCCGTTGGTGATGAAGGTCTTGTTGCCGTTGAGGATGTAGCGGTCGCCTTTTTTGACGGCGGTGGTGCGCGCGTTGCTGGCGTCGGAGCCGGAGCCGGGCTCGGTGAGTCCCCATGCGGCCAGCCACTCGCCGCCCGCGAGCAGCGGAATATACTTGCGCTTTTGCGCTTCGTCGCCGGCGAGGAAGATGTGATTGGTGCCGAGCGAGTTGTGCGCGGCGACGGTGAGGCCGATGGAGCCGTCTACTGCGGAAAGCTCCTCGATGGCCAGCGCGTAGTCGACGTAGCCCAGGCCTGCGCCGCCATACTCGTGCGGGAAGATGACGCCGAGCAGGCCCATTGCTCCGAGTTTTTTGATGGTGGCGAGCGGGAACTCGCTGGCCTCGTCCCACGCGGAGATGTTGGGCGCGATCTCGCGCGCGGCGAAGTCGCGAATCTCGCGGCGCAGGTGTTCCTGCTCTTCAGTCAGTACGAATGGATAAAGGTTTTGCGCCTGTTCCAGTGCGATTTGCATTTCAGGCTCCTTCGAGGGGAATTCGATTCGCCCGGTCTGTTTTTGTTGATTGAGATGCGCCCTCAATCATTCCGTTCATTCTCTCTTGCTCATGTTGCCACTGATTGAGCTGAATGCTAAAAGCAAATGGCAAAATGCTTCTTTTTCACGTTTGCAGGACTCCTGGATTGAATCTTGGCGCTTCAGGATTGAGCGCGCAGGCTTCGAGCGCTTCGATCAGAACATCGCGAGTCGTTGCCGGGTCGATGATGGCGTCGATCCAGAGGCGGGCTGCTCCGTAGCGCGGATCGGCTTGGGCATCGTAGTCGGCGCGAATCTGGTCGTGAATGGCGGTTTTCTCGGCGGCGGAGAGCTGCTTGCCGTCGCGCTCGAGTTGTTTGGCGCGGACCTCGGCAAGGGTGGCTGCGGCCGAAGCGCCGCTCATGACGGCGTATCGGGCTGTAGGCCAGGCAAACAGGAAGCGCGGATCGTAAGCCTTGCCGCACATGGCGTAGTGGCCTGCGCCAAAGCTGCCGCCAATGATTACCGAGATTTTAGGCACGACGCTGGTGGAGACGGCGGAGACCATTTTTGCGCCGGCACGTATGATGCCGCTCCACTCGGCGTCTTTGCCCACCATGAAGCCGTTGACGTCGTGGAGGAAGATGAGGGGAACGAGGTTCTGGTTGCAGTCCATGATGAAGCGCGCGGCCTTCTGCGCGCCCTCGGTATAGATGACGCCGCCAACTTCAATGCGCGATGCGCCGGCCGAGGGGCCCATGGCGACGGTCTGCATCTGATTGGTCTTCTGGTTGGCCACGATGCCCACGGCGTGGCCGCCGATCCAGGCGTAGCCGCACAGGACCGTGCGGCCGAAGCCGGCTTTGTACTCGTCGAATTCGCTGCGGTCTGCGATGCGAGCGATCACCTCGCGCATGTCGTAGACATTGCTGGCGCCGGGCGCGGGATCGAGCAGGGCGTAGAGGTCTTCACCGGAGTACAGGGGCCGGTCGGATGCTGGATCGAAGGCGCGGCGGCGGAAGAGCCCGGGAGCGGGCGTGCGCTCGCCCATCTTTTCGACCAGAGAGCGAAGACGCGCGAGACAAAGGTGGTCGTTGGGCTCTTTGAAGTCGACAGTGCCGGAGATTTCAGCGTGCATGGTTGCGCCGCCGAGCTCCTCGGCGCCGGTCTTCTGGCCAATGGCGGCTTGTACCAGCGATGGCCCGGCGAGAAAGAGGCCGGAACCTTCGGTCATGAGTACGGTGTCGGTCATGACAGGCAGATACGCGCCCCCCGCTACGCACATGCCCATGATGGCGGTGATCTGGGGATTTCCCATGGCGCTCATCACGGCGTTGTTTCGGAAAATGCGGCCGAAGTCGTCAGTGTCGGGGAAGACGTCTTCCTGGAGAGGCAGAAAGACGCCGGCGGAGTCGACAAGGTAGAGCGTGGGAATGCGGTTCTCCATAGCGATGGTCTGAGCGCGGAGAACTTTCTTGGCGGTCATGGGAAAGAATGCGCCGGCTTTGACGGTGGCGTCGTTGGCGATGATCATCGACAGGCGACCGGATACGCGGCCGATGCCGGTGACGACGCCTGCGCCGGGAGCGCCGCCGTAGTCGGCGTACATGCCGTGCGCAGCCCAGAGGCCCAGTTCGAAGAATGACGAGTTCTTGTCAAGGAGGAGGCCGAGGCGTTCCCTGACCGTAAGGCGGCCCTTGGAGTGCTGGGCCTCTGCGGCCTTTGCGCCGCCTCCCTGGCGGATGGCGTCTTCGGTGGCGCGAAACTCGGCGAGCAGCGACTCGATGGCGGCGCGATTGGACCTGGCGCGTGGAGATCCGGGGTCGAAGGACGAGCGCAAGCGGTTGTCGAGAGTCAGATTTTCTGCCATTTGGGGTGTTTTAGTGGGACCTTGGCCTCTATGTGTGATGCGTTCGGGCGGCTTACAGCGCAATAGTACGACGAAAGACATACGACTGGCTTTACGAATCAGCGGTGGGAAAAAGGCTAGAAAAGAACCGCCCAGGACGGCGCTGGACCGGCTTTTCAGACAAACTATGACTATGGATTAAACTTTAGTAACGCATTACCTTTACTCGCTAATTTACATGTGGTCGAATCAACGATATAACCATAAAACGAAGCATTCTCCGACGCCGCGAGCTGCTCGGCGGTAATACCCTGCGCCGCGGCGCGTTAGTGTCTTTGGTTTCACTGCATGTCCGCCGGAGAATGGCAGGAACGGATGGACGTTTTTCCGCCTTGGGATTCCTGGATCTGGGTAAGTGCTCCGCGCACGCTGGCTGACGCGGAAGAGTCGATGGACCCTGATTCCCGTCCAGCCGAACGAGTTATGACAAATCGGCAGAGACGATGGAGCCGCCGGGGGGAAGCGCCGTGGAACCAAACTTTTCTCCAAATCGAAGCACGGAGAGCCCCGATTCACTCGGAGACGGCAGCCTGTCGATCGCGGTGATCGGCCCGAACGAGAAACAACGCTGGGCTTTGGTCAGCGCCCTTGCCAGATGTGCGGGCGCGAGTGTGCGGGAGTTTTCTTCCTATCCCACGACGATCAATGACGCGCCGAGACTGCTGGAGCAGGTTTTCGACGTGATCCTCATCGACCTCGATAGCGACACGGAGTTCGCCCTCGATCTGGTTGACAGCATCAGCGTGAACGATGCGGCGACGGTGATGGTCTACTCGGCGACGCCGAATCCGAACCTGGTCGTTCGCTCGATGCGCGCGGGCGCACGGGAGTATCTGACGGCGCCGTACGACGAAGACGCCTTGGCGGAGGCTTTGGAGCGGGCTGCGACCGCTCGACAGCCCGAGGCGCGCACCCGGAAGAAGAAGCCGGGCAGGCTGCTGGTCTTCCTGGGTGCAAAGGGCGGGTCCGGGGTAACGACGATTGCGTGCAGTTTTTCAATCGCGCTGGCCCAGGATGAGGCCGAAAGCACTCTGTTGATCGACCTCGCCCTTCCGATGGGCGATGCTGCCTTGAACCTGGGAATTGCCGCGGAATACTCAACCGACGATGCCCTGGGGAACGCGGAACAGCTGGATGAGGGTAACCTGCGTCAGTTCCTGGTCAAGCATCATTCGGGAGTTTCGGTGCTTGCGGCTCCCAGCAAAGTTCCCGAGGTCGAGACCAACCGGAAGTCAATCGACAGGCTGATTGCGGTGGCGCGGCAGGCATTCGAAAATGTCGTGGTCGATGTTGGATCGAGACTCGATTTGATGGAGACCAGCCTCTTCAAAGAGGCCGGGGTCATCTTCCTGGTCACACAAGCGGGAATCTCGGAACTGCGCAACTCGAATCGTGTGATTTCACGGTTCTTCAGCGGGAACAGCCTGAACCTTGAGGTTGTAATCAACCGTTTTCAGCCGGGCTCCCCGGGCATGACCGAGGATGCGATCGATAAGGCAATTGAACGGCCTGTACGATGGAAGCTCCCCGACGATTATGCGGGCACGCGCGAAATTCAGAACCGGGCGTCTGCCCTCACGAAATCGAACTCGGCAATTTCACGCATGATAATGGAGATGGCTGGCTCGGTTACCGGGCGGCCGATTCCGGAAGAGAAGAAGAGGGTATTGAGCTTTAGAAGTCACAAAACACTGACGGAGAAAAAGACCATGTTTGATAAGCCCCTGGACCTGCTCAATCCGGTTCCGGCAAATGCCAGGCAGCTGGCGCCGGTGCAGTGGTCCAAGCCCGATCCGATCATTTACGGCACGGCGCTGGGAGAAGACCAACTGAATGCGAAGGCATTGGTCCCGGGCAAGTTCGTATATACCCCATCCCCGGGGTATGTATTGTCGGCGGGCACGCACTCGATCTGGGTTACCTTCACCCCGGCACAGGCGAGCGACGGACCGGTGGTGCAAACCGAGGTTCCGATCCTGGTTCTGAAGGCAGAGCCAACCATCATTTGGCGCGAGCCTGAAGTGTTGTTGACAGGGTGCGCGCTGAGCGAAGCCGAGCTGAATGCCGCGGCTACCATACCGGGGACGTTCGTTTACATCCCCGAGGCTGGTGAAGTGCTCGCGGAGGGCAAGCACAGGCTCACCGTGACTTTCACCCCGGACGACGACAGAAACTACATGGAAGCAGAGGCCGCGGTCGAAGTTACCGTGGTGAGCGCAACTCCGGAGATCGCCTGGGAGACGCCCACCGCGATCACCTACGGAGTTCGCCTCAGCGGCATGCAGCTGAACGCGAAGGTGAATGCTCCGGGTACTTTGGCTTACACGCCCGGCCCGGGCGCCCTGCTGGCAGTGGGAGAGCACACACTCACAGCGACGTACACGCCGGAGGCATCGACGAGGTACCTGCCAACATCGAGCGAAGTCAAGCTGACGGTCGCCAAGGCCACGCCGTCGGTGACCTGGCCGGCGCCGGAGCGAATCCGCCACGGCACCGCACTGAGCAGAGTTCAACTGAACGCGACGGCATCAGTGCCTGGAACCTTCACGTATACTCCCCGGCGCGGCGAAGTGCTGCCGCCGGGAAGGCACACACTCTCGGCGATCTTCACTCCGGCAGACGCATTCAACTACACGGTGGTGGAGGCTACAGTCCCGCTTGAGGTAAGCGAGATATCGCCAACTACGATCACGTGGCGGGATCCGGCTCCGATTCCCTACGGAACCCAACTCGGCGCCGACCAGTTAAACGCTGTCGCGTCAGTGCCGGGGACTTTTGTCTACAGCCCCGCCGCAGGTTGCGTGCTGGCGCCGGGGCAATATACGCTCACGGTCAGTTTTACCCCTGAGGATACGGAGTGGTTCGAGGAAGCGCAGGCTTCAGTAACACTGGTGGTTGAAAGATCCGCCGGTGTTGCTCCCCAAGGTACTACCTCCACGAAGGTGTCATCGACACCTGCCATCGCGCCGGATTATTTTGCTGTCACAGGCGCGGAACGCGAATTAAAGCAAAGCGAGTCAACCAAATTCATCGATGAGAACCAGCGCGAGAGGCGCTTTTACAAGGGTGCGGTCTACGAGAGAGGAGAGGATGGCCAATGGCACAAACTAATCGAATAACGCCGGAACCATTGCCGGACACGCTTCCAGAGGACTTCAGCGATTGGGATGGAGAGTCTTCTGCCGCCACTCTGCCCGCGAATTCACTGGACTATGGAGCACCAAGCGATGTGTCTGCCGCAAAGGAGCGCGCGCAGAGCGCAGTAACCATGATGCCGGCGCAGCGAAGCGCGGAGAAAGTCAAAGTCCTGCCGTCGCGGATGCCATCGGGGCACGATGCGGATGTAGACGCATTTCTGAAGCGGCTGAATGAGGTGAACTCCGATCTTGCCCCGGCGCACCGGCAAGAGCCCGTCGAGGCGGCGAAGCTATGGTCACCTTATCCGCAGAGTCAGGGTGCGGCAACGGTGCGCCAGGAACCGCCGCCCGCAGTAGACAGAGGGGTAGAACAAGAGCTTATCGAGGTGTTCCGATCCGGGTACAAGGAAAACAGGTACAAGGAAAACAGGAGAACGGAATCCGGCGAGGAGAGAAAACCGAAGTGGGCCTTGATTGGAGGTGTGTCAGCTGGCGTTGTCGCGGTTGCGCTCGCTATTGCAATTCCAGTGGCCATGCGCGGAAGGAGCACTAACCTGTCGCGTCCCGCTGCCTTGCCATCCAAGTCGCTCGGCGTCGAGGATGGCAGGAGTGCGTTGAAGCCTTCGCCAGCCGTACCAGCGAACGCCACGACCGCGGCGGCTGTAACCCAACCCAAGCCGGCAGCCGCGACGCGGCAGGCTTCTGACTCCAATGACAATACGGATCAGGCTGCGGTATCGCCCGACATGATGAACCAGCAATTGACCGCGAGTTCGCAGCTGCCCCAGGGCATACACGAAAAAGCTCCAGTGGTAGGGCCGCCGCCGTCTGGTTTTGGCGTTGCCGGTATGGATGCAACGAGCGACAGCGGAGCGACAGGCCCAGCCTTCAGAGGCCAGTCCGGGGTCACAGTGAAGCCAAACATCGTGGTCGTATCGGCCGGCGTTGCAGGCGGCATGTTGATCCGGAAGACCCCACCCCAGTATCCTTCCATCGCCAAGTCAGCCCGCGTGCAAGGCACTGTGGTTCTGTCGGCCACAATCACGAAGACCGGATTCGTGCAGAATCTGCAGGTGGTGAGCGGGCCGGCCATGCTGCGGGAGGCTGCCCTCGACGCCGTGAGGAACTGGCGGTACAAGCCGTACCTGCTCAACGATCAGCCAACTGAGGTTGAGACCACCATCAACGTGGACTTTAACCTCTAGCGGAGCGGGTTTCTTGCAGATTGCACGAATAGGCGGCGCGCCAGCCACGTCGAAATGAAGGTGTGCCCCGAAGCGCAATACTCAACTCAGAACATTCTGTCACCCTTGTGCTTCGCCGGCGGCTGGGACAACGGTTCCGGTGCACTCGCCGAATCCGATGCGGGGCAGGCCGGGCTTGTGGCAGTAGCCCCGAAGGGCGATGCGGTCGCCATCTTCGAGGAAGGTGCGCAATTCGCCGCTGGGGAGGCAGATGGCCTCAGGGTTGTGGCGCTTCTCGAGCAGGCAGCCTTCGCAGCCTTCTTCAGGACCGGAGACGGTGCCGGTTGCAAGCAGGTCGCCTGGGCGCAGGTTGCAGCCATTACTGGTGTGGTGGGCGAGCATCTGCGCGGGCGTCCAGTAAAGATGGCGCAGGCTGGCCGCGCTCAATTGCATGCAGGGCGCGCCGGTGGAGCGCATGAGCCGCGACTGTATATAGGCCTCGAGGGTGAGATCTATGGCGCCGCATTGCGCGGAAGGCGGACTCAGATAAGGGAGCGGTTCGGGATCGCCGGACTCGCGCTCCGGGATGGGCACCCGGTAAGGCGCCAGGGCAGCGAGCGGAACAACCCAGCAGGAGACAGTAGTGGCGAAGCTCTTGGCGAGGAATGGCCCAAGGGGCTGGTACTCCCAGGTTTGGATGTCGCGGGCAGACCAGTCGTTGACGAGGCAGAGGCCGAAGATGTGCTGCTCGGCCTGGGCAATGGGGATGGGCCTGCCGAGGGGATTTCCGGGGCCGACGAAGAGTCCAACTTCAAGTTCGTAATCGAGCGAGCGCGAGGGGCCGAAGCCGGGATTGCCGGAGACGGATTTGGTTTGGCCGTGAGGGCGGCGGATTTCAGTGCCGCTGGCTACGATGGACGAGCTGCGGCCGTGATACGCGATGGGGATGTGCTTGTAATTGGGGAGCAGGGGATTGTCGGGCCGGAAGAGCGCGCCGACGCGACGGGCGTGGTGGATGGAGGCGTAGAAATCAGTGTAGTCGCCAATTTGCGCGGGGAGCTGCATGAGGGCATTGCGCATGGGGACGAGGCAGGGTGCGAGGCGCTCGCGGACCGGGGCGGCGGCTTCGGAGCTGAGCAGACCGGTGAGATGGCCGCGGAGTTCGGCCCACTTCGGCGCTCCAAGAGCCATGAGCGGGTTGAGCCACTCAGCGGTGCACGCGGCAAAGAGATCCCGGGGAAGGCCGGCAAGCAGGCCGGCGTGAGCGCAGGCGGCGAGGTCGAGGATCTGATGGCCGATGGCGACGCCGATGCGCTGGCGGCCGGCGTCGAGAAAGACGCCGTAGGGAAGATTCTGGATGGGGAAATCGGAGGCGGGATCATTTGCCGATTCGATCCAACTGGTCATAGGCATGGGAAGGACTCCGATTACGGCGTGTTGGCTGGGATCTGACTCGCCTTCATTTCTCTCCGGGGCTAAACAGGTTGCGGAAAAACTCGTCGCGTGGAGTGAAACGCTCGAAAGCATCCCTTAGGGGTTAAAACCCCGACTCATTTTATGCGGTCTATTGGCACGGATGAATCCGTGCCCTTTCAAAACAGCGGCATTCATCGAGTTTTTCCGCAACCTGTAAAGCCCAAACTCTCTTTCGTCGCCATTCTGAGGCCTAAAGGCCTCTGCTGCCTCCGTTTGATTATCGCCTCGCCAGCTCCGCTTTCGATTCGGCCGGCGCGAAGTGCTTCTTCAATCCCTGCCAGCACTCAAAGTACTCGTGCTGCAGGATGCGCGTGTTCATGGCGAATTCAGTGGGCCGAATGGCGAGCTGGGTTTCAAACATGAAGGCCAGCGTGTTGCCGAGGTACTGCGGCTTGAGCTCGGCGGCCGAGGCTCGCTCGAAGGTTTCGGCGTCGGGTCCGTGGCCGGCCATGCAGTTGTGCAGGCTTGCGCCGCCGGGCAGAAAGCCTTCGGCCTTGGCGTCGTATTCGCCGAAGACCAGGCCCATGAACTCGTTCATCAGGTTGCGATGGAACCAGGGCGGGCGGAAGCTGTGCTCGGCGACCATCCAGCGCGGCGGAAAGATCGCGAAGTCGCAGTTGGCGGTCCCGGGAACGTTAGAGGGCGCGCTGAGCACGGTGTAGATCGATGGGTCGGGATGGTCGAAGGAGACGGTGTTGATGCAGTTGAAGAGCAAGAGATCGTACTTGTACGGGGCGTAGTTTCCGTGCCAGGCGACGACATCGAGGGGCGAATGATCGATGAACGCGCGCCACATGCGGCCCAGGAACTTGGTGAATATGTGGAACTCGCCGTCACGATCTTCAAAGGCGGCGACCGGGGTTTTGAAGTCGCGCGCGTTGGCCAGACCGTTGGCGCCGATGGGTCCCAGCTCAGGCAGGCGAAAGAAAAGGCCGTAGTTCTCGCAGATGTAGCCGCGGGCCTGCTGTTCGGCGAGCTCGACGCGAAACCTGACGCCGCGGGGAATGACGCAGATCTCGCCGGGCGCGACTTCGAGAACGCCAAGCTCGGTGTGGAATCGCAGCGTGCCCATTTGCGGAACGATGAGCATTTCGCCGTCGGCATTCGAGAAGAAGCGGTCGCGCATCGAGGCGTTGATGCCATAGAGATGAATCGCGACGCCGGTCTGCATGGCGGGGTCGCCGTTGCCGCCAAGAGTGATGATGCCGTCGATGAAGTCGGTTTCTTTTTCGGGCAGCGGGAGCGGATCCCAGCGCAGCTGGTTGGGAGTGGTGGGTGTTTCGTTGAATGGGCCGCTACGAATGAAGCCGAGAGGTGCTTCTTCGTAAGGACGGTGCGTGACCGAAGGGCGGATGCGATATGTCCAGGTGCGGCGATTGACGGCGCGCGGCGCGGTGAAGGGCGTGCCGCTGAACTGCTCAGTGTACAGACCGAGCGGATGAAGCTGGGGCGCGTTCTGGCCGGCGGGCAGAGCTCCCGCGACGGCCTCAGTGGCAAACTCGTTGCCGAAACCGGATTGCCAGGCGGATTCCATGGTCATGTTCGTACCTCTCACAGGCGGCCCCGCATGGAGCGGCGTTCGGCCTCATGCATGGCGTCGTATATCTGGTCGAAGCTTGAAACGGCGAAGAGCAGCTTGTGCAGCTCGTCGACTTTGACGGGCGTGTTTAACACCTCGTCGAGATTGAAGTCGTGGATGGCGCAGTTGCCCGAGCACACGTTCATGCACTCGCCGTGCGAGCTGATGAGGCCGCTGCCGTAAACCTTGATTTCGCCGTTCTGACGAATGACGCCGAACTCCACGGTGTACCAGAAAAGGCGGCCGAGCCTTTCGATGGCCGCGGCGTCCTCCTTGGCGGCGCAGACGCGCCCGTAGTGCTCGAGAAAATCGCCGAAGACTTTGTGCGCGTGCATGGGCACGTGGCCGAAGACGTCGTGAAAGATGTCGGGTTCGGGAGTGTATTCGAGCGAATCGCGGCTGCGCAGCCAGGTCGTGGTGGGGAACGCACGCACGGAGAGCATCTCAAAGAATGCGGGCGCGGGAAGAAATCCGCTGACCGGCGTCGAACTCCAACCGGTGCGCGGTCCGAGGCGCGAGCTGATGACGGCAAGGTTGGGTAGGTGATCGCGCTCCAGGCCGATGATCTCGAAGCCTTCGAGATACTCGCGCGCGGCGTGCTTTTCAAGCTCGGGCAGGGCGCGGCCAACCAGCTCGGCCCACACCGCGTGCTGCTCAGACGTGTAGGCAGCATAGTCTTGGTCAATGATGTAGGGCGCGGCGGCGATGAAAGTTGCAGTCTGCATTCGAACTCCAGTGCGTTACAGGTTGCCGCGGAGCTGCTGTTCGCGTTCGATGGCTTCAAACAGCGCCTTGAAGTTGCCTTTGCCGAAGCTGCGGCTGCCTTTGCGCTGGATGATTTCGTAAAACAGCGTGGGCCGGTCTTCGACGGGCCGCGTGAAGATCTGCAGCATGTAACCCTCGTCGTCGCGATCGACCAGGATGCCCAGTTCCTCCAGTTTGTCAATCGGCTCGTCGATGTTGCCGACGCGTTGCTGCAGGTCTCTGTAGTAAGTGTGCGGCACGCGCAGGAATTCGATGCCCTGCTCGCGAAGCTTGCTCACGGTCGAAAGAATGTCGTGGGTGGCGAGCGCGATATGCTGCACGCCGGGGCCGGGGAAAAAGTCGAGGAACTCTTCAATTTGCGATTTCTTTTTGCCCTCGGCCGGTTCGTTGATGGGGAATTTGACGTAGCCGTTGCCGTTGGCCATGACCTTGGACATGAGCGCCGAGTACTCGGTGGAGATGTCCTTGTCGTCGAAGTGCTGGTAGAGCGAGAAGCCCATGACGCGGGCGTAAAAATCGACCCATTCGTTCATCTGGTTCCAGCCCACGTTGCCCACCATGTGGTCAATGTGGAGCAGGCCGACGGGACGCGCAACGGGGTCGGCAAAGACGGCGCGGTAGCCGGGCAGAAACGGGCCGGAGTAAGCGCCGCGCTCGACGAAGGTGTGGATGGTCTCTCCGTAGGCGGCGATGCTGGCGGTCACGGCGCGGCCGTGCTGGTCGTTCATCTCGCAAGGCTCGGCAACGCTCACAGCGCCGCGCCGGGTGGTTTCGAGCCAGGCCTGGCGCGCGTCGCCGACCCAGAGCGCGATGGAGTGGACGTGGTCGCCGTGGAGATGGACGTGTTCGGCGATCCGGTGCGAACTGCGCAGCGGCGTGGTGAGCACGAAGCGCACCTTGCCCTGCTGAACGACGTAGGAGGCGCGGTCGCGCTGGCCGGTTTCAGGCCCCGCATAGGCCACCAGCGACATGCCGAAGGCGGCGCGATAAAAGTACGCGGCCTGACGGGCGTTGCCCACGTAGAACTCCACGTGATCGGTGCCCTTGAGGGGAAGGAAGTCGGTGGCTGATGCGGTGCGTTCCCATGCGGCGGGCGAAAGCGCCGGGACGGCGCGCGGGGAAGCGTTCATGCCAACTCCTCCTACGCCGGAGTGCCTTAAAAAAGAGGGAAAGCGGCACCGCGGCAAGACCAATTGGCGATTGAGAAAAGAATAGGACGGCGAAACGGCGCAGAGAATGGCGATTAAAAGGAATGTGGCGGCGACAGCTTAAAGAGGTTAAGCTAGGGAGCAGACCGGCTTAAGGAATGGCGGCAAATGGCTCATCGAACAGTTCCCAGCGAAGTGCAACTGGACGCGATTGCGTGGAAGATTCTTGAGCACCTGCAGCGCGATGCGCGCATGCCTTATGCGGAGCTGGGCAGAAAGGTGGGGCTCTCGACGCCTGCGGTGGCCGAACGCGTGCGCCGGTTGCAGGACGCGGGGGTGATCACCGGCTACCACGCGGCGCTGGACATGGCCAAACTGGGCGTGCCCATCCGTGTGCTGGTGCGGCTGACGATTCGTGGCGGTGACCTTGAAGTCAGCCGCAGCGTCGCGGCCATCAAGGAACTGCATGAGATCAGCCGTTGCCATCGCATCACGGGCGCGGAGTCGTTTGTGATTGAGGCAGACGTGGTGTCGATACGGCACATGGAAGCGCTGATCGACAAGCTGTCGACGCTGGGCGCGACCTCGACGTCAACGGTACTGTCGTCGCCCGTGCACCGGCGGGAGTACCAGGCGAAACAGATTGAGGCGTTCAGCAAATATCTGTGAGGTGGGGCGCGCGGGTGCATGTAGCGATCAAAACTCGCGTCACTTGGACTTTTGGAATATCAAGTCGGGCAGTGGCGGATAGCCCCTCACGGTTGCTGTGAGTATGTGCTTCGTCATTATTTGGCCATCTGCACTCAGTTGATACCTTTCTCTTCCGCCAAACGGACGAGTCTCGATCACGAGCGCGTCTTTGTCGACGCTGACAATGCGCCACTCCTCATTCATTGGCCTGCCGTTAGTCTCGTGCATTTGTATGAAACCCCCCTTTGGGTCCATCACGCCCCAGTAGTGAAGCACCGTGCCGTTATCGAATGCAACTAAGTGCGTGATTTTTAGGCCGACGTCGGTTTGCTCAAGCGTCAAGAATTCACGCTCTGGAACCCCGGGCTGGTCAGCCATGTGAAGCTGCCATGTGCCGAGAAATCGGTCAATCGGATCCGGACCGGTGGATGCAGATGTTTGCTGGCCAAGGACAAGAATTGGCGAAGACAATAAGACCACCGAGAGAACGATTGAAGCCTTGCATGTTTTCATTTCGTGCTCACTTCCTTGATTCGCTTACCCATTTTAGGGCCTTAAGTCGAAAGACCGCCTGCCGTTTGCGAATTATGGAGAAAACGCTGGAAATCCGTCCGAAAACACTCAGGAGCTGGCAGCGTCCAATTGGAACGGCCGCCGGACGCGCGCTCTTCGGTTGACAGCGGTCCCGGCCCGCACCGTTCCGGGCGAATGATCATCAGGCCACATCCGTGGGAAGACTTGCCTCTGAGGGAGCCACCGGCAGGGTGAAATGAAATGTCGCGCCACGCCCGCCATTGCCGTTGGCCCATATGCGTCCACCGTGCGATTCGACGATGGACTTGCTGATCGCCAGGCCCATTCCGCTGCCTTGCGGCTTGGTCGTGAAGAACGCATCGAAGATCTGGCCGGCCTTGCCCGGCGGCAGCCCGGGCCCCGTGTCGTTTACAGAAATCTCAATTTGGCCGTTCTCATTCAGTTGCGACTTAACCGTGAGAACACCACCGGTGTCGGTCATCGCCTCGATGCCATTCAGCATCAGGTTCATGAGCACCTGCTGGATTTGCACCCGATCTGCAATGACGATGGGGAGATTGTCAGCAAGATCGGCACGGACAGAAACTGCGTGCCGGGTAGCCTCGGGGCGCAGCAGCACGACCATCTCGCCGATCACCGGGTTTATGGGTAACGGCTCCCGTTTGGGCGGCTCTTTCCTATAGAGCGAGCGCAAACGGTCGATGATCTCTGACGCCAGGGTGCCCACTTCGATGACTTGCGCCGTCCGTCGACGAGCTTGCGTCAGGTCGGGCGGGTCATGCTCAAGCCAGTGCATTGCCAGGCTGGCGTTCATGATTGAGGCAGCGATGGGCTGATTCAACTCGTGCGAGATTGAGGCTGCCAGTTCTCCCAGAATACTCACTCGATCGATGTGCGCAATTTCAGCCTCAAGCTGACGCAGTCGCGCGCGCTCCTGGTCGGCGCGCTTGCGCTCCGTGATATCGACCGTCGTGCCAACTACTTCAACGACGTCTCCATTCGCATTCAAAATGGGATGGCCCAGGCCATAGAGGTACCTGATGGTTCCATCGGGCAATACGGTTCTGAACTCCACGTCGGAGTCCACCTTCTGATGGATGACCCTATGGAACGCTTGCACGTACCTGTCCCGATCTTCAGGATGTACGCGCTGTACCGCCTGCTCGTGCGTCGGGAATCCTCGTCGCGAATCTAATCCATAAAGCCGGAACAATTCCTCTGACCAGTACAACGGCTCGGGCACGGCGTCGGTGGCCCAAGCGCCGGTGTGGGTTAGCCTCTGCGCTTCAGCGAGATAACCTTCGGCTCGGCGCAAAGCTTCCTCAGCGCGTTTGCGCTCGGTCACATCCATGTGAGTTCCGACCACTTCGATCAGCTCTCCTTTGGCGCCCAAAACAGGATGCCCCAACACACGAATGTGCTTGACTGTTCCATCGGGCAGCACAATTCTGAACTCACATTCGAAATCGGATTTCGCCTGCAATGCATGATCACGAACTTCAAACGTCCTGATGCGATCTTCCGGATGTATCCGTTGCTGCAGAATGTCGGCGTCCGGGGGACCCTCTTTGGGATCGAAACCCCAAATTCGGAACAACTCGTCAGACCAGTAGGATGGCTTGTCCGTGCCATACTTGTAGGCCCAACTGCCGATTTGGCTCAACCGTTGCGCTTCGGCCAGATAAGCTTCGCTGCGCCGCAGGGCTTCCTCGGCCTGCTTGCGCTCTGTAATATCCATCGACGTACCAACGTATTCAAGAAGGTTGCCGGCGCTATCGAACACAGGATGGCCGATCACTCGAAGATCCCTGACCTCGCCGCTCGGACGTATGATCCGGTATTCGGTTTCGTAACTGGT
>Ga0326727_10017134_pt1 | contig 15112 bp, 16 predicted proteins | sample MB2enrmetagenome_FD_207643 | JGI IMG/M metagenome (GOLD analysis project Ga0326727, IMG submission 207643) | Lab enriched peat soil microbial communities from McLean, Ithaca, NY, United States - MB29MY | ecosystem: Environmental > Terrestrial > Soil > Wetlands > Peat | place: USA: New York... | reverse complement strand
CATGGAAGCTACGGGTACCTATGGCGATGCCTTGGCCCTCTACCTGCATGATGCCGGACATATCGTCAGCATTGTCAATCCGGCCCGGATCAAGGGATTTGCCCAGAGCGAGCTGCTCCGCACCAAGTCGAGCAGCTTGCCATTACCTTCAAAATGCAAGTTTCAAGTGGTAACTGTTTATCTGACCTGATCAGAATTTCATCTAACAATGAGTTCAAATCTGGTATTGACTACTTCCTTGTTGAAGTGTTGAATTTTCAAATCAACTCATCCATACAACCTTTCATTTGGAAATCGATATCTTGAAGCCTTTTATTCTTGACATCACAAATCCAGTCTTCTACATTCTAAGTGTAGACGTTTTAACATCTAATCAGAAACCTGCCTCTTTAATATAGGTCTATATGATCCGTCAGCCATCAACATATTGGGGTATCTCCCAGTCCAACTTACTGACTCAGCTTGATACACGAAAGGAAGGATTAAGCAGTGAGGAAGCAAGACAACGGCTGATCCAGTATGGCGCAAACCTTCTGAAGCCCAAGAAGCGATCTGATACGTTCTCTCTGCTGCTTGCCCAATTCAAAAGTCCCATCATCCTAACCTTGGTTTTTGCAGCAGGTCTTTCTGCTTTTCTTCATGACCCGGCAGATGCCGCTATTATTATTACGATCGTTTTAATCAGCGGTCTTCTTGGATTCTGGCAGGAAAAGGGCGCCGTTAACGCTCTTGAAAAGATGCTGGCCATCGTCAGGATCAAGACCTCTGTTCTTCGTGACGGCAAAGAGCAGGATATAGCCTTAGAAGATGTTGTCCCGGGCGACGTCGTTATGTTGAATGCTGGAGATGCGATTCCCGCCGACAGCATGATTCTGGAATCCAGGGATCTCTTTGTCGATGAAGCAACCTTAACAGGTGAAACCTTTCCGGTTGAAAAGGAAGCCGGAATACTGCCGGCAGAAACTCCTCTCCACGGGCGCACCAACAGCCTTTTTATGGGAACCCATGTGGTCAGCGGTACAGCCAAGGCCGTTGTGATTTTCACGGGGAAGCAAGCGGAGTTCGGTAAAATCTCCGAGAGGTTGAAACTGCGGCCCCCGGAAACCGAATTTGAGCATGGCATCCGGCAGTTTGGATATTTGCTGCTGGAAGTGACTCTTCTGCTGGTTATTGCTGTTTTTGCCATCAATGTCTTTTTTCATCGCCCCGTTCTCGAATCCTTCCTTTTTTCTCTGGCCCTCGCTGTCGGGCTGACACCGCAATTGCTGCCAGCCATTATCAGCATCAACCTGGCCCATGGCGCCAAAAGAATGGCGGAGCAAAAGGTCATTGTAAAGCGGCTTGCCTCCATAGAAAACTTCGGGAGTATGAATGTTCTATGTTCGGATAAGACGGGAACCCTGACGGAAGGGACTGTTCGCCTGCATTCGGCAATAGACCTCGACGGCAATCCCAGCGATCGGGTTTTATTTCATGCCTATCTGAACGCATTCTATGAAAAAGGCTTTTCAAATCCTATTGACGAAGCGATCCGTTCTTATAAAGAACAGGATGTTACCGGTTATAAGAAAATTGATGAAGTCCCCTATGATTTCATCCGCAAACGATTGAGTATCCTGATCGAAAAGGACGGCAGGTATTCAATGGTTACGAAAGGGGCACTCTCTAATGTGCTTGCTGTCTGTCGTTTTGCGGAGAGCAAGACTGGGGATAAGATAGACATGGCCACGGTAGGGCAACAGATCCAGCAGAAGTTTGAAGACTTCAGTAACCAGGGCTTCCGTATGCTCGGGGTTGCCTGTCGGGACATGGGAACGGAGTCGGTCATCAATAAAGATTCTGAGCGGGATATGACATTCCTCGGTTTCCTGCTTTTCTTTGATCCGCCTAAAAAAGGTGTCGCGGAAACAATAGATCGCCTCAAGCAGCTTGGTGTTTCCCTGAAAATTATCTCTGGAGATAACCGTCTTGTCGCTGCCAAGATAAGCCAGGATGTAGGAATGCAGAATGCAAAAATCCTTACCGGAAGTGAGCTCCGTGAGACAAGTGATGCCGCTCTATTACAGAGGGTGACAGGAACGGACATCTTCGCAGAAGTAGAACCCAATCAAAAGGAACGCATTATCCTTGCGCTCCGGAAGGCCGGACATGTTGTGGGTTATATGGGAGATGGCATCAATGATGCTTCAGCCCTGCACACCTCTGATGTGAGTATTTCGGTTGACACTGCAGCGGATGTGGCCAAAGAATCGGCCGATATCGTTCTTCTCGAAAAAGATCTGGCGGTTCTCGTGAATGGTGTCAATGAAGGGAGAACTACGTTTGCCAATACCCTCAAATACGTCTTCATGGCTACCAGCGCTAATTTCGGAAATATGTTCAGTATGGCCGGTGCATCTCTGTTTCTGTCTTTTCTTCCCTTGTTGCCCAAACAAATCCTGTTGACGAACCTGATGACTGATTTTCCGGAAATGACCATTGCCACGGATCGGGTGGACGTCGAAATGGTAAATCAACCGAGACGATGGAATATATCTTTTATTAAAAAATTCATGGTCACTTTTGGCCTGGTCAGCTCAGTTTTTGATTATCTGACCTTTGGGTTTCTGTTGTTCATCCTTCATGCTACACCGGATCAGTTCAGAACGGGATGGTTCATAGAATCTGTTGTTTCCGCCTCCATTATAGTGCTTGTCATTCGCAGCAGAAGGCCTTTCTTTAGGAGCCGACCAGGCAATCATTTACTTCTCGCCACAATTTCTATTGTTATTGCTACGCTTATCTTTCCATTTACACCCCTTGGGAAGATATTCAATTTCGTATCCCTGCCCATGTTGTTTCTTGTGATACTGGGTATCATTATGGTGCTTTATATCTTGATGGCGGAGCTGGTTAAAAAACTTTTTTATCAAAAGATTAATTCTTAAGATATTTGTGATATTTCTGGATACGATTTCTTTCTTCCTGTAACTGAGCGACCAGTCATTACCCTCAAAATGAAAGGTTTCAGGTGGTAACTGTTTATCTTAATGTGCAGTGCCCGCTGCCGATCCAAGCTTATTCAATGCATCCTGGATACGCAACAGCCAATGGCTTTTTGGAGTCACTTTCATGTCCTGATACATGGTTTCCGATCAGCAGCAGGACGTATTCTTGTTGCAGGAAACCTGATTGGAAGCCTGTTCATCGGGCTTAATCACACAACAACAGGCACTATCGGTCCGACCCAGCATTCCATTAATCACAGCCGTAGCGCATCCGACGCCAGATTGAACAGATATGGCCCCAAAGGGACAGTTCCTACTGCAGGCCCCACATTCCATACAGGCATCCCGATCATGGATAAAAATGCGCTTGCCGTTCATTTTCAGCACATCGTGCGGACAGACATCCAAGCACATGCCACATCCCATGCATTTATCTCCATTAAGTTTCAATGTCACAACATCTTTGAGATATATAAGATGGTTCATAAACAACCCCTAAGCAATCAAGCGTGATATGATCCAAAGCAAAAGACCGCCTATACCAGTTGTTAGCTGTAAAGGAAGCGACCAACGCATTTCTTTCTTGACCCCGGAGAGAGAGGTGTAGGTTGAGCATCCCGTAAAATTCATTGCTAGGTAAGCAGATACAGATGGAATGATCAGCAGCCATGCCAGAACAGCAGTACGTCCGGGCCATTCATGTAGGTTATAGCCTCCCAAGTATACCATTATAAGGGCCGCTATCAGCCCCAACCACAAACCTTTTGCCGAGAAGGCTCGTCCCGGAAGATAAGGCAACAGGATGGGATGGAGTACGGAGCCCATCAGAATGGCACTAAACAATGCCAAAAAGGCAAAAGAACCAAAATGCAAAACATTCGACCAATAACCGGTCGATCCACCAATGCCGCCTATTATAAATAGGATCGGAGCGATGATGAGAAATGCTTTCATCGCTTCAAAAAACTCAATGGGAATCAGGACGGATCTTTCCGCCAAGGTAAAGGTCTTGTGGCGCATAGCGGCTGTGGCTTTCTTCCCCGCATCCAGGTACGGCCCAATATCCTTTGCTCGGATTGGACCATAATGGACGCCGAAGCCGGATAACTTTTTTACAATATGAGCAGCAACACCCGGCCCACCTAGTTGTGGCAGGATGATTTCTCTGTGGGTGACAACCTTTTTTAACCCACTTGATGCGATTCGACAGATCAGTTCCTCCGTCCCGAAATTACCTTTTCCCGCAGCACACCAAACATTGATACCTTTGGTATCGAGCACAAGGATCCACATATCCTTATATGGGAGAGCACTCCGAAGTTTATCAAAGCTCATTTTATAATTGGCCGTTACCAGCACGGGTGAGCGGTTGTCGGGATAGTTCAGGGCATACAAGCCTGGATCTATGGCGTAATGCATCCTCCCCACACCGAATCTGGCTTTGATGGTACCCCAATAATCCCTCCATTGTAATCTTGATAACACTCTTGGCAACACACCTATCGGCGTTGAGACGCTGCCCGAAACAAAAGGCTGATCCAGATGCGGCAGGCAGATTTCAGCCTCAGGTGAAACAGGACAACAGCCATCTGGCGCCATAGGAAGCATCTCCGGTTTTTTGATTGCCGTTGCACATCCACAAGAAGGTTCTACAAAAAATGGTACTGAATCCATGATTGTTCTGTACTCTTTTTACAAAGGATGAATGGATATGTAAGCCATGTATATCTCTGTTTGATTTCTTTTGCCTTACTAGCGGGGAGTAACACAACATCTATTTTGCATTTCCGTAGTACATTCAGAGAGAGCTGTAAGGATCTTTTCTAGTCCCAAGGTCTTAAATTTTGGCTCAAAACCGGAATATTTCTCAATATACTCAATATACAGGTGTATCATCTCATCCATGCTGATCTCGGCAGCAACAGGTACGATAAAATCAAATTCATCAATAATTTTGTTTTTCCCGGTACAATTTCCTTCGGTCAAATCGACATAGTGGTCATTATATTTCAGAAAAAAATCGAACTGCGGAATATATTCCAGTTCATATTTTGATAACAGATTCTCTATATCTGAATAAATTTCATTGTTGAGTTTAAAAAATCCGATATTTTTATGGATTGGCAGATAAAGTTCTTTGGCAAGCCCGGCAATCGCCCCGTGTTTTGTCAGCCATATCCCCTTTTTTTTTGTAAAAAGGAGCAGGGAATCGACCATGTTGGAATTATAATCATACGGCAGGTCATTCACCCATTGGCAGGCAACATGAAATGATTTGATCCCGATTTTTAGAAACTGATCCGAAAAAGGACTGCCTCCAACTATTGCGGCATTGGGAAATACCTTGTAACTGCTGAATGTTAATTTAATCGTCTTCCATTCCTCTCATTGATTGATTAAGCAAACTTTTAAAAGTTTGTAGATTAACTTGTTTTAGGTTTAACTCCGTAGATGATCTCTTTGGGGAAAGTCATTTGGCTGATATATTCTCTCTTCGTGTCAATAAATCCTGCAGATTCCAGATAGGGAAGCAGATATACACCCCTGCATCCTCCTAACAAAGAGGGACGTACCCGATAAACCAACTCCGAAATGGAACTGTACCAGCGCAAGGCTTTGGTCATATTGGACATGACAATCCTTCCACCAGGACTGAGAACCCGTTTAAATTCTTTCAATACCGTGGGAAAATCTTTTTCTGATAGGATGTCAAACATATAACTATTCATGAGAACGTCGAACGTATTGTCGGGATAAGCTAAATTATATGCATCCCCCAACTTGAGAGAATAGTTTTTGTGATCAAGCCTTGCGGCCTTTTTCTTTGCCCTACTCAACATTTCATCGGTAAGGTCTATACCATGGATCATGCCATTAGGGTTTTTCTGCAGGATCTCCACAAATGTTGATCCCGTTCCGACTGCCACTTCAAGAACTTTCTCTCCATTATGAATATCGGCAAGTTCTAGGCATCGTTTCCTTGATTTTGTCTCGGTTAATGCCCCCCATAGATCGTAAATGGGTGCAATGCTCTTATATACTTTCGGAATATCGCCTTTCTTGACGAAAGCCTTCAAAATGCTCACCTTCTCAGTAGCCATGACCTTTCTCCTGAATGGTATTCAATCGCTTTCCGCAGCAACTGGTCGGACAGCAAATGGGGATGCAAGCCCTGATTTGCTCTACTAATGATTCAAGTTTAGCGAGAAATTCCTGTCCATTAACGCTGTAATAGACAAACTTTCCTTCTTTCTCACAAATCAGAATCCCCGCTTCCTGCATGAGCCGGAGATGCCGGGAGATCACAGAGCGATCCTGGGGTAAGTGTTTTGCAATGGTCCCGATGTCGGAACGTCCATGAAGCATCAGGTATTTGATCAGTTGTTGCCGGACGGGTTCGCTGAGGGATTTGTAGAATTTCGAGTCGAAACTCCTTGCAAGTTTCTCCACCAATGCTTTTTTATCTTTATTTTTCGGCTTCACGTTGCGAGTATACGTGCACACAATTGCATATGTCAAGCCATTTTCCACATCTTGAACTTATCTTTCAAATATTTGCCAATATATCAATTACATTGTATATTTTTAATGAAAACCGTTATATAAAATGGCAACTAATTCCAAAACGGAGGGAAAATGGAAAAGCAATCACCTTGGTATCTAAAGGTTTCACATTTAGGCGCAGCCTATCAGCATTTTGCGAATGTCGCTAAGCAACAAACTGTTCTCGATATGAAAACAAAAGAACTGATTCGTTTGGCCGTTGCATCAGTATTTCGATGCCAGCATTGTACAGAACATCATATCAGTGATGCGATCAATGCTGGAGCTACAAAAGAAGAGGTAGCAGAAGCAATACTTCTTTCATCTTTACAGGCTGCCGGAACACAACTTAATTGGCACAAGAAGTATTTTGATGAAAAATTAGCAGAGGATAATGTTTGATAGAATTCGATAATACCTTCATGGTCAACAGTTCAAATAGTAATCATTGGCCTAATATCAAGGTTAATATGTTTGCTTTTTAGGAGCAGTCCGCTATTCTGCTGATAAGGCATTTTGAAAATTTAAGACTGTGTTAAGGCGAACGAGTTCTTCGTTTTTTCTAATTTACCGTTTTCATGCAAGATTTTAAATGGTAATCTGTGATCTAATGAGATAATGAGAAACGCTTTTAAACCCGTTTGCGATTCTTGAAACAACTTGTTATGATCAGAGGGCTCAAGGTATACATGGAGTATCTATGTCCAAATCTAGATAGAATGCCAGCTTTCTAATGACATTAGTGTGTATGCATTCCCAAGCGTGCTTACACCAGGACAATCAATGGTGCTGGATTTGGCATATTATCTCTGAACTTCTATGATCTTCAGGAATCTTTTAACTATGACGCTTGATGCAAACAATCTGCCACGCACTGAAAGTGAAGCCGAATGGTGGTTTTTTAAGCTCTTGTCGCGACCATTTGCTGTTATCGGGAGGATAGCGATCAAAGAGATCGATAACTTAGGTGCTGCAGGTATTTTCTTTATTCTGGCATTCGTAAAAATCGTAAGGCCTAAACAGCTATCCAGGATTATTCAGCAAATTTATTACATCGGGGCAAGGTCCATGATGATCATCATGCTCATCGGCCTGTTCACCGGTATGGTTTTAGGCCTCCAATCTTATTATGCATTGAATAAAGTAGGCGCTCAAGGAGCGCTTGGCACCCTGGTAGCCCTGACCCTGGTTAGGGAATTGGGACCTGTTCTCGCAGCCATCATGATTGCAGCCAGGGCAGGGTCCGCCATCAGTGCAGAGATAGGCATCCAGCGTATCTCCGAACAGATTGACGCGCTTTACACCATGCGCATTGACCCGCTTGGGTATCTCATCAGTCCAAGATTTGCAGCAGCTGTCATCAGCTTTCCTCTGCTCACCGCCCTGTTTGATCTCATCGGCATAATCGGCGGGTATATCTCTGGGGTACTGCTCTTGGGTGCGAATGCTGGCACTTATTTTTATCGTGTTCAATCCAGTCTGGACATGAAAGATGTCGGAGACGGTTTCATCAAAGCTATCGTTTTTGCCGTCATCGTCGCCACAGTCTGTTGTTACCAAGGCTATTTTGTTCATATGCGCACGGATAGCCATGGGGCCAAGGCCGTCGGGCTTGCCACCACCTCGGCCGTTGTGATCTCCTGCATCCTGATTTTAGTGTCGGACTATGTCGTAACTTCACTTATTCTATAAAAAGAGAGCCATGGATACGCCGCTGATTGAATTCAAGAATGTCACAAAGAGATTCGGATCTAAAACCGTCCTCGAAGATATAAACCTCAAAATCTATGAGGGGCAGGTCACGACCATCATCGGCCTGAGCGGCGGCGGCAAGAGTGTCCTCCTCAAGCATATCATTGGACTGCTAAAACCAGATGAAGGGACCATTCTTTTCCGGGGCAAACCCTTTGCTGAAATGAAAAAGCACGAGATAACCGACTCATTTGCCCGGATGAGCTATATGTTTCAGGACAATGCCCTGTTCGACTCCATGACCGTTTACGAAAATATTGCGCTGCCACTGCGGGAAACAACGAAGCAGGGCAAGGCTGAAATAGACCGGATGGTGATGGCCAGAATCGAACAGACGGAACTGGCAGACGCGGCTGAAAAGTTTCCTTCCGAACTCTCCGGCGGTATGCAGAAGCGGGTTGCCCTGGCACGTGCCCTGGTCATAGATCCTCAGATTGTCCTCTTTGATGAGCCAACTTCCGGGCAGGATCCCGTACGGAAAAATGCAATCCTGAGCATGATCGCCCAGTACCAGAGAAAATTCGGTTTCACTGCTGTCCTTGTAAGCCACGAGATTCCGGATGTGTATTTTATCTCAAACCGTATCCTTGCCCTCTATGATAAAAAAATCGTTTTTCAGGGCACTCCGGAAGAGCTTGATATATTCGATCACCCTTTCAAAGACGAGGTCATACACAGCTTGGAAGGATTGCGGGATGAATTATCAGGCCTGCACTCCAGACGGCAGTTCGATGTTATGTATCATGCTCAGATGAAACATAAAAACAGCGAGACATACTCCGTGGTAGTTTTTACCCTGCATATGCCGGATGCCATTGTAAAAGATCTGGGGTACGAAGAGGCACAGCAGGTAATACAGGCCATGGGAGTTTATATTGATAAACACTTTGGCGCTATCGGGGGTTTTTCTACACGCCACAGCATCAATGAATTTGTGACGGTCCTTCCCTATTCGGATCGGGCTGAGGCTGGTGAAATTCTGAAGGTTTTTATCAAGGATTTCCAGGAGCATGGAGTTCGTGACATTCGTGTCAGGGGCAGCAGGCACGGGGTTTCACGGGAATGTATTGAGATATCGATCCGCGCTGGTTTTGCGCAAGGCCAACCCATTGCCGACCTGGACACCGTCATCAGATCTGCAGAATCTCAACAAAAAGAGATAAGCCGGCTTATGTGTTTCACAGAGGAGTAAATCCATGAAAAAGTACTCAATAGAAACTGCAGTAGGGATTTTTCTCGTTTTCGGGCTGTTCTGCATCGGGTACATGACGGTCAAACTCGGTCACGTTTCCTTTCTCGGTGACAATTCCTATACTCTCTTCGCCCGTTTCACCACGGTAACCGGTCTGAGAGTCGGTAGCCTCGTGTATATATCAGGCATTGAGGTCGGACGGGTGGAACAACTTACCATCGATCAGAAAAACCAGCAGGGCCTGGTGAAAATGAGGATTCATAAGGGTATCAATATTTATGATGATGCCATTGCTTCCATTAAAACGGAAGGACTGATCGGCGATATGTATATCAGCATAGACGCCGGAGGCGGGGGTTCGCTCCTTAAACCAGGCGGCACCATTACCGAGACGCAGCCGCCGCTGGATATCGCGGACCTCGTCAGCAAGTATGTCTTCGGTGAGGTAAAGAAGCCATAGCGACGAAAACAATCAGGAGTGATTTGCTATGAAAATAAAATTGGCAATTTTAGGAATATTGATGATCTTTTTATCTTCTCTTCCAGCATACGCAGATACACCACTTGCCACGGTTCAGGCAAATGTTAACAAAGTGCTCGAAATACTCCGTGACCCTTCGCTCAAGGCCGATTCGGCCAAAGAGACCAAGAAAGAAAAACTGCGGTCCATCTATGGAAGCATGTTCGACGAAGTTGAGATGTCGAAGCGCACCCTGGCTCGAAACTGGAACAAGCTGAATGCCACCCAGCGGGGTGAATTCGTCCAGTTGTATCAACAGGTGCTGGAAAAGGCTTATATCGATAAAATCCTTTCCTACACCAACGAAAAAATTGCATATGAGAGAGAAACCAAGCTCGCGGAAAATCAGGTCGAGGTGCAGACGGAAATCATCACCTCGTCAAAGAAAATCCCTATTTCCTACCGTATTATCCTAAGCAATGGGACCTGGAAAGTATACGACGTTGTTATTGAGAATGTAAGCCTGGTCCAAAACTATCGAACCCAGTTCAACAACGTACTGGATAAAAATTCACCTGAACAGCTGCTGGAAATTCTGCGAAAAAAGGTGAAAGCGCAATAAGACCACAAGTGGCTGAAGTCTTCTCTCCCCCACTTGACTTGACCAGCAGGCTCGTTCCTCCCGCCGGCAGTGAGACAAGGAGCCAAAGAATTGCATACTCGTCTTCTCCATGATGAACACAGAAAAAGTTATATTCATGCCATAAAACACTACGCATATCTGATAGCACTGTTCGCTCTTTTTGCCGGAGGCTGTGCCCACAGTCCTGACCGGGCTTTGAATACAGACCATTCCATTTCAACTCCCCCCCCCCCGCAGGCCTCGATTGACTCCAAGCCGGAGCAAAACCCTGTGCCCCCCCCAGAGATATCCGTAAAACCAGAAAGCGTGAATATAGGGGGGAAAGACAAACCCGATCATACGCAGGATCAGACGGGGAGCAAGGATGAGAATCTTGGTGATTATACAGGCGAAGAAGAACCGACAATAACCATTTCAGATCCACTCGAGCCATTCAACCGGGCCATGTATCACTTCAACGACAAGCTCTACTTCTGGGTACTCAAACCGGTATCGCAAGGCTATGGGAAGATCGTGCCTGAGTTCGCACGGGTAGGCGTCCAGAATTTCTTTTATAATCTCAAGTTTCCGATCCGTTTTGCCAGTTGCCTGCTCCAAGCGGAATTCAAATCTTCCGCAAAAGAGCTTGGTCGTTTCGTCATCAATACCATCTGGGGTATCGGGGGGCTAATGGATCCCGCATCCGACAAGCAACTAAATTTACCAAAAAATGATGTGGACCTGGGACAAACGCTTGGAGTTTATGGTGTCGGGCACGGTTTTTACATTGTTTGGCCCATAGTGGGGCCCTCCAGTGCTCGGGATTCGATAGAGCTTGTCGGTGAATATTATTTGTATCCCATTTCCTATATTCGACCCTGGTACGCCTGGCTGGGAGTCAGAGGATATGAGATGGTGAATGATACCTCGCTGAGTATCGGTGATTATGAGTCTCTCAAAGAGGCTGCCATCGATCCCTACGAGGCTATACGCGATGCCTATGTTCAGCATCGTCAGAAGCAACTTGAAAAAAAAGTGAGTAAACACAACCAATCCAGTGCCAATACAGCTCAGCCCGAAAAGGCAGGCGAGCATCAATAGAGTTAAGATATTGTCGCTCTACTGTTCCACGGGAACATTGGTTCGGCGCCGGGGCGGAATCACGGCGTGGGGCCTTTAAACCATAGAATGATTCGAATGTATAATCATTGTAGTCAATACATCCTTTGTTCGGATATTGCAGATCACTTGGCAGTATCGGCTGATTGGAGGCGTTACACTCTTTCAATCCGAAATCAATAGTTTTTCAGAAACCCGATCATCACGCTTTGTAGGAGACATCCGCAATTTTGCTGATTACGAATTCTAAAAATTCAAGACCGTTTCAAACCGGATGCTTCCTTCCTGAAGCATTCAGGTACTTATTTTCCATTTCATAGTAGATTTCTAATGAAAATCGTGATGTAATAAAATGTAAGCATATGGTGATTAAATAAAAGTTCCCGACCGTTTACCCTTACATGAGGGTATTATGGACTGATCATGGAGACCCCGTTTCTTAAAAGAAAGTGGGGTTTTTTGTATTTATAAGTTTCATTAAAATGAGGTTGGGCATATGAATAGGAAGAGAACTGGTTTTTTGTTTTTGGCGATAGGGTTGATAATGATTATAGGTGCTATGATTTATGCTATACCGGTAAAAGAGATTCCGGGAATAGATATTACAGAGTTAGTCCGTAAGATAATGCTAGATGAAGTACGAAGAGACAGGGCAATAGAAATTTCATTTTTTGGTTTAGGGATTGCTATGGTTGGCGCCCTTTTAGCGTTTTCTGAAAAAGAAGAATAATAACGGTAGTAAAGGATCAGGTACCATTCTTCCAATAGAACATTTACCTGTCCCTCGAAACCCGGCCCAAGATTACAAGAGCATTAGGTGGAATTAGTAGACAAAGGAGATATCGATGAGAATAAAAGTGGGGCTGTGGATTGATCATAGGAAGGCTATTGTTGTGGCTGTTACGGACAAAGGGGAAGAGATAGGACTGACCATATCCAAGGTGGAAAAACAGCTCCGGCGTTCTGGTGATTCACCTCTTAAGGGTCCCTATGAATCACTGCAGGTACCCGCGGATGATAGCCGCCAGAGAATTCTCACGGGACATCTCAACATATACTATGATGCGGTCATTGCGTCTATTCGTGATGCAGAGTCTATTCTGATATTTGGTCCTGGTGAGGCAAAGGGTGAACTGAAAGGACGTCTTGAAGGAAAGGGCCTCGGTGGACGCATCGTAGGTATTGAAACAGTTGACAAGATGACGGATCGTCAGATCGCGGCAAAGGTTCGAAAGCACTTTGCCGAGAAGTATTCGGCGATCGATTAACAGTTACACCACATTTTTAAAATAGGATAAATAGCGATGCGAAAACAAATCCATCTTTTGTTGTTGGCATGCCTGATGCTGTGCATGATGTCTCCCATTTCCGGAGAATCGGCGATCACAGCGCCGGTTTATAGTGTCATTACGGTGAATGGGGCCATTACGCCACCGGTTACACAATATATTCTGGAAAATATCGGTGAAGCCGAGAAGAACGCGGCAGATGCATTGATCATCCTGCTGGACACACCCGGTGGGCTTGATCTTGCTATGCGCGATATAGTCAAAGGTATTCTCAATGCAAAGCTTCCTGTAATTGTGTTTGTCTATCCTTCGGGTGCGCGAGCGGCGTCGGCGGGTGTTATTATTACTGTTGCGGCCCATGTGGCCGCCATGGCGCCCGGCACGAATATCGGTGCAGCCCACCCTGTCGGAATAGGACTTGGCGCGGGAATGGACAAGACCATGGAAAAGAAAGTGGAAAACGATGCTGTGGCATATGCCAGGAGCATTGCCAAACAACGTGGCCGTAATGAAGACTGGGTGGAACAGGCTGTGCGCAGAAGTGAGTCCATTACGGCAGAAGAGGCACTCACACACCATGTCATTGATTTTATGGCTGTCGATGTCAGGGATCTGCTTGGCAAGATGGATGGTCGGGAAGTTGTACTACCATCAGGGAAGAAAATACTCAGAACTACAGGTGCCGTGGTGCAGGAACACCCGATGTCCACCCGACAGAAAATCCTTGTCACCCTGAGTGATCCCAATATTGCATATATTCTTCTGCTCGTGGGTCTTGCAGGACTTTATTTTGAGCTCTCCAATCCCGGTGTGATTTTACCGGGAATTATCGGCGGCATATCTCTCATCCTGGCCTTCTTTGCGATGCAGACCCTTCCCGTGAATTATGCCGGTGTCGCCTTGATCCTGTTCGGTGTGATACTGTTCATTGCTGAGATAAAAATAATGAGCCATGGACTGCTCACCGTGGGAGGGGTCATTTCACTGGTCATAGGTTCCCTGATGCTCTTCAAGTCGCCGGACCCGACCATGCGTGTATCTTTTTACATTATGATCCCGACTCTTTCCGTGATCATACTTTTCTTCGTTTCTGTCATAGGACTTGTCATCAGGGCTCAGCTTAGGAGGAAACACGCAGGAAAAGAAGGGATGGTGGGCGAGATAGGTAAAGCGGTGACAGACATACACGAAGGAGGAGAAGTCCTTATTAGTGGCGAGTATTGGAATGCTGTCAGCGACCATCCTATCAGCAGCGGGAAAACAGTTAAAGTATTGAAAGTGGAAGATGGACTAAAGGTCCATGTTGAAGAATCTTAATCAAAAGAAAGGGGGCCTATTATGCCACTAACTGTTATGGTCATTGTCGTATTAGTCGTCATGTTTCTCGCATCCGCCATCCGGATCCTCAACGAGTATCAACGGGCCGTCATCTTCCGTCTGGGGAGAATCATCGCCACAAAGGGACCGGGGCTCATCATCCTGATACCGGTCATCGACAAGATGGTCAGGATCGACATGCGGACGATCACGATGGATGTTCCGCCGCAGGACGTCATCACCCGGGACAATGTGTCCATTAAGGTGAACGCCGTCGTTTATTTCCGGGTCATGGATGCGAACAACGCGGTGATTAACGTGGAGAATTACCTCTATGCCACGTCACAGCTTGCCCAGACGACTCTCCGGAGCGTCTGTGGCCAGGTAGAGCTCGACGAACTCCTCTCGCAACGGGAAAAGATCAACCTCCAACTCCAGGAGATCTTGGATCGGAGCACCGAACCTTGGGGAATCAAGGTTTCTCACGTCGAGGTCAAGCAGATCGATCTGCCCGAGGAGATGAAACGGGCCATTGCCAAACAGGCTGAAGCGGAGAGGGAGCGGCGGGCAAAGGTTATCAATGCAGAAGGCGAGTTTCAGGCCGCCCAGAAGCTGATCGATGCGGCGGCGCTCATGGAAACGCAGCCCATGTCATTGCAGCTTCGCTATCTCCAGACCTTGAACCAGATTGCGGCGGAGAACAACTCAACGACCATCTTCCCCATCCCGATCGATCTGTTCAAACCGTTCCTGAGGTTGGCAGAAAAGAGCTGAATGCGCATGAGATGGTGAAAGATTAAGACTTCCCCGTCTCATCACCCTATTACCCTA
>Ga0326727_10017133_pt1 | contig 15114 bp, 14 predicted proteins | sample MB2enrmetagenome_FD_207643 | JGI IMG/M metagenome (GOLD analysis project Ga0326727, IMG submission 207643) | Lab enriched peat soil microbial communities from McLean, Ithaca, NY, United States - MB29MY | ecosystem: Environmental > Terrestrial > Soil > Wetlands > Peat | place: USA: New York... | reverse complement strand
AGGTCATAGCGCCAAGTGATCGGCGTATGTGCAGCAGTTACGATTGGGAAATCATAGCGATCAAAGATACCGTTGCCGTTGGCCGACTTGCGATTGCGGCGGGTGATCAATCGCTCCTGCTCTATGAGCAGATCTTGAACGCGCTTCTTGAATGCTGCCTGGTTCATCTTGCTCTCTTCGGTCTGAATTCCTGCTTTATGTGGTCGAAAAACGCAACGTCTTTCTCAGATTACCGTATTCGATCAGGCCGTTTACCCCAGGCGTTTCGTCGGCCTGCTGTTCGAGACCAGCTCCCAGACCCTGCTCGAGGTGGCCGCCGATCCCAACTGGCTGAGCGCCAAGATCGGATTCCTCTCCATCCTGCACACCTGGAGCTCGAACCTGCTGGCCCACTATCACATTCGTCGCCGATACTTCGCTGACGTGATATGGCTCACGTCACGTCCGAGTAGGCGGTCACTCGCCCGGAACTACGGATTGCGGTTCCAGGCGCCCAAAGAGCGCATTGGACTGCATTCGTCCTCTGAAAGACCTGCCCTAACCTCTGTGCCTTCTAACGATCATTACTGCTCAAAACTCATAGCAATCAATTGTTGTCGTAGCCGTTCGTCTTTCTCCAAAAGAATGGCCGTGCCTCGGCAAAGTTCCATCCAGCCAATACATTTTGTGATTTCTAAGAAATAGACTTCAGCTCTTTAAAGCACTGGGCTGAGCTTATCCAAATTCCTTTAACTGCGAAGAGCTGGCGATAAAACCTACGGATAGAACTTTGGCGAGGCACAGATCCTTATTTCTTCTCTGCGGCGAACGCGTCTGCTTCGCGGTTCAACTCGTCCATCGTCGCCGCGTGCGTGTGGAACACCAGGCGATAACGGAAGGTCGTTGTTTGTCCCTTTTCGAGCGTGTAGTCAAGCGGCGGCTGCTGAGCGTCAAACATGTGGCGTCCCAGCGGATTCGCGGCAAACAGCCCGTAACCGCGCGCGTGCCAGTAGGTTGGATAGCCGATGTTGCCGGGATGGTCAAAGATCGCGACCGTCACCGTGTGCCCCGCATTGTCATGGCCGGTGAGCGAGCACCATCGCCCCCTCGTTGACCACGCCGCTTCTCCTCGCACCCCCTCGCTGGTCAGATACTGGCCGGTCGGCGGAGCCACGCCCGGAAGGTTCGCAGCCGCCGCAACCGTCGTCGCAATGCCGTTCGCATCGGTGAAGGTTCCACCCTTTTCTTCAGGCGACTCGAGCCATCGCGCGACACGCAGGCCCAGCAAGCCGTCCTTGTCGTCGTTGAAGACGACATGGTCGAGTGCTTTCAGCGTGACAACGAGATCGATGGTCCGCGTGGGCCCGCTGTGCGCAAACACGTACGTCGAAGTTTCCGACAGGATTGAATGATTCTGCCCGTCGATCCACGTCGAGTGCGTAACCAGTTCGCCCCGCGACGCGCCGCTCTTGATGGAAACGATCCGATCGAACACAATTGTCCCCATCTTCACGGTCCGCTGCGCCGGAATCGCTTCCGAATTGTTCCAAAAGTCGAATCCATTTACGTTCGAATAGTTGAACCACAGGCCATCATGATGCGGATGATCCATCCGCTCGCCCGGCCGCGGCTCGAGTGGCCAGCCGCGCGTCAGAGTCACTCCATCAGCATCGATGATCGGATAAAGTACCGGCTTCTTCAGCGTCGCCGGCCAGAGATAGGCCGTGAAAGGATGGCCATCAATCGAAATGTCGACGCGGCGGCTTGCCTCGTCCGCCACCACCTGCACGCCCCTGTTGACGCCCTTGTTCGGCGCAGCCCACGCGCCGGCCGTACCCATCAACCCGGCTGCCGCCGCAATCCACACCAACCGTTTACGCATACACCTTGCCCCCGGCCAGCACTTGCTGCGCCTTTTCGTCAAACGTCACCTTCATTCCGGTCCGGATCGCCGCGACATTCATGCACAGTGCGACGGAATGGCTGTAGCCCGCCTCGATCGGTGCGTTCGGCGTCTTGCGCGAGCGTACGCACTCCATCCAGTTGCGCATATTCGCTGCCGTTTGCGGATCGCCGTGCGTGTTGGCGTCCGTCTCGACAGTCTCGGCCTTCTCAACCAGCGAGAAGCTGGGAAGCAGGTTGGGCTTCATGTCCATCTCGGCCGCAAATCTGGCTGTCAGCCCGCCCGTCGGCGTCACCGTCTGTTTGTCCATGTCAATCATCCCACCATTGGAGTAATACAGCTCTTTCACCCCACCGGCCGAGTTGGTGAAGCGCGATGTGTACTGCACCTGGAAGCCCTTGGTTGGATCATCGAGCGGTCCGTAATCGAACACCGCCGTCATCGTGTCCCAGTTGGTGCGTCCATCTTTCCATAGATAAATGCCGCCGTTAGCTACGCAGCTGCGAGGATGCGGCAGCCCGGTGAACCAGTGCACAGTGTCGATCTGGTGAACCAGCCACTGATCGGGAATTCCCGACGAATACGGCCAGAATAGGCGGAACTCAAGATACTTGCGGGCATCGAACGGCACCATTGTTCTGTTGAGCAAATAGCGCTTCCAGTCGGTGTCCTCCTCCTTGAGCAAAGGCACAACGTCCGGCCGGCGCCAGCGGCCGGGCTGGTTCACATTCCAGCTCATCTCCACCATCACGATGTCGCCGAACTGGCCTGACTTGATGTATTCAGCCGCCTTCTGATAGGCCGGCGTCGAGCGCCTCTGCGTCCCCACCTGCACAATCCTGCCACTCTTCTTCACCGCGTCAAGAATCATGCGGGCGTCGGCCATGGTGTGCGCAATCGGTTTCTCCACGTACGCATCGCGGCCTGCACGCACTGCTTCAGCGCCATGGTACGCGTGCTGGAAGTCGGCGGTTGCTATGATCACCGCGTCCACGTCCTTGCGCGAATACAGCTCGTCGTTGTTGCGGACCGGATCGGGACGATTTCCGCAGAGTTTCTCAATGAACGCTGCGCCGTCATCGCGGCGGCGGTTCCAGATATCGGAGACGGCCACGATCTGGAAGTTGAGCTCCTGGGCGCTCTGCTGGAACGCGGGCAGATCGCCGCCTTTCATGCGATCGCCACAGCCCACGATGCCGACGCGCACGCGATCGTTCGCGCCCGCGATCTGCGCATAGCTCTTCGCGTTCCATGAGACCGCGGTTGCCGCCAGCGCTGCGCCGCCGGCTTTCAAGAACTCTCTGCGATTGTTTTGATTGGTTTCCATGATGGATTCCTTTTGAGGTTGGCTTTCCGGTGGAATTCAGTGTGCGTGCGGTGTGCGAAACAAAGCGGTAAACAGTATAAAGGCCGACGTGATAAGTCGGGCAATTCGAACTTTCTTCGACAGGGATCCACAGCGTTCGGCATTGCATAACACAGGCGAACAAGCATGTAGTTAGAAGTTAATCTTGACGCTGCCCTGGAAGACGCGGGCTTGATTTGTCCCCCCCTTCAGATTTCTTCTGGTCCTGCTTTTCTCTCCGGTCGGTTTGTCACCCATCCGGACAGAACCCATTTTGGGGGTAATGTCCGGTTTGGCGGTCATCCGCCCACAACCGTGTCGAGTTGGCAACAAGGGTGCGACAAGCCGACATGCCGGGACCTATCAAGACCGTCTGAATTTCTGATCTACAGGAATTCAGGATTTTTGCCTGCGTTCGGCCCTACCTGCCTGATGCCGTACACTTGTCCGGTGCGGGGGTTTGCGATGATCCCATTCCGCCCAACACTCTACCGCGCGTCCATTCTTCTCTTTCCTGCGATTCCGATCGGTTTCCTGCCGCCTGCTGCCGCCCAGCCACCGCCAGACCAGTCAAGTGTCCTGGAGTCTGTCCGGGAATCTGCGCTGCAGTACATAGGCACGCTACCCGACTTCATTTGCACTCAAATTACGCACCGAACAAGCAGGAGCGCAGGCTTCGTGGCCCCTGGCGTCGTCGGCAGCGGCTTAAATACTCTTGGGTCCGGTACCTCAACGGAGGTCAACGATGTCATCGAGGAGAGACTTACCTTCATTGGAAAGCATGAAGAATACGAAGGCCTGCAGATCAATGGCAAACCTGCAAAAGGAGTGGACCATCGGCAACTGCAGGGAGCGTTCACTGCGGGAGAGTTTGGTAGCGCCCTCCACGATATCTTCGATGCCAACTCGCATACCTCGTTTACTTGGGACCGCATCGAGCACATCCATGGGCGGAAAGTTTATGTTTACGCATTTCGCGTGCCCCAAGAGCACGGCGCCATTGTGATCCACCGAGACCCCGACCGGCAAGCGGTCGTGCCGTATTCAGGCCGCGTCTTCGTGGATCCGCAGACGTTCAGTGTGTTGCGGATAACCTCCACTCTCGATCTTCCGGCGGGATTTCCTGTCGTCCACGCCGACAGAATGATTGAATACAAACCGATCACGATCGCGAATGAAGAGTACTTGCTGCCCAGCCACTCGGAAGTCCACATGCAGGACGTTGCGCGATTGTACGTCAACGAGGTCGATTTCAAGGACTATCACAAGTTCGTAGCCGAATCGACGATTCACTATTGATGGCCAATATTCATCAATGCCAGCGAGAGTTGGTAGGCTGGCGCGCCAGCGCAGCAACCCCGCGGGCCTTTGCGGCGAGCTTAAGCTATCCGGCTTGAAAAACCCTTCATGCTCGTCTTTGAAAACGTGGGCAAGATTCAGACACACCATCATCCCGGCGAGGGCGTGCGCCAACGGCGCAGGATTTTGATCGCCGACATGGAGGGCTCTTCATGATCGGTGCAGGAATCTATCATCTGTTCCGCCAAGAGTCGGCAGCGCTGGCCATTTCCATCTTTCTTCTTGCGCTCTTGAGGTTCGTCAGCCGCTGTCCCGCCTGATTATTTTCGCGGAAAGTCCGCCGGCGCTTGAGATGCCGGCGACAGCCCAGCGACTGCGGCAATCGGCACTTCCAATGCGCCCAGACGATCGTTGGCAACGTCGCGGACACCGATGCGAAGGAAGAAGTCTCCTTTCACGGGAGCGCTGATTTGCAAAGAATAGTCGATTTTCCGAGGAGGCAGGTTGGCATCGTTCGCTGCCGGTATGTCGACCTTTACTCCGTCGGCCCTCACGTTGATCTGCGCGCCGCTGGCGTCGTAAACATAGGCGCGAAACTCCAGGGTGCAGTGGCGAACGCCGTCTGGGGTGGCATCGCATTTCACTTGCCCTGGGTCAATCGTGAACTTCACCGTATAGCGGCGAAAAGGCCCCGCGATTTTTGGCGCGACGTGGTTTCGCGGCGCCACCGAATCTTCCGGATCGGCGAAGCTCAGCTGAACGTTAGCCGTGAAGATGATCTCGGTGGGATTGGGAGCTCCCCAAAGCATCGCATTGTCGACAGCGCTATAAGGAGGCGGCGCATTCTTGCCGCCTTCTTCCTCTTTCTGCTTTAAAGGCGCGCTGGGATTGTCAGCATAGTAACCACGGCGATACGAGAGCGCTATTTTCGGACGGTCGACTTTCACCTCAATTTTGCGGTAGTTGCCATTCCAGTCGTGGTTGGTTGGCGTATAGGCAATCGTGTAGTAGTCGGAACCGGCGGCGATGGCCTTTTCAATTGCTCCTTTCAGGCCGTTGGTGTTTAGGAAAGCCTCGCCGCCTGTGTCCCTGGCCATTTGATTCATCGTGCTTTCTTCTCCGGCGGTCTGGGTGAAGAAGTCGCGATTGTCCTTGGCGAAGTTTCCAGTGCCCCTCGACATGCCGGTGCCGATGTTGCTGGCATCCATTGTTGGCTGTCCCGTGAGTCCTCGCGCGTCGATGGGATACACGGCAACCTGGCTTCGCGCCAGAAGATCGACCGTTTGCCGGAATTCAACCTCGACGCCGCCCACAGCGACAAACGGGTCCGTCAGGCCGGGGTCGGGGAGAATGCTGATGGGAAACGAGCCGGAAAACCAGATCAGGTTCTTGCGTCCCGGCAGGTTGCTTAAGTAGCGGGCCAGCAGGTTGAGGGCGTCCAGCGTGTATCGCGCGCGGACTTGAAGCTGAGCCGACTGTTGATAGGCTACGAAGTCCTTCAAGCCGCCAAACGATTGGCCATATGCCGCCATCAGATCCGCTGCGGCCTGCGTACCTGGGTTGTTCCCACCGGGCTCTCCCGTCACGGGATTTATCAGCCGGTCTCCCGCCACGGCGTCCCTCATGAACGGCGAAGCGCCGGCGTTCCCCTTCTTGCCCTCGACCACAGCGCGCAACACTTCGGGATCCGATGTGAATCCCTGGAGCAACCTCAGCTTCGTAGTCAGCGTGAAGATCGCCATCCTCGTGCCCGCCGGCGCTTCCTTCAAGTACTTCAGCACCTGGTCCCGCACCTGGGCCTGTGCGTCCATGGGCGTATTGAGCTTGTCGAAGAGAAGAATGTCGAGGGCGCCGCCGGCAGGGACGAGAGAGTCATTGGTAAACGTTCCAGGGTCGAGCTTTGGCGCCAGCGGCAGCGGCGCGGGCGCGGTCGCCACGTGTTCTTCGAATACTTTAACGGTCTGTGGATGGCCGTCCTCGACGACGGTGAAGTCCGACGGGCTCAACTGGTGTACGGGATTCTGCTTGGCGTCGGTTACCGTCACGTCGACCACGACCAGATCGGCGGTCGTGCGGATCGTCGTTTCCGGCTCACGCTGTGTGGTCTGCGCCGCGGACAACAGCGAAACGGGAATCAAGATGCATAGAAAGAACCTAATGCAAATACGCAACATGGCCTAATCTCCACCTTCGGCTCGGTGGAACGGAACCGGCCTCGGACTTGAAGACACCACCGATGCTAAATTACCTCTAAATTCTAAATATAGTCCGGATGCGGCGAACCGCTCCCAGAGGCACCCGAATCCGACCAGTGAACAATGCATTACATAATGCCTGTGCACGTTCAGAATGCGGTCGGTACCGGCAAACGCCGCAGGGTTCGGGAATTGGGTTGTGCCCGGTTTGTCGCCCATCTGGCAGCAATTTGGTAATCCCAAGCCAGGGCGCCACGCTTTCACTGCACTTAGCTGGTCAAGAATATTTCGAACATAGCACCAGCAGCTTTCGCCGAATTAGAGCCTCGCTTTGAAGAAAGCGAGATTGGCAGCGTCCTTCGTTGGCTGATTCACGCGCCGATCCTCATTATTCTTCGCTAGCTCGGCGAAGGCCGCTCAACGTGATCGATCACAAGAACCTCTACCGGCCCTTTTTGCGACTCGAGCTTCAGCCCAAGTTGCTCCTTCAGCGCCTCGCGAAAGGTGCCGCCCGATTCGTGGCTATCCACTTCGCTCGTGTCTTCCGGTGTCCATTCGAGGGAGAAATCATATCCGCCTTTAAGCGCGGTCCTTTCAATGACCGGCCGCGGCTGCTGGGGATCAAATCACGCATAGCTAAGTAAAGCTGCTCAGTTTCGAGCGGTCGGAGATTGCAAGCGTCTTGCCTGATAGACGACAGCTATTTGGAGCGGCACGTGGAGCGATGGGGGGCTGATATTCTGCAGACACATGCAGAGGCGGAGATGCAGCGTGAAGCGGGGGCAGTGTGTGTATTTCGGTGCGGTTCTGGGTGATGGCGCTGGCGTTCATTCTGGGGATGGCAGGGGCGCCCGTGGGTTGGCCGCAGACGGCCGGCCCGGGAGCGGCGACGGCGCGACCTGAATTTGACGTCGCACGCTGTCAGAATCTCGGTACAACTTCGGTACAACTGAACGAGAGAAAGAATGGTTTGTTCGCCCCTAAGCGACACCAAGCAAAACACTTAGCATTTTAATTTTCAGAGTTCTGGACCAGGGGGTCGGAGGTTCAAATCCTCTCTCCCCGACCATTTTTACCAATATTTTGCAGGCGAGCCGATCAGACCCTCTGGTATGAGCCTTGGTGCCCCAAGACCGGAGAGCGTGTCAATACTATGTTTCTCGACGCGTCCAGGTTGCAAGACCGTCTACAAAAACATCGACAGTCGAAAAAGATGATTCGGTCTTAGATCGTGACAGCCGAACTGGGGACGCTGCTTACCTGCTCGATCCGACAGCAGACCGGTATTTTGGCGCGCGTTCCGTCTGCGGAATTGGCCGCAGCCGGCTTCGGTTTCTGGCGGGATAGGCGCCGGATGCTCATCCACGATGGCGTTGAGGCAAAGGGTCAGAACATGTGGTTCCTATTGCTCAGACACGTGTGATACCCGCGGCTAGAGTGAAGATTGTAAGGGTAATTGGATGATGGTCCCGATCAAGCAACGGGAATTCATGAACGGACCAAACCCCTTATGTAGGCTGCTGTTGCCGGGTTAGTCTTAACGGCGCCAAAGCATCCCACCCTAACCAGGGAACCGCAGACACCTAAAGGGGGTCTCACATGCGTGGAATCAAGATTCTATTCGGTACGACTGCACTGCTCGCTGGCCTGGCGCTGGCGCCAGCGGTTCAAGCGCAGCTCGTGATTGACATCGGTGTTCAACCAAGTTGTGCATACGGCTACTACGACTATTCGCCGTACGCCTGCGCGCCCTATGGCTTTTACGGGCCGGGGTACTTCTACAACGGCATCTTCCTGGGCATGGGCCCATGGGCCGGCTGGGGCTATGGCCACGGCTGGGGCAGCCATCGGTTCAGTAACGGTGGTGGGGGAAGCTATCGTGGCGGCGGCGGCGACGCGGCCAATCGCAGCAGTTTTGCGCGCGGCGGCGCGGCCCAAAACAGGGCAGTGGTTTCCCATTCCAGCGCAGCGCGGCCTAGCGCAAGTCGTGCCACAGTGGCCCGTACCAGCGCACCGAGCCCGTCCCGCGCCACAACTTCCCGTGCCCCGGCTTCGCACACAACAGCTTCGCGCGCACCAGCTTCACACGCACCGGCTTCACACGCAGCTTCAAGCGGCGGTGGATCTCGCGGCAGCGGTGGCGGCGAGCGGCGCTAACCTGTAGCTGCTGAATAGGACAGCAGTTTGCACAACAAGCGGCGGAGCATACCGGCTCCGCCGCTTTGCTTTTGCTGCGGCATTCCGGGCGCGTTGTGCTTAGATGAGCGCGGCGGAGCGGGTTGCTTCGCGGCATGTACGAAACGAGCAAGTGCTAGGGGGCCTGTCGGCCTGTTTCGCGGAGCGGGATCTCGCCAGATTCGGCAGGCTGCGTCGCTGAATCGATCGCCTTCGATAGCTTTTGCGTCATCACCTGGAAGTGATAACCCATCACCGCCAAGGTCATGGCCGCGCCAAAGCAGCGGCGATACCGCGTAGCCGCCTCCGCCAAAAACTTCCAGTAGCTCCACTGGTGCCGCCCAAAGACCCCCTGCCGCACGATGGAGTGAACGAGCGCGCGCATGTTGGCGGGGGTCATCCATGGTTGTGGCTTCTGTTGCTGCTGGCTCTTTGCATACTTCGCAGTCCCCTTCACCGGCTTCGAATGCGCCCGGTTCAGGTAGATCTTGACGCGCTCGTAGTAGGCCTCGCAGCTGTATATCCTCTTCAGTACCTCGCGATAGCCCTCCACCAGCTTTGCCGCGTCCATACGCGGCAGAAAGTTCAGCCGGTCGCTAAAGGTGTTGTTGCCGCCGCCCGCGTCCACAATCCGGCCCTCGCGCCGCAGCCGGTGGAACAGTTGCGTCCCCGGCATCGCCTGCAGCAGCCCCACCATGGCAATGGGAATGCCGCTCTTCTGGATGAAGTCGACCATGCGGTCGAAGATGTCTTCCTTGTCGGTGTCAAAGCCCAGGATGAAGCCGCCCATTACCTCCATGCCGTAACTCTGGATGGTGGCCACGCTCTCCAACAAACTGCGCCGCGTATTCTGCAGCTTGTTGCTGGCGATCAGCCCCGACTCATCCGGCGTCTCCACGCCCAGAAAGACCGATTTGAAGCCCGCGTCCTTCATCAGCTGCATCAGCTCCGCATCGTCGGCCAGATTCAATGAGGCTTCGGTGATGAAGTCGAAGCTGGTTCCGCCCTCGCGCCATTCGACGAGCGCCCTCAGCAGTTCCTTCGCCCGCGCTTTGTTGCCGATAAAGTTGTCGTCCACGATAAACACTGATTCGCGCCAGCCCGCCGCGCGCAACTGGTCCAGTTCGGCCAGCACCTGCGCCACGGCCTTGGTGCGCGGCCGCCGGCCATAAATCGCAATAATGTCGCAGAATTCGCAGTTGAACGGGCAGCCGCGCGAGTACTGCACGGTCATGGTCGAGTAGCGCTTCATTTTGATCAGGCTCAGGTCGGGCACCGGGCTGGCCGCCATCTCTGGCCGTTCCGCCGCCTGATACACGGGCCGCGCTATGCCCGTTTCCAGCTCCCGCGCCAGATCGGCGATCAGGCTCTCGGCCTCGCCGATCACCACGTGGTCCGCCTTCAGCTCCGCCGCGGGCACGCTGCTCGAAATGGGCCCGCCCACCACGGTGCGCAGCCCACGCGCGCGGCAACGCTCCACGATGGCCAGCAGGGACTCGCTCTGAATGTGCATGCCGCTCAGCAGAACCACGTCGGCCCAGGCCAGGTCGCGGTCGCGCAGGGGCTCGACGTTCGTGTCCACCAGCCGCTTCTTCCAGCCGCTCGGCAGCAGCGCCGCCACCGTCATCAGACCCAGAGGAGGCTGCGCCGCCCGCTTGCCCAGAAACTTGAGCGCGTGTTTGAAGCTCCAAAATGTCTCAGGGAATTCAGGGTAGACGAGCAAGGCGTTCATAGGCCGCTTCTCCGGGAAGAAGGGCGACCGGCGAGCATGAAGCTCCAGGCCGGGTTCGGTGACTCGTTCCGGTGCATCGCAAGCCAACGCGGCTGCGCTCGAGTCGGCGCACTTCTTCCGGATTAGATTGCTCCGCGAGGGCGTCGGAAAACTGTGCAAAAGGGATCACTTCCCGGGGAAGAATCGAGTTTTTAGGCTTGAAACCCTATTGGGCGCCACTGCCGGCCAATACTCTCGAGCCTCAGGCCGCTTCACACAACGCTACGGCGCCGGAAGACCAGGTTGAAGACAAGGATGATCAACGCGACCACCAGCAGAAGGTGAATCATGCTACCGGCTATGTGGAAGCTGAATCCCAGCAGCCACAAAACCAGAACGACGACAAAAATTGCCCAAAGCATATACAACTCACCTCTCTCGATTGTAGACGCCTGAGACGGGAAGCCCGGCTCAGGCGCGCGCAACGCATTCACAAACGGCGGTTACCTCGCAGCAATTGCCTGCGCCTTTGCGTCCCTGACTGCATCGATAAACGGGTTTGCCGATGCAGGTGTCGCCACTTCGCCGCGCAGAACGCGGTGTGTGGAGACGTCAGGCCCGTAAAAGGCATCCATGGAATCGTTATCCCGGCGAACATCGGCCCCGGTTAACGTGAGGCCGGCAAACAGGCCTTTGGCGCGCGAGTAGGTCAGGATTTCGGTATTCAGCTTCCAGTCGGTATCGGCAGTGGCATGGCGCCCCACCGGTCCGGCTGCCGCGGAAGCGTCAGCTCCAAGCTGGAACTTGGCGTCTTCCAGGCGCTGCATTCCTCTGTCACCCTGGAAGATCATGACCACATCCACGCCTTCGACGCCGATCTGCAATCCCCAGCTTCCGCCGGTAATAGCAAAGAACGCCGGCGCGCTCCATCCGTCCGCGGAGCGGCACGTGACTACGCCCTTGCCGTTCTCCGCGCCAAACACCAAGCCGCCCTTGATCATGTGCGGCACTACGGCAATGCACTTTGCGTGCTCCAACACTTCTTCCGGAATACCTCTATCCGGCGCGGCCATGATCTGGTGCAGCACCAATGTTGCATTGTCGAGCCGGTTCTGCACATCTTCGGGAGTTTCCGCCCAGGCAGTGGTTGTTACGCCCAGACCGACCAATGCTACGAACGTCATAAATCTTCTCATGCATCTCACCTTTTCTACCCATGCGCAGCGTCACTTTCATTTTGCGCACTGAGGCGCACAAGGTATCTTCCACCTTAGTGGCGCTGCGCGGCAGCGTCTGAGCAATAGCGCTCAGGGAGCGAAAGGCGATTCATCAGTCAATCATCGGCACCTGGTCTTCAGCGCTCCGTCTCCTTGCGTGTACCCAGCAGGGATCACGCCTAGGCTGGCTTCCGGCTGCTCTGCGTTCAGCAGGCGCCGTGAGGCCGGCTATCATCGGCTCGAGTTGCTGACTGGTTGACTCGGGCGGCTCGCTCGCCCAGAGGCCTTCTGTGCGTTGGCGATTGCGAGATTCTCACCTCCGGTTGGGCGCCGGCGATTGAGCGGCTTTCCAGTGCTGGAAGACGCAGCGGGTCTTGAAAATTATCGAGAAAGGTGAGCAAAATTGAACAGATTTTGCCGTTTTCGAGGGTTCAGGCTCGTGCTAGAATACCAGCGGAAAGTAGGTGTGGATTGACGCCCTCTGGAAGCTCAATTAAATGAGCAAGTTCCGCCACAGCTGACCTCTTCCCTTTTCGACTTTTTTCTCATTTCTGCATTTTTTCTTCTAAGCTGTTGGCAATTGGGGTCGCGGTCCCGGTTGTATCGCCCGCTGGCGACATTGCATCTGAAGGGAGGCTTGGCAGATGGTTGAGTTCGATAAACCGTCATTTGATGCCGCGGCCTTTCTCATGAACGCCGGGCTGGGGCGAAGAATCGTCCAACTACAGCCCAAGGAGCACTTCTTCTCGCAGGGAGACCCGGCCGATTCCGTCTTCTATCTTCAAGATGGCCGGGCAAAGGTCACGGTCGTTTCGGAGACAGGCAAGGAAGCCACCATCGCGCTCCTCTCCGCGGGCGACTTTGTGGGAGAGGGGGCGCTGGCGGCGGTGCCTGGGCTACGATTGTCCTCGGCCAACGCCGTTACCGCCTGCACCGCGCTCAAGATAACGCGGGAAGAGATGATCCGCGTCATGCACGAGGAGCATGACTTCTCCGACCTGTTCTTGAAGTTTCTGCTGGCCCGCAGTATGCGCATCCAGGCCGATCTTGTCGATCAGCTTTTCAACTCCAGTGAAAAGCGGCTGGCGCGCATTCTGCTGTTGATGGCGGAGTTTGGCCGGCCGGGCGAGCCAGAGCCGTTGATTCCCAAGATCTCGCAGGAGACCCTGGCGGAGATGATCGGCACCACCCGCTCCAGGGTCAGCTTCTTCATGAACCGTTTTCGCAAGTTAGGCTTTATCGATTACGACGGCCGTATCCGGGTCCACAAGTCGCTGCTGAACGTAGTTCTGCACGATCAACTGCCCGACGACAACGCCGAAAAGCCCGCCATTTCAGGCATCCCGGGGGAGTAACTCCAAGCCAGCCAAAGGCTTTCCTCGCAGACCCTGTGCAAAATTGAACAGTTTTACGGTTCCTTGCATGGGACACTCGCCTTGGTACCCATCTTCATCCCCTTGGTGAGGTCGCCAATGTCCTGTACAAAAGCAAACCTTCTCATCGTAGACGATGCGCCTTCGATTCGAATGTTGCTTTCGCAAATTCTCGCGAGGGATGGCTATACTACGCGTTCTGCGGAGGACGGTCTTTCGGCGTTAGCTGAGATCCGGCGCGAAGTTCCCGATCTCCTCCTCTCCGACCTCAACATGCCCGGCATGTCCGGCTTTGAGCTCCTTAGGGTGGTTCGTCGACGGTTTCCTTCGATCCGAGCCATCGCCATGAGTGGAGCATTTTCCGGAGATGAGGTCCCTTCCGGCGTTGCTGCCGAGGCCTTTTTTCAAAAAGGCCGCGGTTTTGGCGATTTGTTAAGGATGATCAAGTCCCTCCCCCTGCCGGCGCGACGGGCGCAGCAGCCTGATGCTGCGCCTTCGCCGGTGTGGGTCGCGAGATACCAGCGCAACGCTGCTGGAGAGGGCTACGCAACGATTGAATGCTCGGAGTGCCTGGGAACTTTTCCGCAGGTGCTCAACGGCGCGATCCACCCGATCAATGAGGCGGACTGCCTCTTTTGCGGAAGCCTGGTTCGCTACACGATCTTTCAGTCAGAAGATCGGGCATCTCTGTTGCCGTTCCAGCACGAGCGCTCCTCCCGAAGGCCAGCGGGTCGTCCGATGCAGGAACTCGGGCTCTAGGCTCATTTTCGAAAGCAAAAGAAAAGCGGCACGCCGATGCTCAAACTAATCGAGATTATCGAACTTACTCTATCCAGAAGGAGCTATGGGAGGGCGCAATGACGATCCTCCAAATGGTGCTGATTCTGGCCATTTTTCAACGAGCCTTGCGTGTTCCGGCAGGGCCGGTTCGCAACCGCGAACGCTCGCGCCGGCCGTGGCGATAGACTTCGAAATTGGCCTGGCCATCCTTCTGCACCGGCCGCATCAACGCTCCCTTTCTACCACGCAGACCGGACCGCTCAGCCCGCAGTAGCATAGTCGCGGTCTGGATCCTCTGCGGCGCAACTGGTCGAAACTGCTCAGACTCACATGATTTGAGCCGCTACGCTCGAGTTGAATCCACGGAGGTGGGCAAATGAATAGCAATCGAGTGAACGGTACGATGAACGAAGTGGTGGGAAGCATCAAGCGAAAGGCGGGCAAGTTGACTGGCAATACGCCCCTCCAGGTCAGGGGCATTGCCCAGCAGGTGAAGGGAAAAGCTGAAAACACCCTGGGTAAGGCCAAAGATATGGTGCGTGGAACCAATTAGGGCTCCAGGATATAACACGGTACACGCATGTAAGCCGAGTGATTCAACATCCTCTGCGGCCTTTCTCGGGTCCGCAGAGGACATTCGGTTCTGTTAGCGCAGACTTCCAGTCGCAGCATTGACCGGGCTTCCAATGGCCTCGCCCGAGGCGAAGGCATGCCGCCTTCCATGGTGCGTCTGTCAATGCCCGACGCGGAACTGATGGAGGTGACCGAACACCCCGTAGAGATTCGCGATCCACAAGACCAGAACGACGACAACCAGGCCGTTCAGGATTGACTTGACTTGGTGCTGCATGGGGATGAATCTGTTCACAATCCACAACAGAAGTCCTGCTGCGACAAGTGTGATGAGTACGGTGGTAAGTGGCATATCATGTTCTCCAATCATTTCTCAGGTTCGGTGCCCCCGGGGCATCGTCAGGAAGTTACGAACGATCGACTCACTTAGCGTGGGAGCCATCAGAAAGAGGAGAACGATCACTCCGCTTCATTCTTATTCTTCCAAGTCAATGAAGAAATAGCTGAGCCATAATGCTCATCGGAAGGGGTGAAGGAGACAATACTTGACGCGATCCGACTCCT
>Ga0326727_10017131_pt1 | contig 15115 bp, 11 predicted proteins | sample MB2enrmetagenome_FD_207643 | JGI IMG/M metagenome (GOLD analysis project Ga0326727, IMG submission 207643) | Lab enriched peat soil microbial communities from McLean, Ithaca, NY, United States - MB29MY | ecosystem: Environmental > Terrestrial > Soil > Wetlands > Peat | place: USA: New York... | reverse complement strand
GGCAAAAGCCCAAGCAGCCAGCCCAGGCGTTTGCGCTCCGCGCCCAGCCATTTTGGATTGATTCCGGACGGGGCGGGTTCGCGCATCGCGCCGAACGGACAGGACTGTTCACAAAGGCGGCATTGCGTGCAGAAATCGGGCGTGACGCGGACGCGCCATTTGGAAACCAGCGACGCCAGTCTGAGCAGCCCGCCGTAAGGACAAAGAAACCGGCAATAGGGCCGGCCCACAAACATCCCGGCCAGCAGAAAGGCCGCTCCGGCAGTCAAGATGAACAGGCTTCCCGACAACCGGAAAAAGGGAACAAACGGATCATAACGGCAGATCACAAATCCCGTGCCAGCGCCGGCATAGATCAGTCCCGCGCCCAGAAAGAAGTAAGGGACAACGCTCAGCGCCTGTTCCAGCCACAGCGGCACAGCGACGGGCTTGATCAGCACGAAATCCTGAAGCGCTCCCTGCGGGCACACCCCGCCGCAAAAAGCCCGGCCCGCAAACAACGCCACGACGATGGGCGCGAAGCAGAAAATCAGCACCGTCACCGGCACGGCGTAGTCCGGGTTGAACAGCCCATAAACGATATTCTGCGGCGCGCCGATGGGGCAGATGCAGCCCTTGCGGTAAAACCCGAAATAGGCCAGCGAAAAGAGCGACAGCCAGAAAAGCCCGCGCCGCGAGCGTTTTCTGTAAATGAGCCAGACCGCAATGCCCAGAGCGGCGAGCAACACGCCCGCATCGGCATATTGCAGCCAAAGCTGGCGCGCGGCGGGAGTGGAGGCGGAGGGGAGGCGATAACCGCTTTCAAAATCCGGCGGCGGGAAACGTTGCCCGGCGCAAACCATCAACGCCAGGAACAACATCACCCCCAGCGCACCGATGGATTTCAAACGGCGAAGCATAACCTCAGCGGCTGGTGGTTTTGAGCAGGTAGGGATGCTCCACCGGCACGCGGCGGAACGCTTCGCCAGGACAGGTGCGGGCGATGGCGCACTCGTTGCAGTTGAGACAGCGGTCATGCCGGATTTGAAGGAAGAGCGAGCCGTTGCCGAAGCGGCTGCAGCCCTCCACACATTTGGCGCAGCCGATGCAGAGTTGTTCGTCAATACTATATTGATAATAGGGGTCTTCGACGTAGGTGCGCTGGATGGCGCCGGTCGGGCAAAGCTGGTTCTCCGCCGCCGTGGTCAGTTGGTTTGGTTCCGGCCAGAAAAACCCGGTGCAAAGCTGGCAGTAGCCGCACACGGCGTAGGCGTGGACGCATTTGACGGCGGACTGCTCCAACACGCACTGGGTGGCGCAGTTGCCGCAGTGCAGGCATTTGGCGGGGTCGATTTGCCACACCCACGCCGCGCTGGTGCTCCGGCCGGCCAGCGCTCCAGCCGCCACCCCCAGACCAGTCATGCCCATCAGCCGCGCGCCGCTGCGGAGGAATTGCCGCCGCGTCACCGGTCCGCTTACTGGAGCTTTGGCGTCCATCGGTTTCCAGGTTTCTTCAGCCTTTCCGCTGCATCACCCGCACGTTGCTGGTGATGATGTCCAGGATGTAGATTCGTCCGCCGGAATCCACTGCGGCATCGATTCCGCCGTGGATGCAATCATTCAAGTCGGTGCAGGCATGGGCGTTTTCCGGGAACGATTCCGATCCCGCCACCACCGACTCAAATTCGCCGGCCGCGCTGTAAATCTTCACGCGCGGAATGCCCTTCTCACAGGTGACGATCCGCCCGTCGGCCAATGCGGCCAGGCCGATGGGATTGCAGCAGCCGCAGAAGCCCTCGATGGCGGCGGTCGGTTTGCCCCAGGCGCCCTCCAGGTCCCCGTCAAAGGTGTAAGCTTCAACCCTGTGCCGGCCCGGATTGTTGACACGCAACAAGCCATCCCGGTGAATGATCACGTCCAGGAACGGACTGGGCACTATGAAGCCCGGCACATTCCGGGCCGCGTCCTTCCGACCGATTCGGCCGACGATTTTTCCGGTCCGGTCGTAGCGCAGCACGACGAGTTTCCTGGCATCCGCCGCAAAGACATCCTTCCCGCCCGCCGCCAGGCCGGTAAACCATGTCTTCGGGTCCGGCGATTCCCAACGGGCTGCGCGCCCGCCCTTGGAGTCGAATACCTCGATGTGGTCGCGCAGGCCGGCGAAAATCGCGCCGTCCCCGGCCACGGCGACGCAGCAGGCTGGCCCCGCCAGCGCCAATTCCAATCCACCCTGCCCTGTGCGGCTCAGGCAATTGATATAGTTGCCCGCGCACACATAGAGTTGGTCATCCGGCCCGATGGCCAGTCGCCGGGCGTCCTTGTGCGGAATCGGCCAGCGCATTACTTCCTCATGGGAGATGAGTTTGGGATCGGTCTTCTGGAAACGGGAAATGTCGTAGGCGAAAGGGTTGGACGTCCCCTGCCCTTCCGTGCCCGCCTCCGCGCTGGCCGCCAGACCGATGAGGGCGGCGGTTTTCGTCACGACACCGAAAAACTCCCGCCGGTCAAAAAGTTCGAATTCAGGTTTCATGGTTGCCTCGATGAAGAATGGCCGAGCACTTCCTTGGCGGACAAAGCCTGGGGAAGTCCGCAGTCTTCAAAAGCCTCGCAACCCCGGCAAATCCCGGCGCTGATGCAGACCTGGCCGGCGGGTCGGGCGGTCTGGCGCGCGACCAGCCTGGCGCCAACCGCAGCCAGCCCGCCAAGAGCGATATACCGCAGTCCGTCGCGCAAAAATTGGCGGCGGCCGGCGCTGGAATCTGGAGAATGTCTCTTCATTGCTCGGCCATTTCCATGAGTTTCCGCCATCCGGTGGAGACCGGCTAATCTTCTTTTGTCCAAGCCTTGACATTCTTTGGCCTGTTTTATCGTGGCAGCAAGGCCGCCAAAACGTCCAGAGAAGCCAAACGGGCGAAGTCAGATCCGATTGCGCAACCACAATGCCAGGCTGCCTAAACAGAGAAGTGCGAAAATGCCGGGTTCTGGAACAACCTGATAATCAATTTCAAATGCCATATCGTCTGAATTTGGGTTCCAGGATGGCGTGGATAGATCGTTGGGATCCAATTGGCCGAGCGCCTGATAATTTTGCTGGGCAGGGTAATCGCTGACGGGAACAAGGCCAACTCCCGCGTCAAAAGGCGGGCTGGAATTCACGGGTGTGAGAAAAAGAAGGTACTCCTGGTTTTGAGTCAGTGTCAGGCCGCTTGGAGTAACGCTAAAGTATTGCCAACTATCACTATTTGCTGCAGACAAAGCACTGCTTAAATAAAGTGCGGAACCTGTGGCTTGCGTGCCATTCCAGACCGCCACACCGGCTTGGAACTCGACCGAAGAATAATTGTTAAAAATTGGGAAACTAATGGTGCTGACAAGCGCATTTCCATCGGTGATCTGGAACGTCTGACCGATGGAATAGTCAGTATATACTACTGGATCTCCTACGGAAGCAGATATTCCAAATCCGGTTTCCTCCTGCTGGCCATAATTCACCCAACTGCTCCAGTCACTGACCGAATCCTGCGACCGGCCTTGAAAGACAGACAGTCCGAAGAACGCAAGTGGTAAAAAAAACCTGAGACATCTGGAGTTCATAAAGCGCCTGACGAAAGTTCCGCGGGGAAAGCACCGGCTGTTCCCGGATGGCCACATTCGGGTTTTGCCAGCCTTTTCTGCCGCCTTGATTGCATATTGCGCGAGTCTTGCGCCGACTATGAGTCGGTGGCGGCGGAAAAGCAAGCATTAAATGCGATTACTTTATTCAGAAGTTCGCCCGCTTCAAGGTTGCGGAATAATCTCGATGGCGTTGATCTCGGGGTTTTCCACATTGGCCGTGAAGGTGATATGCACGTTGCCGTCGCTGACTTTCACAGGGACGCTTTCGACGTAGGCGCGCAACGGGCCGCCGGCTTTGACCCAGATGTCCATGTCTTTAAACTCATGCCCCTGGACGTTGAATGAAAAAACCCGCTGGCCCGGCCCCGTGATTCCCTCGTAGGTTTCGGCGAAATGAAGCTTGACCAGATATTTGCCATTGAGAACAGGGTAAGTGAAGGAGGTCATGCCGTAGTGTTCCGCCAGATAAAGGGAGGGAGTTTTCGTGTTTTCGATTTTAAGGCCCGAACGGGTTATTGAATCCCCGTCTCCAAATCCCTGATCGGGGAGCCAGACGTTTCCTTCGGAATCCTTGAACGGTTCCGGAACGCCGGCTCTGATACGGACGATGGGCTGCGATTTGGTTGGGTCGGGAGGCGCGGGCGCCGGTGTGGCGGGAGCGGCGGCGGCTGGCGTTGCCGCCGGCGCTTGAGGAGCCGGAGCAGGTCCGCTGGCGGATTGACAGCCGGCCAGCAGCAAACCAGCCAGCGCCGAAATGGAAAGCCCGCCCAACCAGGGCGCCGCTTGTTTCATCTTGCGCATAAATTCCTTGTTTTGTTTTCTCAAGTGGAGTTCTCGTTTCATAGATGGCGGAAGACTGGGGGCTTTCAAGGGCCGCCGCAAGCAAAAAAACGTTGCCGGCTTGATTTATTTCGGGCGCGAGGCCACCGAAACGTCCAGACAGACCAGACGCGTGAAGTCGCGCGCCAGCAAACGTCCCCCGGCCAGCGCCATCGGCCCCCAGGACTCGCGGCCCTGGAGCACTTGCGCCTGGGCCAGAAGGTGGAAGCGCGTCGGGAAGTCCTCCACCAGGCTGAGTTTGCCGGAATCATTCATCACGAAGAACAGGCCGTCCGCAAAGAGGAAGGGACCCAGCCCGAAGGGATCCCCCACCGGGCTGGCCCAGAGCACTTTGCCGTCCAGCCCCAGGCAGACGAATTGCCCGTTGGGCCGCGTGCCGAACAACTGGCTCTCGTGGTATATGGGCGTTTGTTGTGTCGCGCCGAAATCATCGGGGCCGAGCTTCCAGACCGTTTGCGGCGCGAGCTTGCCGCCCTGGTCCTGGAGTTGGAGGAGCAGACTGCCGGCGTTGTAGCCGCCGGCCAGAAGAATTCTCCCGCCATCCAAAACAAGCGGCGAGGGCACGGTGGCAATGCTGATTTTCCACGCGGCAGTTTCCCACAGCAGCGTTCCGTCATTGGCTGAAATGCCGGCCACACCGCCGCTGCCGCAATACACATAAAACCGCCGCCCTCCGAATTCCATCGGCATCACGGAGGAATGCGTCATTTTCCAGTCGTGCGGATTGGGTGCGCGCCAGAGGGTTTTTCCGGTTTCAAGCTCCACGGCCGCCAGCATGGCATCGTGGCCGCCGGGCGCCAGAATGACGGCTTTCCCGTCGATGAGCGGACATTGGCCGGCGTACCACGGCGGAACGGTCGCTCCATATTCGGTGACAAGATTCATTCCCCAGCGCAATGCCCCCGTCGCCGCGTCAAGACAAAGGACATCGCACTTGGGATCCATCGCAACGACAAATTGCGCCGAAACCGCCGGCACGGTGCGGGTCATCCCGTGGTTGCGCTTGACCGGCATCGTGTAGGCGTAACGCCAGATCTCGCCGCCGTCGGCCAGCGAGAGACAGCGCAGCGCATTCTGCTTTTTGTCGTAGTCGTAATCCATGAGATAGACGCGCCCCTCGCGAACGGAGGCGCCCGCGTAACCCTCCCCGCAATCCACGGCCCACAACTGGCGCGGCCCGGCGGCGTCCCAGGAGCGGGCCAGAGGCGCGGTTTCCGGGCTGATGCCGTTGCGATTTGGCCCGCGGAACTGGGGCCAGAGACCGGGGAGATTCCCCGGCTGGGCGTTGCCCTGGATGAGTTTGCCGGCCAAAATTGGATTGACTGCGGCCGCGCCGCCGGCGCCGGGCGGTTGATCGGCGCCGGGAAGGCGTTCGGAGAGAGCCTCTTCACCGTGGCGCCCCCACCAGAAAACAAGCGCGGCCACGGCAAAAACCGCCGCCAGCAGCGGCAAGGCCAAAGCGTATCGAGAACGATTCAATTTCATCGCGGCACCCGGAAAACGCTAACGTCGATCCCGTGGAGAAAACAATGGAATTTAATTCTGCTTCGCCGTGGTGTCGAGGCATTCGCGGACCAATCTCGCCAGTTTGCCAATCGAGTAGGGTTTGGAGAGGAAGTTTCGTCCTTCCAACAGCGAAATGTCCCTGCCCGCCATGCCGGGGCTGTAGCCGCTGGTGAAGATCACCTTGAGGCGCGGGCACTTGCTGGACAGGCGTTCGGCCAATTCGCTGCCCATGATGCCTCCCGGCATGACCATGTCGGTCATCAGCAAGTCAACTGGACGGTCTGCTTGTTCCCACACCTCGAGGGCATGGGGGCCTGAGGAAGCCTCCAGCACGTTATAACCCTGGAACCTGAGAACCTGAACCACCACCTCGCGCAAGGCGTCTTCATCTTCAGCGATGAGCACGGTTTCGCGGCCATTGCGCAGGACGGTGTCAGTCGCTTGTTCCGTTTTCTCGGCCGGTTGCGGGCTTGCCGGAAAATAGATCCGGAAAGTGGTGCCTTGGTTGGGCTGGCTCTCCACCTCCAGCCAGCCTTGGTGCTGCTGGACAATGCCAAAGACGGTGGACAATCCCAGGCCGGTGCCCTTTCCGGCGGGTTTGGTGGTAAAGAACGGCTCAAAGATCCGGCTGAGAATTTGCGCGTCCATCCCGATGCCGTTATCGCGGAAAGTCAGGCAAAGATACTCTCCGTCCCTGGGCTTGGGGTCCATCGGCGTGGGGGCGCGGTGAATGGTTTCCCGCGAGGTGATGATGGAAAGCTTGCCGCCATTGGGCATGGCGTCGCGGGCGTTGACCGCCAGGTTCATGGCGATTTGTTCTATCATGCTGCTGTCGGCGCGGATGGCGGGCAACGAATCCTGGGGACGAAAGTCAATCTGGATGTGCTCGCCCACCAGCCTTTCCAGCATTTTGATGGTGTTACGCAATATGTCGTTGAGGCTCAGATGCTGGAACTGCATCACCTGCTTGCGGCTGAACATCAGCAATTGCCGGATGAGCGTGGCGGCACGGGCGGCCGCCCGACTGATCTGTTCCAATGATTTGGTTTGCGGACTGCCGGGATCCATTATTTGCTGCATCAGGCCGGCATGCCCCTGAATGACCGTGAGGATATTGTTGAAATCATGGGCCACGCCGGCGGCCAACTGGCCGATGGCCTCCATCTTCTGGGCTTGACGCAGTTGACGCTCCAGCAAAGCCCGCTCCGAGACATCCTGGGCCAACAGCAGCAAATGGGGCTGTCCACCCAAGGCAAGCGGCGAGAGGGAGACCTGCATCTCGCGCAACGAGCCCGACCGGGTGCGGAGGTTGGCCTCCTGATCCCTCACCAACTCGTGTCTTTTCAACGCCTCATACCATTGATCGGCAAGGGCGGGTTTTTCCCACAGAGACAATTCCGCCGGGGTGCGGCCAATCATCTCCTCGCGTTTGCACCCGGCAATCTCGACAAGCCTTTGATTCACGTCCACGAAGCGTTGATCGGTCAAGCTCTGGATGCCGCTGGGAAGGGGGCTTTCGTGAAACGCCTTGGAGAATCGCTCTTCGGACATGGCCAGCGACTTGTTGGCCTCGGCCAGTTCAGCCATCTGGAGACCCGTCTGCACGTTGAGCATCCACTTTTTGGTCAGGGCGTGGGCCACCTGCTGAACTTCCACGTTGTCGAACGGCTTTTTGATGACCAGCAGGCTGTCGGGCTGGCCGACTTTGGCGCGCATTTCCTCCCACGAATAATCCGAGTAGGCGGTGCAAACCACAATCTGCAGTTCGGGATCCACTTTCCACATCCGCGCAATGGTTTCAACTCCGTCCCAACCGGGCGGCATCCGCACGTCCACAAAGGCTACGGCGTAAGGCCGCTTTTCCGCAAGCGCCTGCTCCACCTTCTTCAATGCCTCCTGTCCCTGGAATGCGAAGTCCAACTCAAAACAAATCCGCTCGGCCGCCGGCGGGTCCCCGTCAAACAGCGCCGCTTCCAATTTCTTCGACGGGGCGCTGCTGGAATTGGGCTGGCAAAGAATGTCCCGGAAGTCAGTGTGGATGCTCTCGTTGTCGTCCACAATCAGGATGCGATTGTTGGGCTTGAGGTCTGTGCTTTTCATGATAAAACCTGCGGGGTCTGTTCCTGGTTCCGGGCGCGCAGGGTCGCGGGTAATTCCAGGGTAAACTCGGCGCCTTTGCCGGGACCGTCACTGCGGGCAGTCAGGCTGCCGCCCATCTCCTTGGCGGCGTTGGCGCCGCTGTGGAGTCCGAAGCCGTGACCGTCTTTCTTTGTCGTGAAACCGTGGTTGAAAATCTTCGTCATGTGCTCCGGGGTGATACCCACACCGTTGTCGCGGACAACAATCCTGACCCGGTCTGGCGAGGCCAATCCCACCCGCATGACCAATCGTCTTTCGTGTTCGCTCACGTCTTTCATGGCATGCTTGGCGTTGCGGAGGAGGTTGATGAGAATCTGCAAAAACTTGTGCCGATCCACGCATATTTTCGGCGTGTTTTCCTCAAACTCCCGGACCAACTCGATGTGATGCCGCTCAAAGGCCGAGACGTTCAAGCGCAAGGCATCTTCGACCAAATCCGCCGCCGCCAGATTCTCAAAGACACCCGAAACCTTGGCGTAGCCCTGCTGCATCGCCACAATCTCTTTGATATGTTCAATGTGCTCGCCGACCGAGGTCATTTTGTCGATCAGTTCCCGCTGTTCAACGGCCAATTCATCGGCCACCGTGGTGAGATATTCGGGAATGAGTTTGCCTTTCGGGTCGGTGGTCAGAAACTCGGCGAGGCGTCCGTTTTGTTCCCGCAACATGGCGGTGGCCCGGCATAACTTGGAAACCTTGGAGCGCCGCAACCGGTCGCCCACCGAGGTCGCGGACACACAGACACTGTTGAGCACATTGCCGACATTGTGCAGCACACCGGTCGCCACGTCGGCCATGCCTGCGCTGCGGGAGGTGTCAATCAACTGCCGGTTGAGCTTGTCCAGTTGTTCGGCGTCCAGTTTTTGCCGGGTGATGTCCTGGAAGATGCCGCGCAGGGCAACGGGTTTGCCCTTCTCCACCAACACCGTGCCGCTCTCCCGGATCCATAGCGTCCGGCCATCGGCGGCAATCATCCGGTATTCGCAGGTGTAAGGCTGGCCCCGCGCCGCCATCTCGCGGGCGGTCTGGATGGCTTTTGCGGCATCTTGCGGCAGCAGCCTCTGCTCCCAGAAGTCAGGCTTTTCCAGCCACGCCTCAGGCGCATATCCGAGAATGTCTTCACTCTGGCGGCTGACAAAGGTGAACTGGAAAGTATCGGGCGTCCGTTCCCAGACGATGCCATCAATCGAGTGAACCAACGCCTCCATCTTCTCTTGCGAAAGGCTCAGCGCGGCATCCTGGCTCTCAATGCGGCTGAGCATCTCGTTGAAGGATTCCGAGAGCCGGCCCAGTTCGTCTCCCTGGCTGCGCACCGCCGCGCGCACCGAGTAGTCCTTTTTCTCACCGACAATTTCAGCGGTTCGCGCCAACTCCAGGATGGGATGAGTAATCCTGCGCCCCAAACGGCCGGAAAGAAACACTGCCAGACCAATGGACACACAGGTGATGCCCACAACGACCAGCCCGTAGAAACGGAGCAGTTCCAGAAAAGTTCTTTGGTAGTCCGACCGCAAGTAAAGCGTCCCCACCTGCTCGCCCTTCAAGTTGACCGGTTGAGTGATCAGCAGTTGTCCGTTGACGAACAGGTATTCTCCCGCGGCCGGAAACTGCGACCGGGACCGGGCGTCCTCAGCCTTTCCGAAGTGGGCGAACAAGGAGCCGTCGGGCAGAACCAGGCTGGCCGCCACCACATTGGGCCTGGCTTGCAGGGCGCCCACCACCTCGGTCGCGGCTTTGTCATCATTGAAAGCCATCGCCGCCGTGCTGTTGTTGGCGATGATGACCGCCAGGGTGGCGGTGTCGCGCTGGAAACTTGAGCGGAAGTTCAGGACTTGGAAGATGAAAAGCGCGGCGATGGCGACGCAGAGAACCGCGCCGCAAATCAGCAGCGTCATTACCAGCATTTTCTGTTGAATGGGGAAATCCCGGAATCGTTTCATGGTATGTTCACTGTCTCCCCCCAAACCGGGGTGTCAGCCGCCGCAGCCAAGCGGATGATTACAGGACACTGTCCAGAAAAAGGACGGGTTCGGCCCCTATTGTTCGCATTTAAGCCGATTTTCATTTCGTCTTTGAAAATAAGCTACTAATGTGCCAAGTATCCTGGCTGCGACAGCCAGGCTTATGACCTGATCGATCGCCCTCGATACGGGATTGTGATGGCGATTGTGGCGTCAGCCCCCCGGAGGCAAGGCCAGGCTCATCAGCTTGGAACTGATCTTCAACCCTGCGCTTGTGGCTGCCTCTTTATTGATCTCGAAGCGGACTTTGGCTGCTTTCAGGACAAAATGGATCATCCCGCCGTTCTCCGTGAAATGGTCCATTTCCCCCACCGTCAGCACTCTCGTCCCTTTGAGGCCCTTGATAATCTCCGGCAGCCGCGCGTTTTCGGAGTTGCTGATGAACAGGATGTGGCAATTGGCCGCTTCTGACAGCGAATGAAGCTGCTTGACCTCCAGCGGGTGCTCATCGACGGTTTTATTCCGAATCATTCGCGCCAGATCGTCGTGGAACGGGTTTTCACCCAAAATGCCGATGACGATGGGTGAGGTCCTGTCGATAAAGGCCTCTGGCGGCCATTCGACGAATTTGGCGAAATTGAACAGGAAGGCGGCCTTGATCTGATACTCCGTTGGCCTGGAATCCTGCGCGCGGCCATCGCCGCAGGCCAGCAGCAGCCAGACCAGGCTCATACTTATAAATGAGGTCGCGCGAGAACGCATAAACCAATTTACTCTTCTCACCCAACGAGTTCTGCTGCAACGCCGTGCAGAAAAGGCTTGCAGCAACTTTGCCAGTCTGTTTGCCTCAGGACAAGCATGAACGAGCTAAGGTTCTTTCGCCGCCGCACCCTGGCTGGCGCGTTTTTGCGCCCCGGGCGCAGGTGCGCGGCGTTTCTGATGCTCGCCCTCTCTTTCACGCCTGGCGCCGCATCGGCGGACAACAACCCCAACCCAAAAGCGGTTGATCTCACCGAACTCCCGTTGGAGGCGCTGATGAATCTGGAGGTGCCGGAGGTGTACGCCGCGTCCAAGATCGAGCAAAAAGCCACCGAGGCCCCCGCTTCCGTCACGGTCGTCACCTCGGACGACATCAAGAAGTATGGCTATCGAACATTGGCCGACCTCCTGGAGAGCGTGCAGGGATTCAACGTCTCTTATGACCGCGACTATGATTTTCTCGGCGCCAGGGGAATCAGCCTGGGCGACGCCAACAACCGCGTCTTGCTGCTGGTGAACGGCCACAGAGTCAACAATAACTATACGGACAGCGCCGCCATCGGCACGGATTTCATTCTGGATGTTGACCTGGTGGACCGGGTCGAAGTCATTCGCGGCCCCAGCGCGGTGCTCTACGGCAACAACGCCTTTCTCGGTGTGATCAACGTGATCACCCGCCAGGGCAAACAGGTCAACGGCGTCGAGGCTTCCTTCGATTACGGATCGTTTGACACTTACCACGGCCGCGTCTCCTTCGGAAAGCAGTTCACCAACGGAGTGCAGTTGCTGCTCTCCGGCTCCATTTACGAAAGCGCGGGCGCCGAACGCCTGTTTTACAAGCAGTACAACACACCGGCTCAAAATTACGGAGTGGCAACGAACATGGATGGCAGTTCATTCCGCAGTTTCTTTGCTTCGCTGGGCTGCAAGGATTTGACCCTTGAAGGCGCGTTCAACGATCGCGACAAAGTGAACCCGGTCCCGCTGTTCGACACGACGTTCAACAATCGGTCGCTGCGCACGGCTGATCAGCAGGGTTATGCCACGCTGAAGTACGCCCACAGCTTCCCTGATGTGGTGGATGTCACCGCGAAGGTCTCTTTCGATGGTTACAGTTACCACGTTGGATATCCGTATTATCCCATCACTAATTACAACGAGCGCTACACGGGCGAATGGTGGGATGCGGAACTGCAACTCAACAAGACTTTATGGGACCGGCTGGTCCTCACCCTGGGCGGGGAATACCGGGATGACTTTCTCCAGCAGGACCAGACTTCCAGCGAGCCCACGGTGGAGGCCACGCGGGTCAGTTACGGGGTTTATTTGCAAGGCGATTTCGCCGTGCTGACAAACCTCCATCTTAATGCAGGCGAGCGGTTTGACCAATACGACGATTTCGCTTCCGCGTTCGATCCGCGGGTGGCTTTGATTTACAATCCGGTCAAAACATCCACGATCAAAGCCATTTATGGAACCGCCTTTCGCGCGCCGGATTTTTATGAGTTGAGCGAAATCGGGATCCGGAACGTCAGACCGGAAGAGATCACCAGCTACGAGTTGGATTACGACCAGGACATCGGACCGCATCTGCGTTCGTCTCTCTCGGGCTTTTACAACGACATGCGCCGTTTGATCGTATTTGACAACGGGATCTACACCAACCTTAACGCGCAAACAAAAGGGGTGGAACTCGCGCTCGACAGTTCCTGGGCCGGCGGCATTCGCGGGAGGGCAAGTTATTCGTATCAGTACACGCAAAATGACACCGTACCCTGGCAACTGCCGGACTCGCCCAACCACATGTTCAAGTTCAATCTCAGTGTGCCGCTGATAAAGGACAAAATTTTCGCGGGCGCGGAATATCAATTCACAAGCGACCGGTTATCGCTGCACACTCCCACAACCGGCACGCCAACGCTGCAAGGCGAGACTGCAGGAGGTTATGGGGTGGTTAACTTGACGCTCTTCAGCCAGAATCTCATCAAAAACCTTGAATTCTCCGCCAGCGTTTACAACCTTCTCAATACTCTGTATTGGGATCCCGCCTCCGATTTCCATGCCCCCGTGGACGTTATTGAGCAGGATGGGCGCACTTTCCGAGTAAAATTAACATACCGGTTTTAGGCATTGGCACAGGAATAGCTCTTGTGCTGTCCATGAGAAACAGGATGCTACTGGGCAGGCTGCGACCTTCAGCCGTCTGCCTGCTTTTGTCCGGCCTCCTTCTGGCAAGGCCCTGCGCCGCCCTCGGCCCGCCCCCGAACATTACTGTCCAACCTTCAGACCAGACTGTCCTGTATCAAGGCACTGCGACCTTTTCAGTGACTGCCACCAGCGGAACTGCCATGACATATCAGTGGCTCAAGAATGGTGCCGACATTTCCGGTGCGACCTCGAGCAATTACACCATTGTCAATGTCCAGACAACCGACCAGGGATCTTACTCGGTGCTGATCGTCAACGGCGGAGGTTCGGTGACAAGCTCCAGCGCGACGTTGACGGTCATTGTTCCCCCGACGATCACAACGCAGCCCCAGAATCAGACGGCGACACAGGGCCAGAGCGCTTCGTTCTCCGTGCTCGCGAGCGGCACGGCGCCGCTGGGTTATCAATGGTATTTGAACGGCACGGCCCTCTCCGGCGACACCGCAGCGGCGCTGAATCTCAGCAATGTTCAGACGACTGACGCCGGCAGCTACACGGTGGTGGTCAGCAACAGCGGAGGTTCGGTGACGAGCTCAGCGGCGACGTTGACGGTCTATGTCCCTCCGACGATTTCAACCCAGCCGCTGAGCCAGACAGTGGCCGCGGGCCAGAGCGCCACGTTCTCCGTGGTCGCCGGCGGCACGCCGCCGCTGGGCTATCAGTGGTATTTCAACGGCACGGCCCTCTCCGGCGCCACCAGTTCGGCGCTGATCCTCAGCAACGTTCAGACGAACAATGCCGGCAGCTACACGGTGGTGGTGAGCAACGGCGGAGGTTCGGTGACGAGCGCGACGGCAACGTTGACGATTTATGTTCCGCCAACCATCACAACCCAGCCACTCAGCCAGGCGATGACGCAGGGGCAGAACGCTTCGTTCTCCGTCGTGGCCAGCGGCACGGCGCCGCTGAGCTACCAGTGGATTTTCAACGGCGCGGCCCTTTCCGGCGCCACCAGTTCGGCGTTGACCCTCAGCAACGTTCAGACGAGCGTCGCGGGCAGCTACTCGGTGCTGGTGACCAACCTCGCCGGCTCGGTTACCAGCGCGGCGGCGACCTTGACAGTGACGGACCCCAGCCTCACTCTTTCGATCCCCAATGGCGCGGGGATGGCTTCCGGCGGGTTCACCTTCCAGTTGTCCGTGGCGGGGGGGAGCACATGCGTCATTTGGGCTTCGCCCGATCTCCAAACTTGGACACCGATTGCCACCAATGCCGTCACAAACGGGAGCATCGTTTTTACGGACACGGCGGCGGCGGGCTATGCCACCCGGTATTACCGGGCGGTGGCGTGGTAAAAAGTCACTTATATTTTCAGGCCGGGTCCCACGCGTCGGCCTCCAGTTCAAAGAGAAGATCGTCCCGGCAGATGCCGCATTGCGCCGCGATGACCGGCAGCGAAAGCAGGTCCCGGGCGGCGCACCAGGCCGCGATCGCCGGAATGTCGGCCCGATTCTTGAAATAGGCCGTGGCGCGGGTGACGTCCAAAAATCCAAAGCCGCGCGACGCCAAAATGGCTTCGACCACTTCCATGGTCTGATCGATTTGCCGGCTGAGGTTCCCCTGCCACAACGTCTGCCCGCCAGGCGCAATGCTGGCCGTGCCGGAAATCAAAAGACGCCGGCCCTGAAGCGATGAAATCTCCATGGCCCGGCTGAACGAACTGCCATAGGCGGGCGCCGGACATTGCAAGGGGGAGGCCACTTCCGCAATCTGCGCGGCGGCGTGGAGCGGTTGCATGGCCCAGGCGCCAAGCACCAGCGCGGTTCCAGCCGGATTTCGGCCGGAAACACCCGTGCTGGCCGGCAGCGAGCCGGTGCGAAATTGGATGCGCGAATAGGCTTGGGTTCTGGCCTCGTTGAACGGGCCGTACCACGACAGGAGATCATCGAGGTGGAACCAGGTCCGCACCACGTCGCCCAGCGAAAAACCGGCTTGCTCCAGGGCGGCTTCCAGATTCCCCAGCGTTTGCCGGAATTGATCAGGGCGCGAGGCGGAACAGATGTCCGGCCCCAAGCCGCCCAGCAGACAATGCCGAATGCCGCCTTCTTCAAACACGGAACCGGCCGCGCGGCCGTTGAGCGTGACCGGGGTCACCCGGCCGGCGCTGA
>Ga0326727_10017130_pt1 | contig 15116 bp, 14 predicted proteins | sample MB2enrmetagenome_FD_207643 | JGI IMG/M metagenome (GOLD analysis project Ga0326727, IMG submission 207643) | Lab enriched peat soil microbial communities from McLean, Ithaca, NY, United States - MB29MY | ecosystem: Environmental > Terrestrial > Soil > Wetlands > Peat | place: USA: New York... | reverse complement strand
ACGAGATTCCGCGCAAAGCGCTGGAATTCGGCGCCGAAAAGGCCCGACTGGTGGATTGCCGGACCCAATTGGTCCACGAAGGTATTGCCGCCATCCAGTCCGGCGCCTTCCACATCTCTACCGGCGGCATCCCGTACTTCAACACCACGCCTCTCGGCCGGGCTGTGACGGGCACGATGCTGGTGTCGGCCATGAAGGAGGACGGCGTCAACATTTGGGGCGACGGTTCGACCTACAAAGGCAACGACATCGAGCGGTTCTACCGCTACGGCCTGCTGACCAATCCGAGCTTGCGGATTTACAAGCCCTGGCTCGACCAGCAGTTCATCGACGAACTGGGCGGCCGTGCGGAAATGTCGGCGTTCATGACGGCCCATGGATTCGCCTACAAGATGAGCGCCGAGAAGGCGTACTCGACCGACAGCAATATCCTTGGCGCAACGCATGAGGCCAAGGATCTCGAGCGGCTCGACCGGGGGATCACGATCGTCAATCCGATCATGGGCGTGCCGTTTTGGCGTGATGACTGTGTGGTCAAAGCCGAAACGGTCGTCGTGCGGTTTGTGGAGGGCCAACCCGTTGCGCTGAACGGCCAGACCTTCGCCGATCCGGTCGCGCTGTTCCTAGAGGCCAACGCCATCGGCGGCCGGCATGGCCTTGGCATGAGCGACCAGATCGAAAACCGGATCATCGAGGCAAAGAGTCGTGGCATTTACGAAGCGCCCGCCATGGCGCTGCTCCATATCGCCTACGAACGCCTGATCACCGGCATCCACAACGAAGATACCATCGAACAATACCGGATCAGCGGCCTGCGGCTTGGCCGGTTGCTCTACCAGGGGCGCTGGTTCGATACGCAAGCCCTCATGCTGCGCGAGCCCGCCCAGCGTTGGATGGCGCGTGCCATCACCGGTGAGGTGACGCTTGAGCTACGCCGTGGCAACGACTACTCGATCCTGAGCACGGAGAGCCCCAACCTGACCTATCAGCCGGAACGGCTGAGCATGGAGAAGGTGGACGATGCGGCTTTCACGCCAGCGGACCGCATCGGCCAGCTGACCATGCGCAACCTCGACATCGCCGATACCCGCGACAAGCTCGAGCTCTACGCAGAGACCGGTTTGCTGTCGATCGGAGACGGCTCGCATATCTTCAGGCTCGATAGCGACAAGGACTGAAGCGCGCGGGCTTCATCAAAGCCAATGCCCTGCCAGCGCAAGAAGAGGCTGAGGCTGTGGGTTAATTCCAGCTACGTCGTCCCGGACAAGTGAGCGTCAGCGAACGCGATCCGGGACCCAACCACAAGACTTCGCGATCCTGCTGAGCTGTCGCCCCAGCTCATTTCAAAATCAACATTTGTGGTTATGGGTCCCTGCTTTCGGAGGGACGACTCGCGGAGAGGACGATTGCTCAACAAAAAATGGCCGGGATTTCTCCCGGCCATTCGTGTTTTGTGAGGCGCGCTGCCGCTAGCGCGGCGGCACGGTGCCCGGCGGCGGGGGCGGCAGCGAGGCCGTTCCGCCGTTCAGCAAGGGCGTGATGCGTCGGATGGTGACGCGCCGGTTGATGCGGCTCGGCCCGTCGGTCTGTTCCTTCAGATATTGCGAGCCGTAGCCCTGCGAGGTCAGGTTTTCCGCAGGCACCTGGAACTGCTGGGTCAACAGCTCGGCCGCCGATTCGGCGCGACGGTCCGACAGCGACAGATTGTCGACATCGTTTCCGACCGCGTCGGTATGGCCCTCGATCAGAAACACCTCGCGCGGGTTGCGCGCGATCGCCCGGTTGAGACCGTCCGCGATCACCTGCAGCCTCGCCGCCTGATCGGGCGGAATTTCCCACGATCCGGTTTCGAAGTTGATGGTGTTGAGATCGATGCTCGGCATCAACATCCGCACCGACGGGCTGTAGCGGATTTCGTCAAGCGAATAACGCCGCAGGATCCGGTCCACCGGCGGCGCCTCCATGGTGTCGTAAATCAGGTCCGGCGATGCGTCGCCGGCGTCGACGATGTAGCGGTCGTAGGGAATGTTGATGATCGGCGGCGGCAGATCGACATAGAAACCGCCGACCGCGGCGGGATCGCGATAGCCGTTGTCGATGATGATAATCTCGCGGCCGTCCCGATCCCTGCGGATCCGGCGCAGCAACCCGCCGTCGGGTCCGACGAAGGTGATGATCTCGCTGCCGTCGGGACGGATCACGATGGTCTGCATCTCGTTGCCTACCTGTCGGGTCTGGATATCGCGCGCGCCGAACCGGAACCGGTCCATCTCGTCATGGCGAACGAAGGATTGCCCGCTGGGATCGCGAATGATGATCCGGCCGGGTTCGGTGAACACCGTGCGGCCGCCCTCCTGGGTTTCGTGCCGGGCGCCGCGGAAATCCTCCAGCCGTTGCGGTCCTTGCGGCGCCGCGCCGGGAGCGATCGGGGTCAGGGCCTGGGCCCGCGGTGCCATGGCCGGGAGCGGTGCGGCGACCGATGGCGGCGCGTGACGCGCCATTGGAGCCGCTCCGGGCGGCAGCGCGGTCTGCCCGCTTCCCGGAGCCGGCGTGGCTCTTGGCGCTGCCGGTTGCGTATTAGGCGCCACATTGCCAGGCGCCGGTCCGTTATGTGTCGGCGACGGTGGTGCGCCCGGCTCTCTCCTTTCCTGGAATTGTGGGCCGGTTCCGGCGTTTGGCGGGGGGGCCGGGGGCTTCGGCGCAGCAGGCGGCGGCGCGGCTGCCGGCGGTTCAGGACGCGTGGGCGGTTCAACGCGTTGCGGCATCACATTGGTCGGCGGTGCCGGGCGCGCAGGCGGCTCAACGTGGGGGGCCGGCGGCGGCGCAGCATGCGGAGGTGGAGGGGGCGGCGCTGCATGGGGAGGCGGAGGCGCTGGCGGCGCAGCATGTGGGGGCGGCGGTGGTGGCGCAGCTCGCGGGGGTGGCGGCGGCGGTGGCGCGGGCCTTGCCGGCGGGGCAGCATGCGGCGGCGCGGCGGAGGGCGCCGGGCGTGCTGGCTGCGGCCCTTTGGGTCGCTCTTTTTCCTCGTTGCCCTGCTGTGCCATCACCAGCGGTGCGGTCTGCGCGTGCGAAGGAAAGGCGGCGAATTGCATCGCCGTAAGAGCTGTCGTGGCAAGCAGCACGAAACGGAGTTTTGTCATGGTGGTCTGGGTCCCCCGGAAAAATCCTGGTCAAGGTTCTTGGCCAAACAAACGAGTAAGTAATCGTAAGGCTGGATTGTGGCGGCCCGTAAAGGCGGGCGGGCTTTTATTTCTGAACGCGGAAAGTCCCGGAAGCGCTTTGTTCATTGCGCATTCAGGGGGTGGTTTCAAACCGTAGTTTTACATTGTCCCCTGCGGCATATCGGAGTCGCCCGGATCGAAGTCGGGCTCCGATCCGGGCAAATCCGCATCTCCGGTGTCGGTCTCGGGGAAGGGAACGCTCGGTCCGTCCGGCCCGCGCAGCGGAAATTCGTCAGGCGTGTATTCGGGCGCCTCCGCGGGCTGCGCCGGTTCGCCGGGGTCCTGCAACGGTGGCGGGATTTCCGGCCGGGGATTGCCGGGCGGACTCTCCTGCGGCGGTTCGGACGGCTGTCCCGGCTTGATTGGCGGATCTTCCTGCGGATCGATCCCCATCGTGAGCGCTACCTTAGGTCTGTTGCGGCTGGAACCATAACGGCGGGGGTGCGGCGATGTTCCCGCTTTTGCCTAGCCAGAAAGGTGCGATCCTACGCGGGAAACACGAGAAAGCCGGCCCGGGGAAAGTGGACGACTATCTCGCCCGCGCGCGGATCGTGCCGTCGGATCGCGATGTGCTGTGACGATAGCGCAACGATTTCGCCACCCACTCGGATTTTGCCGTAGTCGTCGGGGGCGACCTCGACCAGATCTCCAGGCTTGCGTCCATTCGGATCGTTGGCATCTGATAACAGGGCGGTCTGAGGCACGGCGCTGGCGGCTAGGTCGAGCGCCGCAGCGGCCGATATTTCATGGGAGCGGCCGTGTCCGATGCCGCGCATTCTCGCTTCCCACACCAGCGTGCGTTCGAACTCGGCTAGCATCTCTTCGGCATTGGGAAGATGCGCCCGTACGTACCAGACGTTCATATAGGCGTTAACGTCGCAAAGGCTCGCCTTGCCGCCGCACATCCACGGCCGGCCGTCGCCAAGCTGGGTTTCGATCCATTGGAGGTGGGCGCGAAACTGATCGCGCATTTGCGGGATCGCTGCGGTCATAGCCGCGATATCGAACCTGGCCCCGCGCAGCTTTTCCCGGTCGGCGACGAACTCCTGCGGCACCTGGTCCGCCAGCGAGCCGAATATGAGGTTCACGCTGTTCTGAAAGAACGACCGATCGCTCCACATCGCTGTCGCGGAGGCGAGACCCTCGTAGCCGCCAGGGAACAAGCTCGGCTCCGGGAAGCGCCGTTCCAGCTCGCGGATGATGCACTGGGTGTCACAATAAATGTCCGCGCCGATCTGCATCACCGGCGTACGCCGATAGCCACCGGTCAGCGGCATCAAGTCTGGACGCGGCATGATGCGCGAGATCAGCACGGATACCCAGTCGATGTTCTTCAACCCGAACACGACCCGCACCTTCTCGGAGAACGGAGATTTTTCGAAATGATGCAGAATGACGGGGTGTGCGGTGGCCATGCGGTGCTCTCAGGCGGACGCTTCGCGGAAAACCCGGATGCTGGTCGCCGCCCTGCAACGACTCGATGGTTGCAATACCGGCAAGGCCTTAGATCTGCCGCTCGACCAGCTTCAGCTTGAGTTCGGCGATCGCCTCGGAGGGGTTGAGGCTCTTCGGGCAGGCCTTGGCGCAGTTCATGATGGTATGACAACGATAGAGCCGGAACGGGTCTTCCAGATTGTCGAGCCGCTCGCCGGTGGCTTCATCGCGGCTGTCCTTGACCCAGCGCGTCGCCTGCAACAGCGCCGCGGGACCGAGAAAGCGGTCGCTGTTCCACCAGTAGCTCGGGCATGAGGTCGAGCAGCAGGCGCACAGGATGCACTCGTAAAGCCCGTCGAGTTTTTCGCGGTCTTCGTGGCTCTGCCGCCATTCCTTCTGCGGCGTCGGCGAGGATGTCTTCAGCCACGGTTCGATCGAGGCGTATTGCGCATAGAAATTGGTAAGGTCGGGCACCAGATCCTTCACCACGGGCTGATGCGGCAGCGGATTGATCTTGACCGCGCCGTCCTTCACGTCGTGCATCGACTTGGTGCAGGCCAGCGTATTCTGGCCGTCGATATTCATGGCGCAGGAGCCGCAGACGCCCTCGCGGCAGGAGCGCCGGAAGGTCAGCGTCGGGTCGATGTGATTCTTGATCCAGATCAGGCCGTCCAGCACCATCGGACCGCAGTCGTGGGCGTCGATATAGTAGGTATCGACGCTGGGATTCTTGCCGTCGTCCGGGTTCCAGCGATAGACCCTGAATTCGCGGGTCTCGGTCGCACCCGATGGCTTCGGCCAGGTCTTGCCACCCGAGATTTTCGAATTTTTAGGAAGTGCGAATTCAACCATTGATCTTGCCTTTGCGGTTCACGCGTCATTGCCGGACTTTATCCGGCAATCCATCATCTTTCGAAGAATGATGGATGCGCGGGTCAAGCCCGCGCATGACAAGTGGTGGTCAATACACCCGCGCCTTCGGCGGGATATACTGAACGTCGTTGGTCATCGTGTAGTCGTGCACCGGCCGGTAATCGATCGCGGTGTCGCCGCGCTCGTCGATCCACGCCAGCGTGTGCTTCATCCAGTTCTTGTCGTCGCGGGCGGCGAAATCCTCCCGGGCGTGAGCGCCGCGGCTCTCGGTGCGGTTCGCCGCCGAATCCATGGTTACCACCGCCTGAACGATGAGATTGTCGAATTCCAGCGTCTCGATCAGATCGGAATTCCAGATCAGCGAGCGGTCGGCCACCGCAACGTCGCCGATGCCGCCATGCACCTTGTGGATCAGATCGTGCCCTTCGTTCAAGACCTCGCCGGTTCGGAACACCGCGCAGTTGGTCTGCATCACATGCTGCATGTTCTCGCGCAGCTTCGCGGTCGGCGTACCGCCAGAAGCATAGCGATAATGGTCAAGTCGTCCTAAAGCCTTGTCGGCCGAACCGGCCGGCAGCTCCGGCTGCTTGGCGTTCGGCGTCAGTTTTTCCGCGCAGCGCAACGCCGCGGCGCGCCCGAACACCACAAGATCGATCAGCGAATTGGAGCCGAGCCGGTTGGCGCCGTGCACCGAGACGCAGGCCGCTTCGCCGAGCGCCATCAGCCCCGGCACGATGGCGTTGTCGTCGCCGTTCTTCTTGGTCAGCACCTCGGCATGATAATTGGTGGGAATGCCCCCCATGTTGTAGTGCACCGTCGGCACGATCGGTATCGGCTCGCGCGTGACGTCGACATTGGCAAAGATCCTGGCCGATTCGGAAATGCCGGGCAGCCGCTCGTGCAATACCTTGGGGTCGAGATGGTCGAGGTGCAGGAAGATGTGATCTTTCTTCTTGCCGACGCCGCGGCCCTCGCGGATTTCGATGGTCATCGCGCGCGACACCACGTCGCGTGACGCCAGGTCCTTGGCCGACGGCGCGTAGCGCTCCATGAAGCGTTCGCCTTCCGAATTGACGAGATAGCCGCCCTCGCCGCGCGCGCCTTCGGTGACGAGGCATCCAGCACCGTAAATGCCGGTCGGATGAAACTGAACAAACTCCATGTCCTGCAGCGGCAGGCCGGCGCGCAAGGCCATGGCGCCGCCATCGCCGGTGCAGGTATGGGCCGAGGTACAGGACGCATAGGCGCGGCCATAGCCCCCGGTTGCAATGATCGTGGTCTGCGCGCGGAAACGGTGCAGCGTGCCGTCGTCGAGCTTCAGCGCAATCACGCCGCGGCAGGTGCCCTGGTCGTCCATGATCAGGTCGATCGCAAAGTACTCGATGAAGAATTCGGCGGCGTGCCGCAGCGCCTGGCCATACATGGTGTGCAGCATGGCGTGACCGGTGCGGTCGGCGGCGGCGCAGGTGCGCTGGGCCTGGCCCTTGCCGTAGTCCAGCGTCATGCCGCCGAACGGCCGCTGATAGATCTTGCCGTCCTCGGTGCGTGAGAACGGCACCCCCCAATGCTCAAGCTCGTAGACCGCATCGGGCGCGTTGCGCACCATATATTCGATGGCGTCCTGATCGCCGAGCCAGTCCGATCCCTTCACGGTGTCGTACATGTGCCAGCGCCAGTCGTCCGGATGCATGTTGCCGAGCGAGGCCGAGATGCCGCCCTGGGCCGCCACGGTGTGTGAACGGGTCGGAAACACCTTGGTGATACAGGCGGTGCGCAAGCCCGCCTCGCCGCAGCCCACTACCGCGCGCAATCCGGCGCCGCCGGCGCCGACCACGACGACATCATAGGTGTGGTCCTCAATCGGATAGGCGTGGCCGTTGGTGGCAAACGTTCCCGAGCCGCTTGCGCCGTTTCCCTTGCCATTTCCGTCGCCGGCCATGGGCTACACTCCAGATGACAGTTTGAGAATCGCGTAGATCGAAACCAGCGCCACCGCGATCGAGAAGAATTGGTTGGCCATGACAGCGGCAAGTTTCAGCTTCTCGTTGTGCAAATAATCCTCGATCACCACCTGCATGCCGATCTTCATGTGCCAGGCACTGGCGATGATGAACAGCAAGAGGATGATGGCGACCGCGGGCGAGCCGAGAATCTGCGCGGCGCCGGCCTGGTTGCGGCCGAGCAGCATCATCACCACCACGATGACGGGGATCACCAACAGCGTCATCGCAACCGCGGTCAGGCGCTGCCGCCAAAAATCCGTGGTGCCGGAATGCGAGGCGCCCAGCGCGCGGACGCGAGCGAGCGGCGTGCGCATCGATTTCGCGGAGGAGGAGTCTTGCGCGGTCATCGTCCGCCTCCGATGATGTAGGCGGCAATCCAAAGTAGCACCGTCAGCGAGATGCCGCCGATCAGCGCACCCCAGGTCAGCGTCTCGCGCTCGCTCGCTTTGAAGCCATAGCCGAGGTCCCAGACGAAATGCCTGATGCCGCTCAGCAGATGATGCAAGAGCGCCCAGGTGTAACCGAATACGATCAGGCGGCCGAGGAAGCTGCTCGTGAAGGCCTGCACGTGGGCATAGGCCGTCGGCCCGGAAGCCGCGGCGAGCAGCCACCATGCCAGCAGCAAGGTGCCGAAATACATCGCAACGCCGGTGGCACGGTGGACGATGGAAAGCGCCATCGTCAGGGTCCAGCGATAGGTCTGCAGGTGGGGCGAAAGCGGTCGTTCGATCCTGGCGGTCATCAGCGGCTTTGACGGTTGGCGGGCCTGCGCACGGCCCTTCGGGGGATCGCGATAGACGGATTGTATTTACGAAGTCGAAACAGTGAGCGCAACGGCGAAATCGCCCTTTGCGAACGAATGTTCAGTGTTTCAGATGAGCCTTGCGCGCATGGCCATTGACAGCGCGGCCGGACCTTCGGCTGATGCGGATGAAGGGCGATTCACGCCGGGCGGAGACAGCGCGAGCCATGGCCGCGGGATTGGAAACCTCCCAGCTCCTCGAACTCGCGCTGCTGCTGCTCGCGGTCGGCGCGCTGGCCGGATTCCTCGCCGGCGTGTTCGGCATCGGCGGCGGCGCGATCCTGGTGCCGGTATTTTTCGAATGTTTCCGGCTCGGGGGCGTTCCCCTAGATGTCCGCATGCCGCTCTGCGTCGGAACCTCGCTCGCCGTGATCATTCCGACCTCGATCAGATCCTATCGCGCCCATCACGCCCGCGGCGCGGTGGATATGGAAATCATGCAAACATGGTGGCTGCCAGTGCTGATCGGGGTCATTGCCGGTGCCGTGATCGCCCGTCACGCGCCGGAGCGGCTGTTTCGGATCGTGTTCATCGTCATCGCCTATTCGGCCGCGGCACGGCTGCTGCTGGCGCGCGAGACCTGGAAGTTCGGCGACGACCTGCCGAAGGGGCCGCTGATGAAAGGCTTCGGGTTCTTCGTCGGCCTGTTGTCGACGCTGATGGGCGTCGGCGGCGGACTGTATGCAAACCTGCTGATGACATTTTACGGCCGGCCGATTCACCAGGCGGTCGCGACCTCCTCGGTGCTGGCGGTGCTGATCTCGATCCCCGGCGCGCTCGGCTATGTCTATGCTGGCTGGCCGGCGGCCGCGCGGTACCCGGAGGTCGCGGCGCTGCAACTGCCGCTTTCGATCGGTTACGTCTCGCTGATCGGCGCAGCGCTCGTGATCCCGACCAGCATGATGACCGCGCCGCTCGGGGTGAGGGCCGCGCATGCGATGTCGAAGCGCGCGCTGGAAACGGCATTCGGCTGCTATCTGTTCATCATGGGCAGCCGCTTTGTGGTCAGCCTGTTGTAGCCGAAAGACAGGAGCGCAAGTTCCATCGGTCGCAGCGAGCGAAGAATGATCCGCATCGTTGTATTTCCCCGCGATTTGCATGAATGTCGTCGTGCGGCGGGAACGTTCCTCGGGAAACCCATGAAGCGGCGTGAGGTCATTGTTCTGCTTGGCGGCGCGACCTTGTGGCCGACCGGCGGGCACGCACAGGCTCGGGCAAAAATCGCACGGATCGGATTTTTGGGCCTTGCGCCCGCATCTGCCTGGTCCGGCGAAGTGGCTGCATTGCGGGCGGGCTTGCGTGAACTCGGCTACGTCGAGGACAAAAACATTGTCCTGGATTTCCGGTGGGCAACAAACGTTAGCGAGTTGCCCATTCTCGCGACCGAATTCGTTCGCCTCAACGTCGACGTCATATTTGCGCCCGCTTCAACGCAGGTAGAACCGGCCAGACAGGCCACCAGGACCATTCCGATCGTATTTGCCCAGCATGCGGATCCCGTCGGAACGGGGCACGTTGCCAGCCTCTCGCATCCGGGCGGCAATATAACCGGCGTGTCGATGGTTCTTACCGAGCTCGCCGCGAAGGGCCTCGAAATCCTGAAACAGGCCGTGCCGAACGCCAGCCGCTTCGGCATTCTCTGGAACCCGACGACCCCGTCCCATGTCAAAGTTGTAGATGAGATCGAGGTCGCAGGCAAAACGCTTGGCGTGCAATTGTTGATGACCCCGGTGCGGAAGGTCGAGGACTTCGACACGGCGTTCTCGACCATGAGGCGCGAACAGGCGGACGGCTTTCTCGTGCCGCCGTCGCCGCTCACGAATTCGCAGCCGGTTCCCCTGGCGGAGCTCGGCTTAAGATACAAGTTACCCGGGATGTTCGGAAACAAGGACAACGTGACGGCAGGTGGTTTGATGAGTTATGGCGCGGACTTCAACTACATGTATCGGCACGCCGCCATTTACATCGACAAGATCCTGAAGGGTGAAAAGCCGTCCGACCTGCCTGTGGAGCAGGCGTCGAAATACGACCTGGTCCTCAACCTCAAGACCGCAAAGGCGCTCGGCCTCGACTTGCCGGCAACGTTGCTCGCCCGCGCCGACGAGGTGATCGAGTGAAGCGCAACGCGTGCCGCTTCATTTCGCCTTTGTATAGATGTCCGAATAGGTATCGCGCAGGATGTTCTTCTGCACCTTGCCCATGGCGTTGCGCGGCAATTCGTCGACCACGAGCACGCGCTTGGGCATCTTGAATTTCGCCAGCCGGCCGTCGAGCGCCTGCAGCACCGAGGCCTCGTCAACGGCCGCACCCTCGTTGCAGACCACCACCGCAGTGACGCCCTCGCCGAAATCGGCATGCGGGACGCCGATCACGGCGGATTCGACCACGCCCGGCATGGCGTCGATCTCGCTTTCGATCTCCTTCGGGTAGACGTTGAACCCGCCCGATATCACCAGGTCCTTGCCGCGGCCGAGAATGTGGACATAGCCGTTGGCGTCGATCTTGCCGAGGTCGCCGGTGATGAAGAAGCCGTCGTCGCGGAATTCGGCCCTTGTCTTTTCCGGCATCCGCCAATAGCCCTTGAAGACGTTCGGGCCCTTGACCTCGATCATCCCGACACGGTCGCGCGCCAGTTCCTTTCCGGTTTCCGGATCGGTGACGCGCAGGGTAACCCCTGGCAGCGGGTGACCGACCGCGCCCGGGACGCGCTCGCCGTCATAGGGATTGGACGTGTTCATGTTGGTCTCGGTCATGCCGTAGCGTTCGAGCACGGCGTGACCGGTGCGCGCGAACCATTCACGGTGGGTATCGGCGAGCAAGGGCGCGGAGCCGGAAATAAACAGCCGCATGTGGGAAGTGGATTCGCGGGTCAGCGCCGGGCTCTGCAACAGCCGGGTGTAGAAGGTCGGCACGCCCATCAGCACGGTGGCGCGCGCCATCAATTTGATGATCAATTCCGGGTCGAATTTCGGCAGAAAGATCATCGAGGCGCGGGCGAACAGCGTGACGTTGCTCGCCACGAACAGGCCGTGGGTGTGATAGATAGGCAGCGCGTGGATCAGCACGTCCTTGTCGGTGAAGCGCCAGTAGCCGACGAGGCTGAGCGAATTCGAGGCGAGATTGTCGTGCGTCAGCATCGCGCCCTTGGAACGCCCCGTGGTGCCCGAGGTATAAAGGATCGCGGCAAGATCGTCGTCAGCGCGCGCGACCGTAGTGAATTCCGGGCTCGCCGTGGCGGCGGCATCGCTGAGCGATCCCCGTCCGTGTCCGTCCAGCGTCTCGACCTTGGCGCCAACCTTTGCTGCGATCGCGCCGATGCCTTGCGCCTTGGCGGGATCGCACACCACCAGCGAGGGTTCGGCGTCGGTAATGAAATATTCGAGCTCGTTGAGCGTGTAGGCGGTGTTGAGCGGCAGATACACCGCGCCTGCCCGCACCGCCGCGAGGTACAGCACCAGGCCCGCGACCGATTTTTCGGTTTGCGCGGCGACGCGGTCGCCGGGCCTGACCCCGCGGGCCACCAGCACGTTCGCCATTCGGCCGGCGCGTGCGATCAGCTCGCCGTAGCTGATGCGCTCGCCCTCGATGGTTTCGATCGCAAGCCGGTTTGGATCGTCGATATCATCGAACAGGCGGCAGAACAGATTGGCGTTCATGATGGTTTTCTGGGACGCGTTCATGCATCATTCGGGTTGGCGGGCGCGGGTTAGTCGATTGAATAGCAAGAACGCCCTTCACAAAGCAACGGAGACGGTTTGCATGTCAAATAAGGGGAAACGCGTGGCCTGGGTGACGGGCGGCGGCAGCGGAATCGGCGAGGCCGGGGCGGAAGCGCTGGCGGCGGACGGCTGGACGGTGGTGGTTTCGGGACGCCGGAAGGACGCGCTGGACGCGGTGGTTGCGAAGATCGCAGGCATCGGCGGCAAAGCCGAGGCGATCGCGCTCGACGTCAGCAAGGCCGAGGACGTGAACAAGGCGGCCGAGCAGATCCTCGCCCGGCACGGCCGCATCGATCTCCTGGTCAACAGCGCCGGCATCAACGTGCCGAAGCGAAGCTGGGCCGACATGGAACTGGAAGGCTGGAACAGCCTGGTCGACATCAATCTCAACGGCGTCCTGTATTGCATGCGCGCGGTGCTGCCCGCGATGCGCAAGCAGCAGGACGGCTGCATCATCAATGTCGCTTCCTGGGCCGGCCGCCACGTCTCGAAGATGCCGGGGCCGGCCTATACCACCACCAAGCACGCGGTGCTGGCGCTGACCCATTCATTCAACATGGACGAATGTGTCAACGGCTTGCGGGCCTGTTGCCTGTCTCCTGGCGAGGTCGCCACGCCCATCCTGAAGCTGCGGCCGGTGGTGCCGTCGGAGGCGGAGCAAGCCAGAATGCTACAGCCCGAAGATTGCGGACGCACCATCGCCTTCGTCGCCAGCATGCCGCCGCGGGTCTGTGTCAACGAAATCCTGATCAGCCCAACATGGAACCGGGGGTTTATCCAGACGCCGAACAACCGGGACTAGCTACGAGTCGTCCCCGCGAAAGCGGGGACCCAACCACCGATTTAAGTTATCGAAACGAGCCGGAGCTCCAGCTTCGCACAATCACGAACATTTGGGGTTATAGGTCCCGGCTCAGCGTTCGCTGCGCTCACTTGGCCGGGACGACGGTGAGGATTCTCGCACTTGAGCCCTGACACGTCTCCCACCGCGACAAGTTTCAAACATCACGAAAACTTATTCGCTGAAACCGGCCCCGCGACCTCCCGTAACTGGGGCCAACGACGACGCGGCCGAACGAGCAACCGGACAGCGTCGTTGTTGCCCCTTCATCCGGCGGAAATCCGCCGGTCACCTCAACCCATCGGGAGACGTTACATGTCGAAGCGTATTGCACTTTTGTCCGCCGTCGCGTTTGGCGCGCTGGCTCTGACCGCCACTGTTATTGCGCCCGTCAGCGCGCAAGATAAAATGACCTCCAGCGAGAAGACCGTCATGGTCGGCGGCGCGGCGATGTTCCCCTCGAAGAACATCATCCAGAATGCCGTCAACTCCAAGGACCACACCACGCTGGTAGCCGCGGTGAAGGCCGCCGGCCTCGTCTCCACGCTGGAAGGCAAGGGCCCGTTCACGGTGTTCGCGCCGACCAACGCCGCCTTCGGCAAACTGCCGGAAGGCACCGTCGACACCCTGGTGAAGCCCGAAAACAAGGCCACCCTGACCAAGATCCTGACCTACCACGTGGTTCCGGGCAAGCTCGAGGCCTCCGACCTGACCGACGGCAAGAAGCTCAAGACCGTTCAAGGTGAAGAGCTGACCGTCAAGCGGTCGGGCGACACCGTGACGATCATCGACGCCAAGGGCGGTTCCTCGACCGTCACGATTCCGAACGTCAACCAGTCGAACGGCGTGATCCATGTGGTCGATACCGTGCTGATGCCGTCGTAACGTCTTAAGGCGTAACCCGCGCCTGCCCCGTCCCCAGTCATGAGGCGCGAATCCGCGAGCCGGGGCAACCCGGCTCGCTTTTATGTGAACGTCATGCCCCGCACCTATCGGTTCGATAGCCGGCAGGCTAGTAACGCGGTCAGGTTTACCGGCGTATAGTGAATGTCGATCCAGATTTTTCCAGAGAAACCATCATGTCCAGCCTTGCAGCCAGCGACCAGCACAACGCATCTGCCGCCGCAAAAATCATTCAGCCGGCGTGGGTGCGCACCGTGCACTGGATCAACGCCATTGCGATGATCATGATGATCATGTCGGGATGGCAGATCTACAATGCCTCGCCGCTGTTCGCCTTCAAGTTTTCGCATTCGATCACACTGGGCGGCTGGCTCGGCGGCGCGCTGCTCTGGCATTTCGCGGCGATGTGGCTGTTGATGGTCAACGGCCTGGTCTATCTGACGGTGGGTTTTGCCACCGGCCGCTTCGCCAACAAGCTCTTGCCGCTGACGCCGTCGGGTGTGATCGCGGACACCAGGGCCGCGCTGACCGGCCGGCTGTCGCATGACGACCTCACCCGTTACAACTATGTGCAGAAGCTGCTTTACGCCGGGATTATCGTGATCGGCATCGTGATTGTGCTGTCGGGCCTGTCGATCTGGAAGCCGGTGCAGCTGCAGTGGTTGACGGCATTGTTCGGCGGCTACGATGTCGCGCGCTACGTTCACTTCATCTGCATGTCGGCAATCGTCGCGTTTATGGTGGTGCATGTCGCGCTGGCGCTGCTGGTGCCGAAAAGCCTGCGCGCCATGATCATCGGCCGCTGAGGCACGCTTTCAGGAGGATTTTTTCATGGGACGACTTCGCTCTCTTCTGATCCCCGGCGTCGACAAGCGGCTCCTGGTCAAGGACGCGATCAAGGCGCTGCCCGATCCGGCGCGGCGGCGCTTTATGGCCGGCGGCGCCAGCCTCGGCGCGCTGACGCTGTTGACCGGCTGCGACGTGACCGACAGTTTTTCCGCCGACCAGATGCTGGCGAAGATATCGAAGTTCAACGATGCGGTGCAGGCGCTGATCTTCAATCCCTACGGGCTGGCGCCGACCTTCCCGGAGAGCGCGATCACCAAGCCGTTTCCGTTCAACGCCTATTACGAACTCGACGACGCGCCCGAGGTCGACGGCAAGGCGTGGAAATTCGAGGTGCGCGGCCTCGTCGACAACAAGAAGTCATGGACTCTGGAAGAGCTCTACAAGCTGCCGCAGGTCAAGCAGGTCACGCGCCATATCTGCGTCGAGGGCTGGAGCGCGATCGGAAGCTGGACCGGTACGCCGTTGCGCGAC
>Ga0326727_10017129_pt1 | contig 15116 bp, 11 predicted proteins | sample MB2enrmetagenome_FD_207643 | JGI IMG/M metagenome (GOLD analysis project Ga0326727, IMG submission 207643) | Lab enriched peat soil microbial communities from McLean, Ithaca, NY, United States - MB29MY | ecosystem: Environmental > Terrestrial > Soil > Wetlands > Peat | place: USA: New York... | reverse complement strand
AACGAGCGGCCCGTTTGCGCCGATGCTCCAATGCCTGGAAATCACGGCGCGGGTGAACGTGCGTGAGCACGCTTCCATTATCGCGCGGAACGCGCCGATTGTCACTGTATTATGCGAGATTCAATAGATGTGCTCCACTGGCTGATTCTATCTCGTGTCGATCTCGGAAGTCTTCAGGATCGACTGATACGCCACAGATCTCAGTGCGCTGAAGTCCGTGTTAGTCTCCGGATCTCGATGCAGCTCGCGCGGGCGCAGAAGCGCGGGTTGTTCGAGCTGGCCGACAAAGGCACGCTGTTCCTGGACGAGATCGGCGAGATTCCGCTGTCGCTGCAGGCCAAGCTGCTGCGGGTGCTGGAGGAGCAGACGTTCCGGCGCCTCGGCGGCCTGCGCGACATTCGCGTGGACCTGCGCATTGTAGCCGCCACCAACAAGAACCTGAGGGAGGCGGTGAAAGAGGGCGCGTTCCGGCAGGATCTGTACTACCGGCTGAACGTGATCCAGCTTCTGGTGCCCTCCCTGCGCGAGCGCCCCGAGGACATCCTGCCGCTCACCCGCTTCTTCGTGGACCACTACAACCGCAAGTTCAAGCGGAACATCGAAGGCTTGTCGCAGGAAGCCGAGGACCTGCTGCTGGCGCACGACTGGCCGGGCAACGTCCGCGAGCTGCGCAACGCGGTGGAGCGGGCCATGATTCTGGAGGAGTCCAACGTGATTGCGGCGGCCAGTCTGCCCATTGCGGTGCGCAGCTCCAATGCCGCCGTCGCGGTTTCGGCCAGCGTCGAAAGCCCGGTGGAGGCGGTGGATGGCATGTCGCTGGTGGAGCAGGAGAAGCGGCTGCTGATTCACGCGCTGCAGAAGGCGGCGGGAAACCAGACCCAGGCGGCGCGCCTGCTGCGGATTACCCGCGACACGCTGCGCTACAAGATGAAGAAGTTCAATTTGCGCTGAGCGACTGCCGGGCTGGTTTTCACGCGGCGCGCATGAACAGCCTTTCTCCCCTTCCGGGTTGGCATCTCATGGCGCTTGCAGCGCCAGCAATGGGATCACGATTGGCGGTATCGACATCTGTGCCGTGACGTTGGATATGGCGTAGCGTGCATACGGAAGCACGATAAGCCTGAAGTCGGTCTGCGTGAACCGCTCGGCGAGCGCCTTCTCCATCGGTACATCAATATGCAGGTGTGCCTCGAAGAGAAGGTCTACCGCCAGAAGTGTGCGGTTGTTTGCTCCGCTGACGATCAAGCTGAAACTTGCCTCACAACTTGTGCAGGGAGATCATTGACGCAGCGAGCGCTCTGGTGGACGACTATTTGGCGTGGCTGAGTTGGGGATTCAAGGACGGCTGGCTCCCACCGGGAGAGAAGGCTTAACTGGGCCGCGCTCGGCGTCGCTGGCAACCTGCCCCCCCGACCCACTGCCGTCACCACCGGGTTCCCGCCGCGTCCAGCAGAGCGCGCACGCCCGGCGCGATCGCGATCAGCAGCTCCGCGCGCGGCTTGGCAGCGTCGTCGATGGCCGCGAGTTGCCGCGCCCGCGCCGCGGCGGGGAGCCGGCGCCCCGATTCGATCGCGCCCAGCGCGTCCAGACCCGCGCCGGCAATCCGCGCCAGACTCTGCGACACCGGGACCAGCTCCCGGAGCAGGAACGTCTGCCCCAGCACGGGGTGAAGCCCGGCGTCGTTGTCGCGCCATTGCGCGAGCCAGCGGCGCAATTGCGGACGCACGGCGGGGTCGTGTTTCGCTCGCGCCGCCAGCGCATTGAACTCCCGCGCCAGGTCGCTCTCTGGCGGAACCGCATCCACCAGGCGATTGAGCGGCGTTTGCTGCACGTACTTGTTGGTCTCTTCCCGCTGGTAGCCCTTCACCGGCTCCACCACGTCCGCCAGGGTCTCAAGTGCGGCCACGCTGGCAGCGCCGGCCAGCCTCTGCAACATCAGACGCGGGTTCTGGCGATGCCGCAGGCCGAGACATTCGAGATCGCGGCTCAGCGCCTCCAGACGGCGGTACATGGAGGCCACGTCGCGCACATCGCGCGGCGACCACAGCCGTTCCGCGATGGCGCCCATGCGCGGCCAGACACGCCCATCCAGATTCTCGGCGGTCGCGTATTCCGCCCACTCCGCCGCCTCCCCGCCCAGAATGTGCCGGGCCTCGGCCTCGCTCAGACCGGCGCTCTCCTTGTCCAGCGGGTCCACGGCATAATGCGTGGCCGCGGTGTACATCAGATCCAGGTACCAACCTGAGGAGAGCAGCCCGTCGTAACCCATGCGCGCGGCCTCGGCCAGCGACTTCTGCCCGCGCCACGACTGAATCAGGATGTCCTTCGGCAGGCTCGCGTCCAGAATCTCGTCCCAGCCTTCCATCCTCTTGCCATGCTTCGAGACAATCGCCTGCACGCGCTGATTGAAGTACGCCTGCAGAGCGCCGTTGTCTTTGACGCCGTGCTCACGCATCCACGCCTGGATGTGCGCGCTGGCATTCCATTGTTCGCCGTTCACCTCATCGCCGCCGATGTGAAAGAAGGCGTCGGGGAACAACGCGGCCATCTCGCCGATGAAGCCGTCGAGGAATTCGTAGGTGTGCTCCCCGGTCGGGTCGATACAAGGCGTGTGAATGCTCCATTCGCGCGCGATCCGATAAGGACCCGGCGCGCTGGCCAGTTCGGGATAACCCACCAGCCAGCTCGTGGCGTGGCCTGGCATGTCGAACTCGGGTACGATGCGAATGCCGCGGTCACGGGCATAAGCGACCAGTTCGCGAATCTGCTCCTGCGTGTAAAACAGGCCGTCGGAGCCCATCTGCTGCAATCTCGGATAGCGCAGGCTCTCCACGCGAAAGCCCTGGTCGTCGGAAAGGTGCAGGTGCAGCACGTTGAGCTTCGCCGCTTCCATGCCGTCCAGGTTGCGCCGGATCGCGTCCACAGGCATGAAATGCCGCGAAACGTCGATCATCAACCCGCGCCACGGGAACCGCGGCCGGTCTTCGATGGTCATCGCCGGAATGATCCAGTCCTGCTCGCCGGCTTGCACCAATTGCCGCAATGTCTCGAGGCCGCGCAGGATGCCGAGGGGGTTCGGCGCCCTGAGCCGCGCCTGATGGTCGTCCACCGTGAGCGTGTAGCTTTCATCCTCGCCCAACTGCTGAACGCCGGCGCCAGGCGCGCCGCTGACGATGTCGATGCGCCCGGAATCGGCGGGAAACTGCGCGTCGAACGGAGTCCCGGTTTGCCGGCGCAGTTGCGCGACGAACCGCAACACGGCGCGCGTCACTCGCTGGTCGCCGCCGTGCACGGAAATGGTAAGCGAACCGTCCAACACCAGCGCGCCCTTCCCCGCCGAAACGTGAGCCGGCCAGGGCATCAGGTTCAGGTCGGCGGCCAGGCACGGCATGACTGTCGCCAGCGCGATCACGAGAGTTTGCCTGGCAGCCCGGGGCAGGAGCGGGACAGGCGAAGAGTTTCCATAGCGGGAAGCCACTGAACACAATTTACCAGTCGATACCGGGTATCGCTGGCTGCCCCGCTACGGCCGCAACCCGATCATGAGCCCGGTGATTCCTGGCAGGCGCGCGTGGCGGATCTCGCGAAAGCCCGCCTCGCCCAGCCAGGCGGCATACTCCGGCTCGCTGTAGCTGCTGCCGCCGTCGGTGCCCACCAGCATGTTGAGCGCGAACAGCGCGGCGAAGCGGGGAGCCGTCTTGTCCGCCTCCAGGATGAAGTCCTGAATGACCACGCGGCCGCCGGGCGCCAGCGCCTCGCGGCAGCGGCCGAGCAGGTCGAGATTCTCCGCGGGGCTGAGCATGTGGCAAATGGCCGAGATAAACACCAGGTCGTAGCCTTCGCCCAGCCGGCCGGAACGCAGATCGCCGGCGCGGACCTTGACGCGGTCCCCCACCCCGGCCTCCTGGATGTGGCGCAGCGCGATGGGCTCGACGGCGGCCAGGTCCAGGATATCGGCCCGCAATGAGGAGTTGGCCCGGGCGAAAGCAATCGAATAGGCGCCCGACCCGCCGCCTACGTCCAGCATGCGGTGGACGTTCTCCACGCCCACCGCGCGCACCACCAGCGGCGCACGTTCCGAGGCGTTGCGGTGCATGGCGGCGATGAAGGCCTCGGTCCAGTCCTCGCCTCGGCCGGCGATTTCGCCGTGGGTGACGGCGGTCCCGGCGCGCACGCAGTCGGTGAGCGTCGACCAGCGCAGCCACAGGTGCGCGGTGTGCAGCAGGGCCGGCCTGGCGTTGTCGCGAGACCCGGCGGTAAGGTAGCGTGCGGTCGCCGGCGAGTTGTGAAAGACCCCTTCCCGCTTGACCAGCACGCCCAGGGATGCCAGCGCGTTCAGGAGCATCTCGGTGGCGCGCGGGTCGGTGCGGAGCCGGGCAGCCACTTCCGCCGCACCGGCGCCCTCCCCCACGGCCGTGAACACGTCGAGCTCCAGCGCCGTGAGAACGGCGCGACTCTCCTGAAACGCCCGAATGCGCTCGGTCAGGTCGTCGGGAAGGACTCCGGCAGCTTCCCGCGCGCGGCGCGCCGCGAACATCTTCTCGCGGTTGCTCAGGATCTCCGCGCGCAGATCCGCAGCATCGGTGCGCGCCAGACGCTCCACGGGGTTGCCCTCCTGGAAGTGCGACCGGACGATCTCCGGCACGTCCGCCGGGGTCACCCCCGAGTACCAGATGCCTTCGGGATAAACCACCAGGTTCGGCCCGTGCTCGCACAAGCCCAGCGAGCCGCACGCCGTCACCTGGACTTCGTCTTCCAGCCCGCGCGCGTTGACTTCGCGCCGCAGCGCCTCCAAAACCTGGCCCGAGCCCCGCGCCGAGCAGCACGGCACGCCTTCGGGCTTCTGCTGGTCGCAGACAAAAATGTGAAACCGGAATGGCTCCATGTCTCTTCTCCGGTTTCACGGTATCAGACTTGCCTGGCCGATTCTTGTCGAAGTCACTGCGCGTCTGATTCGGGGAGAGTCGAGCCGGGATGAAGTTCGACGCGGTTCCCGGAACCGCTCGCTGAGAAGGCGTGAAGCATTCGGGCGTGTTGACCACTCGGTTGCCCTCGTGGCTCGGTAGCATCGTGCATACCTGGGACATCGGGACCGAGCCGCAACGGTCACGAAGCGGTCCGCAGCCACTTTACAGTAATTGGCTCACTTTCGACCTGGCGGGTGTATCCTTGAGGTGGCTCCGGGGGTGCCGGGGGTGCGAAGGTGCAGATTGCCACCAGTGCCGCGACTCTCCCCGGCTCGCTCTTTGAGGGCTGGAATGTCGGCGCCGTCTCGGTAAAGAGGGTGCGTCTCCACGGGGACGGTGCAATCGACGTCGATATCCGCAGGCACGGGGGAGACCCCGAGCGGACCATCCGACTGATGCTGGAGCGCTACGGCCGGACCACTCCCGACGGCGCTGTTGTCACGGGCCCTCAATCGGTTTCGTTCCTCTCGCTGCCATACCTTCCGGAGTCGATTTGCATCGAAGCCGCGCTGGACCATCTCGGCATGCGCCCGGATCTGGTCCTCTCTCTGGGTGGCGAGAGTTTCGTAGTCTACTGCATGGCCGGCGGCAATGTCCGGCGCATGATGTCGAGTAACCGTTGCGCGGCCGGCAGCGGCGAATTCCTGGTTCAGCAGTTCGGGCGGATGAACCTGGATTTGACGTCCGGGCTGGCAGTGGCGCGAGACGGGCGGCGCGTGGCGCTGGCGTCCCGGTGCTCGGTCCATTGCAAGTCGGATGCTACCCACAAGCTGAATAAAGGCGAGTGTACGCCGGCGGACATCGCATGCTCCCTGATCGCCAGCCTGGCTGCCAGGATTGCTGCGCTGATGGTAACCACGGGCTGGCGGCACGACCACGTCCTGCTCGCGGGTGGACTCGCCCAGAGCTCGCAACTGGTGGCCGAATTAGCGAGTCTGCTGCCGGGGACTCGATTCGAAGTGCGGCCGGAGAGCGGCTATCTGGAAGCTGTGGGCGCCGCCGTCGCCGCCCGCGAAGACGCTGCGCGGCCACCGCCTGACCTCGATTCCTGGGTGAAGCCCGCGGGCGCCGGACGGTTTCCGCAGCGGCGGCCCCTGAGTCAGTTCTCCGATCGCGTGGTCCGGATTCAGGATCCTGGGAAACCTGCGCCCCGGCCGAGTGCGCACTTGATCCTGGGCGTGGACGCGGGCTCGACCACCACCAAGGCTGTTCTTCTGGATCGGGACTCCGGCCGAAGCGTGGCGCGATGTTATCTGCGAACCCACGGCAATCCGGTACAAGCGACGTTCGAGTGCATCGCCGATCTGGAGCGGCAGATCGCCGGTGTTCCGCACCGCGTGGTACAGGCGGCGGTCACCGGATCGGGCCGCGAAATCGTATCCATCTATCTCGACAACTGCACGGTGTTCAACGAGATCCTGTCCCACGCCCGTGCCGCCCGCGAGTTCGCCCCCGGCGTGGATACGCTTTTCGAGATCGGCGGCCAGGACGCGAAGTTCGTGGCGTTCCAGGCTGGCATCCCGGTAGATTACTCCATGAACGACGGCTGCTCCGCCGGGACCGGGAGCTTTCTGGAGGAAGCGGCGGCCTCGGATATGCAGGTCCCCATCGAGCAGCTCGGTCCGCTGGCTTTGAGCAGCGCCACCCCGATCGCTTTCGGTGAGCGGTGCGCGGCGTTCATCAATTCCGAAGTACGCTCGGCGCTGCAGCAGGGGGTTCCTCGCGCGGATGTTCTCGCCGGTCTGGTGTACGCGATTGTCGAGAACTATTTGTCGCGCGTAGTGGGTTCACGCCAGATTGGGCGAACGGTGGTGCTGCAGGGTGGCGTCGCGCTGAATCCGGCGGTGGCGCCCGCGGTGGCGGCCCTTGCCGGGGTGAAAGTGACGGTTCCGCCGGCGCCGGAACTCATGGGTTGCGAGGGCGCGGCGCGCATGGTGGGCGATCTTCTTTCGAGCGGGGCCGTGCCGGCGTGGGAGCGTGACCTCGCCTCGTTCGGCCGGATGCGAATGGAAACCAGAGCGCCATTCACTTGCCCCGCCTGCGAGAACCGGTGCGAGGTCCAGCGCTATCGGCTCGGCGACAGGACTCTCGCTTTTGGCGGCCTGTGCTCGAAATGGGAGATGGTGCGAAGGCCGGCGACCCTCCGTCATGCGGAAGGCCGCGACCTGGTGGCCCTGCGCCATGAGCTGATGTTCAAGACGTTTGCGCCGGCGGCGCCCAATCGTCCCCGAGGCCGCATCGGCCTGCCCCTGGCCCTTACCACCTACGAACTGTACCCGCTGTACGCCCGATTCCTGAGCGGACTCGGGTTTGAAGTGGTGCTCTCGCGGCGCGGCTGCGGATCGCGCCGGACCTCCGCGCCCATGTGTTACCCGGCTGAGCTGATGCACGCGGCAGTGGACGATCTGCTGGCGCAGGGAGTGGACTTCGTATTCCTTCCCTACATGCGTGAGTTCCCGGCCAGGCGAAACGACGTGCCCGCGTATCTGTGCCCGGTGACGCAGGACATGCCCGGCGTGATCGGGGCGTTCTTTGAGACTGCCGCGGGCAGGATTCTGACCCCGGAAATGGGTCTGGCGCCGCACCTCGAAACAGTGACTCAGCAGGAGGTCGTCAGCCTGGGCGCCAGGCTGGGAGTCTCCGCCAGCCTGGCGAGCGAAAGCTGGTCCGCGGCCATGGCGCATCAGGCAGCGTTCCAACGGTCGTACCGGGAAGCTGTCGAGGAAGCGACGTCCCGCGTCAGCGATCCGGCGGTCATCCTGGTGGGCCGCCCGTACGCCGCATATGCGCCGGAGGTGAACCTCTCCGTTCCGCGTAAGATCGCCACGCGCGGATTCACCGTCATTCCCGGCGACGCTCTGTCGGCGGAATCCACGCTGAACGAACGTAACGTGTGGCATTACACGCAGGATGTGATGTCGGCCGTGGAATATGCCAGGAGCCACGGCAACCGCTGGGTCTGCAACATTTCCTGTTTCTCCTGCGGTCCGGATGCCATTACGCAGCATCGGCTCCGGCACGAGCTGGAAGGGCGGCCGTTCTGCTTTCTGGAAATCGATTCTCACACGGCGCACGCGGGCATCGAGACGCGGGTGGGCGCCTTCCTCGACATTATCGAAGCCAGCCGGCGGCGTTACGTTTCGTCGGCGGCGCCGAACCAAAGGCGCACCCCGGCGCGTCTGGAACAGGACGGCATGCGCACCTGGATCGTGACCGGGAGTGGACGGCGGCTGGCGCTGGACGATCCCCAGGTGGTTCATGTTTCTCTGGCGGACGGTCCCCAATTCCTGTCCGATATTCTGGCGGGCTTTTACGCTTCCATTGGATGGAGAGCGGTATTCTCGCCGAATACCGACTCGGAAACGCTTCAATACGCGAAAAGAGTGTGCTCCGGTCGGGAATGTCTTCCGTTCCTGTCCATGGTGGGGAAGGCGGTGAAGTATCTGGAGACGCGTCCGCCCGGAGAGGTTACCGTATTTCAGATTCTCGACCAGGGAGGGCCCTGCCAGAACGGCGCCTGGCACGACGCCGCGCCAATCATCCTGGAGCGCCTTGGCGTGGCCGATGCCGTGGTGGCCTGGCCGACGGCTAAGAACAACTATCTCGGCAAGGGTGACCGGCTGGGGGCCATGAAAGTGGCGGCTTACGTTCTGAGCGACCTTCTGGCGGAGATCCGCTCCGCTCTCCGGTGCCTGGCGAAAGACCCCGGCGCGGCTATGGCGCTGCTGCACGAACTGGAGAGCGGGCTGATCGCGGCAAGCCGCAGCGGTTTGTTGGCTACCGAACGGGAACTTCACCGCGTCGCACAACGGCTGGCGAAGACGCCATTACGCGCGCGCGTCGACGATAGCGCCCGGGTGTTGCTCTTCGGCGGCGTCAACCGGATCTTCGTCGACGAGCCCGTGAAGGAGTTCTTTGAAGAGCGCGGGATTCTGACCAAGACTACCGAGATGTCGGAATTCATCTGCTTTCTCCAGGCCGAAGACATTGTGAGGCACGGTTTTTCCAACGGCTATGTCGCCCCGGTGGACCAATGCTCGCTGTCGGTCTTGCTGTCGGAACTGATTTCCGCCGGCGACCGGACGCCGGCCATGCGGGCTCTCAGCGCGCGCGTTCGCATCGGGTTCATCGAACTGCTGGACCAGCGGTGGCGACGGATCGCGGCCGAATCCGGACTGCTGTTCAGCCCGTACGTGCCTTTTGGCGACGTTGAGCGGGAGGGCCATAAGCGCATCTCGCTGAATGGCTACACCGAAGCTCCCATGACCATCGGCCGATACGCCACGCTGCTGGCATCCGGGGCGTTTGACGGCTACGTGAACATCGGCGCTTTCAACTGCGCCCCATCCAACAGCGCATCGGCGGTGATTCACGCGCTTTCTTTGCGAACCGATACTCCGTACGCGGTGATCGAATCCGACGGCGATTGCATTACCGCCGGTCAAATGCGCCAGCTCGAGACCGTTGCCGTCCAGTGCCGCCGCAGACGGGAGGCCCTCGGTGAAAGGCTGCCGGCATAACTTCTTCCTCCGGGTCGCACTTTGCGCGACGCTGGCTCTCCGGGTGACAATGTTTGCCGGTGGCCCCGTCGCCGCACAACGGCCAGCGCAGCCTTATCTGTGACCGTCAGCTTCTCGCAGATAAGGAGTAAGCGCGGCCATCACCGCGTCGCGCACCTTCTGCGCAAGACGCTGAGCGCGCACCTCATCGCCGGGTACTGTCTCGAGACGATCACCCGGGTAGCGAATCTCCGCGCCGAAGGGACTGAGCCAGCTTGCTTCATCCAGAGCCTGCGCGAGTGTGGGATCGATTGGCTGCAAGAGAATCAGCAGACGTCTGATGACGTGGGTCTTCGGGAATTCGATTTGGTGTCGCGTGAGGAAAGCCTTCAGATACTTCTCCGCCGCCTGCTGGGCATGGAACGCGACGACATTCCGGAACCGCTCCTCGCCCGCCAACCGGACGACGGTGTCGAAGTCGAGAGCCGCCCTTTCTATCCACTGAGCGACGAGCCGGCGAATCTCCTCTTCAGGCGGCCTCATACAGGACTCTGCCGTATTTGTGAGCCGGGTAAGCGATGCCGCCGACGATGGTCTTGGTGGCCTCGAACCGCTCCGACGCGATGATCTTTACATCAACCGGGAAACTGACGTCGCCGATAGCGTCTGCGATGGCGACGCTCTCTTCGTGGCGATTTCCCGGAGCCGGTTCAACGATCAGGAGATCGATGTCGCTATCCTTCGTCATCTGCCCGGTCGCAGCGGAGCCGAACAGGATGATACGGTCCGGCCGGGCGACGCTCAGGACACGCCGGACAATCTCACTCAACAGTGTTTCATCCACGCCCATCCGGTCTCATGATAGTCTGTCGGAGGCCCGGTTGGGAATTCGGCAGTCGGTCGCGTGCGGCACGGCAGCAGTGAGAGTAAGATCGATCCATGAGCGCGCGCGTCCCCGGTTTCAAGGGCGAATACCTGTGGGAGTTCGACATTGCCGAGCGGCAACTGCTTGCGCTCGCGGAGGCACTGCCGGCGGAGCGCTACGGATGGCGTCCCGCCGGTGCCGCGCGGTCGGTGAGCGAGGTGCTGGTGCACGTTGCGACCGGGAATCTCGCGCTGCTCGGCATCGTGGGAGTGGACGGCGCGCCGGATCTGTACGGCGTTCCGCAAGGCGAAGTTGTCCCCCGCATGATGGCCATGATCGCCACGAATGAAGGACTGGAAAAGAGCATCACGGACAAGGCTGCGGCTGTCGCGTTGCTCAGGAGATCGCTGGATGCGATCCGAGCGGCGTTCACGCAAACACCCGATGCCGAGTTTGAATCGGCTGGAAACATTCTTCGGCGAGCAGACCACCGTCCGCCGGGTCTACATGCGCGGGCTGACCCACATGCATGAGCACATGGGACAGCTCATCGCGTACACCCGTGCCATGGGCCTGTCCGCGCCATGGCCCGATTGGCGTGAATCCGGAAGGAAGATCATCGAGCGCGGCCAGTCCACATGAGTGTGGCGCGGTGACGTTCACCACACGCCCGGGATGCGCGCAGCGCACTCCGGGCAGACGCCCGCCTCGCCGACGCGCGATTCCACAATGCGAAAGCCGCATCGCCGAATCACCGGAGTGTGGCACGCCGGACAGAGCGTATCCTCGCACGCGCCCACTGCCCCCGGAAGGTTGCCCGCATACACGAAGTGCAGGCCGGCGCTGCGACCGATCTCGAACGCGCGCAGCAGCGTGGCGGCCGGTGTGTCGCGGCCTGACATCATCTTGTACTCGCGGCGGAAGGCGGTTACGTGCCACGGGATGTCCGCCGAAATGCCCGCGATGAAACGCGCGATGGACTCGAGCTCCGCGCTGGAATCGTTGAAGCCGGGCACCACCAGGGTCACGATCTCCAGCCAGAAGCCCATGTCATGGATTCGTGCGATGGCCTCCAGGATTGGCCGGAGGCGGCCGCCCAGTTCGTGGTAACGCCGGTCGCTGATGCTCTTCAGATCCACCTTGTAAAGGTCAACCCACGGGCGCAGATACCGCAGCACCTCCGGGGTAGCGTTCCCGTTTGAGACGAAGCCGGTCAGCAGGCCTGCCTGGTGGGCCAGGCGAAACACCTCTGCGGCCCATTCGGCGGTAATCAAAGGCTCGTTATAAGTACTGATTACTGCATCGGCGCCGGCCAGAATTGCCGAGTCGACGATCTTCTGCGGCTCCATCGGGATGAACTCGATGAGCGAGCGCATGTCGCGCAGCGCCTGCGAAGTGAGCCAGTTCTGGCAGTACCCGCAATGCAGGTCACATCCGAGCATGCCGAAGCTAAGCGCCCGGGAGCCCGGACGCACGTGAAAGAACGGCTTCTTCTCGATCGGGTCGCATTGGATGGTGTTGACGTAACCGTACGGCGCGTACAGTTTCCCGCCGCGGTTGAAGCGGACTTTGCACACGCCGGCGAATCCCGCCGGAATGGGGCAGCGGTGCGCACACGCCAGGCAACGCACGCGATCGCCATCGAGCCTCTCGCACAGCCCCGATTCCCGTGTGTGCCGGGCCAGTTGTACTGCGAGCGTGGTCATGGCGTCGTACTTCCCGACTTCAGTTTAGGTCCACGAACACGGTCCCGTCGATATATACTCGGGCTGAAAGAGGAGTTTGGCGCTATCACAGGCTGAAGCCTGTGCCACCACGTGCTGACAAGTTTCTGACAAAAGGTGGCACAGACTTTAGTCTGTGTCAAATCCCGCGAACGCGGATGCAGGGCATGGCGATGTCGAATCCCTCGCAACCCGAAGCCAGCGGCCCACCGTCCCGGAGGCGGACGCCGCTGGCCAGGCTGCGCCTCCTGTCACAGGTCGCTTTCCTGCTGCTGTTCCTCTTCCTGCTGGTTCGCACGGATGCACGCGACAACGCTCTGCGCTGGCCGGTTCGGTTCTTTCTCGAAGCGGACCCTTTCGTCGCCCTCTCCAACGCCCTCGCGACGCACGCCCTCTACCGCGGACTCCTGTGGAGCCTGGCCGTGCTCATTCCCACTTTCTTCCTCGGCCGTTTCTTCTGCGGCTGGATCTGCCCGCTGGGAACCTTGCACCATGTCTTCGGCGGCGTTCGCTCCGGCTGGAAGCGCGGCCACGCGCGGATTGACTCCAACCGCTATCGGCCGTGGCAGACCTTCAAGTACTACCTTCTTCTTGCGCTGCTGGCAGCGGCAGTGTTCGGCAGCACCATTGGCGGAATCATGGACCCGATCTCCCTCGCCGTGCGCTCGCTCGGGCTTTCGATTCTGCCAGCGCTGAACTACGCCATCAACGCGGCCCTGGCTCCGTTGGGCTCCAGTCCGGTCCATGGGCTGCGGCTTACCGGAACCGGCCTGCATCTGCTGTTCAGCCAGCTTGTGCTCAGCTTTCGGCAGCCGCACTTTCGCCAGGCGTTCTTCCTGGGTCTGCTGTTCCTCACCGTTCTGGCGCTGAACCTGCGCATCACTCGATTCTGGTGCCGCGCGCTGTGCCCGCTGGGCGCGCTGCTGGGCTTGTGCTCTCGCTGGTCCGTACTCGGGCTGGAGAAGGGCGCCCGTGATTGCCGGGACTGCAACCGTTGCCTGTTGCACTGCCAGGGCGGGGACGACCCCATACCCGGCGCGCGGTGGCGCAAAGCCGAGTGCCATCTGTGCATGAACTGCATAGCCGATTGCCCCGAAGGCGGCCTGCGGTTCCGCTTCTTTCCGCCCCCGGCCGATACGGTGGAAGGGGTGAATCTGGGACGGCGGCAGGCGCTGACCGGTCTGGCGGCGGGCGTGGCCGCGCTCCCGCTTCTCCGCAGCGGCACCGGCCTGGGGGTGGACGACAACACCCGGCTCATCCGTCCTCCCGGTTCGCTCGAGGAGACGGATTTCCTGGCCCGCTGCATCCGCTGCGGCGAGTGCATGAAGGTTTGCCCCAACAACGCGCTGCACCCGGCCTGGCAGGAAGCGGGCCTGGAGGGCCTGTGGACGCCCGTGCTCGTGCCGCGCATCGGATACTGCGAGCCAACGTGTACTCTCTGCGGCCAGGTTTGTCCCACGGGCGCCATCCGGGCCTTCACGGAGCGGGAGAAAGCCTGGCTCGCCGCCGATGCGAAGCCTATTCGGCTGGGCACCGCGTTTTACGATCGCGGCCGCTGCCTTCCCTGGTCCATGGCCACCGAGTGCATCGTGTGCGAGGAGTGGTGTCCCACGTCTCCGAAGGCCATCTATCTGTTGCCGGCGGAGGTGATGGACAGCGCGGGCGCGGCGCAACAGGTCCGGCAGCCCTGGCTGGACCCCGAACGCTGCGTTGGCTGCGGCGCCTGCGAGTTTGCGTGTCCCGTGCGCGGCCGCCCCGCCGTGTACGTCAGCAGCATCGGGGAGAGCCGCTCGGTGAACAACCAGCTTGTCCTCAGCCGCCAGAAACCGGCGAGCGTGCTCCTTCCGGAATCCGGTGAAGTCGCTGGCTGGACGCAGACTCGGCCCACCCGCGCGTTCGAAGCCGCGAACCTGTGGCAGTATGTCGACGGCGATGCCGACCGTTATGTCCACGCGGGCGTGCGCCGCACGCTTACGGCGGACTACAGTTATCGCGGCGAGATCGATGCCACCCTCGACGTTTATGTCATGAGCGGCCCCGACGGCGCCCGCCGGATCATGGAATCGGAGTCCTCCGCCGGCAGCCGCGATATCGCGCTGGCCGACGCCGGCCGGCTGTACGCGCAAACCCTGACCTTCCGCAAAGGCGCCTGCTTCGTGCGCCTGGTCGCCTATCAGGCCGCGCCGCAAACGGAGCGCGCGCTCATCGAACTGGCGCGCGGCGTAGAGCAGAAACTCCGCTGACCCAGGGGGACACGCGGCGGCAGCCGCGTTCTTGCCAGGCCCGTAAAAACGCGGCGACCAGCAGCGTTCCCGCACGCAGATTCGACCTCCGATGTGGGGCAGGCTGGTAGCCTGGCTGGTAGCCTGCGGCCGGTTGTCAGGATGCTAGCCGACTTTTCGGGAGTGAATTGCGGCAGGACCTGACCGGTCTTTAGCTACGCAGAGGGCGGCTGACCCTCCGGCACAGTAAATTCGGAAGTGGCGGGATCGCCGTCGCTGAAGCGCAACACCACCCAGTCATCGTCCTCGTCGGGGCAGTGTTCGACGGCGGCGCTGCTGATCATTCTCCCCCGATCCCGAAAGAGCCTGAACAGGTTCCCACCGCCAAGGTCGTAACGCTTGGCAAAGAGCTCGTAATCGAGCTTTCCGGCGAGAAGATCGAGCAACTCGCGGGCGGACATGCGTATTTCGTTCCTCGTCATCACAGCGCCTCCGTAATAGCGCATGTTTGCGCTCTCCCGAGGTTTTCTGTCTGCAACCCATTGAAAACACAAGGGCGGTTTTCTGTTTTTGAAAAAGTGTAGTGACACACATTTTCCGCGTTAAGGACATATGTCTCTTGTTTCGCCGCCCGTTCTGTGGAATATTCGTAGTGTAGTAGGAGGCGCTCGTGTTCCTCCGCTCCGTCAAGGCCGCCAACGGCCGCCACGAATATCTCCGTCTGGTGGAAAGCTACCGCCAGGGCGACAAGATCCGCCAGCGCGTCGTCCTGCACGTCGGGCGCAAAGATCTCCTGGCCCCCCACCTGGACGCGCTGGTGCGCTTGCTGCAAGCCGATC
>Ga0326727_10017127_pt1 | contig 15117 bp, 16 predicted proteins | sample MB2enrmetagenome_FD_207643 | JGI IMG/M metagenome (GOLD analysis project Ga0326727, IMG submission 207643) | Lab enriched peat soil microbial communities from McLean, Ithaca, NY, United States - MB29MY | ecosystem: Environmental > Terrestrial > Soil > Wetlands > Peat | place: USA: New York... | reverse complement strand
GGCAAAGGGCCTGGAGGCAATCGACACGACCTGCCCTTTTGTGAAGAGGGTCAGGATGGCTGCCCTTTATCTCCGCAAGAACGGCTACAAGGTCGTGATTGCAGGAGACCGGCGCCACCCTGAAGTGAAAAGTGTGTTGAGTTATTTGGGAAACGATGGTATCGTATTGAACAATTCGTTCTCTATTGCAGCCAAAAAGATCGGCGTAGTAAGCCAGACCACATTAGACCGGGAGACGTTTTGGGAGGTAGTGGGATCGCTGATGGATAGCACGAAAGAGCTAAGGATTTACAATACTATCTGCGACAGCACAACCGTAAGGAGGGATGAGGCAACCCAACTGGCGGGGCAGGTGGGGGCGATGTTGATCGTAGGCGGCAGGAACAGCTCCAATACAACGAAGTTGTATGCCCTTATCAAGCGGATACAGCCGCGGACGTATCACATAGAAGCCGAAGATGAGATCCGGCCTGAATGGTTCATTGACGCACAAAGAGTAGGTATAGCGGGGGGCGCATCGACCCCTGAGTTAATAATAGACAGAGTGGAGAGGCGCGTAAAAAATCTTTAGGGGGAATGCATGGTAGAGACGGCTGATACCAGCACACAAAAAGAGAAAACAACAGAACAAGAGATGGAGGAACTTTATGAAACCTCTATGAGAAACCTTCAGGAAGGGAATATCATAAAGGGTACGGTCATCGATATAAATAGTGACTCGGTTATCGTCGACGTGGGGCTCAAGTCTGAGGGCAAGGCGCCCTTGAGCGAATTTCTGGACAAATCCGGGGCGCCTACGGTACATATCGGCGACGAGGTGGAAGTCATGGTAATGAGCAGGGAAGTGAAGGACGGGCTTCTCATGCTCTCGAAGCAGCGGGTAGACGGCATCAAATTCTGGCAGATGATCGATAAATCACTGGAAGAAGGGACGCCCGTGGAAGGTGCGGTGGTTTCCGAGGTGAAGGGCGGTTTCATGGTCGATATAGGGGTGAGTGCCTTTCTGCCCATATCCCAGGTAGACATCAAGCCGGTAAAAAACCCGGCCTCTTTTATAGGACGTCACCTCAAGTACAAGGTCATCAAGGTCAACCAGAAAAAGGCAAACGTCATCGTTTCCAGGCGTATGCTTCTCGAAGAGGAGAAGGAGCGGAAGAGGAAAGAATTCTGGAATAACGTGAAGGAAGGCCAGGTGATCTATGGTTTTGTCAAGAGTATTACCGACTACGGGGCGTTCATCGACCTCGGCGGTGTCGACGGTTTTCTCTATGTCAACGACATTACGTGGGGCAGGATTACCCATCCGAAAGAGTACCTGAAGCTGGGCGATGAGATCAAGGTCAAGGTGATGGCCATCGACCAGGAGAAGCACAAGGTATCGGTCAGCATCAAAGACCTCAAGGGCGACCCCTGGGCGCACGTCGATGAGAAGTATCCCGTAGGATCGCGGATCAAGGGCAAGGCGGTCGGTATCGTCGAATACGGCGTATTCGTCGAGCTCGAACCCGGCCTCGAGGGCCTCCTCCACGTGAGCGAGATGAGTTGGGACAAGAAGGTGAGAAACCCGTCCAAGCTCGTCTCAAAGGGTGACATGCTGGAGCTCCAGGTCCTGGATATAGATATGGAGAAAAAAAGGATCTCTTTGGGGCTGAAGCAATTGAAACCGGACCCATGGAAAGAGCTTGCGGAAAAATATCCCCCCGGATCCATAGTGAGAGGCAAGGTGAAAAACTTCACCGATTTTGGCCTTTTTATCGGGATGGAGGACGGTATAGACGGACTCGTTCATGTATCGGAAATCTCCTGGTCCCGAAGAAAGAACGTGGTTGCCGATTCCTTCACTAAAGGGGCCGGCGTGGATGCCCTGGTGCTCAATATCGACGGGGAGCAGAAAAAGTTTTCTCTGAGCATAAAGAGGCTCAAGGAAGACCCGTGGAGGGGGCTACTCGAACGGTATCATGTCGGTGATGTGGTTGAGGGTTACGTGACGAGCATCACAGATTTCGGTGTATTCGTTGAGATTGAAGAGGGTATCGAAGGATTGATCCATCTCTCCGAGATCGAGAACGGCAAGGGGAAGCACCCCTCGGAGCTTTTCAACATCGATGACGTGGTGAGAGCTATGGTCATTAACGTCGACGAAAAGGATAAAAGGATAGGCCTTTCAACGAAGGCGCTGAAAAAGGCCGAGGAGAAAAAAGAGACCGGTGGTCTGCGAGAGGAGACGCGTGCTTTTTCAACCCTCGGAGACCTCCTCGAGCCCGCAATGAAAAAGAACAACAGGGATAACGAAGTATAAAGGGGTGTTTTGCCGGAGGGACCCATGCCGATAAAAAAGGAGCTGCTCGACATTCTCTGCTGTCCAAAGTGCAAAGGAGATATCCGGTTGAACGACTCGGGAACCGGTCTCATCTGCGACAGGTGCAAACTCCTCTACCAGATAAAGGATGACATACCAATAATGCTCATTGATGAGGCCATACCCACCAAGGAGTAGCGGACTTACCATGTGTCCCGTGATGTGCTTCTCCACTATGCTTCCGATTGTTCCGCCCCTGGGATAGTGATCTTTTGTTTACTCTCCTCCCGATAGGTATATGGTCGATCTCTTACTCATCTCTTTCATAAAGGTTTTTCAGCAGTTTCTCCGCATACTTCCTGAAAAAGCGTGCAGTCTGACAGGCGTTATGCTGGGCAGACTCGGTTTTCTTTTTCTCGCAACCAGGCGTCGCGTGGCGATCGAGAACGCCGGGAGGGTATCGCCCGCCCTTTCCCCGTCACAAGCTAAATCCGTGGCCCGAAGCTGTTTCGAGAAACTGGGAGTCAACTTCCTTGAAACCCTGCTTTTTCCGTTCGTGCCCAAAGAAGAGTATGGCAGACGGTTCAGGCTGGAAAAAAGGGGAAATGTGGACGCGGTGCTTAAGGCAAACCAGGGCATCCTCGCCCTGGGGTTCCACTATTCAAACTGGGAAATAACCGGCGTCGCTTCTTTCCTCCTTAAGAGGGACATCGTTGCCCTTGCCCGACCGCTCAAAGGGCACGCTGCCTTGAACAGTTTTGTTAACCGGCTTCGGGCGTCAACGGGGCTTACTATTATCCCCAACAAAGAAACTGCCCGCGATGTGGTCCGGCTGCTGCGAGAAAACCATATGGTCGCGTTCCTGGGAGACCAAAGGGAAAAGCGGTCAAAAGCCGTATGGGTGGAGCTCTTCGGGCAAAAGGTGCCTACCTCAAAAGGCGTTGTCACCATAGCGATGAAGACGGGGACGCCGATTGTCCCCATCTATGCCAGAAGGGACGGTTTCCTCAGGTATACGGTGGTCTATAACGAGCCGCTCCGCATAGAGCGCAAGGGTGCGCCCCTCGATGAGCTGATTTACAGGAATGCGAGAAAAATAAACGCCTTCCTGGAAGAGATAGTGACGGAGAGGCCGGATGAATGGTTTCTGGTGCATCGGCGCTTCGGCCGCGACACATAGACAGCGCCCGAAGGCGCAAGAGATAGCGAAAAATGTCGCTACAGAAGGAGATCGTGAAATGAAGATCGTACGGTTCTTAAGCAATCGACAAACAGAGTACGGCATCATCGAAGATGACCTTATCTATCCCTGCAATGGAGACCCCTTCAACGGGCTCGCAAGGACGCCTCGCGCAGTGAGCGCCCATTCCGTCAAGCTCCTTGCGCCCGTCTCTCCACCCAACGTTATTTGTCTCGGCCTCAATTACAGGAAGCATGCGGACGAGATTGGCGACGCCTACCCGCCGGCGCCTCTCATATTCCTGAAGCCGACCACCTCTGTCTGCGGACCGAATGATCCGATCGTGCTTCCGGACGCGTTTCAAGACGGCATCGACTTCGAAGCCGAGCTCGTGATCGTGATCGGCAAACGCGTAAAGAACATCACGGAAGAGGAGGTCCCCGATGCGGTCCTCGGCTACACAATCGGAAACGACGTATCGAACCGAACGGCCCAGTTCAAGGACGGCCAATGGGCCCGCGGAAAGAGCTACGACACCTTCTGTCCGCTGGGACCCTCCATCGAGACGGACCTCGATGGCGACAACCTGGATATCTCGTGCCGCGTGGACGGAGTGCCTATGCAGTCATCCAACACATCATTCATGATCTTCTCGTGCACACAGATTGTCGCGTACCTGTCGCAGTGCATGACACTGCTCCCCGGAACGGTGATCATGACCGGTACGCCGGAAGGCGTGGGCTACAGGAGGACGCCCCCGACGTTCTTGAAGGCGGGGCAGACGGTAGAGTGCATCGTCCAGAACATCGGCATACTGGCTAACCCGGTCGTGGGTCGTCCGTCGCCGTAGAGCGTTTTCTTTTCTTCGTTTTTATCTCTTCTTCTTTCGGTCGGACGACAAAAAAAGAAGAAGAAAGAGAAGAGGTTACGCGCTCAGGAACTTCTTGAGCCGCGCCAATGCCTGTCCCCTATGGCTGATTCTGTTCTTCTCCTCCAGACTCAGCTCGGAGAGGGCCTTGCCGGAATCGGGCAGCATGAATACGGGATCGTAGCCGAACCCCTTCTCTCCTCTCCTCTCAAAGCCGATATACCCCTTGAGGTCCCCATAAAACATGAAGGTCTGTCCCACGTGAGGGAGATAATAGACAAGGTAAGCCTTGAAAAGGGCCGTGCGCCCTTCAGGGGGCGTCCCACGCAGCTCCCTGAGAAGCCTGTCCACCCTCTCACGATCGTTCGCTCCGTACCGCGCAGAGCAGATGCCGGGCCCGCCGTGGAGCGCTTCCACCTCCAGCCCGGAATCATCGGCGAGTGTCGCGATACCGAACCGGTTGCCGACCTTTCTTGCCTTTTTCCAGGCATTTTCATAGTAAGTCAGCCGGTCCTCGACCACTTCTACCTTTTCATCAAAGTCGGCGAGGGAGAAAAACGTGTTGAACGTACCTGCAAGGCACTCTCTGATCTCCTCAAGCTTGCCCTTGTTGGCGGTTGCCACGATAATCACGTCTATTCACCTTTTCCGCGGCTATTTTCCTTAAAGGAGAAGGGAAAGGGGTGGTCTCTCATCTCTCGTCCATCGGGTCTTACAGGGCATCTCCCCTAGAGGAGGGGGAAAAGGGGACCGAGTGCCGCTTTCTGAGCACGGGTGATCTCTGCGATGCCTTTCGCGGAGTACTCGTACATCACGTCAAAGATCTCTTTTGAAAAAGGCACCTTTTCTGCTGTGCCCTGCACCTCGATGAGCATGCCCTTGCCCGTCATGACAAAATTCATGTCCACGTCGGCAATCGAGTCCTCCGCGTAGGCGAGGTCGAGAAGAGATGCCCCGTTCACGATGCCGCAGCTCACGGCGGCAACAGAATCACGGAGGGGGATTTTTTGGATGACGCCTCTTTTTTTCAGGTTCCACAGCGCCTCCACAAGCGCCACAAAGCCGCCGGTGATGCTTGCGGTCCTCGTGCCGCCGTCCGCCTGGATCACGTCACAGTCGACCCAGATTGTCCGCTCGCCGATGACGTCGAGGTTTACCACCGCTCTGAGCGCCCTGCCTATGAGCCGCTGAATCTCATGGGTCCTGCCGCCCACCCTGCCCATAGAAGATTCCCTGATCGTGCGGGAAGGAGTGGCCCTCGGGAGCATGGAATATTCGGCCGTAAGCCATCCTTTTCCTGAGTTCTTGAGAAAAGGCGGGACTTTCTCCTCGATGCTCACCCCGCAGATAACCTTTGTCTCGCCCATTTCGACGAGCACCGATCCGTCCGGAAACCTGAGAAAATTCCTGCTGATCCTGAGCTCCCTGATCTTATCGTTCGGCCTGCCATCATTTCTCATCTTTTTTTGTCCTTTCTGAAAAATACGCTTCCACTCCGCGAGAGAGTTTCGCTATCACGTCTGTAGTCTCCTCCTCGCTGAATTCCAGCTTTACCACAATTCCGGGCATGGCGACACCAAGCAGGGGGAAGAGGGGGAGATGTTTCACCTTGACGTTAAACGGTGCGGCGACGTCTGCGGCGAGCCTGTCCGATTCGCGGGTGAACCGGGCCGGTATCTCGTCAATCGTGAGGAACCGACCTTTCCCGCTCTTGGCATCCGACTCCGCCACCATCACACGGCTCAACTCGTCCGGGATTAACTCCATGGCAAGAAAGATATCCCCCGGCCCGCGGTTGATCCTGTTCACCTTTTCCACGTGCTTCTCGATAACCGTTTCACCCTGGACAATAGTGACGCCATAGCCCTTGCCCTCGAAACATACCTTGAGGAGCTTCCACGCCTCCTGCCCGCTATCGCCGATCCGGTAGAAAACGATGTTATGTCCCGCGGCCTGAGCCTGTACACCACACATAAGCACGAGGAGGACGGCGAGGACGGTTTTCATCCAAGCTCACCTATAGCCTGGCCCCGCACCTCCTTCCGGGTCCTTTCACTCAAAACCGTCACGTAGGCCGGATCGGTCGAATCTTTCTTGAAAACCTGCGCACCGTCTCCGTAATCGCCCGTCCCTATGCGGCCTTTGCCGCCCTCGCGAAAGGCCTCGGCAATCGTCCCGAGCACGGAGGCATCCCGGGCCACCACGCTATATTCCGCGCTCATGATCGCATACCTGTTGCCGTTGAAGCTGACCGACAACCCGCCCTCGCGCCGCACGAGCTCAAGGGCGGCCACATCGGTGATGCTGTCCCCTACGTATATCACGTCTTCCATGGAAATAGCGCCTCTTGTGACGATATGGGCCACTGCCTGCGCCTTACCCTCTCCCCCGATCGGCAAAACCGGCTCGACCCATCGCCAGACAGGCATGGAAGGAAGGACGGAGAAAAAAAAGTCTTTCAGAACCCGGATGGCCCCGGCCGAGGCGTCGTCGAGACCGCCGGCATCGTCCCAGGAGATCGGGGGGAGCTCGAGGAATCTCCGGAAGTAGCCCATCACCGCGTGTTTCTCCTCCTCCCCCATATGATAGCCGTCGAAGGAGAGCCTGGTGCAGTAGACGGCGTCCATGGAGAGATCGAGGTACCGGCATACCGCCTCAACATAATGGACGTAACTCGTGCTTACCATGTAGATGGGCATGGCTTTGTTGATCCGGCTGAAGGCCCCTCTCACGCCGTTCATTATCGTCACATGCCCGGCGGAGAACTCTGTCGCTTCGCGATCGGTCAGGCCTGCCGCCTTGAGAAAGGGCAGTATATATTTGAGGGTGCTTCCGTACCGGTAGCCCACGCTCTTCTCGATGTCGCCCAGGTAGTCATCGAACTTCGAGAGAAGCGCGAAAAACCGGCCCCCTTCCTGCAGGAAGGCTTCCGCTATCTCGTAGGCGTTATCGTTCTTCGATACAGGTCCCTCACAGTCCGTTATGTACGCGTGGCCGGCCACCTTGCACCTCCGCCGTAATATCGACCCCTCCCAGGGCCGGCTTCCCCTTGAAGAAGGGCGATGCGCCCCTTATCTCCATGATGCCTTTCGACAGGAGGGAAAGGGTCTGGATGATCAGGGGCGTTTCTACCTCGAATTCTTTTTCCCGCATCATGCGGAAAAGTGTGACCCTGGCCCTTTTGTCTCCTTCCGCCGTCCGCTTGTAAAGGTCGTCGGCAGCCGGCCCGACAAGGGCGGCGCGGACAAAGGTTATGGGCGCGCCTTCGTCGAGGACGGCTTCTACCATATGGATCATCGCCCCGAATTCGCGCTTTCCGTCGTCGATAGCCCGGTTTATCACGTCCTCCCACTTCCCTTTGTAAGCCCCGGGCAGGGAAGGATGGATGTTGAGCACAGGGAAGGCGTTGAAGAGGACGGGAGACAGGATAAGCATATAGCCCGCGAGGAAAATGATGTCAAAATCGAACTTCTTGATCCGCGAGTAAACTTCCGCATCAAAGAGATCCCTGCCCGTCTCGAGGCTCAGGCCCCGCCGGCTGAGGAACCTCTTCGTGCTGAGGGTTTCCACGGGGATAGACCGTTCCTCGGCGCGGGCGATAATGATATCCGAAGGCTCAGATTCGTGCCTCTCCCTGTTGAGGAAGAGAGCCGCGACGGCGCCTTCGATCACCCTCGCGTCAATTGCCTCGATGACGTCGGTAAAGAGCCTCACCGCCTCAAAATCTCTTCCCGTGGTGAACCAGCATATCCTCATAAAGTACCTCTATGTGTTGTCTGTCCGGGTACGCGTCCCTGCCATAAGCTTTCACGCTGGACGTTGCAGCCGCTACCGCCACCTGCAGTGCGAGGGCCGGGTCGATACCCCGCAGGTGGAGACCGAGAAAGACGCCGTTCAACACGTCGCCGGCACCTGTGTTGTCCACGGCTTCGACGGCTTTCGTCTCGACATGGCAGGAAAAGCCTTTTATGAAAAGCGAGGCCCCTTCTCTTCCCTGCTTGAGGACAATGGTTTTTGCAAAGGCCAGGGCCTGTGCGATCGCCTGATCCCGGCCGCATCCGAAGAGCAGCTCGATTTCCCTTTTCGAGGTGAAGAGCACATCCGTACCAGCGAGGAGCGGAAAAATCTCGCTGCCCCTCGCGGCGTAAATCTCTCCCGGGTCAATGCTGAAGGAGACCTTGCCCTGGAGTTCGTGTTTCAGCTTCATCTGTGTCTCGAAGCCGCGGGGAGAGACAAGCGAGGTCATGTGTATCCATCGGGCCGCTGCAAGCTTTTCCGGGTCCAGGTCTTCGTCGAGCAGGTCGGCCGCGCTTCCCGGAAACACCACGATTGACCGGTCCCTCTCCTCGCTGATCATTATGTACGCGAGTCCTGTTCTCCCCTTCCTCATGACGCTGCCCGTATCGACCCCCTCGACCTGCTCCAGGTAGGTATCGCCCGCCCCGTCGTGCCCGACCACTCCTGCCAGGCCGACGTGGTAACCCATGAGGAAGAGGGCGTGGCAGGTGTTTGAGGCAGAGCCTCCGGGGCTTACCTTCTTGAGGACCCCCACCCGTTCGACTGCGCGTCTGAACGCGGGAAGCTGCGCATCGCTCCCCGCGACCTCGCCGCCGTGCGCAAGCTTTAGCCCCGGCACGTCCACGTCCCGTAAATGTGCGACCTCATAAATAAAGTCGAGATTGAGTGCGCCGATGCCGTAGACGTCAATCACTGTCTCTGGATCTCTTTCGCCTTTCTGTAGGCGAAACCCACGAACCATACGGCAAGAACGAGGAGCATCACAAAGAAAAGAGCCGAGGCAAGAAAGGCGAGGACGTGCAAGAAAAGACCGAGGATGAAGAAGAGTATGAGAACGGCAATGGCGGCCAGGAGACCCGCCGCAATCAGGAACGTGCCGGCGACAAAATCCTTCAGCACGTGTCCCATCACCCCTTCTCCAGCACGTATTTTTCGAGGTTTACCGCGGCAAGGGCCCCATCTCCCACTGCGGTCGAGATCTGCCTGAGCGATTTCCTGCGGACGTCCCCCGCAGCAAACAACCCCCGCGTCTTTGTCCCGAGGTCTTCATCGGTCACGATAAAACCGGCCTCGTCCCTGTCCACAAGGTTGCCAAGGAAGCCCGTTTCCGGTCGCAGTCCCACATAGAAAAAGATCCCGCTCACCTTAAGCTCCGACTCCTCGCCCGTCTTTGTATCCCGAAGCGCGATCGACTCGACTTCGGTGCCGCCGTTTATGCGTAAAGGGACCTTGCTGAGCATCAACTCGATTTTGTCGTGCCGGGCCGCCCGTCCCTGTAATATCTGCTGCGCCCTCAGTTGATCGCGCCGGTGTATCACGTACACTTTGCCGGCGATGTTCGCAAGCGTCAAGGCCTCGGAGAGGGCCGTGTCCCCTCCGCCGACCACCGCCACGTGAAGATTACGGAAGAAGATGCCGTCGCATGTCGCACAGTAAGAGACGCCCCTTCCCACCAACGCGTCCTCTCCCGGTATACCCAGCTTGAGCGGTTCAGTGCCCATTGCGGCGATGATACCCACCGATAGGTACGATTCCTTGTCTACCCCGGTCTCGAAAAGCCCGCCCGCGTGCCCGATGCCTTCTGCCCTGGAGAACTCCTTTATGACGAGTCCCAGCCTGCGGGCCTGCTCCGCCATCCTGCCCATCAGCTCGCTTCCCGATATACCGTCCGGGAATCCCGGATAATTGTCGATATGCTCAGTATTCAAGGCAGCGCCGCCGACGAGTTGTTTTTCAAGCAAGATCGTCTTGATCCCGGCCCTCATGAGATAAATGCCGGCCGTAAGGCCGGCCGGGCCTCCTCCGATAATTACCGCTTCATAGGAATTGCTCATACCCCTTTCGCTCCGCACCCGATAGCTTATCACGTACGTGATTGTAAGGACAGCCCCGAAAAAAAGGCCGCACCCGGGAAACTCTTCTCGAAGAGATGGGACAGATCATATTGTAAGAAATAACATGCGTATATTCAACGCTTTTCCGAACTTTTCCGTGGATATTCGAAAAACCCACCTTTGACAACCATCCGCCGTTGTGTTATGAATTTCCCATGACAGTGGAATGGGAAGGCAAGATCCATGAGATAGACAGACGCCTCACAGTGGCCGGACTGCTTGACATGTTCAGCCTGAGCAAAGAGGCTCATCTCGTCACGTCAAACGGGACGCTGACTACCGAGGACCGCATGCTGGAGCGGGACGATCGGGTAAGGATCGTGCGGGTGATATCGGGCGGATGAAGTGCAGGGTGTGCGGGGGGCAGGCCAACATTCGCTTACCGCAATACAATTCCGCTTTATGCGCCAGTGATTTCGTCGCTTTTTTTGAAAAACGGGTTTCAGGCACGATCACCAAGCACGCACTTTTGGGCGAGCAGGACAGAACGCTCGTTGCCGTTTCCGGCGGAAAGGACAGCCTCTCCCTCTGGTATCTGCTGAACAGACTTGGCTTTTCTGCGGACGGCATATATATCGACCTCGGAATCCGGGACTATTCGCACGTCTCTTTAGTGAAAGCCAGACAGATGGCGGATAGGCTTCAGAGGCGACTCTATTCGTTCTCGCTCTCCGGGACCTTCAGTAAAGGGATCGAAGAGCTTGCAAGGATCATGAAAAGACCTCCGTGTTCTCTCTGCGGGACGATCAAAAGGTATGTGATGAACAGGGCCTCTACCCACTACGGCTACTCCGTGCTTGCAACAGGTCACAACCTGGATGACGAGGCTTCCGCGCTTCTTGGAAACATACTTCACTGGAAAGAGGAATATCTGTGGAAAAAGGGGGTAGTCCTCGAAGCCGAGCACGGCCTGGCGAAAAAGGTGAAGCCTTTTTTTCTTTGCTCGGAAAAGGAAGCGGCGGCTTATGCGCTCCTCAATAAGATCGATTACGTGTACGAGGAATGTCCGCACTCGTTGGGGGCAAAGACGCTGCTCTACAAGAGTCTTCTCAACCGTGTCGAGGACGTGTCGCCTGCAACGAAGATCGCTTTTCTCAAAGGATACCTGAAGAGGGCCAAGGCAGAAGTCAGCCGCGAGCAAGAGGAAAAAGAGAAGAGCTCCTGCAAGGTGTGCGGCTACCCGTCCTATAGTGAAGAGTGTAACTTCTGCCGGCTGCTGAAGAGATTCGGTAATGGGGCTGCCGTCCGTTTCGATATCTACGTGCCTTCCGAGCCATGAGCCTCGATGGTTTCGTAGAACTCATCTTCAATGTATACGAGGCGTATACAGTGGCCCTGTTTATCAGGGAAGGCGACCATCTGTCCTGTTTTTCCTCCGTCACGTTTGCGAAGAGCTTTGATAAGGCGAAGCCGTTATCCCTGGACGGGACGCTCGCCGGATGGGTGGTGAAGCACAGAGAGCCGCTGATCATTGGAAACTTCGACAAGGACGAAGAGACACTCGGTTATTACGGCAAGAAAGAGGAGATAAAGTCATTTATGGCCTATCCGCTCGAAATACCCGGCGTCATTGTGGTCGACAGCAAAAAGAAATGGATCTTTACCGAAAAGGAGAAGAAGATCCTCGCCCACTTTGTGACGGTCGCGTCGAAGGAGGTTGAAAGGGAAAAACAGCTCAGGGAGATGGAAGAGGAGCGCGAAGAATTCTCCCTTCTCCGGAGGCAGCTCAATTTCCTCCGCCAGCCGCGCCTCGGCGGCACGTTCATCGAGGAGGTAGTAAGAGAGGCCCTTGCCGTCTCTGCCGGCGATATGGCAGTGGCAGGTATTGAGAGAAAAGGCAGGCTCTTCGTCGTCGCCGCGGTAGGAACCGACGCAGCTTCGCTCCTTGGGGCCGAATGCCCCCTGCAACACACGGTCGCCTCCACCGTCATGGAGGGTGGCCGGGACGTTTTGCTCCCTTACGAGAGCGGTTACTTGCGGGAAAAACCTCTCCTCTTCCAAAATGACGGCATAAGGGCGAGACAGTATTTTGGTTTTCCCCTCGTAGCGGATGAGAGACCTTTCGGTTTTCTCGGCTTCGTTTCCCTGTCCTCGCGGCCTTTGAGAGAAAACTCTATCAGCGCCTTACGCGACACCGCGGTGCTTATGTCACTCTTCCTCGGCCGCGCGCAAATGCAGGAAGAGATGGAGGCGCTGACCTTGAGAGACCCCGCAACGGAAGCCATGGGGTTCGCTCTTTTCTTCGACGGCATCGGGGAAATGGCGAGGCAGAAAAAAGGCTTTTCAGTAATCTCCATAAAGCTTCCCGGCTTTCGCGGGCTCAACAGGACCAATGGGTGCGCATACGGAGACAACCTGTTAAGGAAGATGCGCCAGAGCATCGACTACTGCGCGGGAAAGAATGCGATGGTAACGAGGAGCGGGGGCGCACATTTTTACGTTGCAATAACGGGCTCGGATGGGTTGGAAGAAGGCCGGAACATACGTAATATCCTCAAATTTACCGTTCTGAATACGCTACCCGGCCTTGCCCCCGGCGCGAAAAAGGACGTAGAGGTCGGCTCTGCATATTTCCCGAGAGACGGCAAGGATCTGTGGGAGCTTCTGGATATCGCGGAAGACCGGGCCAAAAGGAGCAAGGCATAGCTATCTCATACCGAGTTGTATTCAAAAGCCCATCGAGGCGACGAAGAGACAACAAAGATGGGGCTTCGAGGCGACTCGGTATGACCATAATCTTGGACAAAGGGGGTGGAGTGGCATGGGCTTATTGAAAACACTGAGTACATTTTTTTCGGGCTTCTCGACACACTTCGCGATGGACCTCGGCACCGCGAATACGCTCATTTACATGAAGGGTAAGGGTATAGTGCTCAACGAGCCGTCGGTCGTTGCCATTGAGCGGAACACGGGGAAGATCATTGCGGTAGGTAAGGAAGCCAAGGAGTATATAGGAAAAACGCCCCAGCAGATGGCGGCTATACGACCTATGAAGGATGGAGTCATAGCCGATTTTGATGTGACCAAGGCAATGATCAAATACTTCTTGACCGTGGTGAAAGAGGCGAACCGGGTATCGAGGCCGAAAATGGTGGTCTGCGTGCCGTCAGGCATTACCCAGGTGGAGAAAAAGGCCGTGTTCGATGCATGCTTGCAGGTCGGCATCCATGACATACATTTGATCGAAGAGCCAATGGCGGCGGCAATAGGGGCCAACCTGCCCATAGAAATGCCCCTGGCGAATATGGTTGTCGACATCGGGGGTGGGACAACGGAAGTGGCGATTATCAGCCTTGCGGCAAATGCGTACAGCGAGTCGCTCAGGGTGGCCGGGGACGAGCTCGATGAAGCGGTTGTCCGTCACCTGCAGAGGAAATACCAGGTGGCCATCGGTCTTAACACGGCGGAAAAGATCAAGATGGAAATAGGCTCGGCCCACGAATCGGTTAATCCCGGCTCTCTCTCCATCGTAGGCAAGGATATGCTAAACGGCATACCGAGAACTCTGATTGTCACGAGCGAGGACGTGAGGGAGGCCATAGAGGAACCGGTGGCTGCAATAGTTGACGCAGTGAGAAGGGCGCTCGAGAAGCTCCCGCCTGAGCTGGTCTCCGATTTACAGGATTCAGGCGTGACCCTCACCGGCGGCGGCGCGCTCCTCAAGGGGCTCGACAGGAGGATCGCGGAGAAGACGAGCCTCAAGGTTACGGTAACGGACGATCCCCTTACGTGCGTGGTCATGGGGAGCGGGAAGGCGCTGGAACAGTTGGACCGGTACAGGAAGGTCTTCATCAGCTGACTTTCGCGCGATGCGCCTTCGCGCCTGTACGCGGAAGCATGTGAAGCGGCGATATCGCTTCAGAAAACTAAAGGGACATCTTCCGCTCACCGGCGAAAGATGCCCCTGTTCCATCAGTGGTTTTTTCGTCTATCCGGACAGGCGCGCCTTCAGCTCCGCGAGCCGCTTCGCAAGCGCCTGTGGCAGTCTGTCGCCGAACTGCGCGTAGAAGGTCTCGATCCCGGCGGCTTCCTTCTCCCACTCGGCCTTGTTGACTTCGAACAGCGTCTCCATCGTCCCCTGAGGCAGGGAAAGGCCCGTCATGTAGAGGTCTTCGAGGCGCGGCATGAGGCCCACGGCGGTCTGTCTTGCCGGCACTTTGCCTTTTATCCTATCGACCATCCATTTGATGACCCGGGAATTATCCCTGAAACCGGGCCACATGAATTTCCCCTCTCCGTCCTTCCTGAACCAGTTGACGAAGAACATCTTTGGCGGCTGAGTGAGACCCGCGCCGACCTTCAGATAATGGGCAAAATAGTCCGCCATGTTGTAGCCGCAAAAAGGCAGCATGGCCATCGGATCCCTTCTCACGACTCCCGCCTGGCCGGCTGCTGCCGCCGTGGTCTCCGATCCGTTGGCCGAGGCCCTGAATACGCCATGTTCCCAATCGAAGGCTTCACATACCAGAGGTATCGTCGTCGACCTTCTGCCTCCGAAGAGTATCCCCGATATCGGCACACCCTTGGGATTATCGGCCTCGGGGGAAAGGGTCGGACAATTATAAAGGGAAACGGTGAACCGCGAATTGGGATGGGCCGCGTTGCCGCCGCTCTTTGCGTCATACGGCTTTCCCTGCCAGTCAAGCATGGTTTCCGGGATGGTATCGGTCATACCTTCCCACCAGGGCGAGTTCGTGCCCATGTCGAGGGCCGTGTTGGTGAAAAGGGTGGGGTAGAACTTATCCCCCCTCAACGTCTTCATCATGTTGGGGTTCGTTTTATCGGAGGTGCCCGGCGCCACGCCGAAAAAACCCGCTTCAGGGTTTATGGCGTACAGCCTTCCATCGGGCCCTTTGTT
>Ga0326727_10017126_pt1 | contig 15117 bp, 12 predicted proteins | sample MB2enrmetagenome_FD_207643 | JGI IMG/M metagenome (GOLD analysis project Ga0326727, IMG submission 207643) | Lab enriched peat soil microbial communities from McLean, Ithaca, NY, United States - MB29MY | ecosystem: Environmental > Terrestrial > Soil > Wetlands > Peat | place: USA: New York... | reverse complement strand
CTTCGCTTGCGGCAACTGGGCGTTAAGGCTCCCGTCCTGATTCTGTCTGCCCGCCGCTCGGTCGATGATCGCGTGCGTGGACTGGAGCAGGGTGGAGATGACTATCTGACCAAGCCGTTCGCGCTGGCTGAGTTAGTGGCCCGCCTGCGTAACCTGCTCAAACGCAACGCACCGGTAGCCAGCGACGCCACGCGCCTCCGCGTACTCGATCTCGAACTGGATTTATTAAGGCGAGAGGCATCAAGAGGCGGAAAGGTTCTGCAACTGACCCAGCAAGAGTTCGTCCTCCTCGAATATCTGTGCAGAAATGCCGGCCGCGTCGTCACGCGTTCGATGATCCTTGATCAGGTCTGGGGCATGCGCATACAGCCCGACACCAATGTAGTCGATGTGCACATCTATCGCCTGCGCGGCAAGGTGGACGGCCCGGGCCAGCAGCAGTTGATTCGAACCATGCGAGGGGTAGGTTATGTCCTTAAGGACAGATAATCCGCCTATGCGCAGCGCCGCCTGGCGCATCTCGTTGTGGGCAACCCTCGCCTTTGCCTGCGGCACCATCGTGGTCTTTATCTTTCTGCAAGGCTTTATGGCAGGCGATATACAGCGCCGCAGCGATGCGTGGCTGTCGGGCGAGGTCGAGGTGCTGGGTGATGTCGCCGAGCGGACTCCGAAAGACGCCCTCTATGACCGCGTCGTGGGAGAAGTTGCAGAGCTGGCCGCCCGCGAAGTGCCCAACAAGCTGCCCGATGAGAGCGGTGCTGACGATTCTGTATTCTTTCTGCAATCGGGCAGCGACGGTTCGCTCAAGTTATGGGTGGGCGCAGGCAACGGCGAGGCCCATCTGAAGGCGATCAATGCCATCAAGATATCAAAGGATCATCCAACCGATCTGCACGTTCCCGGATTCCCCGTCCCGTTTCGGGTGGCTTCGCTCCGCATTGACGACGGCAGCCATATCTTTCTGGGCCTGTCGGAACGAGATGAACTGCGCGTGCTCGCAAACCTGCGTTTGCGTTTTTTCCTGTTGTACCTTCTTATCGTTCTACTCGGCTTCGGCATTGTCTTCTTGACCACTCGGCGCATGCTGAGCCACGTGCGCAGGATTACCGAAGCAGCCTCACGCATCGGTCATTCCGATCTCGACGCCAGGGTGCCCACCACCAAACGAAACGATGAAATCAGCCACCTGGCCCTTACCCTCAATCGCATGCTCGATCGGATCGAAAGTTCCGTCCACCAACTGCATACCATCACAGATTCGCTGGCTCATGACTTGCGCAGCCCTCTGACAGCCATTCGTGGAAAACTCGAAATGTCTTTGTCGGCATCCGCAGACGGGGAGCAGACCGAGCCGATTGTTTCCGCCATAGACGAACTGGATCGACTTACCGATTTCTTGAATAAATCGCTCGATGTGGCCGAAGCCAAAGCGGACGCCCTTCGACTCACACGCAGTCACATTGATCTGGACAACCTGCTCAAGGTCATGCTCGATCTCTACGAACCCTCTCTCTCGGAGAAAGGATTAAAGGTCAGTCTGCACAGCAGCGGCCCGGTAGAAATCCTTGCTGACGCCGCGTTGCTTCATCGCATGATTGCCAATCTCCTCGATAACGAGCTGAAACACTTGCCGGCTGCCTGCACACTCACGATTGAACTGCGAAGCGAAGAAGATACAGCGTGGCTGATTCTCGAAGATGACGGTCCAGGATTCGAGCCGGAGGTACTCCTCAATGTGTTCGAGCGCCGTGTAAAGGGACGGGATTCGGACGGGCACGGACTCGGATTGGCATTCGTCGATGCTGTAGCACGCGCTCATGGTGGAACCGTTACAGCTTCGAATCGAGAAACCGGAGGCGCAAGAATCTCCGTTACCCTTCCGCTCGCTTCACAGGAACCTGCCCACTCGCCGGCGTCCGCAATGTCAAGTTCCAACTGATCCGGCGCGACAATAACTGTTCTAAAGGAGCTGATAGCTCTATGAACCAAAACTGTTTTTGATGTCCTGCGGAAGGTTCGGCCCGGAGCCGTTGAGTCCGGTGCCCGGTGCATTTCCAGATTCCCGACTGTCCTGTTAATGCGCGCTACTTCCCTGCGTGGGCCTCAGAAATACGTCGCTGATGTTGGAGCCATGAATGCTCGCGTGACAGCTGATACACGACGAGTTCTGCGCCGATTGGGTGTGCTCCGGCACCGCAGGCCGGCCCGCCCCGGGGTTCGGCGAGGGCAAGTGGCATTGCAGGCAGATCTTGTTCACATCGGCTTGAATCAGCAGCTTGTGGTTCGCTCCACCGTGCGAGAAGTGGCAGAAATTACAGCCTCCAGCTTTGATTGCAGGGTGTTCATGGACGAAGGGGCCGGCCGTCGGCGCATGGCATTTGGTGCACATTATGAACTGCCAAATTGATGAAGGAAGCGTATTCTCTCCAGATTCGCCGTGCGCATCGTGGCAGTCGGTACAATCAATCAACCCCTCTTCAACCTTGTGGTGAAAGGGCATGGAGAACTGCGGCTTGACGTCGTTGTGGCACTGAAAGCAAAGCTGGGGCTGCTCCATCTTGAGCAGATGCTTCGGCGCGACTGGCGCATGGATGGTGTGGCAACCGATGCAACTCACATTGCCCCGGCCGTGGGCCGAACGCTCTAAGTTTGCGTGCTGGCTGCCATGGCATGCCTGGCATTTTTCATCCACCTCTTTGGCCGTGGCCGTGGCGGGATCGAAGATCAATGTGACGTCGCCGCCCTTTGCGTGCTCCTTGCCGGGGCCGTGACAGCTCTCGCAGGTCGCGCCTTTGCCGTCGTCGCTCAGCGCCGGCTTGCCGTGCGGATTGCCGGCAAAGCCTTTCACGGCCTCTTTGTGACAGGTCGCGCAGCCGTCGCGGTCCACAAAGTTGCTCGAATCCGTTCTCAACGCTTGTTGGCCGTTGCGCTGCTCTTCGATTTGCTGAGCGGCAATGGATGTTGTGCAGAGCATTGCCGCGCCCAGCAGCAGCATGAGATAGTCTCGTGGGCAGAATCCCGGCGCTTTCTTCGGCAGGTGGGTGATGAATTGCCGGTTTGTCCTGCGTTTCGCAGCGAGAGTGTCCTGGCAATCCTTCATTTCGGCTGTTGCCCTTGTTCCCCGATCGGCGTAACAGGCGCAGCCGATGTTCCGCTGGGGGGTTGCATCGTAAACGGTTCGGGGCTTATCTGGCCGCGATGGCAAGTGCCGCAGGTGACAGGCATGCCTGAGCCATGGACCTTGGCGACGAAGCTACTGTTGATCTCCTCGGTCATCCTGTACATGATGCGCGCGGTGCCCTTCATTCGCTTGGAATCATCTGCGAAGTTGAGGCGCGGGCGCCCATCCGGGCCGATGTTACCCACATCTTTGGCATGACAGGAATCGCATCGAACACCAAGATCGTATGCCCATTGCTCCATGATGTCGTGAACCTGTTGACCGGAGAGATCTTTGGGTAGAACCTGCAGGTTGGTTGGCGCGGGATAAGTGCGGGGCGAGGCAGGCGGCGGGCTTGCCGCGCCACTCTGCGGGCCTTGTGGAGCTTGAGCCCGCGTGGCTGCCAGGAAGAAGCCCATTGCCAACAATGCGACCGCGAGGGCCGATCGAGATGTTGATGATGGCTGCAAGGGGCGAGCCTCCGCAATAACGGCGTTTGCCGGTACTCATTCTTCCGAAAAACGAGCAGCTTCTGTTTAGCCGGTCATTCAGGAGCAACCGTTCAGCGTTAGAAACTCAGATCTACTTGCGCTCGTAAACCATTCCCGGCGGCTGATAGGGAGGGTCGGAGACCGCGCGCGTGTAAGCAATAAGAGCTTTTACATCTGAAGCACTCAGCGTATTCCCGTAAGGCGGCATCAGGGCCGAACGATTCAAGGCCGGGCCGCCGTGCAGAATGATCGACGTCAGATCGGCATCGCTCATCTTGTTCAACGTGTTGCCCTCAGTGAATGGATGCGGCTTGACCTCAAGGTTGTCGTAGTTTGAAACGCGCTCTGGCGACGACTCGGGATCGTGGCAACGGCTGCAATACTTGTCGACGAGGATGGCCCCGACGCGCTCCTGGTAGTCGAGCGCCGCTTCCACAATACCCAGCGATACAGGCTTGGTCTTGCCGGATGTCACGGCGTCGATCTGATAGCGCCCTGCGGTGTTGCCCAAAGAGACCGAAGTAGTTGCCTGCCCGCTTGAATCGGTCAGCGCGGCGGACGGGTCGAAGCTGACGCCCGCGGGACCGTGAAACTCAACCAGCGCTCCAGTAACCGCGTTCCCCTTATCGTCGTTTACCTGCACCACCAGCGGGTCCTTGAGTACGGTGCCAGTGGCGCCCACCTGGTGGCCGCCACTGGATTCGACGAGAGCGGTTCCCTGCGCCGTAGGCTTCAATCCTGCATTTGCCGGGGCTGAGTGTCTGCAGCCTGCCAGCGTGGCGAGCGAAAGAAGCGCCACCGCTGCGGAGGCCCCGATCTTGATGTTTGCAGTCGATCGCGTCATCATTGCTTCGCTCCTCGCCCGCCGGGGCCTTTCAGCGACATCAGGAAGGCTGTCAGCGCGCGGGCGTCTTCGTCGCTCATGTTCTGATTCGGCTCTGCGACGCCCGGGCGCAGCGCCTGCGGATTCTTCAGCCACGCATAGATCCAGGCCGGAGTCAGGCGCGAGCCAACCTGCGTCAGCGTTGGCCCGATATAGCCCTTGTCGGTCTTGGTGTCGACGATGTGGCACGCCTGGCAGGCATACTTCGAATAGAACAATTGGCGCCCGTGCTCCACGGCATCAGGAGTAGTGGTCGTAGGCGCAAGATCCGCATCGATGGCCGGCGACTGGTAGACGGACAAGATGTAATCCGTCAACTCAGTATTGTCACTGTCGCTCAGGTTGAAGCGCGGCATGCGCCGGATGAGCGATGGGCGCAGGGTGTTGGGGTTGTGCAGAAACGCAGTGAGCCATTGGCGCTGCACCGAGCTTCCCTCCCAGGAAAGATCGGGCGCCATATCGCCGCCCCTTCCGTTGAAGCGGTGGCAACTGAAGCAGGCCAGTTCGGTAATCAGCTTGCCCGCGTGCCCGGCAGGCTGGTAATTGGTCTCGGGAACCACCGCGACGCGCAGGCTGTCGGGCATTGAGCGGCTGCGGGCGGTGAGCGCGAGCAGAGCCGTGGTCAACGCGTCTGTCTGCGAGGCGGTGAGGGTAAACTGGGGCATCTTCACGCTGGTGCCGAAGGCTCTCGGCTGGCGGATCTTGGCCACAATGTAACTGGGCAAAGAGTGCTCCATGCCCGGCAGGAACAGGATCTGCGCCAGCGGCTTGCTGCCGATGGTGCTGAGTTCGGGCGCAAAGTTCTCCGGCTTCTGCACGCCGTTGATCTCGTGGCACGCCGCGCACCCCAGTTCGACGATGCGTTTGCGTCCGTGAGCGATCTGCTGCGGGGTGGCTGCATCCAAATGAACGCCCGAACCGTAGTCGGAATCTGACTTTGCCTGCAGGAAAGCAACCAGCGTTGCGATCTGCTGCGGCGTGAAGCGGTAGTGCGGCATGGGCGTGGTGGCGTCGTAGACGCGGGGATTCTGAAGCCACGCTGCAAGCCACTCGGGCCTTGCCTTGTTGCCGATGCGCGTCAGTTCCGGGCCCACATCGCCGCCCACCAGATTGCCCGCCGCGTTCTGGACGGGATGGCAGGAGGCGCAGAAGGATTCGCCGTAAAGGCTTGGTCCTGCGGCGGGATCCGCAGCGGCCGCGGGTTTTGTGCCTGGCACGACGGTATCGCCCGCCTGCGGTTTACTGCTGCTCACCAGGTAGGCGGAGATGTCGCTTGCGTCAGCATCGCTGAGTTTGAAGTTGGGCATCGTGGTCGATGCCGCGTAGGCCTGCGGGTCTTTGAGCCAGCTGAAGATCCACTCGCGCGTTGTCTTGTCGGCGATGTGCGCGAGCGATGGAGGATGGTCAGTGGCTTCAATCTTCGAGCCATCGGGCCGCGTGATGGCATGGCAATGAACACAGCCGTAGCGCGTGAGCATGGTTCTGCCCAGGTTGAGCTGCGGCGTTCCGGTCAACGCATTCTGGTGGCACTGGCCGCAACCGGATTCGATGTAGCGCATGGGCAGAATCGGCTCTTCGCCGGCGCGTTCGCTGTGGTGCGCTTCGGCAACCGTGGTGGCCGGCCCCTGGCCGCCATGGCAGATGACGCAGCCGAAGCTATCGACCGGGTGCGGGATTTGAGGGTGCTTGCGAAACGGCTGCTGCGTTACGTCGGAAAGGCTGGCTTCCTTCAGGCCCAGGTGGCAGGTGGTGCAGCGATCCACAACGCCCAGCTCCGGTAGCCAGATCTGGTGAATGCCGGGCTCCAGGCGGCGGCGCAGGGTGACCGCATCGCCGCGATCGCGGATCAACCCGAGGTATTTGCGCTGATAGCTGTGCCACTGGCTGAAGTGATCCTTTGCCGGCGCAATGGCCAGTGTCAGCAGCAGAATCAGGCTGACAACGCCGAATGCCCGCACCGGATCGCCGAACAGCGCCTGCCACGCAGAGGAAACAACCTTTCCGATCGATCGCACTTAACTCCTCCAGGGCAGGACCCAGGACCAGCCCGGACCGCGGAACCATGTGCCGACAGCGGTGAGCACAATCAGTTCAAGAAGAAACCACGTCATGATCCAGTAAGCGAGCGGCCTCAGAGCCAGGTAGCGGCGCAGCCGCGACGGCGAATCCGGCGTGCTGTAGGCGGCGACGATCATCGCAAGCGTGACGATCACCGTGGGTCCAACTGCGACGTAGACATGGAAAACAAGAAGAAAGATCAGCATTCCCAGGGCCGTGAGGTAGAACAGTCGCACGCGCCTGGCGTGATCCTTGAGGAACAGGCCCGTCGCTTCAATGTTGATGTTGAAGTAGGGAATGACGATAAGGGCGATGATAAGAAGCGTGGGCACCAGCACGCCGGCCACCACGGGCGGAAAGTAGTGGAGCAGTTCCTGCAGACCCAGGAAGTACCACGGCGCCTTGGCGGGGTTCGGCGTGTGCGTTGGGTCGGCAATGCCCTCCAGCGGCGCATTGAAGAAGAGTGAAAAGAGAACCAGCCCCATGGTCAGCAGTTCGATAGCCAGGGCAGCGCGGAAGAGCACCTCGGGAAAGGTCTGCACCTGGTCTTCCTGTGTAACGCGGACCTGCGCCGAGGTGCGCCGCGTGACAAAGACCACGCGCGTAGGCGAGCGGCGCTGGTCAGAGTCGATGCCGGCGACAAAGTCCTTCGAGTCGCTCATTGCCCCTCCTTCGCGGTGAGCGCGCTTTCAGGCGCAGGTTGCAGTTTTGGTTCCGACTGCTGCACGTAGAGGCCGCCGTCCTTGCGTATGCGCCAGAAGTGGACGGCGATGAAGAGAATGGCCGCCAGCGGCAGAATGACGCAGTGCAGCACATAGAAGCGCAGCAACGCATTGGCGTTGACCTGGTTGCCGCCCAGCAGCAGGAAGTGTATCTTGTCCCCCAACAGCGGCACGGCGGAGGAGAGGTTGGAACCGACGGTGATGGCCCAGAATGCGAGTTGGTCCCAGGGCAGCAGGTAGCCGGTGTAGCTGAGCAGCAGCGTGATCAGAAGTAGCACAACGCCGATGACCCAATTGAACTCGCGCGGAGTGCGGTAAGCCCCGCGGTAGAAAACCTTGAACATGTGCGCGAAGACCAGGAAGACCATCAACTGTGCCGACCAGCGGTGCAGATTCCTGAGAAAAAGTCCCGAGGATACGACAAACTGCAGGTCCTTCATGTCTGCGTAGGCCTGCGGCACCGACGGGTGGTAGTACAGCATGAGCAGAATGCCGGTGATGACCAGGATGAGGAAGGTCCCGAAGGTCAGCGTGCCCAGGTACCACGTTGCGCTGAAGCGGACCATGCGTTTGCGCACCTTGGTGGCAAACAAGTGGAGAAATATATTCTGCTGGATGGCCAATGCGCGGTGGAGCGTGCTGGAGCCCGTGCCGCTGCGGAAGACCGATCGCCACACCCTGCTTCCGCGTACTTTATCGAACATCTGGCCGGCGTTCAGGGGCATGCTCATATCCTCAAAAACTGCAGTGGCGGGATCTCGGTTGAGCGATCGACCATCAGGTCGCCTTCGTCGCTGACCCAGACCCTGAGCCATGGCAGCGGCTTTGGCGCAGGGCCCTCGATCTTCTCGCCGGTGCGCTTGAATTTACTGCCGTGGCAGGGGCAGGCGATGATACCCAGGTCCTGATTCCATGCGGTCAAGCAGCCCAGGTGCGTGCACACCGCGTTGAGCGCGAAGTAGCCTTCCTCGGCGTGCACCAGGTAGATCCTGGAGTTGACATCCATGGTGACCGAATTCACTGCGAAACTTTCCACTTTACCCGCGTTGACGATGGCCGACGGCTCGTAAAGCACATTCGGCGAGAGATATTCGTAGGAGAAGACAATGGTGCCCGCGGCGGCGATGCCCAGCGACCCGAGGCCGATTTTTGTGAAGAAGGCTCGGCGGTCGAACTCCGCTGGAAGACTCTTCGTGATTGCTTGTGCTTCGTCGGGCATGTTCTACCTCTTCAGCGCGCCTGCCAGCGGCGGACTCGAGCGTAACGGGCGGTCGATGGATTCCACGGAGATCAAACCGGTTGGGTCCGCGGAGAAAAGGTTGTACGATTCCATGGTGATAGTGCCGACGGGGCAGCGCATGGCGCACAGCCCGCATCGAATGCACCGCGATTCATCTTTCAGCATGGCCGAGCCGGTAATGACGCCGAGCTCTTCTGCCTGAATGTCGTCCAGCTCAACGCCCAGCAGATCGCGAACCTCGGCGAGCTGCTGGGTGGTTGCTTCGTCGAAGGCGATGCGGTCGAGCGAGACCAGTTCCAGGCAATTCTCCGGGCACACATCCACGCAGCCTCCGCAGAGAATGCAGGAGGTGGCGTCTGCCGCGTTGCCTTCAAAGACGGTGTTGACCCAGCAGTGCAGGCAACGTTGCGCCTCGGCCATCGCGGCCTCTTCATCAAATCCGATCTCCACTTCAGTAACTCCGGTGCGGCGATTGAGAGGCAGCATGGGAATCGCCGGCCGGGTCAGGTCGAGCAACTCCAGCGGCATGCGATGGCGTTCGAGCACTTCGACTTCCACGATCGGGTCGGGATGCTGTTTGCCGCGCAGGAATTCGTCGATGCCCACCGCGGCGCGCTTGCCATCGGCCACGCTGTCGATGATGAGGCGCGGACCGAAGACGCAGTCACCGCCGGCAAAGACACCGGACGCAGAAGTCATGAGAGTTTGTGGATTGACCGCGATCAGACCGCGCGGCGAAACGTCGACGCCATCGTCGGGGCCAAGAAACTGGAGATTGGGCGCCTGGCCGATGGCCATGATAATCGTGTCGCACTCCATTCGTGTTTCGCTGTTCTCGTAGAAGGTGGGGCTGAAGCGACGGTTGGCGTCGAAGACCGATTTCGTCTTGAGCACTTCAAGCGCCACGGCGCGCCCGTTCTCGCCGATGATCTGCTTGGGACCGAAGCCGGGATGCATGATGATTCCTTCTTCTTCCGCTTCTTCGATTTCTTCAAGCGCGGCGGGCATCTCGGCGCGATTCTCCAGGCAGACCAGGTGCACCTCCTGCGCGCCCAGCCGCAAGGCGGAGAGCGAAACATCCATCATCTCGCGCGCCGCCACTGCATCCATGCTTCCCTGCGACGGCTCGAAGTTCTCCACGCCGCCGGCATGCTGGCGCAGCACTTCGCGGGCAGCGGAGCGGGCCACATCCATGGCTACGTTGCCGCCGCCGATGACCAGGACCTTTTTCCCGATGGTGAAGCGGTAGCCGAGATTGACATTGAGCAGAAAATCGATGCCCTTGTAGACGCCGTCCAGGTTCACGCCGGGGATGGTGAGGTCGCGGCTGCGGTGCGCGCCCACGGCGATCAGCACGGCATCGAACTCGCGCCGTAGATCGGCGATGGTGAAGTCCCGGCCGGCCGCATGATTCAGCTTAAGCGTGATGTCGCCGGTGGAAAGAATCTCGCGTACCTGCGCTTCCACCACGTCGCGCGACAGGCGATACTCGGGCAGGCCGAGATAAAGCATCCCGCCCGGCACCTGCGACGCTTCAAAGATGGTGACCGGATAACCCATCAGCGCCAGGTCGTGCGCCGCAGACAATCCAACAGGTCCAGCGCCCACGACAGCGATTCGGAAGGGAAGACGAGGCTGTGTGCGGCCTGCGTTCACGTTGATGGGCCGGCGCGACTCCGGCCCGTGCCGCTCGGTGAGGAAGCGCTTAAGCGCGCGAATGGCGATGGGCTTGTCAATCGTTCCGCGGCGGCAGGCCGTCTCGCAGGGGTGAGCACAGACGCGGCCGCAGATGCTCGCCATGGGATTGGGCTCACGCGCCGTGCGGTAGGCCTCTTCGAACTCCCCCTCGGCAATGAGCGCAACATAACGGCCGGCATTGGTGTGCGCGGGGCAGGCCATCATGCAGGGAAAGTTGGTATTCAGCCAATCCCTGTCAACTTTCTTGTTGACAAAGCGTTCGAGCATCCGGGGACCTCGCCGGCCTGAGAAAGAAACTGCGGGCAGCAAGGGTAGGCTCTGCTGCCCGTGGATTTACTTGCTGAGCGTGAAGTCGGCCGTGGCGTCTCCGGCGACATTGACAGGATTGGATTTGACCTTGGCGCCTTCGTTCCAGGCGGTCACGGTGTATGCGCCATCCGGCACGTTTTCAATCTTGTAGACGCCGGTCTTGTCCGTCGTGGCAAAGTACGGCGTGGGAGAGACAACCAGGTAGCCGGCCATGTCAGGGTGCACGTTGCAGAACAGCGGAATGATGCCGGGGGTGTCGAATTTGAACGATTGCCGCTGACCCTGAGGCCAGGTGCCCAGGTTGTGGCCCAGCTTCTTGTTGCCGCTGATTGAAGGCCAGAAGACGTTGTGTGCGACGCTGTCGCTGTTGAGGAATTCGACCGTCGTGCCCTGTTGAATGGCCAAAATGTGGGGCACGAACATCAGGCCCTTCTGGTCCATGGTGACGTGCTGCGAGGGCGCGGGGAAGGTCTTGCCGGCAATGGCTTCAACATAGACGACGGACTCGCCTTTGACGCCGGAAACTTTGCCGTGGATAGTGCCGGCATAGGCCGCCGCGCTGAACGCGGCCAATGCCGCGAGTGTTGCGAGAGTAATGGGCTTCATAGGATCTCCTGGTGGTGGATCGTTGAGGGTTCGGAGTGGCGCCGGCGTGTATTTCATCCCGCATCAGAAAACGAAGCGAGCCAGCAAATAAACGGTGTTGTTGTCGCTCGCGTCGCGCCCTGCGCCGTCATAGTTGGTGTTGCCGCCGTTGAATCGTGTGTAGTCGGTGTATTGAACGGCCAGGTCGACGTTTTGAAATGGCCAGTAGGAGACGTTTGCCGAGATTCCCTCGCTTCTGGCGCCACCATTGGCGCTGCCTGACACTGCGGCCTGTGAGTACAAGAGGGGGTCGTTGGTGCCGTCCACCAGAAACCATCCCATGGTTCCCGAGAAGCGATTGCCAAAGTGGTAGGCCGCATTCACGCTGCTCGCATTCAAATGATGCGGACCTGGGGCGGCAGCTCCATTTGCCGCGCTTGCTACCAGTGCCGCGTTCTCCCGGACATACGTGCCGCGCAAGGAGAAGACATCCTTGCCGATGGTCCGGTCATATTGAATGTCCGGGCCAAAGTCGGTGTAGCTGTCCTCCGCTCCGGTTACGGCCCCGGGCGTCGATTTCAGATGCATGCCGTAGGCGCCAACTTCAAGGCTTGCGGTTCGCCCGTTCTGCTGAAATGCCAGCCGCCAGTAGGGCGCCGCGCCCTGGATGTTATAGGTGCAACAGGTTCCGGTTGTGGGCTGGGTATCGCCAACATGGTTGGAGCGGTAAAGGGTTCCGGCAAAGTACACGTGCTGGTCCCACATGGCGTAGCCGCCCAATCCAGCCACATCCTGAGCAAGCTGCCCATTGATGATCGGCGCCGCGGCTGGGCCTGGAGCACCGTTCGGCGCGATGAATGGATAGCCCCAGGCCGGCGTGCTGTTCCACAAGTCTTCCAGCGTCGGGTTGTTGTTCAGGGTCAGGCCGTAGTCCAGTTCTTTGCCTGACATCGTCGTCTTGTTGGCATAGCGGATATCGGTGTTATCCGTGGTGAAGTGGTCATCTGCCTTGTTGTAGGTCACCTGTAGAAAACTGCCGATGTGATCGGTCCAGGCTCCGGCCAGGAAGATCGAAATGTCCTGGGGAAACTGGGAATTCCAGTTCTGGGTGCCCGGTTGAGGAGTTTTGGTGCCGGTCATCGAGGTTTCGAAGAAGGCGCTCAGCGGCAGCGTCTCGAGCATATTCAGGGGTGCGCGGCGCGTGCTGGGATCAGCGGTGATGCTCTTGTTTTCAGCGCGGTCAATGTACGCCATCAGCTTGAACAGCCTTCCGCCGTTGTTCAGCTCTGGCGGCGTGGTGTGGCAGCCGCTGCACGGCAGACCGGTCTGGCGAGCGTAACTGGGAAGCGCCAGGGCGTTGGGAACCAATCCCCAAACTCCGGCAACGAATGCAGCAGCGCAAGGTAAAATGCTGCGTCTCATGAGACCTCCTATGGCCAACCAGCGACGAGGAAATTGAGCCCGTATAGCGTTCCGAGAAGAGGTTTGGTGTTGCCAATCACAATCTGAAATGTTCGACAGACCAGAAGTGTGATATACATCACTCGACTTCAGATGTGATGGCAATCACAGCGACCTTTTTAGGCAAGAGTCAGCGGTCGAGATCCATGGCAAGGGCCTATGCGGGAAGCAGGCGGAGCGGCAGTTTGACTGGAGCGGAACCAAAGCCGCAGTGTCTTCGTGGCGTTAGTCCAAGGTGCCGCTCCCGGGTGGCCGCAACGATTCGAGAGTCGAGTTTTCGAGGTATATCGATTCTGGTTCCGATGAAAACCGCCGACGCTCTCTGATCGCGCCCGGCTGCGACTGCTGATCCTGATGAATGGACGCTGTCTTCTCCGAATCCGGCTTGGTCGACTCTTCGGCTGAATTTGCAGGGCTATGACCTGCACCCCTGCACAACTGCCACAGGATGTTTGCCTTGTCGTGCGCGAGAACAACGGTCCTGCCTGTTCCAAAAGGCTCCAGCAGCTTTAATAGCGGAATGGATGAACCGACACTCACGCGGACGGAGCTAAGGCCTCATGGCCGCGGCAGCGGCCCAGAATGAGATCGGGCGCAGACAGAAAGGCCGGCATCTTCCTGGTGTCTCAGTATGATGCGAGCCTGATACCAGGCGCTTAGGGTGTTTTGTCCTAACTATGGCGACAGGTGTCACCGCCGCGACGGATGTCACGCCGTTATACTCGCCCCGGAGGACTTGATGCAGGCTGCAACCCCTGCCCTGCCGATTTGGCCGGCCCGCCGCGTATTGCGCCTGTCCGGTCCGGAGATCGTTCTCGTCATCGCGGCAAGCGCGCTTTTTGTCCACTTGATCACGGCCGGCCGTTACGGCCACTTCGGGGACGAGCTCTACTTCATGGCGTGCGCCGAGCATCTCGACTGGGGATATGTGGATCAGCCGCCCTTGATTGCCCTGGTTGCGTGGTTCGCGCGTCATGTATTGGGAACATCGGTGTTCGCCGTCAACGTGATTCCCGCCCTGGCCAGTTGTGCGACTGTCTGGTTGACCGGCCGCATCGCGCGCGAGTTGGGTGGCGGCCGATTTGCGCAGGGCCTGGCCGCCTTGTGCTGCGCGTGTGCCGGCACCTACATCGCCATGGGGCACCTCTTCACTATGAACGTGGGCGAGCCCCTCTTCTGGATGGGTTGTGCCCTCCTTGTCGTTCTCATTATCTCCGGCGGGAACATGCGCCTGTGGCTCTGGATGGGACTGCTCGCCGGCCTGGGCCTGGAGAACAAGTACTCCATGGCGTTCTTCGCCATTTCGTTGCTGGCCGGCCTGCTGTTCACCCCCGAGCGGCGCATCCTCTCCAGCCGCTGGTTCTGGGCGGGACTCCTGCTTGCCTTTCTCGTCTTTCTACCCAACCTGCTGTGGAACGTAAATCACCACTGGCCGTTTTTCGAGTTGATGCGCAATATCCGGGTGAGTGGACGCGATCCCGTCCTTGGCCCCGCAGCGTACGTTGGGACACAAATTATCCAGATGAATCCGCTTACGGCTCTGGTCTGGATCCCGGGATGCCTGTACCTGCTGTTTTCAAGACGCCTTCGCAGGTTTCGCTGTCTCGGATTCGCGTTCGTCTTCCTCCTCGGCCTCTTGATCGTGCTGCACGGAAAGGACTACTATGCGGCCCCGGTGTACCCGATGGCATTTGCCGCCGGTGCCATCGCAGTGGACGATTTCGCGCGGCGCCGCGGGATGGGCTGGGTAAAGCCTGCTCTTCCGGCCCTGATCACGGCATCGGCGGTCGCCATGCTGCCCGCTGCGGTTCCGGTATTGCCAATCGACAAGTTTGCAGGCTACTGGCAAGGCCTCGCGCAGGTAATCCGGTTCCAGCCGGACGAAAAAGTCATGGTGGAGGAACCTATTCCGCACAACTATTCGTGGAGCGTTGGCTGGGAGGAGATGACCGCCGCGACGGCGCGCGCCTACAACAGCCTCCCGCCCGATGAGCGCGCTCGCACGGCTGTGTTTGCCGGCGACTTCGGGGCCGCCGGAGCCATCGACTACTTCGGGCCCAAGTATGGCCTGCCCAAGGCCATCAGCGGCAACCAGAACTACTGGATCTGGGGACCGCGCGGATACTCGGGCCAGACCATGATTCTGGTTTCAATCCCGATAGCAGACGCAAGGCGGTACTTCGACGAGGTGACCGTCGTGGGATATGTGAACAATCCCTATGCGGCGCCGTGGGAGAACCAGCCCATCCTCTTGTGCCGCAAGCCGCGGTTTGGAAACCTCAGCACCATCTGGCCCGAGTTAAAAAACTGGGGATAACGACTAGTCAGAGAGGATTTCGCCCGGTGACCTCTTAACCGGAATCGGGCTCCCCGCCATCGCGCCAAATCGGGATAGGGGGAGCGGTTGCCCGCTCTCCCCTCCCACACCACCCGGCATGCGGGTCCGCACCGGGCGGTTCGAGAAGTTGAGGTTTACCCCGTGCTCCTTGTGTGAGGGCGCGGGCGTCGGT
>Ga0326727_10017124_pt1 | contig 15118 bp, 10 predicted proteins | sample MB2enrmetagenome_FD_207643 | JGI IMG/M metagenome (GOLD analysis project Ga0326727, IMG submission 207643) | Lab enriched peat soil microbial communities from McLean, Ithaca, NY, United States - MB29MY | ecosystem: Environmental > Terrestrial > Soil > Wetlands > Peat | place: USA: New York... | reverse complement strand
GCGAACCTGGAGGTTCATCCAGAAAACCGGAGTGGTGTTGAAGTAGCGCCCCAGGCGCAGGGCGGTATCGGTGGAAATGGCACGACGCTCGTGGACAATCTCCGCGATGCGGGTGACGGGCACACGCAAGTCCAACGCCAGCTTGTTCATGCTGAGGCCGAGCGGCTTCATAAACTCCTCGCGGAGAATTTCGCCCGGATGTACGGGCTTCAGTTTCCTGGCCATCCTGTCCTCCTAGTGGTAGTCCGTGATTTCAACGTTGTAGGCGTCGCCCTCCCGCCAGGTAAAACAGACCCGCCACTGGTCATTGATCCGAATGCTGTGCTGTCCCTCGCGGTCCCCGCGCAGCCGCTCCAACCGGTTGCCCGGAAGTGCGCTGAGAATTCGAAGTTCATTCGCCGCGTCGAGCATGTCGAGCTTGCGAAGCGCCGAACGTTCGATGGCGCGAAACTTCCGGCAGGGCTCGCGATGAAAGAGCCGCTCCGTCTCATCGCACCGGAAGGATTTGATCACACCTTGAAGTCTATAACGCCTCGCGTTTAATGTCAACCAGTACAGGACCGCCGACAGCGGTCAGGCCGTTGTGAAACTTCAGGGGGCAGCCGTTACCTCCACCTTTTGCTCTTACAGACTGCAAGATCAAAGACTTCATCTCCTCAAGGCTGAACTGAAACATGAAGCCTTGGGGAGAGCAGGTAGCCCCGGAATCGCCGCGGCGGGAAGTCCGCCCATGGCGAGGTAAACTCGCCGCTACGGTGCGCTTTTGCTTTGCTGCCAAACCTCGACTCAATGCTGGCGGCAACGGCGGCGCGCGCCGGGGCCGAACGCTGTTCGGCCCTACGGAAGCGCTGACTCTCAGGTCAGCAGGAGGGATGGTTTTCGCATGCTCAGTCTTTTGCCACCCTCAACCGCGCCCGCGCCAGCCGCACCGCCTCTTGGGGATTAAGGTCTTGGGCGGGAGGGCAGGCAATCCAAGGGAGGGGATTATCTTCGCGTCTGCACCAAGCCCGCACGCTCAGGCCGCGTGTGACCCGTTGCAGAACGGCTTGTTGTCGGACCGGCCGCACCGGCACAAGGTCACGCGATTGCGGATCTCGTAGGTCTTGCCGTCGGCCGAAACCACCGGAATGCCTCCGCGCACCCAAATCGGGCCGCTGACCTTCTTGGCGGTGTCTTCGATGAGTCCCAGCGACGGTTCAAGCTTCGGCTCGAGGGGTTTGCCGGATTCCCGATCCCAGGCCACCAGCCGCCCGCCCGGACAGTGGCCCGCTTCGTGTTTTACCAACTTCTGCGCTTCGGGGTTGTCCGTTTGCTGAACGAGGTTCCAGACCCTGCCTTTCGGATCGCAGAACCGGGCGAACGCACACAGATTCTCCGCGTCGGTAAGCAGCATGGTGGGGCCTTCGATGGTCTCCGCTTGCTCCTGATAAGGCTGATCCGTGGCCGTTTCCGTGCCGTCGAAATGGACCTTCTGGTGGGTGCCATCGCAGAACGGTTTGTGGGCGGAGTGGCCGCAGCGGCAAAGCGCATATTGCGGCTGTGCCGGGTACTTCTTTCCTTCCCGGTACTCGAGCGATTCACCCTCGGCATTGGTGACAATCCACTGCTCGCTCAGCGGCAATTCTCCACTTACGAGGTAAGGGCCGTCCTTGGTAACTTGGATCTTCGTATTGGGTTGTTCGCTTTTTTTCATGGTAATTGCCTCCACCATAACACGCCTGCGGGAATGGTCATGAACCTGCGAAGACAAGCCGGCAGAATGCCGCGTTCGTCCCATGGAACACTAACGACGAGCGTATGCAAGTTGTTTATGTGATTGCCCGTCGCCAGCGCCCCTTCGACGCCGGCGAGTATCGCACTGGTTTGAGGCAAAGTCCACCACCCCTCGCGAAGCTCGGCGGTGGAGCGGGGTAGCCACGGACAGTGCCTTCCTGTCCGTGGGCTTTTCCAGCGGGCACGGTGTCGCCCTGGGGTGCGCTTCGCGAAGCGGGAAAATCATGGCCGGCGCGCGCGATAACCTGACGACGCAGGGGGCCGAACGCGGTTCGGGCCTACGACAATCACCTCACGCCCGAAAGCCGACCACCGCTTGCCCCCCCTCGCTGTGCCCCCGACACTCCCCCGTATCGTTATCGGCGGGTGGGACGACGAGGATGAAGAATTCTCTGAGCAGAAATGAACTCGAGGGCGGATGCTCCGGGCAGGGTGGGTGCAAGGCAAGGAAAGGTTTGGCTATAAAATGAAAAGGCCCCTCTCGGGGCCTGCTTCACGCCAGCCCTTACGGGCTGTCCACCTGCTTTCACCACCAAGGCACCAAGACACCAAGAAAGCTCGGGAAAATATTGCCGAAGAAACGGCTTCAGTCTTCGGTTTGTAGCGCGGGTGTCCTCACCCGCGGGTTCGAGGTAATGACAGGCAAATCGCGGGTGGGGACACCCGCGCTACATCCGTGGGCTTTTCCCTTGCTGCCCAACCTCGGGTCCATCGTGGCGGCAACGGCGGCGCTGGCAGGCATTGGATCCGCAGATTACGCAGATTACACAGATTTACCAGGAAGAGAAAAACCTGTAGCAGCATATTGGAAAGCCGTCGTACTGATCCTCAATTCATTTCCGGCATCAATGCCTCTACCCTAAGCCGGTATTGCCCCCGGGGGTTCTGGTGGTCCTAACCTCGCCGCATCCGTGAAATCTGCGTAATCTGTGGACAAGAGTTCTTTCCACATGGGGATCTTCCTTGATGCCCAACCTCCGAACTTGCAGGGTTGTCGGACTTTGTGTCGGCATAAAGAAGTTTCCGCTGGGGGAGCGTGCCGGCAAGAAGCACGTCAAAAGAGCAGACTTGGCTTGTAACTTATTGAAAACAAATTAGAAGGGAAGGTGTGGCGTCTAAGTTCGCGCCTAACTTAATGAAAATAAATAAGATACAATAGGTTGTCGGGCGGAATGATTTGGGCAATAGCGGGGAATGGTGGGGAGTTTCGGATTATCCATAATCGCGGGAGGGCGGCCAAGGGGCGAGAAAAACGCGTTGAGTCACGACGTTCCACCTATCGGCAATGGTCATCAGGAATTGCCCAGTCACCCGGCAAGCCTTTCCCGGCACGACACTTTTCCCTCCCCCAGCTTCCTCTCCTCTTAGTTCGGCACAGAGCCCAAAAACTTTAATTCCCAAAGACTTCCGCGCTTTCCGCGCCTTCCGCGCGTCCCGGTGGCGTTTGGTGGTGCTCATGCTCCCTGGTGAGCGGCGACGATTCTATGGAAACCCTTCCGGTCCAATCCGCTGGCGCATTAGCTTCAACGCCACCCGCCGCGACCGCTCTGGGCGGCACGCCCACCGCGGACGACTCCTTCGCCATAACCCTCGGGCGGGCGCTGGCGAGCTTGCCAAGTTCGATTCCGGATGGGACTTCGATCGCCCCCAAAGCGTCTCCGCGCGTAAAAGGGGCGGGCAGCGACAGTCCCGATCCCACGGCGATGGCGGGCATCCTTATCAATTGCTTCGTAAGCAATATCCTTCCACCGGCGCCGAGCGTCGCCTGGAGCGCCGAGGCTCCGGCGTCCACGGCCAGCGCGCCGAACTCCACCGCTGCGGCGCCAACCTCGGATTCGCCGCCCAGTTTCGCTTCCAGCCTCAACACCTCGGCGGGCGGGACGAGCACGAGCGCCGCAACACTCGCGGTCCCGGCAGCCATGGGGGGCGTTACCGCACTCACCGCATTGTCGGAGTGGGCGGGCAAAGACGTTGGGCCAGCGGGAACGTCCAAGGCTGAGCCGCCAAAATCCACGGGGCAAGCGCGAGGGCAAATGGCTGTTCAGCCCGGCGACCCCGCCTCAGCAACCGTGGGAAAGCAACCTGAGAATACGGCTGCACCCCAGCCTGTTAGCGCTCCGGCTTGGCTCCCAGGATCGCAAACCGCTTCCCCTCCCAGCCCGGCCGTGGAACAACCCGTGGGTGGGGCGACTTCCGTGCCGAAACAAGTTCGAGCCGCAAGTCCGGCGTCAGCGCAGGTGCCCGAGCCCCGTCAGGAATCGTCGGCTTCGCCCCGTTTCACGGCTTCAAGGACACAATCAGAAGAACCCAACCTTGCGCAGGCTCAACCCGCTTTGCAGACGCCATCGAGTTTGGGATTGCAGACTGCTTCCCAACCTGCACTGCCGTCGAACCCAACCGGACAAGCTGCTCCTGCGCCCGACTCGGCGGGATTTGATTCCTCCACACCCGCCTCCGCCGATCATCCGGCGCTGGCGGAATTCTCGAGCCGGTTGGGAATGTTTGCAGGAACAGATGTGCCGATCGCTTCCAATCCCAGAGTGTCCTTGCGCTCAACGGGACAAGCCGCTCCTGCCGCCGCACGCACGGGACGTGACTCTTCTGGATCTGTCCACACAACCGATTATTCGGCTTTGGCGAAATTTTCAAGCCGACTGGGAATGTTCGCGGGAACAGGTTTGCCGGCGGCTTCGATACCCATGGTGTCGTCGGGCCAAACGGATCAACCTGCTCCTGCGCTCGCGCCCACGGGACGTGACTCTTCTGGATCTGTCTCCACAACCGGTCATCCGGCGCTGACCCAATACTCGAGCCGACTGGGAATGTCTGCGGAAACAGATGCCCAGACGGATTCCAATCCCACGGTGTCCTCCCGCCCAACGGAACAAGCCGCTCCTGCGTCCGGCTTTGCGGGACGCGAGTCTTCCACACCGGTCTCCGCAGGGGATGATCCGGCCCCGGCGGAATATTCGAGCTGGCTGGGAATGTCTGCGGGAACAGATGTGCAGACTGCGTCCAAACCCACGCTGCCCGCGGGCCAAGTAGGACAAGTCACACCCGCGCTCGCAACGGCGGCAAGCGATTCTTCCATACCGGTCTCCGCACCTGATTATCCGGCGCTGACTGAATTTTCGGGCCGGCTGGGAATGTTTGCGGGAACAGATGTACAAGCGACGTCCAATTCCACGCTGCCCGCGGGCCAAGTAGGACAAGTCACGCCAGCGCTGGCAACGGCGGCAAGCGATTCTTCCATACCGGTCTCCGCACCCGATTATCCGGCGCTGGCCCAAAATTCGAGCCGGCTGGGGAAGTTTGCAGGCGCAGAAATAAGCGTGAAAGTGTCGGGGAATGAACCACTTCAAACGTCAGCGCCGGAAAGGCCTGCGACAAGGAATACACCTGTGACGGCGCCACTCAGCGGCGGATTGTGGAGCCCTGCCCCGACCTCAATTCAGATTCCGGCCGCACCCAAATCCGAAAACCTGACGGACGTTCCGGCGAAGGGGACCATTCACTTCACGCCGGCCTCCACCAGCGTGGCGACCGAGGTGGCGGGGCAAAAGGGGAGTGAGCCGGAGGCCGCGAGCGCCCCCGCCCCGTCTTCATTCCCTGCGAGTCCGGTTCCGCCTCAACAACTCGACGCGAATTCGCAGCCGGCCACAGCGGTATCGACTTGGCAAAAGGACGCGCCTCCGGAAGCCAACGGCATTCAGCCCAGTGGCGCAGTGTCTGCCGACTCTTGCGAAGGCGCGGCCCACACCAATCTTGCAGATTCATCGACGAGTGGCCAAGGAAAATCCAGGCAACAGAGCGGTCCCGCGCCCGGAGATGATCCCGCAAGCAACAAAACCTTCGCTCCCAGCTTCGCCAATAACTCAGCCGCCGATTCCACCGCAAGTCTCCTGACGGCCCACACACCCAATGTTCCCGCGAGCCACGCCAACGTCGCGGCGCCCCAGACCCCGCCATCTTCCAGCCAGCCGCCCACGACGCTTTCCGCCTGGCAGAATTACGACGGCGGCGCCGGCAAAATTGTGCGGTCAGCGTCGCTCAGTGACACGGCCAACGGTGCGGAAATGCATGTGGAGCTTCGCTCCGGCGCTTTGGGTCCCCTGGAAGTTCATGCCGTCTTGAGCGAAGGTGCGGTGGGGGCGGAGATTCATGTCCAGGGTCAGGAAGCTCACACGTTGCTGGCGGCGGGCCTGCCTGCGCTTGAACGCGCGCTGGGAGAACGGAACCTGCGCGTGGAAAACATCGCTGTTTACCAGGATCAGGTGGGGGGCGGAATGAGCGGGGGAGAGAAGCAGAATCAGCAGTCGAGTTCTTACCCTTCCGCGCAGCACCAAACTTTGCCGTGGAACAACCCGCCGCAGTCCCGCAGCGCGGCCAGGGGTTCTGCGGAGGATGAGGAATTAGAAAATCCGGCTGCCGGCCTGAGCGTTCGAGCTTAGCCGGAGCCGAAGGAGAATGATATCCATGACGATCAATGGTCTTCACATGTACGACACGACGAACACCAATGGCACCAGCAACGCCAGCAGTGCAGCGGCGGCAGCCAGTTCAACGGCTTCCACCAATGGTCTGAACCCCAACGATTTCATGTCCCTGCTGGTGGCGGAAATCCAAAACCAGGATCCGACGCAGCCCATGGATCCAACAACTTTCATGTCGCAGCTTGTGGATCTGAACCAGCTTGAGCAAGTGACGCAGATCAACCAGGTCATTCAGCAGTACAACACATCGTCAACCACCTCGGGTTCAACGCCCGCAGGGAATTAGGAGGAGAAACATGTCGACCTTTTCCACATCGCTATCCGGTCTCGATGCCGAGGAACAGGCACTCTCGGTAATTTCCAATGATCTGTCCAACCTGAACACCACCGCGTTCAAGACAGGGACGCCCATTTTCAGCGACCTGTTTTACCAGATGTTGGGCTCTGACGGGGCCGGTGATCCGGTGCAAGTAGGGGTTGGCGCCACGATGAGTTCCGTCGACTCGCCATTTACGCAAGGCAGCATCACCACCACCGGCGTATCGACGGACGTTGCCATTCAGGGGAATGGGCTCTTTGTATTGGGTCAGGGGGGGACGCAGGTATACACCCGCGCGGGGAATTTCACCTTGAACGCGCAAGGGAATCTTGTGGACAGCAATGGAAACAACGTGATGGGTTACGCTGCCGTGAATGGCGCCATCAACGCCAGCCAGTCCCTGGCCCCGATCGTCATTTCCAGCGGCCAGACCTATGCTCCCAACGCTACCTCCAACGTGCAACTGGACATGAACCTGGATGCCACGGACACGTCGTTGGCGCCGGCCACCGGGACTCTGACGGTGCCGGCTCCAGTTCTCCCCACGGCGGGCCAGACCGCAGAAATTGGTGGAACCATCTACACCTTTGTGGGAAGCACGGCAGGCCTAACCGCGGCCAACACCGTTCTGATCGGAGCCAACGCCGCCTCGACCCTTGCCAACCTGGCAGGGGCCATCAACGCAACTTCTACGAATGGGCAAGCGGCAGGCACGACCTATGGCACGGGCACCGCCGCTAACGGCTCGGTGACTGCCACATCGAACGCTACCACCCTCAACCTGCAAGCCATTAATGCCGGGGCGGCCGGCAATTCCCTGCCCACTTCAACACCCTGGGCCGCCGGCACATTCGGGGCCACCGATCTGACGGGAGGCGTGAACGATCAGCAGGCGACTGGAACTCTCACGGTGCCCCCTCCGCTTCCTACAGCGGGCCAGACGGTTGCCATCGGTGGAACGACTTATACCTTCGCGACCGCCATCACGGCCCAAAGTGCGGCCGACATCGTTCTGATTGACCCCACGGGCAGCGTCCAGAACACCCTCGCCAACCTGGCGGGCGCCATCAACCTGTCTACAACGAATGGGCAGACGGCCGGCAAGACTTACTCCTCCGCCACCAGCCAAAACCTCGAGGTCACGGCCACGGGTTCCACGGCCACTGCCCTCACCCTGAATGCACGTACTGCCGGGGCGGCTGGCGACCAGGATGGCACCACTTCTTCCCAGTGGGCTGCGTTCGGGACCGGAGGCCTGGTGGGAGGCCAGGATGCTATACAGTCGACCGCGACTTTCACGGTGCCGGCTAATACTCTCCCGACCCAGGGTCAAACCATTGTCATCGGTGGAACGACCTACACCTTCGCGACCAGCCTCCCGAACAATGCTTCGGCAGACACCGTTCTGATCGACCCAGGACACAGCACCCAGCAAACCCTTGCCAACCTGATGGCCGCCATCAACGCCACCCCGGCGGGGGCAAACTCTGTCTACTCCTCTGCCACTGCCAATACCGAAGTCACGGCCTCGAATGCGACAGGCACCTCGCTCACCCTGACAGCGACAGCCACTGATAGTGGTACAGGGGGCGATGTTATTCCCACCACCTCGGCCGCTTGGGGGGCATCCCAGGGGGTATTCTCGGTGGCAAGCCTGAGTGGAGGCGCGCCCGGAACGAACGGTGGGGCCGCTGTGCCAGCGAGCGCGACGCTCACGGTGACAGCCTTAGCTGCCGCGTTGCAGGGGGGAGAAAAGGTTACCATTGGTGGAACTACTTACACCTTTGTGGCCAACACGGTCGTGGGTACCCCGGCCGATAGCGTGCTGATCGACCCCGCCAGCATGCAGAATACCCTGACCCACCTGGAGGAAGCCATCAACCTGACGCCGGCTGGATCCGGCAGTGACTATTCCTCTCTTACCGTCACCGCCCCCCCAGTCACGGCCTCGAATCCTACGGCCACCTCGCTCACCCTGACAGCAGCCAATAGTGGGGCACCGGGCAATTCCCTTGGCGTTTCCACCACCTGGGCTGGTGCTTTATTCGCCGGCGGAGCCTTGGCGGGAGGCGTGGATGCGGTGGCGGCCACCGGGACATTTTCCGTGCAACTTCCCACGCCCATCGCGGGGCAGACCGTTGCCGTCGGGGGAACCACTTACACGTTCCAAAACTCCGTCTTGGGCGCGGCGGCCGACACCGTTAAGATCGACACAACCAGCGTGGAGAATACCCTTGCCAACCTGATGGCTGCCATTAACTTTGACCCATCGAAAAAAGGCTCAAGCTACTCCGCGGCCACCGCCGCCGCCAACACCTCGGTCACGGCCTCGAATCCTACGGCCACCTCGCTCACCCTGACGGCAATTCCCATTGGCGCCGCGGGGAACAGTTCCATCACCACCACGACCAACTGGACCGGGGGCTCATTTGGGGCCGCAGGCCTGGCTGGCGGCGTGACCGCGCAAGCGGCGACGGGGGCTTACACGGTGCCGGTTTCGCTCCCCACCGCGGGCCAGACCGTTACCGTGGGGGAAACCACCTACACCTTCGTGGGAAGCGCCGGCCTGACGGCGGCTGATACCGTTCTGATCGACCCAACGGGCAGCGTCCAGAATACCCTTGCCAACCTGGCGGGCGCCATCAACGGGTCATCTACGGATGGGCAAGCGGCAGGTACGACCTATGGCACCGGCACCCTCGCCAATACCTCGGTGACGGCTACGGGTTCCACGGCCACCGGGCTCACCCTGCAAGCGCTTCAAAATGGGTCAGTGGGCAATACCACTCCCACCACGACCAATTGGACCGGGGCTTCCTTCGGGGCCGGAGACCTGGCGGGAGGTACCGACGCGGGAACGTTCAGCACCCCTATCACGGTTTACGATTCCCTCGGCAGCAGCCATGTTCTGACCTTCAATTTCACCAAGTCCTCGTCCGGAGATTGGAATTACCAGATCACCATTCCTGCCGCCGACGTTGGGCAGACGGGCAATCCCCAGGTGGTTGGAACCGGGACGTTGCAGTTTGGACCGAACGGGAATTTGATTTCACCCCCGGCGGATGTACAGGGAATTAGTGTCAGTGGTTTGGCGGACGGGGCAAAAACCTTGAGCCTCAATTGGCAACTCTTCAGTTCACCGGGGACTGCCGTCATTACCCAGACGGCAGAACCCTCCGCCGCGTCCGGCCAAACACAGAATGGTTACAGCTCCGGAACCTTGCAGAGCTACTCCATAAACTCTTCCGGGGTTATTGACGGGACGCTTTCCAACGGCCAAACCGTTGCCCTGGGCCAGATTGCGCTCGCCACCTTTGCGAATTACGACGGCTTGACCAATCTCGGATCAAACGACTTCCAAACGAGTTTGGCTTCCGGGGCGGCCAGTGTGGCGGCGCCTGGAACCGGTGGCAGCGGAACCCTGGATGGGGGCTCGCTGGAGGCATCCAACGTGGACATCGCCACGGCCTTCACCCAACTCATCGAGGCCGAACGCGGATACGAGGCCAATGCCAAGGCGATCACCACAGCCGACGATGTGATGCAGGCCTCCATTAACTTGATACAGCAGTAAGCTTGCGTAGGTTACTACCCGAAATGAGGAGGGTGGCGGCGAGAGGCCGCCGCCCCCCAAGACTAAAGTTCGTCACTCCCCAAAAACCCCGTCCTCGGCGCAGCGACGCCGGGGGCGGGGCCCCACTTTTCCCCCATTGCAGTACGCCCACGATGCATCCACTCCGCCGATTGACTTCGAACCGAAGATTGTTTATGGTGAATTCGTGCGCGAAGGGCGCCTCCAGTCCGCGGAAAGGGCCGTGCCCACCTCTTGTTCGATAGATTGACGAAACTTCTTTCCAGCCTGACGCGTGCGGACTCCAGGCAAGCAACGAAAGGAGCTTCGTATGCCTGACAGGGACCTACCCGCTCGCCCCAACTTCGAACAATACAAGAAGCAAGCCAAGGATCTTGCCCGGAATTGCCGCCTCGGTGTTCCTGATGCCCTCCATCGTATCGGGCGCCACCATCCGCGTTTACACAAGCTGGCGGAATCGGATATTCAACGCGCACGATTCACCCTCACCGATGCGCAACTGGTGATCGCACGCGAACACGGCTTTGAGAGCTGGCCGAAGTTCGCGAAGCACATCGAGACTCTCCATCTGGTTCGTTCCCTTGCTTCCCTCCCCGATCCGGTGGCGGCCTTCATCGAAGTGGCTTGCGTGCCCCGGCACTCGTTTCACGGCTCCGGCACGCTCGAGCACGCGGAGATGATCCTTTCGCGATACCCGCAGGTGGCCGCCAGCAACGTTTACACGGCAGCGATTCTTGCGGATGAATCCACCGTGCGCGGTTTTCTCTCGCGCGATCCGAAAGGCGCCACCGCCAAGGGAGGACCACACGGCTGGGATGCGCTGACCTATCTCTGCTTTTCGCGATACCTCCGCCTCGATCGGGCGCGCTCGGAGGCGTTCGTGCGCACCGCTCGCGCGCTGCTTGATGCCGGAGCCAGCGCGCAAACCGGCTGGTACGAGATGATCGACCACCCCAACCCTCGCCCCACGTTTGAGAGCGCGATCTACGGCGCCGCGGGCATCGCCCGGCATTCCGAACTGACCCGCCTGCTGCTGGAGCGCGGGGCCGATCCGAATGACGAGGAAACTCCTTATCACGTGCCCGAGGGTTACGACAACACGGTGATGAAGATCGTGTTGGAGAGCGGCAGGCTGAACGACATGGGCCTTGTCTGGATGCTGGTGCGGAAAACCGACTGGCACGACGAAGAGGGGTTGCGGATGGTGCTTGAGCATGGCGGTGATCCCAATACGCAGATAAAGTTCGGGGACAATGCCCTGCACCATGCGCTGCGGCGCGACAATGGCCTGAGGGCCATCGAACTGCTCCTCGACCATGGGGCCGACCCGGCGGTCGAAAATACCCGCGAAGGCCGCTCGGCCACAGCGATGGCCGCGCGCCGCGGACGCGGTGATGTGCTCATGTTACTCGAACAGCGCGGCATTCCATTTGACCTTCAGGGCATTGAACGGTTGCTCGCGGCCTGTGCCCGGGCGGACCGGGAGGCGATAAGTTCGCTCGTCGCGCGTGAACCTCATCTTGCTCAGCAACTCATTGCCGAGGGCGGAACGCCGCTCGCTGAATTCGCCGGCAACGGGAATGTTGCCGGGCTCCGCTGCCTTCTTGACCTCGGCGTCAGCGCCGCCGCTCTTTATCGTGAGGGCGATCCTTTTTTCGACATCCCGAAGGACAGCACGGCATTGCATGTGGCGGCATGGCGCGCGCGGCCATCCGCGGTGAAAGAATTGATCCATCGCGGCGCCCCCGTGAATGCCGTGGATGCGAAGGGTCGCACGGCATTGGCTCTCGCGGTCAAGGCATGTGTCGATTCTTACTGGACCGATCGACGCTCACCCGACTCGGTGGAGGCACTGCTCAGGGCTGGGGCTTCGGTCTCCGGCATCGATGTTCCTACCGGCTATGAGGAGATTGACGTATTGCTTCGTCGTCATTGAAGACTGACCCACTGCACGCAAAGCTTCACTCGTGGAATGCCGATGCCGCCGAGGATATAATGCCGCGCGGGCTTTCGGCCTCAGCAAGCTATGATCCGGTATCAAATAAAGGGGGAATTCGGAATGAGTCCTAATCTTAACCGTCGTGAGTTTTTGGGGACGCTGGCAGCGGCCAGTGCCCTCGCAATCCCGGCCACAGCAAATGTCAAGGAGCCGTGGGCGGGCGCATTCATCATCATGCAGACGCCGTTTCTTGAAAACCTGGAGATTGATGGCGATTCCTTAAAGCGCGAAACCGACTTTCTGGTGCGCTGCGGGGTGCAGGGAATGGTATGGCCCGCCGGCGCGGGAGAAACCGCCGAGCTCTCTCACGATGAGCGCGTAAAGTTCTCGCGAGTCGTCGTGGAGGCAGCCCGCGGCCGCACGCCCGTTTTGATCGGCGTGCACGCACCGAATAAATTCGAAGCGGTCGAGTATGCGCGCGAGGCGGAGCGGATGGGGGCGGACGGCATGCTCGCGATGTCCCAAACCGACGGGTGCAACGATGCGTCAATCCTCATGGACTATTTCACGGCCATTGCTTCAGCATCGAAGCTGCCCTTGTGCATCCAGGTTACCAGCCCCGCTTTGACCGTGGACTTCCTGATTGACCTGGCCCACAAATTACCCACCTTCCGCTACGTAAAAGAGGAGATGGACCCCGTGCCCGAGCGGGTCACGCGCTACGTGAAGGAGGCAAGTGGCCTGCTCATCCCCATGACGGGCGGCGGATCGCGAAACTTCCTGAACGAAATGGCGCGCGGCTCCCGCGGCACCATGCCCGGCGCAGGCTTTGCCGATATTCAAGCGCAAATTTGGGAGTGGTATCAGGCCGGGAAGAAGCGCGAGTCCCGCGACCTGTTCGCGAAAATGCTGATGATGGCCGTCCTGGAACAACATACCGGGTATGTGGTGCAGAAGGAGATCCTGCGCCGGCGCGGCGTGTTCCAAACCGTCATCATGCGCAATACCCGCAAGTTCAGCATGGACGAGGGCGACCTGCACGAACTCGACGAGATCTTTGAAGTGCTGAGGCCTTACTTCCGCGTCTGATTCAGACGTGCACGTTAGAGCGCCACGGAGTTTTCGGAGATGTATTGGTCGAGCCGGGAGTGCGGCGGCCCGATGTAATGAAAAACTTCTGCCCATTCCAACCCATAGGGTCGGCCCACTTCCCGGTCGGAGGGGACTCCGCGCAGGCTTAGTGAGTCATAATCCAAAACGATGTTCTTGATATAAAGCCGATTGGCGCTGTCATCGCTCTCACCCAGAATGGGGAGGCGGCGTCCCTGGGCGGCCAAGCGCGCCCGCAGGCGGGACCCGTTTTGCCCGCCCGGACCTTGCGTTACGTTCACCAGATTCGCCTCCACCTTTTTGTCGATATAGGGCGTGATATCGACAATGCGGTTGGCAAGCTGCGGACCGCGCGCAAAGTAGTATTTCTCGGTCACCGCGCGAGGTTGCAATCCGGCTTCAAAGTGTTCGGGGTAATCCTTGTCACCGCCCGCCATCCAACAGGCCGATTCCACCACCTGGGCGGTGACGTAGTGGTCAGGATTCTCTTCGTAGAGGCCCCACGGGTCGTAGCAGATGATGGTGTCAACTTTCAGCACACGAAAGAGGAAGATCATCCGCGCGCGCATCTCCTCGTGCGAGATACCATCCATGCGGTGATTCCGGTAACCGAGACTGAAAACTTTGCGCAGGCCGAGAACCTGGGCAACGCGGTCATTGTCGCGCTCGTTGTTCAACATCGCCTCGCCCGGCGTGCCCGCGCCCGCCATGTCATCGTTGGACGTTCGAATCAGATAACCCGTATAGCCCTCGTCAATGAGCTTGGCCACAGTGCCCCCTGCGAAGATGGAAATATCGTCGACGTGGGGTTGGATCGCCGCCAGCACCTTTCCGGCATGGGGTTTGCCGGGCGCCGCACGCTCAATCACCACCTCTTCGCGGTGGGTGAGTTCCGATACGATGTGGCTGCTTGCCTGTGGCGGGCCGGCGGCGCGAGCACCGGTGGTGGCAAGAACGCCTCCCGCCGTGGTCTTCGCGATGAATTCTCGTCGTCTCATATTCCTCCTCCTATTCCTTTCGGTTCCTGCGCCGCACCTTAGCATAGAGCGAGCCGGAAAGGCGATGGCATTCACCCGGGTCATCCGGGGCGACCTCGGCTGGTCCCCTGTTGACGACAAAAAAACGCCGACCTGCAAACCCGGTCCGCGCTACACTTGCTCGCGCTGAAAGATCCACGTCGGCGAGGCAGGCCGGCTGGCAAGGAGACCTTATGAAAGATGGAAAAAATCGTCGTTCCTTTCTCGGGGCTTGTCTGGTGGGAGGGGCGTTAGCTTCGCCGTCGGGTGCCGGGGCCAAAACCCAAGCGGCCACGCGTGCGCAAGGGTTCTTCAATGTACAAGATTTCGGAGCGGCGGCGACTGGGCAGGTTTTGGCTACAAAACCCCTGCAAGCCGCCATTGACGCCGCGGGTCAGTCCGGGGGAGTGGTTTATTTCCCGCCCGGGACTTACCTCTCGGGAACGCTGACGCTCAGGAGCCACGTGTCCCTTCATCTGGAAGCGGGGGCAGTGCTGCTGGGGAGCAAGAACCTTGAAGACTATCCTCACGTCCAGCCGGCGCTGCGCAGCTACACCGATAACTATGCCAACCAGTTTCTAATTTACGGCGAGAACCTGGAAGATGTGTCTCTGCTGGGAAGGGGAACCATCAACGGCCAGGGCGGTTCCTTTAAGCGCGTCGAGAAATACGGCAACCGGCCGTTCTTGATCCGGATGGTGAACTGCCGCCACGTGCAGGTTGAGAACCTCACGCTTTTAGACCCGCCCATGTGGCTTCAGCATTACCTGGCCTGCCAGGACGTAGCCATCCGCGGTTTGACCATTCATAGCCGAAGCAACGCCAACAACGATGGAGTCGATATCGATGGGTGCGAAAGGGTTCACATTTCCGATT
>Ga0326727_10017123_pt1 | contig 15118 bp, 10 predicted proteins | sample MB2enrmetagenome_FD_207643 | JGI IMG/M metagenome (GOLD analysis project Ga0326727, IMG submission 207643) | Lab enriched peat soil microbial communities from McLean, Ithaca, NY, United States - MB29MY | ecosystem: Environmental > Terrestrial > Soil > Wetlands > Peat | place: USA: New York... | reverse complement strand
CGCATCGCGATTCTGGTCGATCACGTAGACGCGGTCGTAGCGGTCGATGAAATCTCCCACCTCGGCGCCGAACGGCCACGCCAGCAAGCGCAGGTAGCCGGCGCGAATCCCGAAATCCCGTTCGAGTTGATCGCGGCTCTCTTCACTGGCGTAACGCGAGGTTCCGCAGCACAGGATGGCCAGTTTCGCTCCGGCACGATCCTGCACATCGCCGGCGGGGACATGGCTGCGCATGGTCTCGAACTTGTGCGCCAGGCGATCCATGTTGTTGACGAAATCTTCGGGACGCTCGCTGTACTGGGCTTTTTCGTTGTGCCCGCTGCCGCGCGTGAAATACGATCCGGCATGATGCTTCACGCCGGGAAGCGTGCGGTAGCCGATGCCGTCGCCGTCCACATCTTTGTAACGCGCGAAGCCGCCCAGGCGATCCAGGTCCTCGGCGGTGAGCACCTTGCCGCGGAGGATGGGCTCCTCCGGATACGGGAACGGATCGGCCATCCAGTTGTTCATGCCCAGATCCAGATCCATGTTCATGAACACCGGCGTCTGGAACAGCTCGGCCAGATCGAACGCCTGCTGCGCCATAGTGAAGCACTCTTCAGGAGACGAGGGGAACAGGATCGGGTGCTTCGCGTCCCCGTGCGAGAGAAATGCGTTGCTCAGAATGTCGCCCTGCATGGTGCGCGTCGGCAGGCCCGTGGACGGGCCCACGCGCTGGACGTCGATGATGACCGCCGGAATCTCCGTGTAGTAGGCGAAGCCCACGAACTCCGACATGAGCGAAATGCCCGGTCCCGAGGTACAGGTCATAGCCCGCGCCCCGGCCCAGCTCGCGCCGATAACCATGCCGATCGCCGCCAGCTCGTCTTCCGCCTGCACCACCGCGAACGTGGCCTTGCCGGTCTCCTTGTCGATGCGGTGCTTGCCCAGATAGGCGATCAGCGCTTCCGCCAGCGACGAAGACGGCGTAATCGGATACCACGTCAGCACGGTGACGCCGGCGAACAAGCAGCCGAGCGCCGCGGCGCTGTTGCCCTCGATGATGATCTTTCCGCTGGTCTTGTCCATGCGCTCAATGGCGAAAGGATCGGTTTTGGTCAGGTTCTTCTCGGCGAAGTCGCGCCCTGCCAGCACGGCGTTCCAGTTCATCTCCGCGGCTTTTGCCTTGCGCGCGCCGAACTGCTTCACCAGGGCCTTGCGGATTTCCTCGAAATCGATGCCGAGAAGCCAGCCCACGACACCGTCGTAGATCATGTTGCGGACCAGCTTGCGCAGCTTCGCCTCCGGGCATACCGGACCTACCAGCTTGTCGAAGGGCACCGGATAGAAATGCAGGTCGTCGCGCAGCGCGTTCAGCTTCAGCGGTTCGTCATAGACGATGGCCGCGCCCGGCTGCAGATTCATGACGTCTTCCTGCGCCGTTTCCGCGTTCATCGCGACGAAGAACTCGCTGTCGCGGCGGCGGCCGACATAACCTTCCGCGCTCACGCGGGTGGTGAACCACGTGGGCAGGCCGGCGATGTTGGAAGGGAAGAGATTCTTGCCCGAAACGGGAATACCCATCTGAAAGATGGCGCGCATCAGCACCGAATTCGCGGTCTGACTGCCCGAGCCATTGACGGTGGCGACCTGAATGCTGAAGTCGTTCACTACGCGGCGGGAAGGGTCGAACTGCGAAACGGAGGCCTCTGACGCGACAGGGACTACCTGGTCTGTCGACAAACTCGGTTCTCCTTCATGGATCCTTAACTGAATTATACGCCCGGTTCACTTCGGTTGATTCGCCAGCAGTTTTCGGATGGGCTCATTATCAGCGTACACCCGCCACGCGGCGATTTGTGATCCGCGGATCTCGGCGCGCCACGCCGCCGGCGTCTGCCACCGGCCGCCATTGGTGGCTCCCTGCGCCGTGCCCAGCATGACGACTACGTCGCCCGCGCTGTAGGTCTCTTCGACGGTGATGGTGTAATCCGGAACCAGGCTGAAGTAGCCCCGCCAGCCGGCGCGCATCGCCTCCCGGCCCTGAACGCGGTTGGCCAGCGCGTCGATGAAAAGATGGTCCTCCGTCATCAGCGCGGCAAGCTCGTCGGGACTCTGCCGATTGATCGCTTCGGCAAAGGCGTGGGCAACGGCCTCCGGCAAATCATCCATGATGAGAGTGATTTTATCGAAAAGGAATGGCCGTCGAATGGCCGCTCGAACGACACGACCATTGAATGCAAGATAAAGCTTCAGCATTCCGGCGCCGCTGGCCGTGGAGGTCCGCCGTGTTGCCCGTGAACGCCACCTCACCCTGAGCCGAGCTTTGGTGAGCCTGGCGGAGCGGGGGGTGAAGGCCGAACAGGATGCCCGCGACAATCTCAGAACCACTTACCAGGCGTTCCTCCGGGAAAAGGATCCATCGAAAAAGGACGAGGCAGGAAAGAACCTGATCCGGGCGGTATTCGGGAAGAACGCAATTGCCGAAGATCCGTTTCTCTGATCTCCCCGCCGGCACAAAAACCCCCGGCACAGGTGTTGCGCGCTTGTGGGACAGGTTTGTAACCTGCGGCGGGTTTTCAACCTGCCGGGCCGATTGGAAAATCGGCCGCAGGATGCAATCCTGCCCCACCCCGCTCTCGGAACAGCGACGGCAGGAGCCTCGGGGGCAGGAGACCAGCCTTCAGCATGCCAGCCCGCGGCCGTAAGGAAAACCCGATGGAGCCGGCAGCGACGAATCCACATATTTACGCATGGCCGCGTCGCACACGGCGTAGCCCCAGTTAATGAGGCTTTCCTGCTGAGCTGACGTGAGCTGCTTCAATCGAATGGGAATCTTCGCCAGAGCCGCGGTTTGCGCCGAGGGGCAGGGCAGAGAACCGGTAACGCCGCACTCGGCGACGTTGGTGCCGACGCCGAATAAGGCCCCGGCCCGCTCGCCGCGCTCAAACGCTTCCACCAGCACACGCGTGCGCAGACAGCGAACCTGGTCGTGCATGATCTCCAGCACGCGATACGCGTGTCGCAGCCAGTCGCGGTGCGGTTTCAGGTCGGTCCCGGCGCCGCCGGCGGCATCGCTCACCAGAATCGTGTGACATTCCTTCCAGGCCGTCTCGAGGCCGAAGTTGTCGTACACGCCGCCGTCCGTGAGCACGATTTTTGCCGGCCAGCCCGCAGTGGTTTGAAACGAGCAGCCATACTTTGCCGGGTCGAGTTCCAGCGGCGAGAGCACCGGCGGAAACGCTGAAGATGCCGCCACCGCCACCGCCAGCGGGATGCGCGGGTTGGGAATCTCGCCCACGCGCCAGTCGCGCGCATAAGGTTTGGAGAACCGGAACAGCGCCGCCGATTGCACGTTGGTCGCGTCGTAGACGAACCGCGGGTGATCCGGCAGATCCTGCAGCGTCGCCCCGTGAAAAAGCGTCTTGTCGTAAGCGTCGCCAACGCGGCCATACGCCGACCCGGGTCCGAGCAGACCCTTCACGATCGATCCGACGTCGATGGTCGTGCCGGCCATCCGTCGCACATCGTCCACAACCTTTCCGAATCCAGGAGCTGGCGCGTTCGCGGTTACTCCAAGCTCGTTCCAGCGAAGTCCCAGCACCCCCGCCGTGATCGATCCGCCGGAGACGCTGGAAATCCGATCCAGCCTGCCCAGCCAGGCCATGTCATTGAGCCTCCAGAGCACGCCCAGGTGAAACAGCATGGCGCGGTAGCCGCCTCCCGACAAACACAACGCGATCTCGTCACTCATCGGATTTCCCTCCGTTCAACGGAAACTCGAAATCGCGCCACGGCTTCGAGTTCGGCAGATCCTGTGTGCAGAACAGATTGCTCTCCCGCGCCAGCGCCTCCAGCAGCGTGCGGCGCGGCACCTCGGTGTGGGCGCTTTCGCTGCCATGCCTGCCGGAACGCGTGGAGAGCACGCTGAGCAGCCGGCCAGGCGCGTCCGGCTTCGTGCCGCGATGCGCGAAGAGCTTCCAGAGCGAACGCGGCGTCGCATTGAAGCTGCCGTGGTGTCCCACTTTGTACACGTTCACGCCGCGCAGCAGATCCCGATACTGCTTCTGTCCCAGCGCCCAGGACCAGTTCTCAATCTGGGCATCGCCGGGAAACAGCATGCTGATATCGCCGGACCGGAAAAGCAGGATCACGCTGGTGTTGTTCAACACGCGGTCGAGCGCGCGGACCAGGTCCCTCTTCTGTTCGGCGCGAATGCGCTGCGCCCTCGCCAGAAACCAGCGCAGATTCGCCGGTGCGGCCTCGGGCAGAAAACGCGGCGCGTGAGGAAACAGGTCGGCCGGCGCCGCGCCGTTGACCTGGGATTCAAGGAAACGCCGGAACTGCCAGAATTCCGTCGCATCCCGAGCACGTTCGTGGCGGATGGCCGCGCTCTGTTCCAGCGTCGGCGGCCCGGCAACGCGAATCTCCACACCGGGCAGCACGTCTTCCAGGCCCGAAGGTGCGCCTGCATGCGTGTACACCGCGCGTCCCCGTCTCCCCATCGCCGCCAGATTCTCGACGGCCGACCGGTTCTGGATGTCGTCGTCCACCGCGCAGCCCGGCGGGGCGTCCGGGTCTTCGGTCCACGGCTGTACCACCACCTGGGGAGCGAGCGATGCGATGATCTTTCCGCACTCGCCTCCGAATCCGCTGATGTGATCGCGATGCCGATGCGTGGCGACAACCGCGTGCAACCGGCCGTGCGCGGCAATATCGCGGGCGATGTGCAGCATATGAGTGGCCGGCGCACCCGGCGGCGGCGCGCTGCTGCCGAAGTCGATCAGGATTCGCCGCCGCTCCGCGCCATAGCAGAAGGTCAGAGCAAAGCAGTCCCCGAACCCGACGTTCCAGGCGCGCAGAACGACCTTGTCCGGGGTCACCGGAACTCCGCCATCCGCCGCTGGTGGATTGAGGCAAAGCGGTTCGCCGGAGTGGCTGGCGGTTCGAAAAATCCACCCTCCCACAGGTAGTTCAAGCGGGCCTGCTGGCGCGCGCGATTGAACAGGGAGTTGCCGATGCTGTACTTCACGCGGCCAAACTGATTGAAGATCATGGCGTTGCCGCCGTACAGCGTGATTTCCTGATTGCCGGCCATGCCGCGCGGCCGGTTGAGCCCCAGACTGCGCAGCTCAGCGGCGCGCAGACGAATCAATTGCAGATACTCCACCACGGTTTCCCGCAACGCGAATCCATCCGCGCCGGTGCGCACCGAGGGGCGAACCGAGAGCACGCGCGTCCAGGCGTTCTCGTGAAGCCGGAAAACGCGGCGATTTTCCCAGACAAATCGAAACAACTCGTCGGGATTCCGCTGCATTTCCTCAAAATGCGTCCGATCGTAAGCCGGCTCTTCCTCCGGCGGTTCCCATGTGCCCGGTTCGCCGCGTCCCGCCGACGCCGGGCGAATTCCAAAGCGTCCGAGGGAGTAGCGCAGTGCGTCGCGAAACAGATACTTCACGTCGCGGGGGTACATCTGCCAGTCCGCCGTCAGCATGGCGCTGGCGAAGTCGCTGAACTGCAAATCCGTGGGCGGGCAGTAGTCCAGCGCGCGGATGCAGATGGTGAGCAGCCGGTCGGCCACCGCCGCGCCTTCCTCAACGGCTCGGCGGCGGTCCAGAGAACCGTCGTGAATGTATGGCTGCAGGCGGCCCACCCAAACATGAAGGAAGGCATCCATCACCGCGGCCACCAGCACCTCTCCGCGATGATGCGGCTCGGTGTCGCGCGCCGATGCCTGCTCCGGCCGCAGCGTCACGGAACGCCGCAGCGCGTTTCCGCGAACGCCCGATAGCTCCTGTCCAAACTCATGCCCCAGCCCCAGCAGGATGGATTCCCTCAGCGCGTCGGCCGTGACCGCCTCGGCGGAAATGCGATTGGCCTCGCCGCCGGGATCCAGCACCTTTTCCACCACCTCATGCAGCGCGAACACCGACAACAGCGCCACGATGTCCGCGAAGCCTTCGTGAAAGCCGGCCTGCTCCGGCGACGAGGGATCGGTGTATCGTTCCCTCAGCCCATCCAGCAGGGCGTGGGTCGTTTCATGCGCGACGATGTCGTGCGCCAGACAACCGAACACCGGCCTCCCGTCGCCCGGCCGCTGGAAATAGCCGAACAGCAGCGCTTCGTCTTCGGCCGAATAGAAAGCATTCGCGTCGGCGAACGCATGCGGCGCCACCTTCACCTGATGACCCGGGAAACTCCATCCCACGCGGCGTCCCAGCGCGGATTCGAACCGCGCCAGCGTGCGCATCACAATGGCATACACGTTCATCGCGTGGAAATCCACGCTCTCCAGCAGCTCGTCGTCGCTGGCTTTCTCAAAGGGATCGTGGGGTGGGCCGTCCGCCCGATTCGCCGGCTTCGTCACCGTCCGGTAAAGCGCGCCCGTTGAAGAGTCGTAGTCCACCACGTGCACTCGATACCCGCGCGGCCCGGCCTGCAGTTCTTCATTGGGGATTTCCATGGAAGCGCGAACCAGGGCGCCGCGGACCTGAACGCTGGGGTCTCGGGCGATCACGGTCACGCGGCGCGTCGGGTAATAAGGCATTGCCTCTTGTTAAGCAAAGCCTGGCCGAGCGCATCGCCGAGAAAGGCCTAACCGACGGGAAAACAAGCCGCGAATTCCAGTGAACGCGCCCTAAAGTGATTCGCCGCGCCGCGCGATAGATCCTTAAACAGGATGCTGAAAAAGTCGCAAAACCGCTTGCTCCCCGCGCGGCTCGGAAACGTCGATCTGGATTTGCAACACGTTACAGAGCCGCGACCAAAGGGAGCGGTAGGCCCAACCACTTTTTCAGCATCCTGTTAAGTCGCTGCCTGTTCTGTTTTGAAGCGAACGGCGCGGGGCCCGCTCGATGTCGATGGGGAAAGCCCCTACCCCGCTGCCGCGCGCGCGATTTTGCCCGAGGAGGAAACGGTCCTAAACACCTGTCTATGCGTCCCGCGCATCGGCTATGGATCCTGACCGCACTGCTGGCTAGTACTGCGCTCCAGCAGGTTTGCCTCGGCCAGCAATACAGCTTCGAATCCTACGGCCAGGCGGAAGGGCTCACCAACCTGATTCCCCTTTGCTTGTTGCAGGACCGTGTCGGCTTCCTCTGGGTGGGCACGCAGAATGGACTTTTCCGCTACGACGGCGCAAGATTCGAGTCGTTCGGCGTCGCCCAGGGCCTCCCCAGCAGCCACGTCGTCAGTCTGTATGAGGACGGCGGCGGTGTGCTCTACGCGGCAACCAGCGGCGGACTGGTGAAGTTCGAAAACAACCGGTTCGCCATCGTCACGTCGGGCGGCGGCCCGCTGTTGACTACGCGGCGCCAGGGCGTGGCCACCGACGCTTCCGGACGCCTTCTGGTGGCCACCGCCAATGGACTGGAAATTCAGGATACGTCAGGCACGGATCGCTTCCACGCCGTCTCGCCGGGAGCACCGAAGGAGTTTTTCAGCGTCTATTCCGACGCCCAGCGTAAGCTCTGGGCTGGTTGCGGAGAGCGCCTGTGTGTTATACAGAACGGTCGCCCGATTGCTGTCGCGCCCGAACTCCCGAACGAAGCCTGGACCTCCATCCGCATGGATGCCGATGGAAATCTGTGGGTCGCCGGCAGCCAGTCGGTTTGCGTTCGCCCAGCCGCATCGGCGACGTTCCGGAAGCTTCCGGCTATGCCGGCGCCGCAGTCGGGCCTGTCGCCCTTTCTCGGCGACCCGAGTCTCGTGGTCGATCGCAATGGCGCCGCTATCGTCACCACTCCCAGCGGTCTGTGCCGCTGGACGGGTCGCAAGTGGCAGTTAATCGACGCGCGATCGGGCCTCGCTCGCAACGACGTCACCGCCACCCTGGTGGACCGCCAGGGATCGCTGTGGATTGGATTCGCCGGTTTGGGGTTGCAGCGCTGGCTGGGCTATGGCGAATGGGAATCGTGGAGCGTCGCCGAGGGCCTTCCGCACGAATCCATCTGGGCCATTCATCGCGATGCCGCGGGAGCGCTCTGGGTTGGCACCAGCGGCGGACTGGCGTTCGCAAAGCACGGCGCAGATTCGCCGGAACGGCTGGCCACTCGCCGCGAGCTGGCCGGCAGAATGGTTCTCTCGCTGGCGCATTCGCGCGATAACGCGCTCTGGATTGGCACCGGCAACGACGGTCTGTGGCGCCTCGATCCACACAGCGGTCAGATCCGCCAGGTGCTGGCCAGCGTCACCGCGCCCAAGCTGGTTGTGGATAGTGAGGACTACCTGTGGGTATCCGCCGGCAACGTGCTGCTGCGCAGCACCGCGCCCGTGAGCAGCGGCTCTCCCGAGTTCAAGCTTCAATCGATTCCGGGACGCAACGAGGAAACGCACTCGGTGATTCTGGACAGCAGTGGCAGAGTGTGGGTGGCGGGCAGCCAGGGGCTGATCGGTTTCGATCATGGACGCTGGAGCCGCCTCACTCGCCGGGATGGATTGCGCTCCAACCACGTCGATGTCATCGCCGCCGACCGCGAGGGAGGCCTGTGGGTGGGCTACCGGGAAGCGCTCGGCCTCACTCACCTGACATGGGCAGGCGGAAAAATCAGGGCGGCGCACTGGAGCACCGCCGACGGGTTGCGCTCCGATGAAGTGGTCTTTCTCGGAACCGACGCCCAGGGATCGCTGTGGAGCGGAACCGACAGCGGCGTGGACGTGCTCACCGGCGGCGGCTGGCGGCATTACAGCCAGCCCGACGGCCTCGTCTGGGACGATTGCGACAGCCGGGCATTCCTCGCCGATTCCGATGGGAGCGTGTGGATCGGAACCAGCCGCGGTCTGTCCCATTTCCGCCCGCAGCGGCAATGGCCGGCGCAACCGCCCAACGTGACGATCATCGCCGCGCAGCTCGGCGACCGCCCCGTCGCCTCCGATGGCGGCGCCACGGCTCCCTGGTCCGAGCGCTCCTTTTACGTTCGCTTCACTGCGCCGACATTTCTGAACCCGCGCGACCGGGTCTTCATCTATCGCTTGTCCGGCGTGGATGCCGACTGGGTGCAGACCTCGCAATCGGAAGCTCGCTATGCCAACCTTCCGCCGGGCTCCTATCAGTTTGAAGTCACTGCTCGCGACGGTACAGGCCTGTGGAGCCGGCAGGCGGCCTCGGTTTCGTTCACCATCTCTCCGGCCTGGTGGCAGACCTGGTGGTTTGAAAGTCTCGCTATTCTCGGCTTCCTCGCCCTGGCGGCCGGAATCTGGCGCTGGCGTGAGCTGAAGCTGACCCGGGAGAGGGAGAAGCTCGAAAAAGCGATTCTCGAGCGAACTCAGGAGCTCGCCGAAGCCAAGGTACGCGCGGAACGGGCCAGTCTCGCCAAGAGCGAGTTTCTGGCCAACATGAGCCACGAGATCCGCACGCCCATGAACGGCGTTCTTGGAATGACCCGTCTGCTGCTCGACACAGCGCTCACCGCGGAGCAGCAGGAATGGGCCGAATCGGCGGTGTTCTCCGCGGAATCGTTGCTTACCGTGATCAACGACATTCTCGACTTCTCCAAGATCGAGGCCGGCAAGATGGCCGTGGTGCGGGAGCCATTCGACCTGTACGCCACCATGCTCGATGCGGTCAACATGCTTCGGCCGCAGGCCGTGCAGAAGGGTCTGGACCTGGTTCTCGATTACCGTCCCTCCGAGCGGCTGGTGATTGGAGACGCGGTTCGCGTGCGCCAGATCGTCGTGAACTACATCAGCAACGCCGTGAAGTTCAGCGACAAGGGCGACATTCACGTAACCGTGAAGCGGCGCGCCGAGGACGCCGGCGTTCCCGAATGGGTGATCTCCGTGCAGGACTCGGGAATCGGAATCCCTCATCATCTGCAGCCTTCGCTGTTCAGCAAGTTCGTCCAGGCCGATCCCTCCAGCGCGCGCAAGTACGGCGGAACGGGGCTCGGTCTGGCCATCTGCAAGCAACTCGCCGAGCTGATGGGAGGCGGCGTCGGGCTGGAGAGCGAACCGGGGAACGGGTCCACGTTCAGCGTGTGGCTGCCGCTGCCGCTGACGTCCGAGCTGCGCCGCAGAAGCGGAGTCCATCCGGCCGCCAACGGCGATAAGCCCGCGGCCGAGACCCGCTGGCTGGTGTTGCTGGCCGACGACAATCGCGTGAATCAGAAACTGGCTTGCCGTCTTCTCGAGCAACTCGGCTGCGAGGTGGATGTGGCGCGCGACGGAGCGCAAACCCTGCAGCTCTGGAATCGGCGCCCGTACGACGCCATTTTCATGGACTGCCAGATGCCCGGCCTCGACGGCTACGAGACCACCCAGCGAATCCGCGCCTGCGGCGGCCGCGGAGCGGAGATCCCCATCATCGCGACTACCGCGCATTCCATGGCCGGCGACCGCGAGCGCTGTCTGGACGCCGGCATGAACGACTACGTGAGCAAGCCGCTCAGCCGCGCCGATCTGGAACGGGTGCTGGAAACGTGGGTGGTGGGCGCAAAAAACTCAATCGCAGCGGGCTGACTTCAAGCAGGGTGCTGAAAGACGCCGCCGACCGACAACTCCCTTGCGGTCGCGGCTCCGTAAGCGTTTCTGAGCCGCGCGCGCCAGCAAGCGGTTTCGGGCGCTTTTCCATAAGCGCCAGACTAGCGGCGGCTGTTCACCGCGTCGCGCGTCGCGCTCAGCAGTTGGCCCAGCGACTCCGGCGGCAGCGCGCGGATGATCGGGTTTACCAGCCAGCCGAGCCCAAACGGCGGCGTGGTGGTGAGTGAGATCGACTGGCATTCGACGTAGACACCCCCGTCTTTCTCCTCCAGCCGCCAGTATGTATTCAGCCGCCAGAGATACCCGTGATCATGGCCCGGGGGCGCCTCGTGTTCGGTTGGCTTCCCGCTGTCTCTGAGCTCGGCGATGCGCGTGGTAAAAGAGCGGGAGTACAGCCGCGTGCCGCTCAGCGGATAGAAATTCGCCGTGTGATTTGTGTTCAGCACGACGGTCACGAATTTCTTCTTCACAATCCTGTAATAGAGTTGGTAATCGTTGCCGGAACGGCTCAGCAGGCGCGAGTCAATGACCTCCGGCCGATAGTAGTCCTTGTGGATGTTGTAATCCTGCAGGAAGCCGACCACGCGGCCGAGATCCGCGCCGCGAATGAACACAGCGCCAATCCAGTCGTGGATGATCGCGTCGCCGATTTCGGAATCGCCGTTGCCGCGCCACGGTTCCACCACCACTTCCCCGGCGCGAACGCGCTCCCAGCGCTGCGGCGAGCGCTCCGCCCAGAGGTAGTCCGGCGATCGCACTTCCCGTTCGATGCGCGCCTCGGTGTCGCCAATGTAGGCATCGTACCGGCGCACCGTCTCCTGTCTCAGGACGGTGTCCCCGGAGCACGACGGCGCGAGCGCCATCGTCGCCAGCAGAAGCCCGAGCCACGCGCCGGAACATGCCTTTGTCGCTGATCTCACTGTCATGACAGCCGGGGCTGATCGCCAGCCAGTATGACAGAAGGTCGTGCTCCAGGATAGGCTGACAGGGGAGAAATCCGGTCGCATGTTGGTTCTGAGCCCGACGGCCTTGCGAAGCGTGATCTGGGCATGGTTCGGCCTGGGGCTCGCCACTTTCGTGGCTTTATGGTTCGTCACGGCGCCCTATGGTCGGCATAGCCGAAGCGGCTGGGGACCACTGATCTCCTCGCGGCTCGGTTGGATTCTGATGGAGATCCCGGCGGTGGCCACGGTTGCGGCGCTCTTCCTGGCCTCGCGCCGGCAGGCCAATCTCGAAGCTTTCATCTTCCTCGCCATGTGGGAGCTGCACTACGTTCAACGAACATTCGTGTTTCCGTTCCTTCTCCCTCGCGGCGCTGCGCGCATGCCGTTGTGGATCGTCGCGCTCGGCTTTGTGTTCAACCTGCTGAACGGATGCCTGCAGGGTACCTGGCTGTTCCGCATCGGCCCGGCGCGCGGGCCGGAGTGGCTTGCCGATCCGCGCTTCATGATCGGTGCGGCGTTGTTTCTCGGCGGGATGACTCTCAACTGGCACTCCGATGCCGTGCTGCGCGCCCTTCGCGAACCCGGGACGAGCGGATACCGTGTTCCTTACGGCGGCCTCTACCGCTGGGTTTCGTGCCCGAACTATCTCGGCGAAGTGATCGAATGGGCTGGCTGGGCCGTGGCCACCTGGTCGCTCGCGGGAGCAGCATTCGCTTTCTGGACGGCGGCGAATCTCGTCCCCCGCGCGTTTTCCCATCACTGCTGGTACCGCCGGCACTTCCCCGGTTACCCCGAAGAACGCCGCGCCCTCATTCCGTACTGGTGACGCCCGGCCAGACCTGAGCGAAGAACGGATTGCGCGCGGCGATGGCGTCGTAGTTCCACGGCGGCGGAAGACACTGCGGACACCACTGGCCGGCAAGCAGCACGAGCGTCGGACTCGCGGCAAACTCGTGGCCGAACGTGCAGCGCCATTGCAGTTGGCTGCGCATATCGCCGCGGATCATGCTGCCGGATACGCACTCGCCTCCGCGGAATTCGGCCGCGCCGCGCATGTCCTCAACGTCGAGCTCCGCGAGCGGTTTCGTCTCGTCGTAGCCGTGGTTGAGGCGAAGGGGCCGATCCGTTGGCCGGCTGGTATCCACTCCCTCCCATCCCGGAATCCGCTCCCAACGCGACTTCGATCCAAAGAACGCCCGGATGCGATCCTCCACGTCGTGGCGAATCCAGTATTGCGTGCCCGGGTCCCGATCGGCCAGCGGTTCCAGCACCAGCTTGCGGAGAATCCGGAAGACGAAAACGGGCGTGAGTCCGGCGAGCCAGGGTGGCACCACCGCGCGAGTCCTCAGGCAGCCGGCGAAGTCGTCCGCCGTGTCACCGCGAAAATGGAGGTAGCTTTCCAGCACGTCCGAGTCTTCATACCAGTGGCCGTGAAAATTCCGCAGGACGAACCATTTCGGGTCGAGTAGCGCCTGCAGATGGCCCACGCCGAGGCCGAACGCGCGGAATGCGATCACCAGCAGCTCGTAATTGGTGATCCTGCACTTCTCCCCTCCGCCGATGTTGTAGATGCGCCGCCAGAAATGATCGGGGATTCCATCCTCGCAGACGTTCGCCAGCAATCTCCCGGAATCCCGCGCGGTGACCCATTCGAAGACCCCGTTGAGAGGAACGTGGAACATGATGGGATCCAGCAGCGCGCCGGTGTTGAATCGGTTGCCATGCACGATGCCGGTTTGCCGCAAAGATACCCAGTAGTTCAGTCCCGATTCAATCACCTCTCGCTCGGCGATGGTCTTGCTGATCGCGTAGTGGTCGAAGACGCTGATCTTGATCGGATCGCCGGCGCGTCCCCAGTGCATGGGCGGATTGCGGTCTCCCGTTTCCGCCACGGTTCCGATAAAGACCAGGCGGATGCGGTCCGCGTTCGGTTGCGCCTTGATGGCCCGGATAATGTTGCGGACCGAACCGACGTTGACGCGCGCCGTCAGCTCCGGATCGCGATCGGCCGCCGGGGAGACCATTCCTCCTACGTGCAGCACGTAATCGGCGCCGCTGACGCAACGCAACACGTCCTCGTAGCGAGTGAGGTCGCCCCAGACAATGGTGAGCCGCGGCTCGCCCTTCCAGGCGGACATGATTCGCCTGTCGCGATCGGTGGGCGGGACCAGCGCGACTACGTGAGTACCATCGTTGCGATCAAGGAGCTGCTTCAGCCCCTCCTGTCCCATGTTGCCGGTGGCGCCGGTGAGGAACACCGTTTTGCTGGTCGTCATTCGGTCGTCTCGTGAGCTTCGACAACCGGTATATGTCCTGCCGCTCTGCGTGTCAAGGCACGGCGCATCCCTGTGCTATTCTTGCGTTAGCTTCGTCGCGGGCCGGTAGCTCAGTTGGTAGAGCATCGCACTTTTAATGCGGTGGTCGCGGGTTCGAGCCCCGCCCGGCTCACCAGATTGACTGCCTCCAGAACAGCCAGTTGGCCTCATACGCACGTAGGCTACGCTGCGCCGACGCACCGCGCGCCATGTAACGCTTTCCGGACCGTGGCGTCTACACATCGACAATGAACCTGCGCAACGCGACGTTTCTGGCGCTGGTGGGAATGCTCATACTCACCGTGCTGATGGCCTTCGATTTCATCCACACCGTGCTGGCCGTCGTGCGCGGCCTGATTCCCGCGCTGGCCATCTTCCGGTCGGCCATCCATCTGTTCGCCAGCCTGTGCGTGACCGTGTTCTTTTTCGTTTTCCATCGGACGCACTCGTAACTGCTAATCCCAGAGCTTCATCCGCGGCCAGAAATCGCTCATCGGCAGCTTCGGATTGCTGCAGCGATATATCGTGAAGTGCGATGTGAACATCGAATGCGGACGGTCCACCGTCCCAGCCTCCTGAATCGAGCCAAAATACTGTTCGAGTTTTCGGCGCCGGAACCCTATCGCCAGCAGGCTCTCGCCCGTATAATTGCCCGGACCCCACAAATAGTAGTTCATATGACCGCTAATGGACTGCGGAAGTCCGTATGCTGGTCCAAAGAAATCGATGGCGCCGGCCTGTCCGTAGTGGTGGGCCAGAATGCCTGTCCGGCCTCGCGTCTCCGGCGGAAGAGCGTACCACGCCTTCGCCACGTCCTGGGCCATTTCCTCCCACCCCACTTCCGCCGCGAAGAACGGCGGCAGCGGACCCGGCTGGTGCGGCCCCTTCTCCGCCGGCGAGAAGTGCATGAACGAAGAATATCGAAGGCACGTCTCCAGTGAGAGCAATGGCAGAGCGAACGGCGCCACGATCGCTCCCCACACCACAAGGACGGCGGCGTATGCAGGCTTCGCCCACCGCAGTCTCGGCCTCGAGAACCACTTCTCGAAAGCGGTTCCTCCGGCCGCGAACAGCATGGGATATACAGGCAGCAGATAGTAAGGCTTAGCAGTCGGAAGGAACATGATGGCCAGCACCACAAAGTATGCGTATCCCAGCGCGCGATACCGCTTCCCCTGCCGGTCAAACAGATACCAGTAAATCCCGGCCAGCCAGACGGGCAGGTTCGCCGGCAGCTCCATGATCGTCTCGATGCGGAAGAACTCCGGAATTGCGAGGGTCGGAACGCGCCCGCTGCTTCGTCTGTTGGCCATCATTTCGAGAAAGGGGAAGTGGTGCTGAACGTTCCAGACCAGATTGGGGAGAACAAGGACGAACGCCAGCGCCCCGCCCAGCCAGATCCAC
>Ga0326727_10017122_pt1 | contig 15118 bp, 7 predicted proteins | sample MB2enrmetagenome_FD_207643 | JGI IMG/M metagenome (GOLD analysis project Ga0326727, IMG submission 207643) | Lab enriched peat soil microbial communities from McLean, Ithaca, NY, United States - MB29MY | ecosystem: Environmental > Terrestrial > Soil > Wetlands > Peat | place: USA: New York... | reverse complement strand
GACGGCAGCTCGCCGAAGGGAGTCGAGGGAGAAGCGGATGTGGCGTGGCGGCACGATCTGCTGCGCAAGATCGGCTACAAACGATAGCCGGTCCGGAACAGGCCTGACTGCGCGGCGCAGATTGCGGCCGGGAATTGGCGAACGGGCGTGATGGGAATCATCACTCTCATCTCAACTCGCTGAAGAACGCGACCGGAAAAGGAGGTAGTTATAGCACTCACGAGCTTGACGGAATATCTCGATAAGCACAACGTCGCCTACGTTGTCATCTCCCACTCGCCCGCTTACACTGCACAGGGCATTGCCGGGCTGGCGCATATTCCAGGCAAGGAACTGGCGAAAACCGTGGTCGTCAGGCTGGACGGTAAGCTGGCGATGGCGGTGATCCCGGCAAAACTCCACGTCGACCTGGCGCTGCTCAAAAGGGCGACCAATGCAAAGACCGTCGCGCTGGCGTCTGAAGACGAGTTCAAGGATCGATTCCCTCAGTGCGAAACCGGCGCGATGCCGCCCTTTGGGAACCTCTTTTCGCTCGATGTCTTTGCCGATGACAGCCTGGAAATGGACAAGGAAATTGCTTTTAATGCAGGAACCCACCGGGAACTGATTCGCATGGCCTGGGAGGATTTCAAGCGGCTGGTTGAACCCAAAGTCATCCGGTTCGCCGCGGGACGTTCTGCTGAAGCAGCGTAGATCACGGGCCCAGATCACAGGATTGTCACGCCAGGCGCAAGCCTCCTCCACCTAGCTTGAGGGGCGCCTTGTCCCCACAAGCGGCGGTGCACCTCCGGCTCCTGCGAGCCCGTGAAAGGCAATGCCATGTCCCTTGAACTAAAAGCAACTGCATTCGCAAATGGCGGCGAGATTCCCAGGAAGTTCACGTGCAGCGGCAACGACTTGTCGCCCGCGCTGAGCTGGAGTGGCGTCTCACCCGCGGCGCAGTCGTTGGCGTTGATCGTGAATGATCCTGGTGCACCCAGAGGTACGTGGACGCACTGGTTGATCTGGAACATTCCCGCCCATCTTACGGGTTTGCCAGAAGGAGTGCCTGCGCAAGAAGTACTCGAGAATGGCGCCTGTCAGGGCAGGAACGATTTCAACCGCATCGGTTATGGCGGCCCATGCCCGCCTCCCGGCAAAGTCCATCGCTACTTCTTCAAACTGAACGCTCTCGACACTGCCCTGAACCTGAATGCAGGCGCCGGCAGACAGGAATTGGAACGCGCCATGAAAGGACACGTTCTGTTCCACGCGGAATGGATGGGCACGTACAGGCGCTAACCTGGCTTCTTGCCCTATGACATGCAGGGGTCCCACTCGCAACTCCAGGCGGATTCTCATGTCGAGTCCGGGTCCACTGCCGCCGCCATCGCTGCCCAAATGCACAAGAAAAACCCAGATTGTTGCGATAGTGCTAGGGTTCGGAAGCCTAAAAACAGGGTTTTTTGCGCGCTTTCTGAGCCATTAGTTCGCTGTAGAATCAATGAGTTACGGAGTCGGACCAAATTTGTCGAAGATTCTTCTTCAGTTTTGCCAACTCACGGTTGCCGCACCTACGCCAGTCTGCGGCACGGTGAAGCTATGGTTCGCTCCATTTTCCCAGGAGACCGAGCCGTCGCCGTGGAGAATGAAGAATTTGAATTCGACCCTAGCTCCGTTGGGAACCGAAACTGTCAGGAGTCCGCTACCCGAGGTTGGGATCGCGACCGGTCCGAGAGCGCCGTTCCAACTGGTTGCCCAATTGCCTAACTCGCCGACGCTTCCGGAAAGCATCAGAACATCCGAGCTGGCCAGTGCCGGTGTTCCGCTGATGCTGAAGTTGACCGGGATCAACGCCGATGTGCTGACTGTAAACGGCGCCGGGGCGGATGTTGCGGTTCCCTGGGTCACGGTGAGAGCAGCCGATCCACCGGCAAGCGCGGGGACGGTTGCTGTGATCTGTCTATCGCTCCAGGCGGTGATGGTTGCAGACAACATAGAAGAGCCAACGGCAAAGCTCACGGTTCCCGCCGTTGCGCCAAATCCAGCGCCCTCGATGGAAACGGTTGCGCCCGGATTTGCTACGCGCGGGGTGACGCTGCCAATCGAAGGTGAACCGGCAGCAGCCGAAGCCCAAATGGAGACGCTGCGATGGGGCAGCGTAAAGTCAGCTACCGCGTTGTTGCCGCCAGCCGAGCCATTGACCACGATTCCCGTGCCGCCCATGGTCTGGGCCAGATAGTCCGCGTAGCTTCCTGGAGGCAGATCGGTGTAGAGGCCCGTGATGGCCTGATCTACCGACGGGTTCTTGTTGATGGCGATCAGGAATGTATTCGTGCCGAAGTCACGCTCGTAGATATAGACGTCGTCGTTGATCCAGCGCTGGTTCATGGTTCCATAAGCTGCCGCCGGATTGGCCGCGCGCAATGCTGCAAGATACTGAATCAGCAACACCGCATCGGTGGAGCTGAAGCTGGTCATGGCGTTGCGGTTATATGGAATCGTGCCCCCATTCGTATTGTTGTGAAGATACTGCTCGTCGCCATAATAGAGCACCGGGATGCCGCGGCAGGTGAGCAGGAAACTGATTGCCTGCTTGACAGCCATCTGGTCCGCGCCGAGCGAGAGGATGCGCGGGTTGTCATGGTTGTCGAAGAAGGTCACCAGGTCGTTGGGCTGCGCAAAGGGCTGCGCAGGACTGCTCGACGCCCCAGAATCCTCCAGCGTCAGCTCATTGTCAATCTCGTGAAAGCTCTTGTCGCTGCCGAAGACATCTGCAATCTGGTAATAGAGTGGGTAATCCAGCAGGTTGATCCCGGAGTTGTTGGAGAACTTGACCGAGTCCGGGTACAACGCGTCTCCCGAACCCTCGGCCCACTCGCCGAAGAGAAAGGGCCGCTCCGTGGACGTGGGCAGGGCCGGAGATCCGGTCCAGTTGGCTATCGTGTTCTCCAGGCTGTATTCCCAGCCCCAATTCACGTCTTTGACCGCATCGAAACGGAAGCCGTCTGCGCCATGAGCCAGAAATTGCGTGACCGCGGCCTTGAGATATTGATCGACAGAGGGATTGGTCTGGTCCAAATCGGCCAACCCTTCAAGCGTGTAGTACTGCACCTGATAACGGTCGTCGAAGTCAGCGATTGGCGGGTTGTGATGATAGTAGGGATTTGCACCCGTATCGGTAGAGTAGGTGACGAGCAGCGTCCCATTGTTATAGAGCGAGCCATCTTCGCCCACGCCGATGGGATTGGTGTGGTTGGCAACGAAATCTACGAAGACTTTGATTCCATCTGCGTGCGCTGCCGCCACCAGGTTATCAAAGGCCGTCCAACTGTTCGCGTCGTCGCCGAAGTGCTCGTCGATCTGCATCATGTCACGCGGCCAATAGCCATGGTAGCCGGTTTCACCATTGCTCGAGCCGGCGGAGACGCGGATGTTATCGACCGGCGGAGAGATCCAGATGCCGGCCGCGCCCATTGACTTCAGATAACCGAGCTTCTGCTGGATGCCGGCCAGATCGCCGCCCCAATAAAGATTCCAATCGGCTTCAGCGGAGTTTGCAAATCCATTAGAGTCAAAGAGGCCCGGACTTTGCGGGGGATTGTCGTTGCTTGTGTCGCCGTTAAAGAAGCGATCGGTGACGATCTGGTAGATGAACCCCTGGTGGATATCGGTGACCGCCGCAATGGGCGGAGCCGCAGGCAGATTGATGCTGTAGGTAGCCGAGGCAACGCTGCTGTCGGTGTAACCGCTGTCCGTGGCCAGCGCCTTAATGGTGGTGTTGGTTGCCACGGGTATCGGCGCTGCATACAGGGTTGAAGAAGCCGTCGGGACCGAGCTGTCGGTGGTGTAATGGATGGTTGCGCCCGCAGTAGAGTCCGAGATTGCCACGCTCTGCAAGGTTGTGTAATTACCCGCGCTCACAGAGAACGACGGCGTTGCAACCTGTGGCACGGGCGGAGAGGAAGCGCTGCCACCGCCGCCTCCGTACGCAGTGGGCAGAACCGCAACCAGGCAGAGCACGAATGGAGTCCTATCGGACCGCATACACCGTCATCGATTCGGCCGGTTCATCGATTTGCAGTTTCCCTCCGCCGGCCTTGGCAACTACTCCTACCGTGGGCTGCATAGGGACAAAGGCCACACATCCGGCCAATGCTGTTTCTTCCACGGGCAATTGAATCTGCCTGCTCTTCTCAGCCTTGTTCACGACGATCAGGAGTCTTTCTTTTGAGTGCTCTGGAGCGCATCCCAGGCCGTCCGCCGAGCGCACAAACGCAAAAACAGACTCATCCGCAAGCAGGTTTTGTTCTAAACCAGTCTGCAGCGTGCTATGTGCCGCGCGTAATGCCAATAAGCTCGCGGTCCATGAGAAAACGTCCTCTTCGGTAGCGGTGCGGCCGGCCTTGATGAAGGCAGTATGCGCGTCTCCCGCGAAGCCGCCGGGAAAGTCGTGGCGATTATCGGGGTCTCCGTCGCCAGTCATCCCGATCTCGTCTCCGGAATAAATCTGCGGTGTACCACGCAGCGTGATGATCAGTCCAAGGGCTAGTTTAAGCCTGGAGACCGAACCTTTGGACTCGGTAAGAAACCGCACTGTGTCATGGTTGCCGATAAACGAAACGAGCCGTTCGGGGTGCGGATAGAGCGAGTCCTGGCGCAGCACATCGGCGAGATCCGTCATCGGCTTGCCGTGGGCGAGCACGTCGCGCAGCGTGAAATACACCGGAAAGTCGAATGGCGTGTAAAGGCCGGTGTCGATTCCCTGGTGCGTCGCGCCGCCGGCAAAATACGATGTCACCTCGGGGTCGCGGTGGAAGATCTCGCCGACCGTGGTCAGGTACGGGTAGACACTGTGCAGCGCCGCGTCGTAGTCATGCCAGAAGCTGCGATCGACGTATGGAAATGTGTCGAGCCGGATGCCGTCGAGGTACGCGGTTTCAATCCACCAGAGCGCGTTTTGAATAAGATATTGCGAGACCAGCGGATTGCTCTGATTCAGATCGGGCATCTGGTCGGTGAACCAGCCATCGACAATGTTGCGCCAGGCCGCGGGCGCTGCATGGGGATCGACGAGCAGGTAAAAGTCGGCCTCGACCGCGGGATGGTGTGCTAGAGAACCGTGGAACCAGCCGGGAGCAGGCGGATCCTTCACCCATGGATGCTGAACGCCAACGTGGTTGGGAACGAGATCGATGACCAGCTTCATGCCGTGAGCGTGGAGCTCGCTGGAGAGATGACGGTAATCGTCGAGCGTGCCGAAGTGCGGGTCGACCGCGTAGAGATCGGTGGCAGCGTAGCCGTGGTACGAATCGGGCATGGCGCCGTTTGAGGCCACGGGGGTGGTCCACACCGCGGTGACGCCAAGCTGCTTCAGATAATCGATGTGCTGCGCAATTCCGTCGAGGTTTCCGCCATGCCAGCCGTGCGGCAGAGAGCGGTCGTCTCCTCTGGGAGCGGCGGCGCCCGCATGGGCAAAGCGGTCGGTCATGATGAGGTAGAGCACGTCTGCCGAAGAGAAGCCGCGATGCGCGCCGGGATCGAGGGTGCGCGAAGCGAAGACATATTTGCGCGTGGCCGAGCCGCTCGCCCCGGTTGCGGTCAACGTAACTGTTTGCGGCGCTGCCGATTTGGCATCGAGCCACAAAAATGCCCAGTGGCCGTTGTCGGATACTTGTGTGCGCGAGAGCGTGACGCCGCTGCCCGCAACCGCAAAGTGCGCGCCCTTGAAGCCTTCGCCATGGAGAAGCAGCATGGGGGAGGGAAGGCCGGCAAACCAATCGGGCGGATCGACCTTATCGATCTTCGGAGCCGGATTCGATTCAACCGGCGCAGTTGATTGCGGCTCGGAATTCGGCGCCTGTGCATGCGAGCCGGCCGCCATCGAGCACAAACATCCAGCCAGAAAAAATGAGGGCCAAAATCGCATGAAGTGCTCCAACGTACGCCAGTCTTAAAATAAAACGACCCAACGAATGCGCCGGCTAGCGCAGAAATCTCCAAATGATTGCGTGATGACGGATATCGGCTGCGTTTCCGGGTTCGCAGATGCGGATCCTTGGACGGTTCACAAATCGCACACTGCTCTCGCGGGCTCGCGATGCGTACGAGCTTACGGAATCGCATGCGTGGCGCATTGCATCGCGGCAGCCGGTGAGGCTGCCGCAACGCGTCATGCGGGTTGTGAGGTCAGAAGGTGAAACGTGCCGCCAACTGTATCTCGCGGTTGCTATAGAGCTGCACGCCTTCAATCTGTCCAAACTGCCCTGAAGTCATGCTGCCGTTTGGGTTGGTGAAGGCCGGCGTGTTGAGGACGTTGAAGGCATCGCCGTGCAGTTCGAGCGTGTACCCTTCGGCCAGGTGCAGGTTCTTCTGCATGCTGAAGTCGACCTTCTTGAAGCCGGGTCCGAAGAGCTGGTTGCGTTCGAGTGTGCCGAGCCTGGAGTAGATCGTGCCGCCGCAGCAGGCCGTGGTCGAGTTCGTCGGAGGATTGGCAAAGATCGGATTGGCTGCGGTTCCACGGTCGAACCATTGTTCGCCAGGGTTGCCGCCGGATTCCTTGGAGTAGTGAATCGGACCGACGATATCGGGCCGGTTGGCCGGGTTGCCCTGGCCGGTGGAGAGATCGACTGGCGTGCCGGACTGCACCTGCGCAACCAGGCTCGACTGCCATCCGCCAATCAGCCAGTCCATGGGACGTGAAACGCTGCCGCCCCAGCGCTGTCCGCGTCCGAATGGAAACTGATACAGCATCGACGAGCTGAAGACCTTGCGCTGATCCTCGCTGGAGTTTCCGTAGCTGGCTCTCGGATCGTAAAACAGCGCCGCGGTCTGGCCCTCGAAAGCTCCCGTTGAGTCGTCGAGCGAATGCGACCACGCGAAGCTGAACGTGGCGATCAGCCCGTTGTTTACGCGATGCTCTTCATGCAGTTGCAAGCCGTTGTAATTCGACTTGCCGTTGTAGGAGTTGTAGTTGATGCTTCCCAATCCGGGGAAGGCCTGAATGCCGGTGCCGAACTGGTTGATGTTGTAGGGGTAGTAGCTGGAAAGCTTCGATCCGTGAGTTCCCACGTAGGCCATGTTAAACACGTCGCTGGAACCGATCTGGCGCTCCAACTGGATGTTCCACTCTCCCACCGTGCTGTTTTTGCTGTGCCGATAGACGGCGATCATGCTGGTGCCGGAGGGCGGATGGTTGGGATCGAAGTTCGGGAAGCCGCGCGCCGGAAGCGGAGAACCGGTGTCGCCGCTGCTGTAAGCCACCGTCGACGGGCTGGTGTAGCCCAGGCAGTTGTAGTCGTTGCCGTTGTTAGCCGGCGTCTGCGTCAACTGGCCGGTGAAGGTGGTGCAGTAGCCGTTGGCCGCGGTGTAGCTGTTGCTGCCGCCGAAGGGAATCTGCTCGCCAAGCTGGTTGCCGATTCCTCCGTGATCGGGGTAGTAGAACATGCCAAACCCGCCGCGCAGCACAGTCTTGTGGTCGGGAAGGCTGTAAGCAAAGCCAACCCTCGGCCCAAAGTCGTCGTAGTCCTGGTCGAAGATGCTGCGCGAAATGCCGTTCTGATTCGCAAGCATGATCGTGCCGGTTTCCACGTTGAAGGCCGACTGATTGTTGTGCGCCTCGAAAGGACGCGACAGGAAATCCCAGCGGATTCCAAGGTTGAGAATTAGATTGCGCGAGACGCGCCAGTCGTCTTGGGCGAAGATGCCGTCTTCCTGTTCGATGTTGGCAAAGTATCCAGCCTGCGAGCCGATCTGGTACTGGTACATGCCGCCGGCAAGCAGTTCTGACACCTCGTAGCCGGTGAACTCTACCGTATTCTCGTCGATCCAGAAGTAGCCCTTGCCCTCCTGCGGGTTGAAGAACTCAACCTGCCGGCGGATGAACGTGCCGCCGTATTTGAACGAGTGGTTTCCCTTATTCCAGTTCAGCGTGTCGGTCACTTCATAGGTGTTCTGCGGGACCGCGTAGAGGCCGTAGTCGCCGGTGTACTCAAGGTCGCCCTTCCAGCCGCCGATGAGCGCGCCGCCGGTGGTCTCCTGGTTGATGTTGGCGTTCACAATGCCCAGGTTCTTTGACACGTAGTCGCCATACATCGGAGGCGTGTAGCCGTAATTGTCACGGTTATAGGCGATGTGCGCCTCGTTCACCATGTTTCCCGAGAAGATGTGCGTATAGCCCAGATCCCAGCCGCGAGCGTGCGTGGGGTTGATTCCGGTTCCGCCGCCGGCGGGCAGATTCGGAAACTCGGAGGTCTTGGTGTTCACCGAGTTGTCGTAGCTGAAGCGGAGGAACGCTGAATCGCTCGGCCCCGCGAACCAGTCGAGGCGGCCGTCGAAGGTGTTGTACTTGTTCTTTTCGTGTTGCGCAACCAGGTAGTTGTTCTTGAAGCGGTCGGTCCGCGTGGGCTCAGGAAACGCGTTCAGGTAATTCACCGCGGCCGGATTCAGGCGGCTGGGAGGAATAACATTGAGCGTTCCGTTGTAGCTGAATTGCGTCGGTCCTTCTTCGCTGTCGCAGGTAGTGGGATCGTAGATCTGACCCTGGCTGGTCTGGCCCGCCATGCCCGCGACGCAATAGGGGTACTGCGTCCGGTAGTCGGTTGTGCCGGCCCCGTCTGCGCCTGCTGCATTCAGCAACTCGGTAAAGTCGCCGGTACGCATCCGGTCGGTGGGAACCGTAACGTAGTGGACCGGAACCGGGAGGGTCTCGCGCACAGCCTGGTAATCGCCGAAGATGAAGAGCTTGTTCTTCCATTTCGGCAGCACCGGACCGCCGGCTGAGAAGCCGGGCTGGTTGCGCAGGAACCCTGTCGGCGGAGTCTTCCCCGCGCCGTTGAACTGGTAGTTGTAATTGGAGTCGAAGCTCTGGTCGCGATAAAACCAGAACGCCGAACCGTGATAGTTGTTGGTGCCTTGCTTGATGGAGGTCATGATGATCGCGCCGCCGGCACGGCCGTACTCGGCCGGAGCGATGTTAGTGTTGACCTTGAACTCCTGCGTGGCATCGATGTTGGGGAAGAAGAGGATGGTGTTCACCAGGCCGTCGTTGTTGTCGACGCCATCGAGGATGAAGTTATCGGCCTGGGGGCGAAGACCGTTGACCGCGAGCGACGCGCCGTAGCTTTCGTTGTTGCGCATGGTCTCAGTCATATTGGAGCTGCCGCCGCCGCTGGCAATGTCGCCATACGCGCCGCGGGTAACGCCGGGCGTGAGCATGGCTAGCGCGGTAAAGTTGCGTCCGTTCAGGGGCAGATCGGTAACCTGCTTGCCCTCAATTGTCGCGCCCACAGTGGCATCGGAGGTGTCGACCAGCGGAATTGCCGCGGTCACTGTCACCGTGGTCGAAGAGCCGGCCGGTTGTAACTGAAAGGCCACGGTGGAGGCGGTTGTGACCGTGACCACGACACTTACTGAATCACTCTTGAATCCCGAAGCTGCCGCCACCACATTGTAGTTGCCGCGCGGTACGGCCAGGATGGTGAATTCGCCGGTGCCAATTGAGACCGCTTGCAGTTTCTGTCCGTTGTCGGTGTTTGTGGCCGTCACCGAGGCGCCGGGAATCACCGCGCCTGTAGGATCGGTAACAGTGCCGGTAATGGACCCGGTATCAGCCTGCGCGAAGAGGCGGGGGCCCATCGCAAACAGCATCAGGGCTGCCATCGCCAACCACACGCCGCGGAACCGGTTCCGTCCGCCAGGTTCAAATCTCCTTCTGTTCGACATCACAATCTCCTCCAAAATAGTTAACCGGCGTTGACTGTTGCTGATGGCTGCGGCGGGGATCAACGCAACTCCTCGCAACCACGACTGCAGATTTTGAGTTTCCGGATGGATTGCGGCTTCGTGAAATGTTCGTCGTTCCTCAAACCGGGCCCCCTCAAGACCAGAGGTCGCCCGTATGGAAGAAACGGCGCCCTGCATCCTTTCCGCGATCCCTCAAGGAACTCTGATTCTGCTCTTACAACCGGTTTCACGTGAGCCCGGAGCCAGCTTCGGGCAAGGGAACCGGTGACTCAGCGACGCCAGTTTCCAAATGGGATTCGGAGCCTGGCTTTATGAGACGGGATCGAGCAGACTCCCCGAAAAGCACGATGGTCAATCCACAGTGCGCCAATTCGGGATCAATTCGTGTTTACCTGATAAATTCCATCTTTTTATTGAGTTATTCAAAAACATCTCCGGCGGTTCTGCGCCCAATTTTCCTTTCTGCGAGACAAATAGCCAGTCTTTCTCGAATTCCCTTACACTATTAGGCGAGGTTCCGCTCCGGGGCCATGACACCAGCAACCCAGAAGTCCGGCGCAAGCCGGGTGCAGTTCGGGGTCTTTGAGGCCGATTTCGCAACGGGCGAGTTGCGGCGGTCAGGCGTACGTGTGCGCCTTCAGAGCCAGCCTTTCAAGCTCCTATCCGTACTGGTCGAACATCCCGGTGAAGTGGTAACGCGCGAGACCCTGCAAGTCGAACTCTGGGGTTCCGACACCACGGTCGACTTCGATCACAGCCTGGGCATTGCCGTAAACAAGCTGCGCGAGGCGCTGGGCGACTCGGCGGAGAATCCCCGCTTCGTTGAGACGCTGTCGAAGCGCGGTTACCGGTTCATCGCTCCGGTCAAAGCGCTTGATAATCAAGCGCTTCCGTCTCATGAGGAGTTTTCGGCGCAGAATGCCAAGCTGCGGAAAACGGCCGTCTCGGCGCTGTGGATCTGGGTTGCGGGAGCGCTCACTCTGCTCTGCCTGGCGCTGGGACTAGCTCTGCTGTTGAGCCCACCATCTCACAGGCCTTTCCGCGTTTTGCAGGTTACTTACTCCGGCCATTTGTTGCAGAACGACCCGGAGACGGAGAGCTTTTCCAGTTCAGTGAGCGACGGGACGCGGCTCTATTTCTCTGATATTGATAACGGTAACCCGGTGCTTGCGGTTGCCTTGGCAGCCAATGGCGAGATCAGTCACTTTCACCTTCCATCCGAGGTCGGCGCCCCTCTGATCGGCTCGCTGGCGCCGGACGGCTCCAAGCTGATTGTTCATGGGCATTTGCAGGCTGAGCCGGAACAGCCATTATGGATTGTGCCCACTCTTGGCGGTGACGCCCGGCGTGTGCCCAATGTGCTGGCTCATGATGCAACCTGGATGCCCGGCGGCAGCAAGCTGCTGATTGCAAGCGGGAACGAACTGATCACCGTGAGAACCGACGGAAGCGAGTCGCACAAGCTGATCACCACCCCTGGACTGGCTTTTTGGCTCCGTTGGTCGCCGGACGGAAAGCGCCTGCGTTTCACCGTTCGCGATCCCAAGAGCCAAACCACCGAGCTGTGGGAAGTGGCGGCCGATGGAACCAATCTCCATACCCTTCTACCAGGCTGGAGCCAGCCAGCCTCAGAATGCTGCGGAAACTGGACTCCGGATGGAGAGGATTATGTTTTCCAGTCCTTACACAATGGCCAAAGTGAAATCTGGGCGCTCCGTGAGCAGCCATGGTATCTGTCCAGCCGCCAGCCCTTTCAAATCACAAATGGACCGCTCACCTTTCAGTCACCGAGCACTTCTCCGGGGAGCCACCTGGTCTATTTTATTGGAGTCGATCCGCAGATTGAGTTGTTGCAGGCCCTGCCCAGATCCTCCGCATTCATCTCGATGGGCCAGAATCTGAGTGCGGCGGCCCTTGCCGAATACTCACGGGATGGCAAATGGGTGGCATGGCTCAATGCCTCCGACGGTTCTTTGTGGCGCAGCCGAGCCGATGGCAGCGAACGCATAGAACTGACAACTCCGCCCCTTCGCATCTTTATCATGAAGTGGTCTCCCGATAATCGGCGGCTGGCCCTGATGGCAGAGGAGCCGGGAAAGCCCTGGAAGCTGTACACGATCGACTCCGAAGGCGGGAAGCCCAGTCCACTATTGAGCGAGGACCGGAACGAAGCCGATCCCGACTGGTCTGCCGACGGCCTATCGATGGTCTTTGGCCGGCTGCCCGACCGCATGGACAATGGTCAGCCCAAAGCCATTTATCTCTTGAATCTGCAAACCCACAAGGCAACCGAGATTCCCGGATCGACCGGATTCTTCAGCCCAAGGCTTTCTCCCGATGGCCGTTATATCGCGGCCATCCGTTTGGACCAGAAGGCGCTGCTACTGTTCGATCAGGCGCAGGAGCGGTGGACGACAGTTGCGATCCATGGAGTGGGGGATCCGACCTGGTCGCACGACAGCCACTATCTTTACTTTCAAGATTTTCTGGAGGCGGGCAAGCCCATCTATCGCATCGCCATTCCGGCGGGCAAGCCGGAACAGGTGGCTACCATCGCCAATCTGCGCCCCCTCGCCGTAACCGACTACCGGCTGATCGGATTGGCGCCCGGCGACCTGCCGATGGTGAGCGCTCGCACTTCCACTGTCAACCTCTATAGCGTGGATCTGAACGAGCGCTGAAGTGCGAACCTGATCCGCGGCTGGGCGGCTCCGAGCATTACCGGAACGGCCGCCCTTTTACTTGCCCCGATCCCTCGCGCAGGGTGATGAGCTGGTTGGACGCGACAGACTTCATCGACTCGACCAGCCCGCTCGGCCAGTGAACTTCAATATCCGCCGTGGTTGTGGCGCCCAGACCGAAGTGCAGCCGCGGATCGTTAGCCGAGATGAAGCTGGAGCCGCTCAGTACCTCCTGCACCTGCACCTTGCCGCCATACCGGACCAGAACGCGCGCACCGATCGCGCTCCGATTGCTTTTTGTGCCTTCCAGGCGAACCTTGATCCAGCGATTTTCGGGCGGGGCGTCGTTGCGGAGCAGAGAAGGCGGCTCATTCACATTCATGATGAGCACGTCCATGTCGCCGTCGTTATCGAAATCGCCGAAAGCCGCTCCACGGCCACAATGGAGCGCCTCGATGCCGGAGCCGGCCTCCGCGCCTAGTTGAACGAACCTTCCGTTGCCTTGATTGCGAAACAGAATCGACGGGCTGCGCGCCGGAAATCTCGGGTTGACTCGAGCAACCTCCGGGTAGACAGTGCCGGTCGAGAGCAGGATGTCGGGATTGCCATCGTTATCGAAGTCCACAATCCCCGCGCCAAAGCAGACAAAGCGCGTCTCCCGATTCAGACCGGCCTCGATCGTCACATCGTCGAAATTGCCTTTGCCATCATTGCGGTAAAGACCGGGAGCCTGGTTATAGTAGTGGGTCTTCACCAGGTCCGTATGACCATCCAAGTTGTAGTCGCCCGGGCCTACCCCCATCCCGCCCATCTGCCGGCCTTCGCCGCTGAGAGCGATGCCGCGAAACAAAGCCTCCTCGCGGAATGTGCCGTCGCGGTTGTTCATCAGCAGCATCGATGGCGTCGAATCGCAGGCTACGAAGATATCCGGCCAACCGTCCTCGTCGGCATCGATGCAGACCACCGTCAGTCCATAGGATCCGCGGAACCCTTCTACCCCGGACTCCTTGGAAACATCGGTGAAGGTGCCGTCGCCGTTATTGCGGTAAAGGAAGTTCCGTGCCTTGGGCAGGCCTTCGGGCCCGCACATGGTGGCCACGCCCTCGTAATTGCAATTAGGCACCGCCAATGAGGGCTTGGGAGCGTTCGCCAAATCGATTTCGAGATAGTTGGATACAAACAGATCGAGCAGGCCGTCGCGGTTGTAGTCAACAAACGCGCAGCCGGTGCTGTAGCGCGTAGTGGGATAAAGCAGGCCTGCCTTTGCCGTCACATCCGTGAATGTCCCATCGCCGTTGTTCCGATACAACTTGTTTTGTCCGTAGTAGGTGAGGAAGAGATCCTCAAAGCCGTCGTTGTTGTAATCGCCGACGCAAACGCCCTGCGCCCACCCGGTGTCCACCAGGCCAGCCTTGATGGTTACGTCGGTGAAGGTGCCGTCGCGGTTGTTCTTGTAGAAGCGATTGGTGGCGTCAGGCGGAGTATTCTCCAGCCGCCGCCCGCCGGGTATAAAGATGTCCATCCATCCGTCGTTGTCATAGTCGATGAAAGCGCAGCCGGTTCCCATCGATTCCACGATGTACGTAAAACTGTCCAGTTCGCCGTAGACCATGGTAGCGGTCAGTCCGGCGGAATGCGCAACATCGACAAACCGGGAGAACGGTGGTAGGGACTTTTCCGCCGGGAGCGCTTCAAGCAATCTGCCAGGGATGAAGGCCGGAGCCAGAGCCGCAGGGACGGTACGCAGCAGGCGGCGGCGCGTCCACGGAGCGGCTTTCCTGTTGTTGCCGATTTTGTTGCCCATGAAAGCCCGTATCCCTTACAGAAATGGAAACTGCTTACTGTTGGCTTACCGCGGCCGTTAGTTTTTTGCTCAAGTCTAGAGCGCCCGCATTGTCTGGCTCAAGCTGAAGAGCCTTGGCCACAGCCTCCTGCGCCTCGGGGATTCGCGACTCCGCGCCAAGGGTGGCTGCCAGCGAGAGCCAGGCCTGAGCGTTCCTCGGGGCAGCCTTCAACGTCAGCCGGAATTGCCGCTCAGCCGCCGCTTTGTCGCCGGCCTGGAATTCCAGGTAGCCCAGTGCGTATTGCGCCGGGAATAAGTCTGGATCGGCCGCGATCGCCTGTTCCAGCGCCACACGCTCGCCCGCCAGATCGCCCAGGTCTCGCAGAACAAGAGCGAGCCTGTACTTGAGCACGGCGTCGTTCGGCTCCGCCGCACACGCCTCGCGATAGAGGTCGGCGGCTTTCCGGTTGTCTCCCGCCTTGGCAGCCTCTGCAGCCTCGGTCGCTTTCAGCACGGCCAGGGATTGCTCCGATTCGTCCTTGAGCGTCTGCTGGTAAAGCTTCAGTTGCCGCTGCGCTTCTTCTGTCTCGCCCAGCGTGCGCAAAACCTTGGCCAGTTCAAAGTGGACCTGCGCCGAGTTTGCGCCGAGTTCGATTGCCCTTTCCAGTTGTGCCCGGGCCCCGGACGCGTCGTGAAGCTCAACCAGCACCAGTCCCAGGTTCACTCTAGGGTTGTAGTCGTTGGGGCTCTGGGCTACCGCTTCTTCAAGGTGTTTGCGCGCCGCCTCATAGTCGCCCGCCTTGCGCTCCAAGAATCCGTTCAGATTGAGAAAATCGGCGTCATGCGGAGCCACCTCCAACAACTGGCGGCCCAACGCCGTCGCCGCATCGTTGTCTCCGGTGACCACCAGTGTCCGCAGGTAGATGCGCTG
>Ga0326727_10017121_pt1 | contig 15119 bp, 9 predicted proteins | sample MB2enrmetagenome_FD_207643 | JGI IMG/M metagenome (GOLD analysis project Ga0326727, IMG submission 207643) | Lab enriched peat soil microbial communities from McLean, Ithaca, NY, United States - MB29MY | ecosystem: Environmental > Terrestrial > Soil > Wetlands > Peat | place: USA: New York... | reverse complement strand
GGAACGCACAAGGAATACGACAAGATTGACGCGAGGACGATTCAATATGCATCTGAAGCCGATCAAGACTGACGCCGACCACGAGGCCGCGCTGAAGGAGATCGAACGTTTGTGGGACGCCGAGGAGGGCACCGCCGACGGAGATCGATTGGAGATTCTCACCACCTTGGTGGAGGCCTACGAAGAGGCGCATTTTCCGATGGATATGCCAGACCCTATCGAGGCGATCAAGTTCCGGCTGGAGCAGCAAGGCGAGGACAAGAAGGCCCTCATCGGAATCATCGGCAATCGAACTCGCGTCTACGAGGTCCTGCGCAGGGATCGCGCCCTTTCGCTGGCGATGATTCGGCAACTGAATCAGAAGCTCGGAATACCGGCCGAAGTTTTGATCAGGCCGGTTCGCGTGCAAAAGAAGAAGCAGGCGGCGTGATGGGCCGGCTGCCGTGAAACCCGCGCCGCCTCTTGGTTGAACTCAAGCGTCTACCGCACTCAATTCGACTTCGTCATCTTCGCTACCCTTTCGCATTAGAACAGCTTCCTCAGGGATAGGCTTTGCCGGGGGGCAAGGTCACCACCCAGCCGCCCCTTCCTCACGGTTCCCTTATGCCTGGCCTGATACAAGCAAAGAACAGGGTACGGACGGCGCGCGGATGCCGGAGCCGGAGCGGAGGGGTGCGTTGCGTTCGCCCCGACGGCCGCGGCCCATCCGCCGGCGGAGCCCTGAATCTTCGGTAAAGAAGGCTCCAGATCCTCATGAATGCTGGCCATGCCGTGGAATTGGAGACGCTCTTCGGCGACTATCCGCTCGACCGGGCCTTCGACGAGATGCGCGAGGCGGACGGGGAGGTGCGCCCGCACTACCGGGCGCTGGCCGAGACCCTGGCGCGCCTGCCCGCCGACGAGCTGCAGCGGCGCAAGCAGTCGGCCGACCTGTCGTTTCTGACCCAGGGCATCACCTTCACCGTCTACGGCCGCGAGGAGGGCACGGAGCGCATCTTTCCCTACGATCTGCTGCCGCGGCTGATCACGGCGGCGGAGTGGGACCGCATCGAGCGCGGCCTCACCCAGCGCATCACCGCGCTCAATCTCTTTCTGCGCGACGTCTACTCCGACGCCAAGATACTGAACGACCGCGTGGTGCCGCGCGAGCTGGTCTACAGTTGCAAGCACTACCGGCGGCAGATGCGGGGCTTGCAGGTGCCGCGCAACGTCTATATCTCGGTCGTCGGCTCCGACCTGCTGCGGCTGAACAGCGGCGAGTTTGTGGTGCTAGAAGACAATCTGCGCGTGCCCTCGGGCGTGAGCTACATGCTCACCAACCGCCGGGTGATGAAGCGGACCTTCCCGCAGCTCTTCCAGAGCTATGGCGTGCGTCCCATCGAGCACTACCCGCGGCTGCTGCTGGCCACGCTGCGCTCCCTTGCGCCGGAGGGCCGGCCGGAGCCGAATATTGTGCTGCTGACGCCGGGGGTCTTCAACTCCGCCTACTTCGAGCACACCTACCTCGCCCGGCAGATGGGCATCGAACTGGTCGAGGGCCGCGACCTGGTGACCCATGACAATATCGTCTACATGCGCACCACCGACGGCCTCAAGCGCGTGGATGTGATCTATCGCCGGGTGGACGACGACTTCAGCGATCCGCTCGTCTTTCGCGCCGACTCGTCGCTGGGCTGCGCGGGGCTCTTCAACGCCTATCGCGCCGGCAACGTGACGGTCACCAACGCCTTCGGCACCGGCCTGGCCGACGACAAGGCGGTCTACGCCTATGTGCCGCGCATGATCCGCTACTACCTGAACGAAGACCCCATCCTGCCCAACGTGGAAACCTACCTCCTGAGCGAAGCCGGAGAGCGCCGGCACGTGCTGGCCAACCTGGACAAGCTGGTGGTGAAGGCGGTGGGCGAGAGCGGCGGCTACGGAATGCTGATCGGCCCGCACTCCACGGCGCGCCAGCGGGAGGAGTTTGCCCTCCAGATCGAAGCCAATCCGCGCAACTACATTGCCCAGCCAACGCTGGATTTTTCCCGCGCTCCATGCCTGGTTGGCGATCGCCTGGAGCCGCGCCACGTGGACCTGCGCCCCTACATTCTCTTTGGCGACAAGGTGAACATCGTGCCCGGAGGCCTGACTCGCGTGGCTCTCGAAAGGGGCTCGCTGGTGGTCAACTCCTCGCAGGGAGGCGGCAGCAAAGATACATGGGTTCTGGAAGCGCAGGGCAGCACTGAGGCCAGGGAGTAAGACGATGCTATCGCGCGTTGCCGACAGCCTGTACTGGATGAGCCGCTACCTGGAGCGGGCGGAGAACACCGTGCGCCAGCTCGACGTGACCATGGGCCTGATGCTCGACACCGGGGTGGCCAGCGCCGAGACCCGCTGGCGGCGGCTGGTGGCTGCGCTGGGCAAGCCGGCCGGACTGGAGTGGAACGGCGATCTCGAGTCGATGGCCGCCCGGCTGGTCTTCGACGGTCTCAACCATGCCTCGGTTACTTTTTGCGTAACCGGGGCGCGGGAGAACGCGCGCCAGGTGCGCGAAGAAATATCCAGCGAGCAGTGGCAGCGGCTCAACCGGCTCTTCCACCAGATTCACTCGCCTCAGGCGCAGACGCAGTTCCAGTCCAGCATGAACGATGCGATCTCTTCGGTGGTGGATGGCATTCACCTCTTCCAGGGGGTGAGCGACACCACCATGATTCATGGCCAGGGCTGGCAATTCATCCGATTGGGCCGCTACCTGGAACGCGCCTACGCCACGGCGACCCTGCTGGAGGTCTATCAGGGGGATCTCTTGCATGCGCAGGATCAGGACGATTCCGGCCATCAGTATCTTGAACTGGTGGGCCTCCTGCGTTGCTGCACCTCGTTCGAGGCCTACTGCCAGGTCTATACCGCCGACCTCTCTCCCGGCCGCATTCTGGAGTTTCTGCTTCTCAACCGTGACTTTCCACACGCCATCCGCTACTGCGTTGACACCGTCCGCAACGCCATCGAGTCCATTCAGCACACCGGCGGCCGCCGCGCGCCGGACGAGCTGTTGGCGACCATTGGCCGGTTGCACGCCATGCTCGGCTTTACTACCATCGGTGAGATTCTGGGCGGCGATGCGGCCGGCTTCCTGCACGGCATCCGCGAGCAGTGCATGCGCATCCACGAGCTGATCTACCGTTATTATGTGCATTACTCCATCCAGTCCGCGCTGGCGGTTTAGTACTACAGTTGTAAATCGAAGATTCCGGAGGGAGCAGGGGGTTTTAACCCCCTGGAAGATGGCGAATTGACGTGGCCTTTAGGCACGGGCCCTTCCGGGTCTTCCAGGAATTGCGTGAAATGCAACTGTAGTGTCAGCGGGCTGCGGAATAGCCCGGGGTTTGTAACAGGGCACGACTCCAGTCGTGCCGGAAATGCACCAGGATCGTCGGGGCTTTAGCCCCTGCGGAGAGCGAGCATGAACTTCTATTCCATCCGCCACCTTACGCGCTTTCGCTACTCGCAGCCCATAAGCGAGAGCATCATGGAAACGCGCATGCATCCGCGCTCCGACTCGAACCAGCACTGCCTCACCTTTTCGCTTTCGGTCAGCCCGCGCTGCCGCGTCTTCACCTATCGCGACCACCAGGGCAACAACGTGCAGCACTTCGATATTCCCGGCGAGCACAATCAGTTGGTAATCGTGGCCGAGTCGGTGGTCGAGCAGCAGGAGTTGCCCGAAGTGCCCGCTTTCCTTTCGCCCGATGCCTGGGAGGCGCTCGACGAGCAGGTCGAGGCCGGCGATTACTGGGAGATGCTGCTGCCCTCGACCTTTGCCGTCGCGACGCCGGCGCTCACACTGCTGGCCAAGCAGATGGGCGTCACCCGGCGCGACGATCCGCTGATGCTGGTGCGGGAGTTGAACCAGCGGCTCTTCGACTACTTCAGATATGTGCCCCGCTCCACGCGCGTCGACTCGCCCATCGACGAAGCCATCGTCAGCGGCGAGGGCGTCTGCCAGGACTTTGCCCACACCATGATCGCCCTGCTGCGCCACGTGCGCATTCCGGCCCGCTACGTCTCCGGCTATCTCTACCGCGGCCGCGAGGACCACGACCGCTCCACTCCCGACGCAACCCACGCCTGGGTGGATGTGCTGCTGCCGCAGTTGGGCTGGGTCGGCTTCGACCCCACCAACAATCTGATTGCACACCACCGGCACATTCGCACCGCAGTGGGCCGGGATTACGCCGATGTGCCGCCCACGCACGGCATCTTTCGCGGCAAGACCGACAGCGAACTCTACGTAGCCGTGCAGGTGGAGGCCGGCGAGCAGCCGCCCGCGCTGGACCGCAAGCTGCCCATCCCCGAAGACTGGAGCGTCCTGGTGGAGCGCGCCCAGCAGGCTCCCGCGCCGCCCCCCATCCCCTTCCTCGACTTGCAGCAGATGCAGCAGCAGCAACAGCAGTAGGGAATAGGGAATAGGGAGTAGGGAATAGGGAATAGGGAGTAGGGAGTAGGGAACAGAAAACAGCGGCCGGGCGCCGGGTGCCCCAGGTCTCGTCCGCAGCGGCGGAAGACCTGGGAACCACAAGCTTCAGCCCGCCTTCCGCGTTTCGGCCGCAATGCGTCGCAGCTCAGGCAGCACTCGCCCAAGGCGGGTACCCTTTGGGTGCGGCTCCGCATCGCGTTTGCCCAGGGCGAAGTACACGGCGCGATAGAGCCGGTAGAGTTGCTCGTATGCCGCGGCGGACTTGGGATCGGGCTCGACCGTGCGCAGCGGCAGGCAAACCGCGGCCTGCGCTTCCTCGATGGTCCTGCAGGCTCCGGCGGCCAGCAGCGCGAAGATGCCCGAGCCCAGGCTGGTGGGAATGCCCGCCGGCACCAGCACCGGCTTCCGCAGCACGTTGGCGTAAACCTGGTTGAGCGCCTCGCTCTTCTGCGGAATGCCGCCGGCGTTGATGACGCGATCCACGCGAACGCCGTATTCAGCCATACGCTCCAGGATGATGCGCGTGTGAAAGGCCGTGCCCTCGATAGCGGCGAAGAGCTCATCCTGCGCGGTGTGAACCAGGTTCCAGCCCAGCGCGACGCCGCCCAGCTCGGGGTTCACCAGCACCGTGCGGTCGCCGTTGTCCCAGCTCAGGCGCAGCAGGCCGGTCTGTCCGGCCTTGTAAGCGTCCAGGCCTTCGGAGAGCGCGGCCACGGTGGTCTGGGCGCGGCGGGCGATGCCGTCGAAGATGTCTCCCACGGCGGAGAGTCCGGCTTCGATGCCGGTGTAAGCCGGATGCACGCTGCCCGGCACCACGCCGCAGACGCCGGGAACCAGTTGCGCTTCGCGGGCTATGGCGATGATGCACGTCGAGGTGCCCACCACGTTCACCACGTCGCCCTCGCGGATGTTGGAGCCGATGGCGTCCCAATGGGCGTCGAATGCGCCCACGGGGATGGGAATTCCGGCGCGGAGACCGAGCTTTTCAGCCCACTCCGCCGAAAGCTGGCCGGCCAGGTGATCGCTGGTCAGGTACTCGCCGCCCAGCTTGGCGCGCACGCCGGCCAGGACCGGGTCCACGGCGACCAGAAACTCCTCCGGCGGCAGCCCGCCCCACCTGGGATTCCACATCCACTTGTGGCCCATGGCGCAGACGCTGCGCTTCAGCTCGCCGACGGTCCGGATGCCGCACAGCGTGGCCGCAACCATGTCGCAATGTTCGAGGGCGGTGACAAAGCTGGAGCGCTTCTCGGGGTTGTGGCGCAGCCAGTGCAGCAGTTTGGCGAAGCCCCACTCGTGGGAGTAGACGCCGCCGCACCACTCGATGCCTTCGAAGCCCAGCGCATGAGCCTTGGCGGTAATCTCTTCGGCCTCGGCAAAGGCGCGATGATCGCACCACAGGTAATAATCGTCCAAGGGTTCGAGCTTCTCTCCCACCGGAATCACGCTGGAGCCGGTAGTGTCCAGCGCGATGGCCGCGACGGCGCCGCCCTCGACGCCCGTGCTCGCAAGCGCATCGCGGGTGGCGCGGGTGAGCGCCTCCATCTGGTCGGCGTGCGACTGGGTGGCGAAGTTCGGGTCTTCGCGGCGGCGATGCAGCGGGTAAGAAGCCGACGCGGTTCCGATCGGGCCTTTCCGGCTGTCGACAAGTGTTACGCGAACGCTGAGCGTGCCGAAGTCAACGCCGGCGACGATGGTCATGAAAGATATGTCTCCAAGGAATGCTTTTCAACTCGCCACTCAGCGTACACCATCGCGCCGGGTAAAGAACAGACGATGTTCCGCTTGCGCCGGCGCGGGGCGAGGCGGAGAATGGAGCCGTGCGAATGAGGGCGCGAATAACGGCGGCGGCGGTTGCGATTCTGTGCGTGTGCCTGGCCGAGACGGCGCAGAACCAGGACCGGGACTCCCGCGGCCTGCCCAGGACATCCGCGACGGCCCCGGCGCTGGCGGCGCGCGTCGACATCAATCATGCCAGCGTGGATGAACTGCTGAAGGTCCCAGGCATGACGCGCAGTTGGGCCGGCCGCATCGTTCGCTTCCGGCCCTACCGCACCAAGCAGGATCTGCTGGAGCACGGCGTGGTGAGCGCCGAGGTCTACGACCGCATCAAGGATTACGTGATCGCGCACCGGGACAAGCAATGAGCGCCTCTCAACCCAAGTCAGATCGGCGAGGGCGGGAACCCATGGAACCATCGATCCGGCTCGCACTTACCGCTCAGCAAGAGACGGGAGGACGACCGGCCCTACTCTTCCAGCTTCGTGAGCCGCACGCTTCTCCCTGTGCGCGCCGACTCCCGCGCCGCATCCAGAATCTGCATTACGATAACGTTGGTATCCAGCGAACTCAGTTCGCCCTTCGACAGGCCCCGCATTTGAGAAACGGAGAATCCCCCCGTTGGCTGATCTCCGAAAGGTATGTAGTATCCCGTCACGACGGCATAAAGATAACTGAGTGAGTCCTTCTCGATCCCGGCCAGCGGCACAGGCGTATTTATTTGCTCCGCGGCGTCGTGCTCATGCCGCACGCGCAGTTGGTCCGAGCCCACGGTAATGGCGTAACCGGTTGCGCCATAGACCTCCATGTCCTTGCGGCCGAAGGGCCAGTTCCACGAGGCCTGAATCACGGCCTGCGCTTGGGGATAAGCCAGCACGATGGTGGCGTCATCATCCACGTTCGGGTAGAGCTGGGGCTTATCGTGATTGACCACCGCGGTCACGGTGAGCGGGGCCTCGCCGTGCATCAGCCAGGTCACCAGGTCCGCGCCGTAGCAGCCAAAGTCATACAGAGCGCCGGCGCCATTCTGCGTGGGGTCGGTCAGCCAGCTCAGGAACTCCGGCGGCACGCCAATCTCGCTCGGCCCCTGGTGACCGTCGTGGATCACCACCCGGCGGATCGCGCCCAGTTGGCCGCTGTCAGCCTCCTCATAGGCGGCGCGGTTGCTCGCATACCAGGTGGTTTCGTAGTTCACCAGGACGTGAATGTGGTGCTCGCGGGCTGCCTTGCGGATGGCCAGCGCGTCTTCGAGGGAGATCGTCAGCGGCTTCTCCACCATCACCGAGACGCCGTACCGGGCCGCGGTCTCAATCACCTTACGGTGGTCGCTGACAGAGGTGTACACCAGCACAGCCTGCGGATGGCGCGCTTCCATCATGGTTTCCATGCGGGTGAAGAACAGGCTTTGCGGCAGCGCGTATTTCTTTCCATACTTATCAGCCAGCGCGGGGTCAGGGTCGGCAATGCCCACCAGTTCAATGTCCTTGTGCTGCGGCAAGGCGGAAAGGAGGCCCTCCACGTGGCCATGGACGAGGCCCACGATAGCCACCCGCAGCGGCGCCGGCTGGGCCGTCATTGGCCCCGGCAGGGCGGCCAGCAATCCCAGCAACGAGATGCGGCTCAAGCGAATAGCGAGACAAGAGCTCGAACGCGGCATGTTTTATGTTTGCCTCCTGGCCGGGAATTCTACTCCAGCGAGCCCAAGGGCATTCAGCCGCGAGCGCCAGGGGAGCTCCGATCAGTTCAACGAGGGTCTGTTTTGCGCATGGCAGCGGACTCCCTCGAAGGCAGAGTCCAGTTGTCCTGTGGACCGCCGGCGGCGCGGCTGAAGCCACACAGTCTCGAAGCGGAGGCGAGTCTGGGCTTATGCCAGGATTTCCTAGTACTACAGTTGCATTTCCCTCAATCCCTCGAAAACCCGCAAAGGCCCGTGCCTAAAGGCCACGTCAATTCGCCATCTTTCAGGGGGTTAAAACCCCCTGCTCCCTCCGGAATCCCCGATCTATAACTGTAGTGCTAAGCCCCCTCAACCGGCTCGAACGCGGAGGGTTCGGCGGGCTCGGGCTCATCCCCGCGCTTGAGCAGCCTGCTCAGAATCACGTAGAGCACGGGGATGAAGAACAGGTTGAGCACCGTCGAGAGCAACATGCCGCCCACGATGGTGGTTCCCACGGAGCGGCGTCCCAGCGCGCCCGCGCCGGTGGCGAAGACCAGCGGGAGAATGCCCAGGATGAAGGCAAACGAGGTCATCAGAATGGGCCGCAGACGCAGCGCCCCGGCCTCGGCGGCCGCATCGGGGATGGAGCGGCCCTTGCGGCGGAGCTGCTCGGCAAACTCGACGATCAGAATCGAGTTCTTGGCCGAGAGGCCGATCAGCATTACCAGGCCGATCTGGCAATAGACGTCATTCGACAGCCCGCGCGCCGCTACCAGGCCGAGCGCGCCCAGCACCGCCATGGGCACGGCCAGCAGAATGATGAAGGGCAGCGCAAAGCTCTCGTATTGCGCCGAGAGGGTGAGATAGACGACCAGAATCCCCAAGCCGAAGATGATGAGCGCCTTGCCGCTGGATTCGATCTCGTCCAGGGTGAGGCCGGTCCACTGGTAGCCCATGCCCGGCATCTTGTTCTGGTTGAAGAGCTCTTCCATGGCCGCCAGTCCCTGCCCTGAGCTGTAGCCGGGCGCGGCCGAGCCGTCGATCTCCACGGCGCGGAAGAGATTGTAATGGGTAATCACCGGCGGGCCGGCGCTTTCCGCCACGGTGACCAGGTTATCCAGCGGAACCATCACGCCCGAGTCCGAGCGCACATAGTAGTTGTGCAGATCTCTCGCCGTCATGCGGAAGGGCTGGTCGGCCTGCACAAAGACGCGATAGGTGCGGTTGTTGTAGTCGAAGTCGTTGATGTACTCCGAACCCATGAAGACGCCGAGTGTGTTGGTGATCTGCGAGAGCGGAATGTTCAGGACCTTGGCCTTCTCCCGATCAATGGTCACCAGCACCTGCGGATCGTTGGCGGAGAAGGTGGTGATCAGCCCGGCAAGGTCCTTGCGCGCCCGGCTTGCGCCCACCATCTGGTGGGCCACGCGGTCCAGGTCGGCGAGGGTGTTGGTTCCCTGGTCCTGGAGCATGAACTGGAAGCCGCCATAAGCGCCGACGCCGCTCACGGCGGGCGGCTCGAAGATAGCAACAATGCCGCCATTGGGAGCGAACATCAGGCTTTGCAGCTTGGGCGTGAGGTCGGCCACGATGTCCGCGGTGGAGTGGCCCTTGCCGCGCCGCCGATCGGAGGGCGTTGTCGAGATGAACATCATGCCCGCATTGGAGGCGGGTCCGGAAAAGCTGAAGCCCATGACGGCGAATGCTCCGGCGATGTCGGGATTCTGGGCGATGATTCCGCCCGCGTGATCCGCCAACGCGGTGGTATAGGCCAGCGAGGAGCCCGGCGGCGCCTGCACCACCACCATCAGGAAGCTCTGATCCTCCTGGGGAATGAACCCGGTGGGGACGTGCAGATAGGTCCATACCGTTGCGCCCAGCCCGGCAAAGAAGAGCGCCAGCAGCAGGTAGCGCAGCTTCAACGCCAGATGAATCGATTTGGCGTAGGTGGCGCCCAGCCAGGCGATCTGGCGGTCGGTGGAGTGAATGAAGGCGGCGAAGGCGCGCGATATGGGGCCGATGCGCAGAAAATCCAACTGGCGAGGGCGAGCCTCTTCGCCGCGCAGGAACAGCGCCGAGAGCGCCGGCGAAAGCGTAAGCGCATTGAAGGCCGAGATGGCGATGGCAAAGGCGATGGTCAGCGAGAACTGCCGGTAGAGAATGCCCGTGGTTCCGGGGAAGAACGAGACCGGCACGAAGACCGCAATCAGCACCAGCGAAGTGGCGATGACCGCGCTGGTTACCTCGCCCATGGCCCGCGATGTGGCTTCGCGGGGTTTGGAGTGCTCCATGGCGATGTGCCGCTGCACGTTCTCAATGACCACAATGGCGTCGTCCACCACCAGTCCCGTGGCCAGTGTGATGCCGAATAGCGTGAGCGAGTTGATGGAGAAGCCGAAGAGCTTGATGAAGGCAAAGGTCCCGATCAGCGAAACCGGAATGGTGACCGAGGGGATGATGGTGGCGCGCCAGTCGAGCAGGAAGAGGAAGATGACCGTGATGACGATGAAGATGGCTTCGGCCAGGGTGACCAGCACCTCGCGGATCGAGTCGCCGACCACCGTGGTGGCGTCGAAGGCAATGGCGTACTTGAGCCCCGGCGGAAAGCTCTTCGAGAGCTCGGCGAGCGCCGCTGCGGCCTTGCGGTCCACATCCAGGGCGTTGGCGTTCGAGAGCTGCTCGACGCCGATGCCCATCGCATCCTGCCCCGCGAACTTCAGCGTCGAGCTGTAGTCCTCGGCGCCCACCACCGAGTGGCCCACGTCCCTCATCAGCACCACGCCGTTGGCGCTGTTCTTGACGATGATGTTGTCAAATTCGGCGGGACTGGTGAGCCGGCCCACCACCCGCACCGGAATCTGAAAGGCCTGCTTCTCGTCCGATGGCGGCTGGCCAAGCTGCCCCGCGGGAATCTCGACGTTTTGCTCGACCAGGGCGTTCACCACGTCGGTGGCCGTCAGTCCGCGGGCGGCCAGGCGCGCCGGGTCAAGCCACACGCGCATGGCGTACTTGCGCTCGCCGAAGATAAGCACATCGCCCACGCCGGGAACGCGCTTGAGAGCGTCCTTCACGTAGACATCGAGATAGTTGGAGATAAACTCGGGCGAGTAGCGTCCGTCCTCCGTATAGAAGCCCGCTCCGAAGACGAAGTTGAAGTTGGATTTGGTGATGCTGATGCCGGTGGCGTTCACCGCCGCGGGCAACCGTCCCGTCACGCTGGCCACGCGATTCTGCACGTCCACGGCCGCTATGTCGAGGTCGTAGCCGGTATTGAAGGTCGCGGTGATGGAGCTGGTTCCGCTGTTGGTGCTGGACGAGGTGATGTAGCGCATCCCCTCGACGCCGTTGATGGCCTCTTCCAGCGGGATGGTAACGGCCTTTTCGACCGTGTCGGCGTTGGCGCCCACGTAGTTGCAGCTCACATTCACTTCCGGCGGCGCGAGCGTGGGGTACATGGCCACCGGAAGGTTGGGAATGCACACCGCTCCGGCCAGAATGATCATCAGCGCGCACACCGTTGCAAAGACCGGCCTATGAATAAAGAAATCGACAAACACGGATTGCCTTCCTTATTGCTTGCGATGAGCGCGGGGAAAACCGCGCTGTGCCCGCCTCCGGCTCGCTGCCGGAAGCGTATTCCGGCTGGTTTCTAAGCGCCCGGCAGGAGCATCACCGGCATGCCGTTCACCAGGAACTGGGTGCTGGAGACGATCACCCGGTCGCCCACATTCAGACCCGAGGAGATGGAATAGCTGTTGCCCACCGTTTCGCCCAGCGTGACCGGCGTCTGGATGGCAAATGTGCCCCCGTTCTGCTGCCGCGCCACAAACACGAAGCTCTGCCCGCCCTGGCGCGCAACCGCCAGCACCGGAATCACCGCCATCGGCTTGACGCTCCAGACGACCCGCGCCTTTACCATCTGGGCAGTGCGCAGAATCTCCGGCGTAGCATGGACCGGGGCCTTCACCAGAATCCCTTGCAGCGTGCTATCCACCTCGGCCGATAGGAAATCGATCGCCGTCTTCTCCAGCAGCTTGCCGCCGGTATCCATCAGGTCCACTTCCAGCCCTTGCCGCACCTGGCCGGCGCGCTCCGTGGGAACGTAGATATACGCTTCGAGGTCCTTGTTTTCGTCCACCGTGGTCAGCACCGTAGGCGGTGAATTGACCGGCGAAGCAAAGTCGCCTATATGCACCGGAATGTCGCCCACCACGCCGTCGAACGGCGCCCGGATGCTGTAATAGGCCAACAGCTCTTCCTGGGTCTTGCACAACTGCACCGCCGACTCGTAATCCGCCTTGGTGTTCTCGTAAGTCTGGCGCTCCTGGTCGTAGGCGTCGCGGCTGGTCACGCCCGCCTCGAACAGCTTGCGCTGCCGCTCCACCTCTACCGTGTTGTAGTCGTAGAGCGCCTTCTTCTGCCGTTCCGTGGCGCGCGCCGAATCCACCGTAGCCAGTTGCTGGCGGGGATCGATCTCCATCAACAGCTGCCCTGCCTTTACCCGGTCGCCGGAGCGGACGAGGATCTGGGTCAGCAGTCCGCTCACCTGCGGCAGCAGCGTGGCCGAGCGGCGCGACTTGATGGTCGCCACATACTCGCTGCTCTGCGGCACAGGCGCCAGCGCCACCGCCGCCGTCTGCACCGGCATGCCCTGCATCCCAGCCGCCGCCGGCGCCGCTGGCTTCTGCTTGCAGCCGCCGGCCGCCAGCCCCATCAGAAAAAGACAACCTATTCCCAAGATGCGTTTCAACGCGCTGATTCTCACTCGATCGTTCCTCTGTCCTGGCTTATTCAGTTCCGGGTTCGTTCAGCTCCATGCTCGCTCAGCTCCATGCTCGCTCAGTTCCGAGTTTCTTCGCCTGACGCCTTGGAGCCAATATCTCCGATTTGGGCCGACTGACGGCCATGCCGGCTTGCGAAACGGCTCCGCCTGCAGCAACTGCCTCCCATCCCGCCGCGCCTTCCGCACTGCGGGAGAGTCCCGGCTGGAGAATGATAACAGCCCGCGGCGAAAGTCGGGTCTTGAAAGGGCACGACTTCAAAGCCTGCCCTGAGCCTGTCGAAGGGTGCCGCAAACGCAATACAATCAACGCCCGCCTTTAGCCGCCGAGGGAAGTTCTCAGCAAAGGGGACTCTTGTCACAGGCTGATGAGCAAGCCGGCGCAAAGCCGTTTCCACGAAGCCTTTTGTAATAGGACGCCTGGAGCCGGTTCATTGACGCAAAAAAACTCGGCGTCCTGCGCGCTGCCCAGGCCGCATTTGCACCAGCGGAGCGGTCCACTCTTCCGGTCGCAAGTCGACTGGCCGCCAGTCCAAGCCGCCCGTGGGGCCGAACCTCCGCCCGGCAGCCGCTTTGGCTCCGGTCTCGTTCTTTGACATGCCGCTCCAAGGTTGGTAGCCTTCAAAAGGGCGCACCCGGCCACTTCAGGCCGCTCCTGGCCCTTCCAGCGTCCCCGTCGTCTAGCCCGGCCTAGGACACCGCCCTTTCACGGCGATAACACGGGTTCAAATCCCGTCGGGGACGCCAATTAAATCAACAACTTAATCAGATTATGCTGCCAAAACAGTACATCCATATTCAGAGTTTATCCAAAAGCCGTTTCAGATGCGGCAACCGGCAATTCTGATTCCCCTTACATCTGACTATTCGACCGGCAACGTTAACCGCGAGCATCCAAAGCCGGCGCCAACGCCCTTCACAGGCCCACAGACCTTGCGCTGAGTTCAGAAAGCGTGCGGGAAACAGAATTCAGTGCGCGAAAGTGAATTTGGAATCGTTGCAACCCAAGCTATTGAACCGTCAATGTGAGCGTCTGGGTTGCGGTGGCGACTCCCGGTCCTGAAGCGGAGACGGTCAGGGTTGAAACCACCGGGTTCGTTGAGTTATTGGAACTACTGGCGCCTCTGCCGCTCCCGCACCCGCTGGCCGCCAGCATGGCGGCCGCCGCCATGATCACAACCGTCATGGAGGGTCGTTTTCTGCGGAAGTAGATCATCGGCGCCAGGAATCCGGCAAACAATACAAGCCCTCCGGGGAAGAGATTCTCTTGAAGGCTGGCTGACGCGCTGGCCGTTTGAACGGTGACAGTGACCGGCGTGGCGCTGCTGGCCGAGGCAATGCTTACCGGGGCGGGTACCGTGCAGGTATCCCCGGCGGGCGCTCCAGTGCAGGAGAAAGCGATCGTGCCGGAGTAACTCGTTGAGGTAAGTACGAGTTGATAGGTCGCAGTCTGCCCCGCTGTGACCGTTTCCGACGTGGAAGCGCCGGTGGCCGCGGCCAGCACAATCGAGGGCTTGATCGTCGTGGCGCTGGCCTCAATCGAGTCGGGCCCTTGCCCGGTCACATTCACCGCGGCCACCTCGTACCAATACTCCGTCCCCGCGGTCAGAGACTTATCCGCATAAGTGGTTCCCGTCAACCCGGTAGCCAGGGGCGTTGCCGATTCCCCGCCCTTTGCCGTTCCGCGATAGACGTTGTAACCAGTGACAGTTCCCCACGGGGCCGTCCACGAGAGATCGATTTCCGTGCCGGAGACAGCGGTCGCCGTCAGCCCCGCCGGCGCTGCCGGAACGGGTGAACCCACGGGAGCTGTCGCGGCGATCTGCCCATAGACAAACGAGTTTCCACCCCACCCCAGATAGACTTTGCCAAAGGTGTCCTGGCTTGCGGCCATCGCGCGGGGAACGTCATAGATGCCGGCCGGGTAGTACGAGATGCGGTTCCAGCTCGCGCCGCCGTTCGTCGACTGGAAGACGCCCCACGCCGGACTGCTCGCCACCAGCCCATAGAAGTAGACGGTATAAGCTGCGTCTCCGGCCTGCCCGCTGCCCGCGCCCACCGCGATGGTGATTGCGTGGCTGATCCCGGGAAGCTGCTGAAAGGTCTGCCCGCCGTCCGTCGAGTGAAAGACTCCATGCGGAGAGGAGCCCGCCCATCCATCGGCGTACCAAAGATCGTTCTGCGTTTTCCCGTTCACCGCCAACTGCCCGTACCAGGCCCAGTCGGGAAGATTCGCGGCTGCCTGGCCCTGCCATGTCTGGCCGCCGTCGGTGGAAATGTAAAGCGAATCCGGCGCATGCGTGAACTTCAGATAGAACTTGTCTGCCGTAAACGGATCGGCCCGCAACAGATGCTGATTCAGCTCCGGGTAAGCGAAGCTGTTGTAAGACGAGTTTGCCGAATTGATCGTCATCCCGTCGGCATTCAGCGGGAACGACGCCGTC
>Ga0326727_10017120_pt1 | contig 15120 bp, 14 predicted proteins | sample MB2enrmetagenome_FD_207643 | JGI IMG/M metagenome (GOLD analysis project Ga0326727, IMG submission 207643) | Lab enriched peat soil microbial communities from McLean, Ithaca, NY, United States - MB29MY | ecosystem: Environmental > Terrestrial > Soil > Wetlands > Peat | place: USA: New York... | reverse complement strand
GATTCTTCTGTAAACTCAAGGGGTTCAGGGCTATCGCAACACGCTACGACAAACTCGCCAATACATTTCTCGCAGCCGTCCAACTCGTCTCGGTGCTATTTTGGCTCAACTGACGACACGCCCTAGTGGGGTGATGCAACCATGCAATTTGACGGACGCGACCCGGGCCGCGAGATGTGCGCGGCCGAGCTCCGTCGCAACCAAGCCGCCCGCCGGCGCCCCACCCTGACGGGACCGGGCGGAAACCATCGCCGCCCCCCAACCAGCGGAAGGAAGCCCCCATGAACAATGCCCCCACTGACGGCCCGTCGACCATCGACCGCCGCAGCTTCCTGCGGACCGCCACCGGCGCCGGCGCCGGCGCCGTACTCGCTCCGTTGATCACCGGAGCCGAGGCCCATGCCGCCGAGCCGGCCGCCGATGACGCCCTGGGACTGGGGGGCGCACCGGCCCCGCTGACCCTGGGGGAGGTGCTGAAGGTCGCCCGCGAAAAGTTGTATCCGCGCTGCCGGGTCTGCCCGGAGTGCAACGGCATCGCCTGCTCGGGTGAAGTCCCCGGCTTCGGCGGCATCGGCTCGGGGGCGTCGTTTCGCAACAATTACGACTCGCTGGCCCGCCTGCACCTGGCCATGCGCACCGTACACGACGTCAAGAAGCCCGATACCGGCGTCACCCTCTTCGGCCAGGATCTGGCGATCCCCGTCCTGTCGGGGGCAACCGGCGGTGTCACCTACAATATGGGCGGCAAGATGACCGAGGAAGACTATGTGGACGCCATCATCGGCGGCTGTCGCGCCGCCGGAACCATGGCCCTGGTCGCCGACGGCATCGGCGATCCCACCGACGTCTTTCTGCGGCGCATGGCGGTGGTCAAGCATTACGGCGGCAAGGTGGTGGTGCTGATCAAGCCCAAGACCCAGGACGAGATCATCCGCCGCATCCACATGGTGGAAGAGGCTGGCGGCGTCGCCTTCGGCATCGACATCGATTCCGCCGGCCGGGCCGCCCGGGCCGTCGCCGGCCAGACCGTCGAACCGAAAACGCCCAAGCAATTGGCCGAGCTGGCCAAGTCCACCCACCTGCCGTTCTTCGTCAAAGGCATCATGACTGCGGACGAAGCCCAGATGGCCATTGATGCCGGGGCTCGGGCCATCGGCGTTTCCAACCACGGCGGCCGCGTCCTCGACCATACCCCGGGTGTTTCACAGGTCTTGCCGGCCATCGCCAAGAAGGCCAAAGGCAAGGTCACCATCATCGCCGATGGCGCGGTGCGGCATGGTGCCGATGTCCTGAAGCTTCTCGCGCTGGGTGCCGATGCCACCCTGTGCGGCCGCCCCTTGGTGCGCGGCGCCCACGGCGGCGGCAAGGAAGGCGTTGCCCTGATGCTGGCCGCCATCCGCGGCGAACTGGTCGATTCCATGGTGCTGACCGGCACAGCCAGCGCAAGGGCCGTGTCGGCACGCATCATCGCCAAGGTCTAAGGGCATGGCACCCCGACTGGGGATCATGGTGCTGGCCGTGCTGTGGCTTTTCGCACCGGCCGTCGGGGCGACCAATGGCAAGACCATCCTTTACGGAGGAGGAGGTCAAGGCCGCGTCACCTTCGACGGGCAGTTGCACGCTGCCAAGGGTTATGTGTGCAACGACTGCCATCTGCAACTGTTTCCGACCTGGAAGAAAGGCCTGATAACCTTTGCCGATCACAAGACTCCGACCCTTTGTTTTGCCTGCCATAACGGCGAAGTGGCGTTCAAGAGCTGCAGCGGCTGCCATCGCGACGTTCCCGAACCGGCCGCAGCCGTCCCGGCGACACCGCCCCCGCCCCTGACCCATGAAGGAGCCGCCAGCATCGGCAGCAAGACCTTCGTGCCGGTGGTCGGGCCCAAGAACTGACGCCGGGAAAGTGGCGTGGCGCCGCCGGGAACGCCGGCGTCCAGGGGATGTGCAAAAAGCGTCTCAGCGGGACCGGCGTCCCTGCCTGTCCTCCCCGAAAAATGGCAGAATTGAGCCATTTCGCCTTCGCCGAATGACAGGGGCTTCAGGCCTGTCCCACTCTGCGGCCAGACCCTACTCTTCGCCGCGCAGGCCGTTGACGAAGTCCGCCAGCCCGACCTGGCGCTCGCGCTTCAAGCGCTCGGCGGCCAGGATGGCCTTGACCGAGGCAACGCTGGCGGCAACGTCGGTGTTGACGATGATGTAGTCGTATTCCGGCCAGTGGCTCATTTCCAACCCGGCCTTGGCCATGCGCCCGCGCACCACCGCATCGCTGTCCTGGCCGCGGCTGCGCAGCCGGCGTTCCAGTTCGGCGACCGACGGTGGCAGGACGAAAATGCTGACCAGGTCGGCACGCGCATTCTGGCGCAATTGCTGGGTGCCCTGCCAATCGATATCGAACAGGACGTCGTTGCCCTTGCGCAGCAGCGCCTCGACCGGACCTTTCGGGGTTCCGTAATCGTTGTCGAAGACCTTGGCATGTTCCAGCAGGTCACCGGCCTTGACCATGGCCAGGAAGGTCGGCCGGTCGATGAAGATGTAGTCGCGACCGTCGACCTCGCCGGGGCGCGGCGCCCGCGTGGTCACCGACACCGACATGCGAATGCGGTCGTCCTCGGCCAGCAGTGCCTTGGAAATGGTGGTCTTGCCGGCCCCCGACGGCGAGGACAATACCAGCATCAGGCCGCGGCGTTCGATCGTGGCAAGGGAAGCGGCCGCGGCCGCGCGGGAGGAATCCGATGTGGTCATTCGATGTTTTGCACCTGCTCGCGGAACTGCTCGATGATCGCCTTCAAGGCCAGGCCGATGCGGGTCAGTTCGATGTCGTTGGCCTTGGAACACAAGGTGTTGGCCTCGCGGTTGAATTCCTGGCAGAGAAAGTCCAGACGGCGTCCGACCGCCTCGCCGGCCGCCATCAGATCGGCGGCGGCGGCCAGATGGGCCCTCAGGCGATCCAGTTCCTCGCGGACATCGGCTTTGGCGGCCAGCAAGGCCGCCTCCTGGGCCAGCCGTTCCTCGGAAAAGGCCGGGACCGCCTCCAACAGGGTGGTCACCGCCAACCGCAACCGCTCGCGGATCGCGTCGGGCTCGCAGGCCGCCAGCGAGCGCGCCTCCTCGACCAGGGTGGAGATTTCGCCAAGATGCCCGTTCAGGACCAGCGCCAGCCGGCGGCCTTCGGCGGCGCGCATCTCGGCCATCGCCTCCAGCGTCTGCTCAAGGGTCGCCAGCATGGCTTTGCCACGGTGGTCCCGGGCTTCGGGGTCCTCGACCTCCTCGACCACGTCGAGAACGCCGCGCAGCGACATCAACCCGTCGATGCGGGCCGGCGCCAATCCGGGATTGGCCTGCTGCAATCGGAGTGCGACCTCGACATAACGGGAGAGGGTGGTTTCGTTGATCACCAGCGGGGTATCGGCGACGACCCGTTCCACCGACAGCGTGACCGACAGATTGCCGCGCTTGAAGCGTTTCTGCACCGCGTCCCTTGCCGGCAGTTCCAGGAACTCATACCCGCCGGCCAGTCGAAACCGGGCATCGAGCCCTTTGCCGTTGACGCTTTTGGCTTCCCAGGACCAACTGAGATCCGCATCCTGTCCCTGGCCACGGGCGAAGCCGGTCATGCTGTTGACGGACAAATCCTTGATCCTTGCAAAAATTCGAGATGTGAAAGGGTTATACCCCGCGCCATGCCGACCAACAACTGTCGAGGCGGCGGCACTGACCGCCCTTTCCAGCGAAAAGGAACACTGCCGATGACCCGCGGCATCTTCATCACCGGAGCCTCCAGCGGCCTGGGCGCCGCCCTGGCCACGGCCTATGCCGAGCCATCCACCCACCTGTTCCTGGCCGGGCGCGACCTTGATCGACTGGAGAAGGTGGCGCAGTCCTGCCGCGATCGCGGTGCAACCGCCACGACGGTTGTCGTCGACGTCACTGAGCGCGACGCCATTGCCCAAGCCATCGGTGAAGCCGATGACCGCCTGGCCCTGGATGTGGTGATTGCCAACGCCGGGGTGTCGGGGGGAACCTCCGCCGGCCGAGGCGAGAAGGATGAGCAGGTGCGCGGCATTTTTGCCACCAATGTGGATGGCGTGGTCAATACGGTGCTGCCCGCCATCGCCCGCATGGAACGGCGGCGACACGGCCAGATAGCCCTGATGGCCTCGTTGGCCGGCTATCGCGGCCAGCCCGGAGCCCCCGCCTATGCGGCCTCCAAGGCGGCGGTCAAGGTCTGGGGGGAAGGTTTGCGAGGCAACCTGGCGGCGCGGGGCGTGGGCGTCACCGTGCTGTGCCCGGGCTTTGTGGCAACGCCGATGACCGCGATCAACCGCTTCCCCATGCCATTCCTGTTGACCGCGGACAAGGCCGCCGCCTTGATGCGCAAAGCCATCGACGGCAACCGCGCCCGGCTGGCCTATCCATGGCCGATGGCCGCGCTGGCCTGGTTGCTGGCGGCGCTTCCCCCCGCCTGGGTCGATCCGCTGCTGGCGCGCCTGCCCGGCAAGGGGTGATCTGTCCGACGGACGGGCTTATGCCGAGCAGGCCCGGGGGTGGGCCACCCGACTTGCGATGAGTCGAACCGATCGCCAGTTGGTATTAAACGGTGGCACTCGGCGCCAGGGTCACGCGGTTGCGCCCCTCGGCTTTCGAGCGGTAGAGCGCGGCATCGGCCATTTCCATCAGCTTGGGGATGTCGGGATGGGGACCTCGGCGATCGGCGGCCGGCGAGGAGGCCACGCCGACGCTGACCGAGAAGGTGACGATTTCTCCTCCGGCCAAAGGCACGCGCACCTGTTCCACCGATCGGCGCAGTCGTTCGGCGATCATCATCGCCTCTTCGGCGCGGCTATTGGGCAGGGCGATGGCGAACTCTTCGCCGCCGATTCGGCCCAGAATGTCCGGCTCGCGCAGGGCCTTGCGGCAGGTGGCGGCAAAGACCCGCAGCGCCTCGTCCCCGGCGGCATGGCCCCAACGGTCGTTGATCCGCTTGAAGAAATCGATATCGAGGATCAGCAGGGACATCGACCGGCCCATGCGATAGGCATGATCCAACTCGAGGCCGGCCAGATGGTGAAAATGCCGAAGGTTGGCCACACCCGTCAGGCTGTCGGAGGTCGCCAGCTCTTTCAGTTCCTCGACGGTCTGCTGGGCATCGGTGAAAACCTGCAGCGACAGGGCCAGATCGGCGATGTCGCCGCCGGCATCGATCACCAGCGGCACCCGTTCGATCACCAGCCGCAGCAGGGCCAGACCCTCGGCATCATGGATGCCGGGGGGCAACACCGGTGCGGGCTGGCAGGGGTAGGCCCCGACCACCAGGCGTCCCCGCCCGGCCGGCAGCACCAGCCTTTGCCAGGTCTCGGTCCCCCCGTCGCCAAAATGCCCGGTATAGGACCGCCACAGCGGCTTGGCGACGCGACGCGCATAGGCATATTCGAATGCCAGCATGCCACGGCGTTCCGCCGGCAGAATGTCTCCGGGCAACAGGTCGATGACCTGGCCCGTGAGATCGGTTCCGAACGTCTCGGCGAAGGCCCGGCCGTAATGGGTATACCGGCTTTTCGCGCCGTCTTCGTCGATCACCAGAAGATGGTCGGCATGGCGCGCCAGGCTTTCCAGGGGCCGTTCGACGGTTTCTGCCGGATAGAAGGCGCTGCGCCACAGCCCCAGCAAATCCGCCAGTCGCGCGTCCATCACCGCGCATACGAGGTCTTGCATTGGTCGTCAGCAGTCCGGTTTTGGCAGCGGCTCCAGTTTCTGCAGGGTCCCTTTGAGGCTGAAATTTCCAAACGACTGGATGACCTCGTCGGCGACGCCGTTCTGATAGTACCGCAGCGAAACTTCGTAGTCCGGGTTCGGGTCGTTGGCTCCGGGCACGAAGAACGCCATGTTCATATGCCAAGACGACACGGCGAGCAAGGCGGCGCTGATCGCCGGTTCCGCCGCGACCGGCGAGATATTGGCGTTGGGCGCTTGCATCTTGCCGATCACCGCATTGACGTCGAAGGCCCCGTCGGTCCCGGTCCCGTCGAATAAGGTCCGGGCCAGGATCTTCTCGCCGTGTTGGGCGCCCTCCAGCAGCCGGACGGTGTGCAGGGTCGGAAACAACGTACCTTTCGGCAGCTTGATGGACTTCTGTTCCGGAGCCGTGAATTTGGCGACTCCGCCCTTGCCGGGACCATCAAGGCTGGCGACACCGTCGATTTCCTCGCTGACCACGCCGTCGCGCGTGCTTTTCACCTTGAAGCGGTAGCGCAATCCGTCCTTGGCCTCCCAGGTGACGAAATCCCACGTGGTCGCCACGGGCGCCCCATCGCTGTAGGAAAAGGTCAGCACCGTGCGATTCTCGACGGTCCAGCCATCGCAGGAATCGCCGAATTTGTAGGTCATAGCCCCGCTGGCGCCGATAACGCCGCCACCGGGCTTGGTGGCGTTGAGGGCCATGGAATAGACCGCCCGATGCGGCGACAGTTCCAGCCCGACCGGTGCCGCAGCCGCGCCCGTTGCCGCAATCGCAGCCAGTGCGCCGCCCAAAACCAAACCGGCAACCTCCGCCCTCATATCAAGCCTCCAAGCGCCTCGACGGCGCCGTCAAACGGGGCAATACCAAGCCCCCCGCACTCCCAAGGCGCGGCCACCACGGTCAAAACTGCCCGATACCCGGCAAACCTTGCCCGGCAAGATGCGCAATCTTCCGCCCGGGACCATACCGGAGGTCGCAGGTTGCCTTGGCCGGGCCTATTGGCACGGCTCTTGCGGGAACCGATCGTTCTCCACCGGTAAGATGTGGCGGCAATTCGGGCGGATTGCAAATGAAACTGGATATTTTGTTGGGCCGACGGGGCGCGGGCCGCAGCTGGCGCAACCGCTTTGCCTGGCCATCCGACCCGATGGACGACGCCCTCTCCGTCCCGATCGCCCCGGTTCTCGCCCTGCCGCCGCCCGGCCGCAACGCCCGCGCCCGCTCGATGTCGCCACGCCAATTGGCCGAATGGGCCCAAGAACAGTACTTCGGCGGGACCCTGACCTGGGAGGAATACCGCGTCGCCGGATTCCATGCCGAACTGCATCCGAACTACAACGCCACGGTCGGCGCCCTGACCGGCCAGCCGGCCATGCCGGACCGGCCGCGCGACATGATCCGCGAGTGGGAGGAACGCCTGGCCTTCCATTATCGTCATTCCACGCCCGGAGACCCTCAGATCCGCCGGATCGAGAAGATCCTCCTGCTGCTGGGGCACACCGAGATGTCGCCCCCGGCCAGGCCGCGCCGCCCCTTCTGAGCGGCACGCCTCCGTCTCACCGGGCTGCCCGCCCTGTCCCGCCATCACGATAGTCGCCCGTCAGGGTTGCTCCCGCGTTGCGGAGAACCGCAATTCCGGAAAGTCCTGCTGAACCCGCCCCAACGTCCAGCTGTTGCGGGCCAGGAAGACCAGCGCCCCGTCACGGTCCTCGGCCACCGACGAGCCGTTGGCGTCAACGAACCGTTTGACCAACAGCTTGTCGTCCGAATGAACCCAGCGGGCGGTCTCGAACGGCGCATCCTCGAACCCCGCCTTCAGGCCGTATTCGCTCTCGATTCGGTTGGCGATGACGTCGAATTGCAGCTGACCGACCACGCCGACGATCCAGCTGGCTCCGCTCATCGGCTTGAACAGCTGACTGACACCCTCTTCCGCCAGATCTTCCAGGGCCTTGCGCAGCTGTTTGGCCTTCATGGGGTCGTCGAGACGGACGCGGCGCAGCACCTCCGGCGCAAAACTGGGGATGCCGGTGAAACGCAGATCCTCGCCCTCGGACAAGGTATCGCCGATGCGAAGGGCGCCATGGTTGGGAATGCCCATGATGTCGCCGGGAAAGGCCTCTTCCGCCAGTTCGCGATCGCGTGCCAGGAAGAACACCGGATTGACCACCGCCATGATCTTGCCCGAACGCACATGCTTGAGCTTCATGCCGCGGCGAAAGCGCCCCGAACACAGCCGAAAGAAGGCAATGCGATCACGATGGTTGGGATCCATGTTGGCCTGGACCTTGAAGACGAAGCCGGCGACCTTCTCCTCCAACGGATCGACAGTCCTGGGTTCGGCGGGCTGCGGGCGCGGCGGCGGCGACAGCCGCCCGATGCCGTTCAGCAGTTCGCGCACGCCGAAGTTCCGCAAGGCCGAGCCGAAGAACACCGGGCTTAAGTGGCCGGCACGGAAGGCGTCCAGGTCGAAGGGCGGACAGGCACCGCGAACCAGGGACACTTCCTCGCGCAGCTTTTCCGCCGCCTCGGCGCCCACCAGGGCATCAAGCCTGGGGTCGGACAGCGGCATGTCGATGCCCTCGGGCAGATGGTCGCCGCGGCTTTGTTCAAACAGCAGGACCTGGTCGCAGGTCAGGTCATAGACGCCCTTCAGATCGCGCCCCATGCCGATCGGCCAAGTGACCGGGGTCAGGTCCAGCGCCAGCGTCTTTTCGATTTCGTCGAGCAGGTCGAACGGCTCCCGTCCCTCGCGGTCAACCTTGTTGACGAAGGTGACGATCGGCACGTCGCGCAACCGGCAGACCTCGAACAGCTTGCGCGTCTGCGTCTCGATGCCTTTCGCGGCGTCCAGAACCATCACGGCCGAATCGACGGCGGTCAGGGTCCGGTAGGTGTCCTCGCTGAAGTCTTCGTGACCGGGGGTATCCAGCAGATTGAAGAACAGCCCGCCGTGTTCGAACGACATCACCGAGGCAGTCACCGAAATACCGCGCTCGCGTTCGATTGCCATCCAATCCGAGCGTGCCCGCCGCTGCTCGCCGCGGGCACGCACCGCGCCGGCCATCTGGATGGCCCCTCCGAACAGGAGAAGTTTCTCCGTCAACGTCGTCTTGCCGGCGTCCGGGTGCGAAATGATAGCGAAAGTGCGCCGCTGCGAAACGGCTTCAGGAAGGGAGGTCATGAGTCTGGGGTTTTCCTGGTTTGGTCGCGAAAATGCAAGACTTCTTTGCGGCTTTTTCCGAGGAATGGTCCATCACCGCGGTCAAATCCCACGAAAACGACTTCATTCCTAGTTCGACTCCGCGGTGCTATGATCGGTCGTTATCACCTTCTTTGCGCAAAGGAGCGCGAGATGGTCCCCAGGCCTTGGCCGATCAAGGTCTCACCGGCCATTCCGTCGGCGCGGCCGCAAGGAGTCGCGCGATGGATCTAGCCACCGATGTCGCAGCTCGAGGGCGGTCCGCCGTTGCCGTTGTGGTGTTGGCTTTGGCCAGTGCCTTGTGCCTGGCCGCGATCCTTCTGTGGAGGCTTCTGCGGGAACGCGACCGGTTGCGCCGTGGGTTGAGCGAAGCCGCCCGGCAGATCGAACGGGAGCGGGACGCCGCCACCACCGCCGACCAGGGCCGCACGCGGTTTCTGGCCGCGGCCGGCCACGATCTGCGCCAGCCGCTCCAGGCTCTGGCCCTGTTCGTGGCGGCATTGTCGCAAAAGCCCATGCCCGACGACCTGCGTCATCTGGTTGGACGCATCGAGGGGTCTTTGGAAACGCTTGAACATCTGCTCGATTCGCTCCTTGATTTGTCGCGCCTGGACGCGGGCGCGGTCGAAGCCCACTCGATGTCCTTTCCGCTGCAAACGCTCTTCAACCGCATGATGCTGGAGTTTGTGCCGCAAGCCGAACGCAAGGGGATCCGGATGACCATGGTGGCAACCAGCGCCATCGTACGCAGCGACCCCACCCTTCTGGAGCGAATACTGAGAAACCTGCTGTCCAATGCCATCCGCTACACCCGCCAGGGCGGCATTCTGCTGGGATGCCGGCGTCACGGCACCGATCTCAGGATCGAGATCTGGGACAGCGGACCCGGCATCGCCCTTTGCGACCAGGCGGCGATCTTCGACGAGTTCCGCCAGGTCGGAGGGGGCGACCACCGCCAGGGATTGGGATTGGGCCTGGCCATCGTGCGCCGGCTGGCCGACCTGTTGGGCGCGCGGATCGATCTTCGTTCGGATGTCGATCGCGGGTCGATGTTCGCGGTCATCCTGGCTCGCCCCGATTTGCAGCCGCGTCCACCGGCCATCGACGCTGCCGATTGGATGCGACCGCCCCGGAACGCGATGGCCGAACAAACAACCAGCGATACATATAACTGCGGATCACAAACCCATAAAAAGTTAAATGGTACTTGCTCGGTCTCCTGACCAAGTCCAACTTCTTAATGCTGCATCGAGATAGCAGAAACATGGCAGGTGGAAAGAGAAAAGCCCCACTTCTCTGCTCTTCTGGGTATAAGATAAGCCCTTAAGACCGTGAGTAATACGCATTCCGTTACCCATCGCGACCGACCGCCGATTTTCCGCAGGAATATCTATTCCTGGCACGGCGGACGATGTTCCAATGGTTGATGCGGATCAAAATAATTCTTTATTGGGTTGATGTACCTCCAATTCTCCCTTACGCAAAAAAAGCGATTCGCCTCATTCCGTTGGATACGATATCCTAATGGTGGTATGTCTCCTTGAGAGATTTGACGAAAGGGTAGAAGGCCGTGCAACTTGGTGACAAACCGATGAAAATCCTGATTGCCGACGACCACGAACTTTTTCGTGATGGCCTGCGTCATGTCCTTACCCAGCTTGACGGAACGGTCTCCATTGTCGAGGCCAGCGATTATCCTCAAGCCATCGCGCTCACGGAAACCGAGCCGGGGATCAGTATCGTCCTCCTGGACCTTGGCATGCCAGGGATGCCCTGGGGCGATGGCTTGCAAAGCCTGCGACAGACTTTGCCGGCCGATGTCCCGATTATCGTCCTGTCCGCCTCTGACGACCGTCGCCATGTTTTGCAGGCGGTCAACCTGGGGGCTGCCGGGTTCATCCCGAAGACATCCAGCAGTCGCGTCATGTTGAGCGCCCTGAAGCTGGTCCTGTCGGGCGGCGTCTATCTGCCGCCGGCATTGTTGGACCAGGGCAGCGACGGCACCACCGTGGCACCGCCCCCTGGAACGCCCGACAATGCCGCAGCCTTTCTGACGCCGCGGCAACGCGAGGTTCTGGCGTTGCTGGGCCAGGGAAAGTCGAACAAGGAAATTGCGCGGGTGCTGCAGTTGGCGGAAGGAACGGTCAAGCTGCACGTGACCGCCATCCTGAAGGCTCTCAACGTCAACAATCGGACGCGGGCCGTGGTTGCCGCGTCCCAGTTGGGCCTGACCAAAAGCGATGTGGCCTCGCTGGGACGCTGACATTACCCGGCTTGGAATTTGAAGCCTGCGGTCGTCGTTAGAGCGTCGTGCGTCCAATTCGGCGTTTCATGCGTGAGGGTGTCGGTCCGGTGCCTTTGACGGGTCGGACCCGCTTCTTTCCGCCGGCGTGAGTGGGGTGGGCGTCCCACCCGCCATCCGGCGAAGGCGGAGGCGAGAGGGTGTAAAAGAAACGCCCCGTCGGGCCGGCGTCCCTGCCGGCCGTCGTCAGTTTGGCGAACGCATCAGTCGCTGTGCCAGAAAATCCCGTGACAGCCTTCGCGGTCTTTGCGATGCCGACGCCACGCTCACGCCGGTCCTCGATCCAGGCAGGCTTCCAGAAGTTGCCGAAGCTGGGCGCCCTTGACCGGTTTGTGCAACAGCGGCAACCCGCTGGCCGAGGCGGCCCGCAACTTGTCGGCACCGGTATCGCCGGTGATCAGAATCGCCGGAATCCGGCAATGAAAGCTGGCTTCCAGGGTCTGCACGGCATGGATTCCATCTTCGCCGTCTTTCAGGCGAAAATCGGCGACAATGATGTCGGGCGCGACCGCCCGGGCTTTCGCCATAACGGCCAGAAGCTCTCTGGACGAACCACCCGCCACCACCTGGTAGCCCCAGCTTTCAAACAGCATGGAGTAACCGGCCAGGACCAGCGCTTCGTCCTCGATCACCGCCACCAAAGTCTTCCGGGCGTGACCGTCGCGCGCTCGTTGTCCTGCGTCGATGGATTGGGCTCCAACAAATCCGTTCATCTTGCGATCGAATCCGACTGTCTGCCGTTCGGCGGAGAAAGCAGCATCAGCAGCATACTGACTCGCTTCCGGCCTGTTGAATAGGGACCCTGTGCCATACCATGATATGCTTTAGGGCATGCCGTTCCATGCTGGTGCCCGAAAAGACGGGGGAAGGTGACAACTTTTAGTTATTTTCCCCAAGCCGATTTCTACCATACAGCGCCTTGTCCATCCCGTCGAGATGGCACGTTGGCGCCCCCACCATAAGACAGGGGCCGCGCCTTGCGGCGCGGCCCCCATCCGTCATAGAGGATGGACCGGACTTAGAAGTCCATGTCGCCCATGCCGCCCATGCCACCGGGACCGCCGACCGGAGCCGCCTTCTTCTCAGGCTTCTCGGCGATCAGCGCCTCGGTGGTGATCAGCAGGCCGGCAACCGAGGCCGCGTCCTGCAGAGCAGTCCGGACGACCTTGGTCGGATCGATGATGCCGGCCTTGATCATGTCGGTGTACACGCCCTTCTGAGCGTCAAACCCATAGTTGGAGTCCTTGCTCTCGAGCAGCTTGCCGGCGATGACGGCACCGTCGTGACCGGCGTTCTCGGCGATCTGACGCACCGGAGACTGCAGGGCACGGCGGACGATGTCGATACCGACCTTCTGGTCCTCGTTTTCGAACTTCACGCCATCAAGGGCACGGATCGAATAGAGCAGAGCGACGCCGCCACCAGCGATGACGCCCTCTTCCACCGCGGCGCGGGTGGCATGCAAGGCGTCGTCGACGCGGTCCTTGCGCTCCTTCACTTCGACTTCCGAGCTGCCGCCGACCTTGATCACGGCAACGCCACCGGCCAGCTTGGCCAGACGCTCCTGCAGCTTCTCGCGGTCGTAGTCCGAGGTGGTCTCCTCGATCTGCGCCCGGATCTGCTTGATCCGCGCCTCGATGTCCTTCTTCTTGCCGGCGCCGTCGACGATGGTGGAGTCTTCCTTGGTGATCGTGACGCGCTTGGCGGTGCCCAGGTCGTTGACCGTGACATTCTCAAGCTTGATGCCCAGATCCTCGGAAATCACCTGGCCACCGGTCAGGATGGCGATGTCTTCCAGCATGGCCTTGCGGCGATCGCCGAAGCCCGGAGCCTTGACGGCGGCGACCTTCAGGCCGCCACGCAGCTTGTTGACCACCAGGGTGGCCAGGGCTTCACCCTCGACGTCCTCGGCGATGATCAGCAGCGGGCGACCGGACTGCACGACGGCTTCCAGAACCGGCAGCAACGGCTGCAGGCCCGAGAGCTTCTTCTCGTGGAGCAGGATGTAGGGGTTTTCCAACTCGACGGTCATCTTCTCGGCGTTGGTCACGAAGTAGGGCGACGCATAGCCACGGTCGAACTGCATACCCTCGACCACGTCCAGCTCGAAATCCAGGCCCTTGGCTTCCTCGACGGTGATCACACCCTCGTTGCCGACCTTCTGCATGGCCTCGGCGATCTTCTCGCCGATCTCGGTGTCGCCGTTGGCGGAGATGATGCCGACCTGGGCGATCTCGCTGTTGGAGGAGACCTTCTTCGACCGCTTCTTGACGTCGGCAACCACGGACACGACGGCCAGGTCGATGCCGCGCTTCAGATCCATCGGGTTCAGGCCGGCGGCAACCGCCTTGGCGCCTTCGCGGACGATGGCCTGGGCCAGAACGGTCGCGGTGGTGGTGCCGTCGCCCGCCAGATCGGCGGTCTTGGAGGCAACCTCGCGCACCATCTGGGCGCCCAGATTCTCGAACTTATCGCCCAGCTCGATCTCCTTGGCGACGGTCACGCCGTCCTTGGTGATCCGCGGAGCGCCGAACGACTTCTCGATGACCACGTTGCGGCCCTTCGGCCCCAGGGTCACCTTCACCGCGTCGGCCAGAATGTCGACACCACGCAGCAGTCGGGTGCGCGCGTCCGTGCCGAATTTAACGTCTTTCGCTGCCATTTCTTCTCAATCCCCTGCTTAGGCGATAATGCCAAGGATGTCGGATTCCTTCATGATCAACAGATCCTGTCCGTCGATCTTGACTTCGGTCCCCGACCACTTGCCGAACAGCACGCGATCACCGGCCTTGACGTCCAAAGCAACCAGCTTGCCGTCTTCGCCACGAGCCCCCGGCCCAACCGCGACGACTTCGCCCTGCGAAGGCTTCTCTTTGGCCGTGTCGGGAATGATGATGCCGCCCGCGGTCTTCTCTTCCTGCTCGAGACGCTTGACCACCACGCGGTCATGGAGCGGTCTGAAACTCATTCACAACCTCCATAAGGAATTCTATTCAAAAAAAACCAGTAACCTGGGGAAGCACCGGAATTAGCACTCACCCCCGGCGAGTGCTAACGATCTAAGGGGCGCTCCCGCCGCTGTCAAGCCGAATCACTGAAAAAGAGATGAAACTGGCACATTTCTGCGGGTTTCAGGGACAGTGGATTTATCGGTCGGTGCCGGTCGACGACGCGTCGGGTGCCTCGACGGCATCGTCCAGGGCACCATCAAGGCTATGGCCGTGCCGCAGGCGCCGGTAAAGCACGGCCCCCAGAATGGCCGAAGCCAGAAACAGCAGGACCGACAGGCTGGTCCGCATCACCGGATCGACGGCAATGCCGCTGCCCAGCAAGACGAAAACGACGGTCTGCGGCAGATAGCCGATCAAGGTCCCGGCGAAAAACGGCCAGGGCCGCACCGAGGATACCCCGGCAACCAGATTGGTTAGAAGGTTGCTGCCCACCGGCAGGAAGCGAATCAGCACCGTCATGGTCATCGGGTGCTCGCTTAAGAAATCGTCGACGCGCCTGACCCTCCCGGCAAACCGGTGCATCACCAGGTCCCGGCCCAGCAGACGGGCATAAAGGAAACAGGCCACACACCCCAGGATCGACGCCAGGGACGACCACAGCACGCCGCCGCCCAGGCCGAAGGCGTACCCGGCCAGGAAACACACCGCCTGCCGCGGCAGGCCGATGGCGATGACAATGGTCCCAAGCGCCAGGAAGACCGCTTCGCCGGACATCCCGCGGCCACGGATCTCGGCATCGACACAATGGGCGTCCAGCATGCCGGCCACGCCGCTGACGCGCAGCCCCCAGGCCGCAACCAGAAGGGTCGCCATGACCAGCAGCCCTTTGACCAAGAGCCGCAGTTTGACACCGGCGACCGTCGGTTCG